>ENA-UPSB01000183-UPSB01000183.1-bioreactor-metagenome-genome-assembly--contig:-NODE-183-length-113635-cov-18.180736_pt1 | contig 113635 bp, 108 predicted proteins | sample MGYA00238182_ERZ773286 | MGnify/ENA primary metagenome ERZ773286 (study PRJEB29026, sample SAMN07631240) | bioreactor metagenome | isolation source: Switchgrass digestor | place: USA: Dartmouth... | reverse complement strand
AGGCGATGCCCAACGTCAACGCGCCGAAACCGAACGCAAACGCCGAGGCGATGCCCAACGTCAACGCGCCGAAACCGAACGCAAACGCCGAGGCGATGCCGAACGTAAGCTACGTACAGCCCAACGTCAATGCGCCAAAAGAAGTAAAAGCCAACGAAAGCATGCGCCCGAACATGGGCGAGAACATGATGAACGCCATGGAACCGAAGAAAAAGGCCGCCCAGCCGTGTTCCTACAAAGAGGGCACGCTGCCGTCCTGCGCGCCGCTGGCGGTCGGATTCATCCCGTTCCAGCAGGAAAACCCGCCCATGTATAAGGTCAACGAGGCGCTCACAAAGGGAACGCTGTTTCCCGGCCTCGACCTGCCCTGGTTTAACGTCTCCAACACGTCAAACCCCTACGAAGGCACGCCCTTGGGCGAGCTGATGGCCCTGAGCTTCGCTATCAAGGAGCTCAATTTGTACCTTGACACGCACAAGGACGATTACGAAGCGCTCGATATGCTCAAGAAGCTCAACAAGCTCCACGCGGAAGCCACGGAAAAATTCAACAAAATGTACGGCCCGACGATGGTCACCGACATCACCTTCGGCGACGAGTATACCTGGCTCCAAGACCCGTGGCCTTGGGAATTCGGGCAGAGAGGAGGCAGCCGTTAAATGTTTGAATATGTAAAGAGGCTCCAGTATCCCGTCAATATCAAAAACCCGAACCCGGCGCTCGCGAAATTCATTATTTCGCAATACGGCGGCCCGGACGGCGAGCTTGCCGCCTCCCTGCGGTACCTCAGCCAGCGATTTTCGATGCCGTACCCGGAACTCAAGGGGCTGCTGACCGATATAGGTACGTCGTAAACACAATGCGCCAGAAGCGCCGATATGAACGCGAGCTCACGGTAAAACCAAAGCCGCAATCGCGTGTTTCGTCAACGCCCTCGTGTCTTTCGCCGACATACTGTCTTTTTTTGAAAGCGGGAAAGCGGCAACGCGTGCGACACGGCCCGCGGCACACATGCCGTCTGAAGCGCCGCAGCTCCCTTATTCCACCACGCCGAAAATGAGCGGCTGCGGCGCGGGCTTTTGCGGGGATATCCTGATCGCGTCGCGCAAAAACGCCGCCGCTTCGGGGATTTTCTCTTTTTTTGACGTGTGCAGCGTCGCGAGTGTTCCGCCTTCGCGGACTTCGTCGCCCGTCTTGCCGAGCAGGACAATGCCCGCCGTGTAGTCGATGGGGTCGCCCGCCTTTTCGCGGCCCGCGCCGAGGACGGCCGCCGCCTTGCCGATGCGCTCGGCGTCCATGGAGGAGATATAGCCGCCCTCCTCCGCCTTCAGCTCCCATGTCACGGGCGCCGTGCCGAGCTTTTCGGGGCTTTCGATAAACGACGCATCGCCCCCCTGCCGCGCGATCCACCCGCGGAATTTCTCCAGCGCCGCCCCGCTGGCCAACGCGTCCCTGACCTTTTCAATGCTCTCTTCGTACGCCCACCCGCGGGCAAGACAGAGCATCCTTGCGGCAAGCTCTGAGCAGACCTCCACGAGGTCGGCCGGTCCGCGTCCGGCGAGCACGTCCACCGCCTCCAAAACCTCGAGGGAATTGCCGACGGCCCTGCCGAGCGGGATGTCCATATTCGTCAGCACCGCCGTCACGCGCCTTGAGCTCAACGTCCCGATGCCCACCATCGCGCGGGCGAGGCGCTCGGCGTCCTCCCTTGTCTTCATGAACGCGCCGCTGCCGACTTTGACGTCCAGCACGATGTTTTTCGCGCCGGACGCGAGCTTCTTGCTCATGATGCTCGACGCGATGAGCGGGATGCTCTCCACCGTCGCCGTCACGTCACGCAGGGCGTAAATCTTCTTATCCGCCGGCGCGAGATGGCCCGACTGGCCCACGACGGCGACGCCGATCTCCCGCACCTGGCGCAGGAAATCCTCGCGGTCCATCTCCGTCCGAAAGCCCGGGATGGCCTCCAGCTTGTCCACCGTGCCGCCCGTGTGGCCGAGCCCGCGGCCGGACATCTTCGCCACGACGCCGCCGAGGCAGGCCACGATGGGCGCGACGATGAGCGTCGTTTTGTCGCCGACGCCGCCCGTCGAGTGCTTGTCGACCGTCAGGTCGCCAAACGCCGAGAGGTCTACCGTCTCGCCCGAGCGCATCATCGTGAGGGTCAGCGTCTTAAGCTCCCTTGGCGTCATCCCGCGAAAGTAGACGGCCATGAGCAGCGCCGACATCTGGTAGTCCGGCACGCCGCCGCGGACGTACCCTTCCACGGCAAACTCGATTTCCGCGTCGGTCAGCTCCAGCCCGTCGCGCTTTTTCTGAATAATGTCGTACATCCGCATAAAAAGCACCTTCCAGGTTGCATTTAGCTTATCATACCACAATTATCCGGCCTTGAAAACGCCTTCCTACTCAAGCGTGCCGAAAAGCGCCCCCTCGAACGCCGCCGTGTCTTCGGCCAGATTAACGGTGACGGTCCCGTCCTCCGCCACAGCTACCGCGTCGACGAGGCCGAGATAAAACGCGTCGCTCCCGTCCCGCCCGCAGAGCAGATCCGCAAGGCGCGCGCATATATCTTCGGATGAGCGCCCGTCTGCCGCGCCGCCGCAGGCCGCGTCCCCCTGACTCTGGATACACTCGTCAAACAGCCGGGTAAGCGCAGAGCGCACCGCTTCCGCCATCTCCTTTTCGCTCAGGCTGCGCCGTATCGAGCACGCGCACGCGGCGTACCACCGCCGGTACGGCTCCCCCGCCGCGTTTTTCCGCGTTCGGGCGAAAAACGCCGCGCCGCACTTTTCACAGGTGATCTTCCCCGAAAGGGCGTAGCGGCTGCCGTGCCCGCCGCCCGATACGCGGCGCGCGCTCCGGCGCTCAAGCTCCTTTTGCGCCGCCTCCCACATTTCGCGCGGGATAATCGCCTCGTGGTGGTCGCGCAGGACGACGAAGGGGACCTCCCCCCTGTTGCGCCGCTTTTTGTGGGTGAGAAAGTCGGGCGTGTACGTCTTGCGCTGGACGAGGTCGCCGCAGTACTTTTCGTTTTTGAGGATTTTGAGCACCGTCGCCGCCGACCACTCCGCCCCGCCGGAGTATGTGGGGATTTTCTGCGCCGTGAGCGCCCGCGCGATGGCGCGCACGCCCATGCGCTCGTTGAGGAACATATCGAAAATCTTCCGCACGAGGGCCGCGCCCTCAGCATTGACCGTCAACGCGCCGCCTTTTACGTCGTACCCCAAGAGGCTCCGCCCGAACACGACGCCTTTTTCCATCCGCCGCAGCTGCCCCCACCGCACGCGCTCGCTCGTCCGGCGGCTCTCCTCCTGCGCCACCGCCGCCATGATGCCAAGGCGCAGCTCCGCGTCTCCGTCGAGGGTGGAGATGCCGTCGTTGAGGAAAATCACCCCCACGCCGTACCGCCGCAAAAGGCGCGTGTAGTGCACCGCGTCGAGCAGGTTGCGCGAAAAGCGGCTGACCTCCTTCGTGACGATCAGGTCAAAGAGTCCGCGGCGCGCGTCGTCGAGCATTTGTAAAAACCCGTCGCGCTTTTCCGCCTGCGTGCCGGTGACGCCCTCGTCCGCGTAAATGGCGAAAAGCTCCCACCCCTCGTGCCGGCTGATGTACTCCTCAAAAAACGACTTCTGGTTTTCAAAGGAGCCGGCCTGGTCGAGCGAGTCCGTCGACACGCGGCAGTACGCGGCCACGCGCTTCATCGCTTCCGCAGCACCTTTCGCAGCGCCGCAAGGTACTCGCCATGCCGCAGCGCGCCGCGCCGGTAAAGCTCGCGCAGCGCCGCCGCCTTCGCGCACCGGCGGGCGTTTTCCATGCGCTTTTCGTCCGTAAACACCGGAAAAACCACCTGACACCACCTCATGCGATGTGTATGAGGCTATTTGCGCGGTTTTGCCTGTCCAAGGCGAAAAGTGCGTGCGATGTAGGTACTGAAGAACTCAGCCACCTTGAGATTGTGGGGACGATTGTCCATCAGCTCACGCGGAAGATGACGATTGAGGAAGTCAAAGCCGCCGGGCTGGAGCCGTACTTCGTCGACCACACGGCGGGCGTGTACCCGCAGTTTGCGTCCGGCACGCCGTGGACGGCCGCGACGATCCAGTCCTCCGGCGACGTCATCGCCGACCTGACGGAAGACCTCGCCGCCGAGCAGAAGGCGCGCAAAACGTACGACAACATCCTGCGCATGTCGGACGACCCCGACGTCAACAACGTCATCCGCTTCCTGCGCGAACGCGAAATCGTGCACTACCAGCGTTTCGGCGAAGGCCTCAGGCTCGCTCAGGAGCGCATGAACCAGAAGAACATATACGCCATCAACCCCAGCTTCGACCGTTAACCGACGTACATCCGTACATCCGTACATCCGTTGCAAAAGCAGCAGGCGGCCCTTCAGGGCTGCCTGTTTTTATCCCAATTTTTCGCTTAAATCTGTACGAAACGCGCGGGTTGTATTATAATGTTTTATAATGTTGAAAAACGCAGCGCGCTTTATCACTTTTTGGCGGGCCTTGCGGCCACCGGAGGTTTCTGCATGGAACAGCGCCATGGGTTTATCCACGATAAAATCGAGATAAAAATACTCATTTTGTTTATCCTGCGCCGTCTCCCCGAACCCGTCACGCTCGACACGCTCAGCGCCCTGACGCTCTGCGACGGGGGCATCACCTACTTCGATTTCACGGAATGCCTGGCGGAACTCGTGGAGACGGGGCATATCGAAACGGACGGGCACACGTACGCCATCACGGAAAAAGGGCGCATGAATGGCGAGATTACGGAAAACTCCCTCCCCTATTCCGTCCGCGTGAAAGCCGAGGAGGGCGTCGGCCAGATGCGCACGGAGCTCATGCGCCGCTCCGCCATCAACACGTCGCGCACCGTCCGCCGCAAGGGCGGTTACACCGTGCACCTGTCCCTGTCGGACGGCGTGAGCGAAATCTGCGCCATCGACCTGTTCGCGGCGAGCGAAAAGCAGGCCAAAGCCCTTGAAAACGGCTTCATCAAAAACGCCGAGAAGATTTACAACGGGCTCATCAGGCTCATTCTCCAGGAGTGAGCGGGATATAAAACAAAACAGGCAGCTTAAGGCTGCCTGTTTTTCGCGCGCTTATGGCGCTTAAAGTTCTAATGATTGCGCCCGGCATTATTCGGCGCGCGCGTCATGACACGGCGCGGTGATTGCCGGAAAAGCTATGCCCGCGGGTGCGCCTTGTTGTACACGTCCTTGAGCTTTTTCTTGACAAGCTGCGTGTACACCTGCGTGGAGGAGATGTCGGCGTGGCCGAGCATTTCCTGCAGGGAGCGCAGGTCGGCCCCGTTTTCAAGCAGGTGCGCGGCAAACGAGTGGCGCAGGGTGTGGGGTGTGATCTCCTTGTTGATTTTGGCCTTCTCCTGATAGTGCTTGATAATTTTCCAGAACCCCTGGCGGGACAGCCGCTCCCCGTTCATATTCACAAACAGGGCCGGCTCCGTCGGCATGGCGAGGATTTTATTGCGCACGAGGTTGATGTAGTTGTCCAGCGCGCGGATCGCGGCCGGGTAAAGCGGGATCATGCGCTCCTTGTTGCCGCTGCGGCAGGTCAGAAGGCCCGTCGTGAGGTTGACGTCGTCGATATTGAGGGCAATCAGCTCGCTCACGCGGATCCCCGTCGCGTAGAGGACCTCGAGCATCGCCTTGTCGCGGTAGCCCTTCATGTCCACGCAGTCGGGCTGCTCGAGGAGCAGCTCCACCTCGCGGCTTGTGAGAATCTGCGGGAGCTTTTTCACCGTCTTGACCGACTCGACGTTTGCCGCCGGGTTGTGTGTCACCACGCCCAAGCCGGTCAGATACCCGAAAAAGCACTTGAGCGACGCGATGCAGCGCGACACCGTGGCCGCCGACTTGCCGTTTTTCATCATCGAGTCGACGTACTCCTCGATGTCGGAGCGGGTGACGCTGCAGATGTCGGCGCACTTTGAGCCGACCGCCTGATAAAACTGCTTGATATCGCGCATGTACGACGCGACGGTGTTCTTCGAAGCGCGTTTTTCGTCCGTCAAATACGTCTGGAACCTTTGGAGCAGCGCAGTATCAAGCATAGTGCCAACCTCTCTCTAAAATGTGATGCGCGATGCCGCGTACGAGACGAGCCGTGAAATCAAATATGTATCGGCCGCCGCCAGCGCCACGAGAAGAATTAGACAGGCGCAGCAGGAAACCAGCAGCCGGCTGCAAAACGGAGACGGAAGCGCGCGAGCACCGTGCGCGCGGACCAGCCGCAGAATATAGAGCGATGAGGAAAAAGCCAGCGTCGAAAGGATGAAAAAACAGGGAATCGATATAACCGCCGGTATCCCAAAGAGAGATAAGGTAAACCCGATTCCCTTCACGCCGAGGCAGCGCAGCACAGCCGTGACCGAAAAGCTGAGGAAAAACCCGCGGACGGCTGACAGCGCCGGTATGAGAAGCGGCCCTAAAACGGAAAACCCGAGGAAGACGGCCGCGACATGGTATTTTACCGTTGAAATCAGAGCGGCGAAAAAGTCCGTTTGCGGCTGCGTCTTGTACGCGTCGAGAAAAGCCGCCACATAGCGCGAAAGCGTTTCGCCGTCCTGAAAAAAGCCTGCCATCACGGAACCGGCGATGCTCCCGCCGATAAAAAGGACGCCGCAAAGAATCAGCCCGAAAAAATCGGACTGCTTTCCGTCCAGCGCCATCACAACAAAGCGCTTTTTCATTCTATCACCCCATAAATGATTATGGGACAAGTCGATGAAAAATGCTTTGTTGTCCGTGTGAGATTAAATATAGTACAAAAAGGACCTCAAATCAACAGAGAAGCCGCAACTTCTGAAATTTTGTGAATTATGTTCATTTATTATGTTTACTATTTTATGTCTACTTGAATAATCGTATCGTTTTCAGCACAACAAATCAACATTTTGTGCGCAAAAGCTGTGTGCGCGACAAGATGTTGATTCGTGAGTGATTTTATGTAAATCGTCAAACTTGGCACCCCTCCGGGGTGTACGCAACTCAGTTGCGTGTTTACATAATATTTCTCAGATTTTTCCTCCTTCAGGCACGGCGGCGCGTCTTCCTCCGCAGGCAAAGCAGCACGCCGGCGACGGCGCCGAGGGCGCTGACCAGCCCCTTCGCGACGGTGAAGCTGCCGAAGACGGGGGCGTTGTCGCCAAACGCCGTGCCGAGCAGGACGGCGAGAAACAGGATTGCCGCCGCGCCGAGCCCCGTCGGGAGCAGGTGCGACTTCTGCCGCCGCGCCGCGACATACGCGCCGAGGACGGCGCCGACAAACGCGGTCGCCACCGTGAGGATCATCATGTACTCCTCGGCGATGACCTCGGTGCTGACGGCAAGCGCGAGCAGGGCAAAAAGCGCGATTTCCAGCAGCAGTCCGGCGGCGGCGCCTGTCAGGACGCTCCGGAGCGCTGTGCGGGCAGGGCTTTTTTTCTCCTCGATTTTACGCATAGGAAAACCCCCCAAGGCAAAGTGATAGTTTGTACAACTATACTCTATTCGCCCGGGAGGTTCTAAATGCCTTCAAAATGACGCGTTCGCGTTATTTTGAATTTTCCTCTTTCTCTTTTTCCTTCCCAACCGTTGAGATGGCCCACTTCGTGACCTGGATGCGGACGCGGTCTTCGCCGGTTTCAAACGTCACGGCGTCCTTCGAGACGTCAACGACTTTGCCCATAATGCCGCCTATCGTGGTAATCTCGTCTCCGACGGTGATGCTGTCGCGCATTTCCTGCAGCTTCTTCCGCTTTTTATTCTCAGGACGAATCATGAAGAAGTAGAAGATGACGATGAGCGCGGCAATCATAATCAGCATGGATATGGTTGATTGTCCAGTGGAATTCATAGTATACCCTCCGAAATTGTTGATGTGAGCATTATACTTGTCAGGTCATGAAAATGCAAGTATTTCCTATATTCTTTGCGCGAGAAGCTCCGAATAACGGCTTCTGAATGCGGAAAATTCACCCTTTTCAAGGCTTTCCCTTATTTTTGCCATCAGGTCGTTGTAGAAATAGAGGTTGTGCAGAACGGCAAGGCGCAGCCCCAGCAGCTCTCCCGCCTTCATCAGGTGGCGCAGGTACGCGCGGGAATAGCGCGCGCACGTCGGGCAGGCGCACTGCTCGTCGATGGGGCGCGCGTCGTAGCGGTACCGCTCGTTGTTGATGTTGAGGACGCCCGACCATGTAAACAGGTGGCCGTGCCGCCCGTTCCGCGCCGGCATGACGCAGTCGAAGAAGTCCACGCCGCGCCAGACGCCTTCGATGATGTTCGTGGGCGTGCCCACCCCCATGAGATAGCGGGGCTTGTCCTTCGGCATGTGCTCCTCGACGATTTCAATAATCTCGTACATCTCCTCGTGCGTCTCGCCGACGGCAAGCCCGCCGATGGCGTAGCCGGGCAAGTCAAGCTCGGCGATCTGCTTCATGTGGCGCACGCGCAGGTCCGGGAAAACGGCCCCCTGGTTGATGCCGAAGAGCATCTGCCCGGGATTGACGGCGTCCTCCCTGCTGCTCAGCTCTTTAAGCTTGTCGCGGCAGCGGATCAGCCAGCGGTATGTGCGCTCGCAGGAGGCTTCGACATACTCGTACGGCGACGGGATTTTCACGCACTCGTCGAAGGCCATGGCGATGTCTGAGCCGAGGTTGGACTGGATTTGCATGGAGACCTCGGGAGACATGAAGATGCGCCGCCCGTCGACGTGCGAGGAGAATTCGACGCCCTCCTCGGTAATCTGCCGCAGGTCGGCAAGGGAGAAAATCTGAAACCCGCCGCTGTCCGTGAGAATCGGCCCGTTCCACGCCATGAATTTGTGCAGCCCGCCCAACTCGCGGATGAGCTCGTCGCCGGGGCGGACGTGCAGGTGATACGTGTTCGACAGTTCCACCTGGCAGCCGATGCGCTCCAAGTCCTCGCTCGACAGGGCGCCCTTGATGGCCGCCTGCGTGCCGACGTTCATAAAAACGGGCGTCTTAATGACGCCGTGTGGTGTCGTCATCTCGCCGAGACGGGCCCGGCCTTCCTGTTTGATCAGCCTGAACATAGTCACCTCTAAGCTTAGATAATCAGCATCGCGTCGCCGAAGGAGAAGAAGCGGTACCGCTTTTCAACCGCCTCCGCGTAGGCGCGCAGGATGTTTTCGCGGCCTGCCAGCGCCGAGACGAGCATAATGAGCGTGCTCTCCGGCAGGTGGAAGTTTGTAATCAGGCCGTCGATGCATTTAAACCGGTAGCCCGGATAGATAAAGCAGTTGGTAAACCCTGCGTAGGGGCGCACCGTCCCGTCCTCCTCCGCGCGCGACTCAAGCGTGCGGCACGACGTCGTCCCCACGGCGATGATGCGCCCGCCTGCCGCGCGCGCGGCGTTGATGGTATCCGCCGCCTCCTGTGAGATTTCGCAGTACTCGGCGTGCATGACGTGGTCTTCGATGTTTTCCGTCTTGACGGGGCGGAACGTCCCGAGGCCGACGTGCAGCGTAATCGCCGTGATGATAATCCCCTTTTCCCTGAGCCGGTCCAGCAGCTCCTCGGTAAAATGAAGGCCCGCCGTCGGCGCGGCGGCGGAACCGGGCACGCGGGAGTATACGGTCTGGTAGCGCTCCGAGTCCTCAAGCTCCTGTGTGATGTACGGCGGCAGGGGCATTTTGCCGAGCTTTTCAAGCACTTCGAGGAATATGCCCTCGTACTCAAAGCGCACGAGGCGGTTGCCGCCTTCGAGCACGTCCTCGACCTCGGCCTCAAGCTCCCCGTCCCCGAAGACAAGGCGCGCGCCCGGGCGCGTCTTTTTTCCGGGGCGGCTCAGGCACTCCCACCGCCCGCCGCCGAGGTCCCGCAGAAGGACAAGCTCGACGGCGCCGCCCGTCGTCCGCCGGCCTAAAAGCCTTGCCGGAAGGACGCGCGTGTCGTTCAAAACAAGGCAATCTCCCTGACGGAGCAGATCAGGGAGGTCGTGAAAGATGTAATGGGCCGTCTCGCCCGTTTTGCGGTCAAGCCGCATCAGGCGCGAGGCGTCGCGTTTTTCCGCCGGAGTCTGCGCTATCAGCTCCGGCGGAAGGTGAAACCAAAAATCGCTTTTTTTCATTATTCAATCGTAACTCCGGTAAAGTAGAACGTGAGAATGTCGCGGTACGTCATGTTGTATTTCAGCGCCATCGAATAGGCGCCCCACTGGCTCATACCGACATTATGCCCATATCCCGACCCCTTGATGACGAACAGGTCGGACGGCTCGTCGTTATCTTCTTTCAGGACGATGACCTTCTCCCCTTTTCCGTTGATGGCGTACACATCGTTTCGCCCGAGGATGGAGGCGATGAGATCCTTCCCGATGGCGTACGCCCGCGCGATCAGCGACCCGAGCGTGCCGCCCTCGTCGACGTAGACGACCTCGTCGCCGGTGAAATCGTTGATCGTAAAGCGGATGGAGCGCACGCCGAGCAGGAAGCGGATGTTCTCGCCCTTCGTGAACGTAAACGTGCGGCCGTTTTCGTCTTTGAGGGTGATTTTATAGACGTTTCCGGTCGGCGTCGTCTCCGTTACGGCCATGCTCACAATCGTGCCGCAGTTGTACCCGCGCGTGCGCAGGCGCTGCGTGATTTCCTCGCGCGTGTAGGTGACCGTCCAGTAGTAGTTGGGGATGAGGTCCGCCACGGCCGCCTCGTACGGGTCAATCTTGCCGCGCAGGTACGGCACGCTGTTCGGCCAGACGTTTTCGGAGTTTTCAGACGCGCCGCCGTTTGACGAGGAGTAGTACGCGATGGCAAGGCTGCCGTTGTACATCATGTACTGCCCCGCCGTCTCGTCGACGGCGCAGTCCGTTACGGCGTTGGCCGAGCCCGTCCCGCGGTAGACCTGGCAGTCCTCCGTGTTGCACACGTCGAAAATGCCGTGCTTTCCGCGGAAGGCCGCCACATACGTCCGCGCGCAGACGGCCTGCGCCTTGAGCGCCTCGATGGGCCAGCTGTTGGCCATCTCGTACGGGATAACGCCCTTGACGTAGTCTTCGATGTCGACGATATTGAGCACCGTCAGGTCCCCCCCGCCGACGCGGATGTACTGGAACATCCCGTAATAGCGGAACCCGCGGAACCACGTCTGCGGCTTGGTCCCGTCATGGGAAATCGGCCGGACCACAAGGCCGGAGCCGCTGCCGTTTTCGTATTCCAGCAAAATCCTGTCCGTCCCCGTCACGACGACGACGACGGTGTCCGTCGTGCCCGACGTGACGCTCGCGTCCACGAAACCGCGGGAGACGAGCGCGTTGTTTGCCTCCGCCTGCGAGAGGTATTCGCCCACGCAGACGTAGTACTTCCCGAAGGAGTACTTGACAAACCCGCCGCTGTAAAGCTGCGCCTGCGCCTCGGCCTCGGCGTAGGTGGAATAGTAAGTATTCAGCTGGATATGGAAGCAGCCGACGACGACGGACCCGTCCGTCCCGGCGACGTACTGCCCGTCTTTATAGACCATGTTCCGATCCCGCAGCATGGAGATTTTCGTCTCCGTTGTCGAAGCGCCGATCGGGACGAACTGGCGGCCGGAGTCGAGCATGCCGAATTCATACCCGGCGCCGCAGCCCGTGACGTTCTGGAGATTGGCGCCGGGTAGGGCGTTGGCGCCGTAAAACAGCCCGACGATGACGTTGGAGTACGCCGGCTGATACGCCGCCGAGCGCGGCGCAAAAGCGAAAAGCGATAATATAATGAGGAATAGACACAACGCGCGGGTAATGGCCTTATTCTTCATGGCATTCCTTTCGTAAGCTGGTATTGATTCGACGCGCAGCCCCGGCCGCAATTTGCCCCCAAGTCTTGCCGCGAAGCGTTGACATGACTTGGCGAGTATGTTAAAATACGATAAATTTCATAGGGTAGAACAGAGGTTGCGGCCAACATGAGTAGCGGCGGAGAGGATTCCGATCACCCGTCGACACGCCGTGAAAGGGGCGGCCGCCGAAGGGTCGCGAGTTCGGAGGCGCGATACCTGGTTTGCGGGTGAATAACTCGCCGACTGTCACTCCTGCAGGCGGGAGTGGAGGGCTGTCTGCTTTTGTATATACGTCGAATTTATTCGATATTATATTACAAAATCAGCCGGCTGACTAGCCTGCTGATTAATTTTTATCCCCGGCTGAAAAATTGCCGGCAACCTCAGCGCTTTGGCGAATATCTATTATTAGGAGGCCTCGTCATGAAAAAGTACGCAGTCGGCGTCATCGGCGCCACAGGAATGGTCGGCCAGCGGTTCGTCTCGCTGCTCGCCAAACACCCTTGGTTTAACGTCGTTTCCCTTGCCGCGAGCACCCGTTCGGCCGGGAAAACCTACGAGGAAGCCGTTGCCGGCCGCTGGATGATGGCCGACCCCATCCCCGAAAACGTCAAAAATATCGTTGTCAAATCCGCCGAGGCGGACATAAAAACCATAGCGGACGAAGTGGACTTCGTCTTTTCCGCCGTCGATATGAAAAAGGAAGAAATCGCCGCGCTGGAAGAGGCGTACGCCAAATGCGAATGCCCCGTGGTGTCCAACAACAGCGCCCACCGCTGGACGCCGGACGTCCCCATGGTCATCCCGGAGGTCAACCCGGAGCACATCGCCGTCATCGAAAGCCAGCGAAAACGGCTGGGAACAAAACGCGGGTTCATTTCCGTCAAATCTAACTGCTCCCTCCAGAGCTACCTCCCCGCCCTGCACCCCTTAAAAGACGAATTCGGGCTCCAAAAAGTTCTCGTCGCGACATATCAGGCCATTTCCGGCGCCGGCAAAAACTTCGACTCCTGGCCGGAGATGATCGACAACGTCATTCCCTACATCGACGGCGAAGAGGAAAAATCGGAGAAAGAGCCCCTGAAAGTCTGGGGCAAAGTTGAAGGCGGCGTGATAAAACCGGCCGCGTCCCCCCTCTTCACGGCCCAGTGCATCCGCGTCCCCGTGACGGACGGGCACATGGCCGCCGTCTTCGCGTCCTTCGATAAAAAACCCGCCCTCGATGTGATAAAAGCGAGATGGGCGTCCTTCAAAGGCCGGCCGCAGGAGCTGAACCTTCCCTCCGCGCCGAAACAGTTCCTGCACTACTTTGAGGAAGAAAAACGCCCGCAGACAAAACTGGACAGAATGTTGGAAAACGGCATGGCCATCTCAATCGGCCGGCTGCGTGAGGACACGCAGTACGACATCAAGTTCGTCTGCCTCAGCCACAACACGCTTCGCGGCGCGGCCGGCGGCGGCGTTCTGATGGCCGAGCTCCTCTGTGCCGAGGGGTATATCGATTAAGGAGGATTTGAGTATGAAGACCCCTGTTTTTACCGGATCATCCGTTGCCATTGTCACCCCGTTCCGCGACGGGCGTGTCGACTATGAAAAGCTCGCCGAGCTCATCGACTTCCAGATCGCCGGCGGCACGGCCGCCATCACGATCTGCGGGACAACCGGCGAATGCTCCACCATGTCCATGGAGGAGCACATCGAAACCGTCGATTTCTGCATCAAGCACGTCGCCGGCCGCGTCAAGGTCATCGCCGGCACCGGCAGCAACGACACGATGGCCGCTCTGGAGCTGTCCCAGGAGGCCGAAAAATCAAAGGCCGACGCGCTGCTGATGGTTACCCCCTACTACAACAAAGCCACCCAGCGCGGCCTGATTAAGCACTACACATACGTGGCCGACCGCGTCAATCTCCCCATCATCCTCTACAACGTCCCGTCGCGCACCGGCGTCTCCTTTACGACGGATACTTACCGCGAGCTGGCCAAGCACCCGAACATCAACGGCGTCAAGGAGGCGTCCGGCAACTTCGCCCTGCTCGCGTCCACCCTCGCCGCCTGCGGCGACGAGCTCTACTTCTGGAGCGGCAACGACAATGAAGTCGTCCCGATGATGTCCCTCGGCGCGAAAGGCGTCATCTCCGTCGTCGCCAACATCCTGCCTGGCCTCATGGCGGAGCTGACGCAGGCGTGCCTCGACGGCAACTTCGCCAAGGGCGCCGAGCTGCAGCTGAAATACCTTGAGCTCATGGACCGCCTGTTCATCGAGGTCAACCCCATCCCGGTCAAAGCGGCGATGAACCTCATGGGAATGGACGTGGGCGAGTGCCGCCTGCCGCTGTGCGATATGGATCCGGCCAACTACGAAAAGCTCAAGGCGACCTTGCGGAAATACGGCCTCATCCAATAACGCTTTCCATATAACGCCTTCCACAGAAAGAAACAAAAGATAAAGGAGACCACGTTATGCTCAGGCTCATCATATCCGGCTGCAACGGGCACATGGGGCGCGTGGTGACGGACCTCGCCTCGCGCGACCCGGACATCGATATTGTTGCCGGCTTTGATATCAACACGCAAAAGCTCGGCTCCTACCCCGTCTACTCAGACCCGATGGAGTTCGGCGGGAGCGCGGACGTCATCGTCGACTTCTCCCACCCCTCCGCGCTGGACGGGCTGCTGCGCTACGCCACGGCGCGGAAAATCGCCGTCATCCTGTGCACGACGGGGTACAGCAGCGAGCAGCTTGAGCAGATCCGCGCCGCTTCCGAAAAAATCCCCGTCTTCCGCTCCGGCAATATGTCCCTCGGCATCAACCTCATGATGGACCTTATCCGCCGCGCCTGCGCCGTTTTGGGCGACCAGTTCGACGTGGAAATCGTCGAGCGGCACCACCGGCGCAAGATTGACGCGCCGAGCGGGACGGCCCTCATGCTCGCCGAGGCGGCCGCCTCCGCCCTGCCTTATGAAGCCAAATACGTTTACGAGCGCGAGAGCGTCCGCCAGCCCCGCGGGAAAAACGAAATCGGCATCTCCGCCGTCCGCGGCGGCACCATCGTGGGCGAGCACGAGATTATCTTCGCCGGGCTCGACGAGGTCATTGAAATCAAGCACACCGCGCTGTCGCGGGATATTTTCGCCGCCGGCGCCATCCGCGCCGCGAAGTTCATGGCGAAAACGAAACAGCCGGGACTTTACACAATGTCCGACGTTCTCCGTGAAGTCTAACTACAAAAGCAAAGCGCCGCCCGATACCGGGCGGCGCGCTTTTTTCTTGTGGCTGAACTCAAGCCGGCGCTAGACGCGGACCTGGCCGTTTCCGTAGATGATAAACTTCGTGGTGGTCAGCTGCTCGAGCCCCATCGGGCCGCGGGCGTGCATCTTCTGGGTGGAGATGCCGATTTCGGCGCCCATCCCGAACTCGCCGCCGTCCGTAAAGCGCGTGGAGGCGTTGACGTACACGGCGGCGGCGTCAATCTCGTCGAGGAAGCGCTGGGCGGCCGTGTAGTTTTCCGTCACGATGGCCTCGGAGTGGGAAGAGCCGTACTTGTTGATGTGGGCGATGGCCTCGTCGAGTCCTGAGACGACCTTGACGGCGAGGATATAGTCGCCAAACTCCGTATAGTAGTCCTCCTCCGTCGCGGGCACGACGCTCTCGCCGAGGATGGCCCGCGTCTTGTCGCAGCCGCGCAGCTCGGTGTTTTTCTGGTCGAGAAGAGCCTTCGCTTTCGGGAGGAACGCCTCGGCGATGTCCTCGTCCACAAGGAGCGTCTCCGCCGCGTTGCAGACGGACGGGCGCGAGCACTTGGCGTTGTAGATGATGCTCGCCGCCATGTCGAGGTCGGCCGTTTTCTCCACGTAGACGTGGCAGTTGCCGACGCCCGTCTGAATCACGGGCACCTTCGCGTTTTCCACGACGTGGCGGATAAGCCCCGCCCCGCCGCGCGGGATGAGCACGTCGACATAGCCGGTCAGGGACAAAATGTCGTTTACACTCTGGCGGGACGTGTCCTGCACGAGGGAGACGCAATCCTCCGGCAGCCCCGCTTCCCGGATGGCCCTGCGCATGATGTTTGTCAGGGCGTTGTTGGAGTAAAACGCCTCCTTGCCGCCTCTGAGGATGACGGCGTTGCCCGCCTTGAGGCAGAGGACGGCGGCGTCGACCGTGACGTTCGGGCGCGCTTCGTAGATAATCGCGATTACGCCGAGCGGCACCGTCTTGCGCCCGATGAGCAGCCCGTTGGGCCGCTTCTCCATGCTCAGCACGCGCCCGACGGGGTCGCGCAGCGCCGCCACTTCGCGCACGCCGTCGGCCATGGCGCGAATGCGCTTGGAATCAAGCCGCAGGCGGTCTAAAAGCGCCGGCCGCATGCCGCTTTCCTTCGCGAGGGCCATGTCCTTCTCGTTTGCCTCAAGAATCTCCTGTTCGCCGTCCTCAAGCGCCTTCGCGATGGCGCAGAGCGCGGCGTTTTTGACCGTCGTCCCGGCCGTCATGAGCACGGAGGCGGCTTTTTTGGCACTCATGCCTTGCCTTTCAATGTCCGTCATGTCCGCTCGCTCCTTTCACATTTCTTAAACAGCGTGCCGTAAATCTCCCCGTCCAGCACGCCGTAAAGCCTCTCAGGGTGCGCGCCGCTCATGATAACCGTGTCGATGCCGTTTTTCGTGGCGATGCGCGCGGCCGTAATCTTCGTGCTCATGCCGCCCGTGCCGAAATCGGTGCCGGCGCCGCCTGCCGTGAAGGCACACGTCGCATCGTCCCCGAGGTTCTCGACGACGGGGATGAGGACGGCGTTTTTGTCCGTGCGCGGGTCGCCCGTGTAGAGCCCGTCGATGTCGGAGAGAATCACGAGGATGTCCGCCGAGACGAGCACGGCCACCGCCGCCGAGAGCGTGTCGTTGTCGCCGAAGACCTTGTGCTCCGACTCGATTTCCTCGATGCACACCGAGTCGTTCTCGTTGACGACGGGGATGACGCCCATCTCGATGAGGGTCTCGAACGTCCCCAGGAGATTTTGCTTGACGCCGGGGTGGTCGATATCGTCCCGCGTGAGGAGGATCTGGCCGACCGTCGCGCCGTATTCGCCGAAAATCTTGTCGTAGATGTGCATCAGCTCGCACTGGCCGACGGCGGCCACAGCCTGCTTCATGCGGATCTCCGACGGCCTTTTCGGCAGGTTGAGCTTTCCGCACCCGGCCCCGATGGCCCCGGAGCTGACCAGGATTACCTCGTGCCCCGCGTTTTTAATGTCCGTGAGCGTGCGGGCGAGGTTGTCGATGCTGCGGAAGTGAAGCCCTTTTCCGCCGTGGCAGATCGTGGACGTGCCGACCTTCACGACAATGCGTTTTTTTGACATGTCACTCATCCTTAAAGCGTAATCAGTCGAAAATCATCGTGGCAAAGTAGTCCTCCGGCGTCTCCGCGCGGCGGATGAGCTTTGTGCTCCCGTCCTCCCGCAGCAGGATCTCCGCCGAACGGAGCTTGCCGTTATAATTATAGCCCATGGCGTAGCCGTGTGCGCCTGTGTCGTGGATGACGACGAGGTCCCCGATGTCGATTTTCGGGAGCATGCGGTCGACGGCGAATTTGTCGTTGTTTTCGCACAGGGAGCCGGTGATGTCGTACTTATGGTCGCACGGCCAGTCCTCCTTGCCCATGACCGTGATGTGGTGGTACGCGCCGTACATCGCCGGGCGCAATAGGTCGCAGGCGCAGGCGTCAAGGCCGATGTAGTGCTTGTAGATGCGCTTTTCACGGATGGCGCGCGCCACGAGGCACCCGTACGGGCCGAGCATATAGCGGCCGAGCTCGGTGTAGATGGCCACGTCCGTCATGCCCGCGGGGCCGAAAACGTCCTCGTAGACCTTGCGGACGCCTTCGCCGATGACCATAATGTCGTTTTCCTTCTGCTCCGGGCGGTACGGGATGCCGATGCCGCCGGACAGGTTGACAAAGCGGATGTCCGCCCCCGTCTCCCGCCGCAGGTCCACGGCCAGCTCAAAGAGAATCTTCGCGAGCATGGGGTAGTAGTCGTTTGTCAGCGTGTTGCTGGCGAGAAACGCGTGGACGCCGAAGCGCTTGACGCCGAGGGCCATAAGCCTTCTGAAGGCCTCGAAAATCTGCTCGCGCGTCATGCCGTACTTGGCCTCGCCGGGGTTATCCATGATGTCGTTGGCGATGCTGAACGTGCCGCCGGGGTTATAGCGGCAGCAGATTACTTCCGGGATGGTGCCCAGCTCCTCGAGGACGTCGATGTGGGTGATGTCGTCGAGGTTGATGGTGGCGCCCAGCTCCAGGGCCTTGGCAAACTCGTGGGTGGGCGTGGCGTTCGAGGAGAACATGATCTCGTCCCCCACGATGCCGCACTTTTCGCTCAGAAGCAGCTCCGTATAGGAGCTGCAGTCGGTGCCGCAGCCTTCCTCGTGGAGGATTTTGAGGATGGTGGGGTTCGGCGTCGCCTTGACGGCGAAAAACTCCCTAAAGCCTTTATTCCATGAAAAAGCACGTTTAAGCCGCCGCGCGTTTTCGCGGATGCCTTTTTCATCGTAGAGGTGAAACGGAGTCGGGTACTGCTCGGTAATCTTCTTCAGCTGCTCTAGCGTAACAAATGGTCTCTTCACGTGCCTTCTCCTTTTTGCGACAAAATAGAATATACATTATTTTACTAAACGGCACGCGGCATTTCAATCAGTTTTCACTTTAAACAATGAATAAATATTTATTATTCAATTCAATATTCCGTGTGAAATATGACAGCGCGCAGCACGTTTCCGGCTGCGCGCTGCATAAAAAATCATTCTTTGCCGCGGCAAAAGATGTCGATGTACTGTTCGATGGCCTTGCTGATAATCGCGACGGCGCCTTCCCGGCCGACGATTTCGCTCACATACGTCTCCTTGTTCTCCAGCGCTTTGTAGACGGAGAAGAAGTGCTTCATCTCCGCGAAGATGTGCTCCGGCAGGTCGCTGACGTCGCGGAAACCTGAATACGTCGGGTCGCCGTACGGCAGGGCGATGATTTTCTCGTCCTTTTCGTTGCCGTCGACCATAATCAGCGCGCCGATCGGGAAACAGCGCACGAGCGTCATGGGCGCGATGGACTCTGTGCACATCACGAGCACGTCGAGCGGGTCTTTGTCGTCGCAGTACGTCCTGGGGATAAACCCGTAGTTTGCGGGATACGTCGTGGACGTATACAGGACGCGGTCGAGCATGAGCAGCCCTGTTTCCTTGTCGATTTCGTACTTGTTCTTCGAGCCCTTGGAGATTTCGATGACGGCATAGAAATCCTCGGCCTTGATCCGGCCGGGGCGTATGTCGTGCCAGATATTCACGCAAAATCCTCGCTTTCAAGCTTTTGTCCAATTCTAAAAAACCTTACTCTATCATCGACGGCAATATATAGCAGAGCCTGACCCTTGCAAACCGCCTCCTCCGCGCGCCCTAAAGCGCGCCCGCCCGGTCAGCGCCGGATAAAAACAAAAGAGGCCAAACGCCTCTTTCGCTTTGGAGCGGGCGACGAGGCTCGAACTCGCTACCTCCACCTTGGCAAGGTGGCGCTCTGCCAGATGAGCTACGCCCGCGTTTATATGGGTTTTGCGCAATGGTAAGGATAAATAAACGAAGCCGCATGACTTCGTACAAAAAAAGAAGAGGCGACACCCAGATTTGAACTGGGGAATGAGGCTTTTGCAGAGCCTTGCCTTACCACTTGGCTATGTCGCCTTATTACAGAAGAGGCTTGTTAGGCCTCTTCTGTTTTTGGAGCGGGCGACGAGGCTCGAACTCGCTACCTCCACCTTGGCAAGGTGGCGCTCTGCCAGATGAGCTACGCCCGCGTATCGCGCATGATTTTTATAATGCGCGTGGTGCCTCCGGTCGGAATCGAACCAACGACACGAGGATTTTCAGTCCTCTGCTCTACCAACTGAGCTACAGAGGCATGTTGGGCGCTTCGTTAAGCACCCTGTAAAGCGACCCAGAACGGGCTCGAACCGTCGACCTCCAGCGTGACAGGCTGGCGTTCTAACCAACTGAACTACTGGGCCATGTTTCGTGGTGGGAACAACAGGGCTCGAACCTGTGACCCCATGCTTGTAAGGCATGTGCTCTAACCAGCTGAGCTATGCTCCCGAGCGGTGTCTCGTTTCGGCTGCCGTCCCGACGACAATGACTATTATACATATCCACCATATCCTTGTCAACAGCTTTTTTCTACTTTTTCGAGACACGCCCGGGAGTCAATTTGCACAATATGTTGCGCCTGTTTCGCCCTGTCTATACAATATATTCCACAAACGCCTATTTTGCCGCGCGCTTTTGGAGAAGCTCGGCCGGGTCGAAGCGGTAGACCCTGTCGCAAAACTGGCATGTCACTTCGACGGGTTCGCCCTTTTCCGCCATCTCTTTAAGCTCGCCGTCCTCGACGTTTGCGATGGCCGCAAGCACGCGCTCTTCGCTGCAGTAGCACCTGTATTCAATCTCCCGCCGCTCCAGGATATGCGGGGAAAACCCGTCGAGCACGCGGTAGATCAGCGACTCAAGCGAGCCATCCTTAAGGCGCGCCGTGACGGCGCCCGTCTCGGCGATGTTCTGCTCGAGCTTGTCCAGAAGGCTATCGTCCGCGCCCGGAAGAAGGCGCAGGATATAGCCGCCGGCGGCGGCGACGGACTGGTCGCGGTCCACCAGCACGCCGAGGGCGACGGCGCTGCGCGTCTGCTCGCTTTCAAAGAAGTAGACGGAAAAGTCCTCCGCGATTTCGCCGGAGACGAGCGCGACGCTGCCGACGTACGGCTCCTTGAGCCCTAAGTCCTTGATGACGGTGAGAAGCCCGTCCCGCCCGACGGCGGCGCCGACGTCGAGCTTCCCGTCGTCGCGCAGCGGCAGGTCGACGTGCGGGTTTTGCACGTACCCGCGCACGTTGCCGTGGCTGTCCGACACGACGAGGATGGTGCCGAGCGGCCCGCCCCCGTTGATGCGCACGGTGACGGACGCCTCCTCCACCTTCATCTCGCTGCCGATCATGGCCGCGGCGGCAAGCGTTCTTCCCAGCGCCGCCGTGGCGACGGGCAGCGTCCTGTGGATCTGGCGCGCGCGCTCCGTGATTTCACGGGTGGAGACCGCGATGATTTGTATAAAGCCGTCCTGTGAGACGGCGCGAATCAGCTCGTCCATGCTTTGTACTCCTTAGACCTTATTCCGGTTTCCGCGCGGCGAGAAACACGCGCATCGCGTCCTCCTCAGGCGGCTGCGGCTTCAGCTCCCCGAAAAGGCGGACGTCGACAAACCCCGCCTCGGCAAGCTGGCGGGCAAGCCAATCAGGCTCGTGCGCGTATTCGACGTGCTCCTCACGCTGCCTTTCCCAGAGCTTTCCGCGCCGCGCGAATAAATCGATGCCGTAGCGGCACGCGTTTTCCCTCTCGTCAAACTCCGCGCGCCAGACGCAGAAAACGTCCTCGTTTTCGTCGAGGAACACCTGCCCGTCCATCCAGCGAAGCTTGCAGGGCGTGTTGACGTCAAACACCAGCACCCCGCCCGGCTCCAGAAACAACCGGATGCGGCGGAACGCCGTCATGAGCGCGTCCGGCGGCAGATAATTCATCCCGTCGAGGGCGCACACGGCGGCGTCCACCGTTCCATACAGGTCCAGCGCTTCGAGCCGCTGGCAGACGAGCAGCGGCATAGGGTCAAGGTCTTGCAGTTTGTCCATGGCCACCGAGAGCATGTCCTCCGAGGCGTCGACGCCGATGACGTCGTACCCGCGCCGGGCGAGGATGCGCGTGAGCGTCCCCGTCCCGCAGGCAAGGTCCGCAACTGTGCGCACTTTAGCGCCCATCATGGCGAATACTTCCTCATAGAAATCGGCGAACCGCTCGTAGGGCACGTCCGGCGTAAGGTCGTCGTAATAGCGCGCGAGGGCTGTGTAAGCGCTCATTTCGTTTCGTTTTTCGATTCGCTCTGCTTTTTCTTTTCGTCGAGGCGTTTAAAGGCGATTTCGTACCCGTCCGCGCCGTACATCAGGCTCCTGTTGACGCGGCTGATGGTGGCGCTCGACGCGCCTGTAAGCTCGAGGATGGTGTTGTAGATGTGGCCTTCGTGAAGCAGCCGCGCGACCTGATACCTCTGCTCCATGGCGCGCAGCTCGGAGACGGAGCACAGGTCGTCGAAGAACCGCATGCACTCGTCGACCGTCTCGAGCGTCAGTATGGCTTCATACATCTCTAAGTTGCGCTCTCTCTTCGCGTTCTTAAGGTTCTTGTTCATAAGCAACCTCCACCGTGCAGGTATATAGTTCTCCGCTTATCTATATTACAACACTAAAGCGTTAAAATAAAGAGAAAAAATATAAAGTTTTAACCTTGCGGCAGAGATTTTCATATTCTAGGGCGAAGGGGCGTGAGAATGAATGTTGACAGTCATACAAGGGCAGCTCAAAAACGACTTTGAGTGCGACGGCATCGTATTGCTCAAGGCCACATTCGACTACCCCATCGTCAGCGGCACGACGAACCGCGCGGCGCGGCGCATCAACGGTTACTACAAGCAAATCGCCAGCACGCTTATGAAACGCGCGCGCAGCGAGCTCCTGCCCGCTGCGATCGACGAGTACAAGTACGCGACGGAAAACGGCTATCCGTTCCGCCCGTACGAGACGGTGATGAAGTTCACCGTATCCTACAACGACCAGGATATCCTGAGCCTTTACTACGACGTCTACGACTATATGGGCGGCGCGCACGGCTCCACGAGGCGCTTCGGGGACACCTGGCGCAGCTCGACGGGCTGGTTTCTGTGCCTGACCGACTTTTTCCCGCGCGGCACAAACGTAAGGCGCCTTCTCACGGACAACGCCATCTACATCGCCCAGAAACAGCAGGCCGAAGGGACCCACTCCTACTACGACGATTACCCCAAGCTCATACGGCGGCATTTCAACCGGTCGAAATTCTACATAGTCCCCGAGGGCGTGGCCATCTTCTACGACCAGTACGCCATCGGGCCGTACGTCGAAGGCATCCCCGTCTTCGTGTACGAAACGGAGATTAAAACATATCCCTAAAACCCTAAATCCTGACCGCTCATCAGCGCGTCCTGCATCAGGCAGGCGTCGACATCGAGGCCTTTCGTCATTGCGAGGGCCTCGTTTATGTCGTAATCGACGATCTGGTCTCCCCGCATGCAGATAATGCGGTTGTACGTGCCGGAAAGGAGCAGCTCCACCGCCTTGTAGCCCATGCGGGAGGCCGTCACGCGGTCGCGCACCAGCGGCGGACCGCCCCGCTGGAGATGGCCCAGCGTCGTAACGCGGGTGTCGACACCCGTGGCCTCTTTAATCTTCGCCGCCACCGCCTCGGCGGACATCGACGCGCCCTCCGCGACGATGACGGTAAAATGCGTCTTCCCGGACAGCCTCGCCGCGCGGATGCGGTCGGCCACGTCCGTCTCAAAGTCTATTTCCATCTCGGGGATCAGCGTCACCGTCGCGCCCGTGGCGATGCCGACGTTGAGCGCGAGATGGCCGGAATGGCGGCCCATAACCTCGACGACGGAGCAGCGCTCATGGGACTGCATCGTGTCGTTGAGCCTGTCCACCGCCTCGACGGCCGTGTTGCAGGCCGTGTCGAACCCGATGGTGTACGACGTGCAGCCGATGTCGTTGTCGATGGTGCCGGGGATGCCGATGACGCGCACGCCCAGTTCCGCGAGCTTCTGCGCGCCGTGGAAAGACCCGTCCCCGCCGATGACGATAAGCCCGTCAAGGCCCATGAAGCGGCAGTTGTCGGCGGCGCGCTTTTGCCCTTCGGGCGTGAAAAACTCGGCGCTGCGGGCGGTAAAGAGCACCGTTCCGCCGTGCTTGCTGATGCCGGCGACCTGGCCTGCCGTCAGCGGAATCATGTCGCCGCTGATTAGGCCGTTAAAGCCGCGCCGGATGCCCACGCACTCCACGCCGAAGTGAATGGCCGTGAGGACGACGGCGCGAATGGCCGCGTTCATGCCGGGCGCGTCGCCGCCGGAGGTGAGAACGCCGATTCTCCTTATCTTCTCCGCCATTATGTCCGCCATGATGCGTCCCTCCCGGGTTCTATCTGAAGGTTTCAAGCGCGCCGTCGAGCAGCTCAAGGCGCGTAAACGCGGCAAAATCAGGCTTAAGGTCCGGCTCGTAAAGCTCTATGGCCTGCACGAGCAGCGCGGGGCTGAGCGTCGGGTTTTGGGCCGACAGGCGCGCCTCAAAAATCAGCGCGCAGTCGCTCTGCGAGAGGATCGTGAGCGCGCCGATATGCGGCGTGATGTTAAAGTCCGCCGTGCCTTTTTTCGTCCTCTTCGGGACAAGCGCTTCCTCCCTCTCGTAAAGCGCCCGCAGCCGCGCCGTCAGGTCCCGCGGCAAACCCTTATCGTACTCAAGGCGCACCGAGACGCACACCCATTTTATCTCCGAAAACCTGCGCTCCGAGTCGTACGCCTTCAGGACGCGCACGCCCTCGGGCAGGGCGTCATTGAGGCGTTTTTCCGTGTCCTCCGGCAGCGGCTCGGCAAGGAGGTCAAAATCCATCAGCTCGCACACGCTCGCCGTCCCTACGGAAAGCGGCAGCGCGAAGTTCATGACCGGGTGCGGGTTAAACCCCTCGGTGTGGCGCAGCGGAAGAGATGCGCGGGCGAAGGCGCGCTGGAACGTGCGCATGAGGTCGAGGTGCGAGATGTAAACCGCGCGGCCCGTTTTGGTAAAAAGCAAGCGGTGTCTACTCATCGCAGCGCCGTCCCCCTTTCAAAAGCGCGGCCGCGCCGCACCCCGTGCACTGCACGCGGCAGTCCGGCGTGACGGCGCCCCCCAGCGCCGCCTCCCATTCCCTGCGGAAAAACGCGCGGGAAACGCCGACGCTCGTCACGCTCCACGGGAAAACCTCGTCCTCAGAGCGCTCACGCAGGGCGTAAAAGTCCGGGTCGAGGCCGCAGGCCCTGAAAGCCTCCATCCACCTGTCAAAGGAGAAGTACTCCTCCCACGCCTCGAGCTTGCCGCCGTTTTTCTGCACGCGCTCCAAAACGGCGCCAAGCCGCCTGTCCCCGCGGGAGAGGACGGCTTCAATGTAGCTTGTTTCCGGGTCGTGCCAGTTATACGTGATGGCGCGCGATTTAATCGCGCCGCGGAGCAGCTCCACGCGGCGGCGGTACTCGTCCCGCGGCACCTGCGCGGCCCACTGAAACGGCGTGTGCGGCTTCGGGATGAAGCAGGAGGTGCTCACGGTGATGCGCACGCCGCGGTTTTTGTTCTTCGCGTGCTTCTTCCACACCTGCAGCACTTTTTCAGCCAGCTCGGCGATGGCGAGGACGTCCTCGTCCGTCTCCGTGGGAAGGCCGAGCATGAAGTAGAGCTTCACGGCGCTCCAGCCGCCTTCAAAGGCGATCCGGCATGTATTCAGGAGGTCTTCCTCCGTCACGTTTTTGTTAATCACGTCCCGCAGCCTCTGGCTGCCCGCCTCGGGCGCGAAGGTCAGCCCCGTCTTGCGCACGGCCTGCACTTTCTCCATCAGCTCCACGGAGAAATTGTCCGCCCTAAGCGACGGGAGCGACAGGCTCACCTTCCGCGGCGTGCAGTAATCCAAAAGCGCGTCGCACAGGGGACCTAAGTGCCTGTAATCGCTCGTGCTCAGGGACAGGAGGGCCAGCTCCTCGTAACCGGAAAACGCAAGCGCCTCTCTCGCCTGCTCGGCGAGGAGTTCCGGCGAGCGGGCGCGGACGGGGCGGTACGCAAACCCCGCCTGGCAGAACCGGCAGCCCCGCACGCAGCCGCGAAACAGCTCCAGCGCCGTGCGGTCGTGGACGACTTCCGTCGTGGGGATAATCGTTTTGACCGGATACGGCGCTCTTTCAAAGTCCTCCGCGATGCGCTTGACGACGGGGTACGGCGCGCCCTCCCGCGGCTCGATCGACGCAATCGTGCCGTCTTCGTTGTACTTTACATCGTACAGGCCCGGCACGTAAATCCCCGGGATTTTCGCGGCGCGGCGCAGGAATTCCTCTTTCGTAAGCCCCGCGTCCCGCGCTTCGGCGTACGCCGTAATGAGCTCGGAGTTGACCTCCTCCCCTTCCCCGATGATGAACAGGTCGATAAAGTCCGCCATCGGCTCGGGGTTGTACGCGCACGTCCCGCCGGCGACGACAAGGGGCGTAAGCGCCGTCCTGTCCGAGGCGCGGATGGGCACGCCGGCCAGGTCGAGCATGTTGAGCACGCTCGTGTACGCCATCTCGTAGCCCAAGGAGAAGGCGATGATGTCGAACATGAAAACGGGGTCGCCGCTTTCCAGCGCGTAAAGGGGGATGCCATCGCGGCGCATCTCCTCCTCCATGTCGCCCCAGGGCGCGAAAACGCGCTCGCACCACACGCCGGGCATGTCGTTGGCGATGGCGTAAAGGATGCGCAGTCCGATGTTGGACATGCCGATTTCGTACGTGTCGGGGAAGCACAGCGCGACGCGGGTGTGCACGCCCGCGATGTCCTTAACGGTCTGGCCGTACTCGCCGCCCGTATAGCGGGCCGGCTTTTGAACTTTTTGCAGTATTCTCTCTAGCTTTCGGTTCATGGAACACTTCCGTCATGCATTTTCTCATCGATTTTATACCATGCCTGCCCGTTTGACAATAGCTAAGGAGCAGCCACGCCCCGACAAGCAGCAGGGTGAAATTGACGCGCGTGTGGATGAAAACATACGCGCCAGCGCTGAGCACCATCAAAATCAGGGCGCACCCGGCGACGGCCAAGACCCTGTCGGCCGCCTCCTGCCCGTATTTTGAAGCGACAAGCGCGTAGAGCGCGCGCCCGCCGTCGAGCGGGTAGATGGGCAGGATGTTCATAAAAAAGAAGAGGAAACTCAGGCCCGCGAGAAGGTACCCGCCCTGAAATACGCCGATGCGCGCGGCGGCCGCCGCGAGAAGAGAGAGCAGCAGGCTGGCAAACGGCCCCGCGAGCGCGGCGAGCACGTCGGCGCGGTACGGCATCACGCCCTCCACGCGGAGATTAAAGCCCCACATCTCGATTTCAAAGCACTCAAGGCGCAGCCCCAGCGCGCGGCAGGCCAGAAAGTGCCCCAGCTCGTGCGCGGCGGCCGCGATGAGCACATAGAGCGCAAATTCCGCCGTATCAAAAAAATAAACGGCCGCGAGCGCCAAAAGCGCCCCACCGCTGATGCGTACTTTTCCGATTTTCATGACCAGCGCAGGTAAAACTCAGGGTTGACGTTGAGACCGCTGACCTTCAGCTCAAAATGCAGGCACGGGCTTGTGGCGTTGCCGGTTTTTCCCACGGCGCCGACGCGCTGCCCCATGACGACGGCTTGTCCCTCCGAGACGTGGACGGCCGACAAGTGTCCGTAGAGCGTCTCGACGGAGCCGTGGCTGACCACGACGAATCTGCCCATCGTCGGGCTGTCGCCGACGGCGATGACCTTCCCGTCCGCAAACGCGCGGACGACAGTCCCCTCCTCCGCGGCGATGTCCGTCCCGTAGTGAAAGCGCACCACGTTGTCATCGGGACTTTCGCGGTAGCCGAAGGAGGAGGAGACTGTCCCTTCCACGGGGATCTGATACTCAAAAGGGATGCGCGGCATCTCGTACGTCACGCCCGCCGGGATGGCGTAATCGGAGTACGCCTCCTGGCCTTGCAGAAACGCGGCCATGATTGCGTCCGCCAGATCCGTGTTCGCGGCGCCCTCCGGCTCCCCGTTCGTTACCGCGTCCCCCGTTTCCTCTGCCGCCGCATCCTGGGCAAACGCCGGGACGGCGCTGTCCTCGTTTTCAACGGGGGTCGCTTCCTCCTCCGGGGCGTCCCTTGTCGTAAACGCCTGCGTGAACGCCTCGCCGAGCGCCTCCGTAAACTTCCGCTCCCCGCTCAGGCCCTCGCCAAGCGTGGCGAGCGCCTCCTTGTAGTTGACCGACGCGGTGATTTTCCTCCCGATTGCCTGGAGCGTTTCCGGGAACGCAAACTTCAGGAGCACGGCGATGATAAGCAGCGCAAAGCAAATCGCAAGCCGCACCGCCTGCCTGCGCGCGATTTCGTCGGTGCGGCGCGCGTACGGAGAGGCAGAGCGCGTGCGCCGCCTTCTCCCGCGGTATGACCTGTATCCTTCCATCAAAACACCTCCCCCCCCCGGCATTTCCAGTATATTCTATTATGTACAGGCTTATGCCCTTTCAGTCTCACTGGCAAAATAAAACCGCCGCCCGTTTAAGGCGGCGGTATGGCGCGTTTTCAGTTGCAGCGAAAGCGGCCTTTCGACACGGCGCGCTCGCCATGCCGAAGAAAGCCCGCTATGTTTAAATAATGAGACAGCTGCCTGAGGCTTTAGTACGGCAGGCGCGTGACGACGGTTTCGATGAGCTTTTTAAACTGCGCGGCGGCTTTGTCTGCCGTCTCCTGCACTTCCTCGTGCGTCAGCGGGACTTTGGACAGCCCCGCGGCCAGGTTCGATATGCATGAGATGCCGCCGACGCGCAGCCCCATGTGGTTTGCGGCAATGGCCTCGACGGCCGTGCTCATCCCGACGGCGTCGGCCCCCAGAAGGCCGTAGAGCCGGATTTCGGCGGGCGTCTCAAAGTTCGGCCCCGAGCACTGGATGTACACGCCCTCCTTGAGCGGGATTTTCAGGTCCCTCGCCGCGGAGCGGATAATCTCCTTAACTTCCGGGTGGTAGACCGTGCTCATATCGGGAAAGCGCGGGCCGAGCTTGTCGATATTCTCCCCGATGAGGGGCGACGGGACGTTCCAGAGGATGTGGTCCCGGATGAGCATAAAGTCGCCGGGTGAAAAGCTCGTGTTGATGCCGCCCGCGGCGTTCGTCAGGAGCAGCGTTTTCGCGCCGAGAAGCCCCATGATGCGGATGGGCATGACGACGTCCGTCACGGGATAGCCCTCGTAATAGTGGACGCGCCCCTGCATGACGACGACGGGGACGTGGCGGATGCGCCCGAACACGAAGCGCCCCTTGTGCCCCGGGACGGTGCTCACGGGGAATCCGTCGAGCTCCTCGTACCCCACCGTGCACTCGACGTCAATCTCGTCGGCGTACCCGCCGAGCCCGGAGCCCAGAACGAGCGCCACGCGGGGCTCAAACGACGTTTTCTCGCGGATTTTCGCGACGTTTTTTTCCAAAGCCGCTAAGATGCTGTTCATACTCTCGCCCTCCCAACCGGCTTTCGGCGCTTTTTTAAGCGCCGCCATGAAAATTGTACCATAACGCCCGCCGCCATGACAATACCGCCCTCCATGCAAAACGCCGCCGCCGAATATCAGCAAAAGAGTTGACACCGCGCGCAAGTGAATGATTATAATATGTGAAGTGGCATTAATTTGAAAGGATGGTCGTCTCATGCAAACACGCCCCGTCTCTCCAAAGAGCAGGCTCGTCGCTCTTCTCCTGTGCTTCTTTTTAGGCGCGCTCGGCGTTCACCGGTTTTACGTCGGAAAAGTCGGAACGGGCGTCCTGTGGCTGCTGACCGCAGGCCTGGGCGGTATCGGCGTGCTCGTTGACTTTATCATGATCTGCGTCGGCTCCTTTACCGATAAATCCGGCTACTTCCTCATCAGGTGGGATTAATCCCTTGAGGCTCTCTTCGCTCCGGTAACCGGCGCCCGTTTCGCGCCGGTTTTTGTTTTGCGCCCCGGGCGATGATAGGGGCTGGCGCTGAACCGTCAAACACAAGAGCAAATAAAAAAATCTCGCAGCGAAAGCTGCGAGATTTTATAACCAGTCGGAGTGGCGGGACTTGAACCCGCGGCCTCATGGTCCCGAACCATGCGCGCTACCATCTGCGCTACACCCCGTCAAGGGCAAACCGATGCGATATTTGAACCATCCGCATGAGTCAGCTTACATAGGATACCGTACGCCACCGCATTTGTCAAGAGTAATTTTGCTTCAAAAAAAGCGCCGGCGAAAGCCGGCGCTCTTGTCTATTTCCTCTTTAAGCCGCTTAAAAACTCCCATCTTCGCTTGACCGGCGGTTTCGGGAAAATGCCCTGCCGAACCATCTTCACGTCCTCGACGGAGTAAAACGCGCCCTCGCGGCAGCTTTCGATAAGCTGTATGACTTTTTCAAGGTCCTTCCGCATGATGACGGTGAAGATAATCTCGACGGCGCCGTTTTTTCCGTGGCCGGGAATCGACGTGTACCCGAAGCCGGCTTCGGCGAGCCGTTCTTTGAGGCAGCCGTCGCCCTGCGTGAGGAAAACGCGCACGACGAGGGACCCCATCGCGAGCTTCTCCTCGATGCGGATGCCGATGTAGTTGCCCATGGCAAAGCCGCCGGCGTATGCGATAAAGCAGAGGGGATTGTCAAGCTGCTGCATGATCTGGCTGATGGCCAGAAGCCATATCGACACCTCGAAGAACCCCACAATTGGCGCGAGAATCCGTTTGCTGCGCGAGACGAAGATGATGCGGAGCGTCCCGAGCGTCACGTCGCATATACGGCCAAGGAAGATGAGAAGCGGGAGAATCACCCATCTGAACGTGGGGCTAGCCGCGATTTCCTGGATGATTTCCATGGGTCCCTCCTCTTTGACGTTTATATGCCGGCATAGTGTTTAAGAAACGCGCCAATCAATGGCAGCGTAACGAGCGAGATGAGCGTGGAGACGAAGATGAGCTTCGACGCGAAGGCGGCGTCGCGGTCGTACTTCTGGGCGAGCATGGCGGTTGTCGTCGCCGCCGGCATCGCCGAGGAGAGGACGACGCTGCCCGTCGCCACGGGGTCGATCCCCAGCAGCGCCAGCACGCCGAAGATGACGGCGGGAATGACGAGAAGGCGCAGCGCGGAATAGTAGAAAACGGCCCGGTCGAACACCGTTTTCATATCGACTTCGCTTAATATCCCGCCGACGATGATCATGGAAAGCGGCGTCACGCAGCGGCTGAGCATCGTGATGGTGCTGTACAGGACGTCCGGCAGCTTGACCGGAGAAAACAAATACGCGACGCCGACAATAACGGCCCAGATACACGGGTGCGTGGCCAGGCGCTTTAACTGCTCCTTCTTGTCCGTCTTCGTAAAGAGGGACAGCCCCGCCGTCCACATGACGATGCGCATGGGGACGAGGACAATCGAGCCGTAAAGCGTGCCGAGTTCGCCGAACACCGATTCGATGACGGGCAGCCCCATAAAGCCGGAGTTGTTGCAGGACGTGGCGTACTGCAGGACGATGCGGCGCTCAATCGGAAAGCGGTTGTAGAGAAACCTGTTCAAAACAAGGTAAAACCCCTGCGCCGCGAACGACGCGATGAGCACAATCCCGCACTCCTTGAGCAAATCGACCGTCAGCGACGAGGCAAACGACGAGAAAATATTGCACGGCAGGAAGACGTAGATGACAAGGTTTGTGAGGTCCTTCCGGGCCGCAACCCCGAATGTGCCTTTCTTCGCCGCGATATACCCGATGGCGACGAGAATGAAGATCTGTACCTGAATCCGTAAAATGACCGACACCTTATTTCTAATCAATAGTTGCAGAAAAAAATCAAAACGCAGTCCGAAATTCGGCATGAAGCTGCGTCTCTTCTATTATATCGACAAAATAAAAACAGCACAATGTTCATTGTGCTGTTTTTCGCTTTATTTAAGGCTAAGCTTTGAGCATACCGACCGCCGCGCGGACGTCCCCCGAGAAATACAGGGAGCCGAGCGCGCACACGAGGCCGTCTTTCCCGGCGTACGCCACGGCGCGGGTGACGCCTTCGGGAATCGACGCGCAGGCCTCCGCCGGCTTGCCGTACTTTTTGACGCGGTCCCGCAGGTCTTCGGCCTGCATGGCCCGCGGGTTATCCGGCCGGACGGTGATAAACCGCTCGGCGAGGGGCGCGATGACTTCCATCATGTCGTCGACGTCCTTGTCCCGCATCACGCCGACAAGGAAAACAAATTTCCTGCCGGGGAAAACCGTTTTCAGGCTCTGAGCCGTCGCGAGGATGCCGTGCTTGTTGTGCGCGCCGTCTAAGATAAAGACGGGGTCGCGCCTGAGGATTTCAAACCGGCCGGGCCAGCTCACTTGCCGCAGCCCTTCGACAATGTCGGCGTCGGTGATTTTATAGCCCTTTTCGCGCAGGCGCTCGGCCGCCGTAATCGCCACCGCCGCGTTATTGGGCTGGTAGGAGCCGATGAGCGGGAGCGTGATGCGGCCGTACGGCGCGAAGTCGAAGCGCGAGGCTTCCAGATCAAAAGACGCGTTGGAGATGCGGCTAAAGTCCGCCTTAAACAGGCGCGCGTTTTTGGCGCGGCACGTCTCCTCGAAGACTTCGTCCACTTCGGGGCTGTTTGCGCCGTAGACGACGACGTCGCCGCCTTCCTTGATGATGCCCGCCTTCGTCCGGGCGATGTCCTGGATCGTCGGGCCGAGTTCCGCGACATGGTCCATGCCGATGGCCGTAATGACGGCCACTTCGGGCGTGTCGATGACGTTCGTCGAGTCGAGCTCGCCGCCCATGCCGACCTCGAGGACGACGATGTCGCATTTGTTCTTATAAAAGTACTGCATCCCCAGCGCCGTAATGAGCTCAAACTCCGTCGGCGGGTCTTCCGTCATGGCGTCGGCGTAGGGGCGTATCTCGTCCGTGAGGGCTTCCAGCTCCTCGTCGGAAATCTGCACGCCGTCTATCTGCATGCGCTCGTTGAAGCGGATGATATAGGGCGACGTGTACAGGCCCGTTTTGTATCCGGCGGTGCGCAGGATGGACGCGATGCACGCCGCCGTGGAGCCCTTGCCGTTTGTTCCGGCGATGTGTACGAATTTCAGGTGTTTTTCCGGGTTGCCAAGGGACTCAAGCAGATGCCTCGTGCGGGAAAGCCCCGGCTTGCTTCCCTGCCATTTAACGCTGTGAATGTACTTTAGCGTCTCCTCGTAACTCACTTGCTTTTCCTCCATACTTATCAAGCCCAAGCGCGCGGAAGACGCCGCTCTTGTAGAGCAGGAAGACAAGCAGAATGTCGCAGACTGCGATCAGCAGCTTGATCGGTGCGCGAAGCGGGAGGTTTGCCCAGAAGGAAACCCCGTTGAGCATCTGCAGGCTCACGTTGCTCCAGATTACAGGACCGAGTATCTCCGCGGGAAGGATGAGCGCGATAAAAGTGACTATGTTTGTGCGTTTGCGTAAAAACTTGCCGATAATCGGCGGGACAACGCCCATAATAATAGGTGTGAGCGCCATCGGGGCAAACCACGGGAACGACGAAAAGAGCGTCGTGCCGAGAAAATCGGCCAGGATCGCCACGACGGCGCCGGCCACCGGCCCGAAAAGCAGGCCGGCTAAAATGATGGGAAGGTTGCCGAACGCGATGCGGATGTTCGGCGTGGGCATGATGCCCAGGAACCGTTCAAGGATGATGCTGAGGGCTGTGAGAAGGCCAAGCGTGACAAGAGTAGAGGTGGTAAAAAGCTTTTTTGATGGTTTAGACGTGTTTTTGGGCATAAAAAACCCCTCCTATCCGTTGTGCGCGCAAACAAGAGCAGCCCTTGCGGGCTATTCCGTCGGCACGATTCTTGCGCCACATATAGGAGGTATTCTCCGTTATGCAGCAGCGGGATGCGGTCACCAAACCGTGGAACTGTGGACAGTTTCCTTCGTCCGGCTGACAACTCCCCGTTCAACCGGCACTTTACGCCTGATGACCTACTCTGCTTAGATAGCGGCACAGGGCCGCCACCAAGTTTCCTTTATTGTAGCACGCTATACCTATTATGTCCATAGTGAGTTTTCATATAATTGCAAGATTTTCCCCCGAAAAACAATAATATTTTCATGGTCTGGAGAAATCTTGTTGATTACTGGAGACAATCTTGCTACAATAGACGAGCAAAATCAACCACTAAAGAGGAGATGGTATTTCTTGGACGCATTTTTCTGGATAGGCTTTGCAGGCAGTGTGATAGCCCTTGGCTTCGCGCTCCTGCAGTCGCGCAAGGTTTTGAGCCTTTCCGAAGGCAACGAGACCATGCGCAAAATCGCGGACGCCATCCGCAGAGGCGCTAACGCATACTTGCGTCGGCAATATAAGACCCTCGCGATATTCTTCATCATCATGGCTGTCATCCTCGGCGTGCTCGCCGTGTGCGGCCTTGTCTCCGGCTTTGTGCCCTTCGCCTTCATCACGGGCGGCATTTTCTCCTGCACGGCCGGTTTCGTCGGCATGAAGATCGCGACGGCGGCTAACGGCAGAACGGCTCAGGCCGCATCCGAAAGCCTCAACAAGGGCCTGCGCGCCGCGTTCTCGTCCGGCGCCGTCATGGGCTTTACCGTCATCGGCATCGGCCTGTTTGACGTCACCTTCTGGTTCCACATCCTGCGCTATGTGTTCCACATCACGGATTCATCCACCATCGCCACGACGATGGTCATGTTCTCGATGGGCGCTTCCGCCGCGGCGCTTTTCGCGCGCGTAGGCGGCGGCATCTTCACGAAGGCCGCCGACGTGGGCGCAGACCTTGTCGGTAAGGTCGAAGCCGGCATTCCCGAGGACGACCCGCGCAACCCCGCCGTCATCGCCGACAACGTGGGCGACAACGTGGGCGACGTGGCCGGCATGGGCGCCGACCTCTACGAGTCCTACGTCGGCTCGATTATCGCCACCTTCGCCATCAGCGCCTCCGCCGCGTACGGCTGGAACGGCATGCTCCTGCCCCTCCTGCTGGCCGTTCTCGGCGTTATCTGCTCCATCTTCGGCACGTTCCTCATCCGCACGAAAGAGAACGCCACGCAGGCGGACCTCCTCAAGACGCTCCGCACCGGCACGTACACCGCCGCCGTTCTCTGCGCCGTTCTCTCCCTGCCTCTCACCTATTTCCTTATGAAGGACGTGGAAGGCGCCAGCTGGCTCGGCATTTTCGTCTCCATCATCTCCGGCCTTATCGCCGGCTGCGCCATCGGGTACGCCACAGAGTACTTCACCTCCGATTCCTATAAGCCCACGAAGAACCTCGCCAGCTCTGCCCTGACCGGCGCCGGCACGACGATTATCGGCGGCATCTCCCTCGGCATGCTCTCCACGGCGGCCCCGATTATCATCGTGTCCCTGTCTGTCATCATCAGCTTCCTCGCCGCGGGCGGCACGCTCAACACCTCCTCGGGCGCCTACGCCATCAGCTTTGACAAGGGCCTCTACGGCATCGGCCTGTCGGCCGTCGGCATGCTCTCCACTCTCGGCATCACGCTCGCGACGGACGCTTACGGCCCCGTTGCCGACAACGCCGGCGGCATCGCCGAAATGAGCGGCCTCGACGAGGAAGTCCGCAACAGGACCGACACGCTCGACGCGCTCGGCAACACCACGGCCGCGACGGGCAAAGGCTTCGCCATCGGCTCGGCCGCCCTCACGTCCCTCGCCCTTCTTGTCTCCTACGTCGAAGTGGCTGAGGAAAAGCTCGGCAATCTGAAGATTGACCTGTCCCTGACGAACCCGGCCGTGCTCATCGGCATCTTCATCGGCGCGATGATCGTCTTCGTCTTCTCCGCCATGGCGATGAGCTCCGTCCAGCGTGCGGCCCAGTCCATCGTCGTGGAAGTGCGCCGCCAGTTTAAGGAAATCAAGGGCATCATGGAAGGCACGGCGCAGCCCGACTACGAGACCTGCGTCGACCTGTGCACCCGCAGCGCCCTGAAGGAAATGGTCGCCCCGTCCCTTGTGGCCATTATCGTCCCCGTTGTGGCGGGACTTCTCCTCGGCGTTGAGGGCGTCGTCGGCGTCCTCGGCGGCGCGGTCGTCACCGGCTTTGTCATGGCGGTCTTCATGTCCAACGCCGGTGGCGCGTGGGACAACGCGAAGAAGCACATTGAAAGCGGCGTCCACGGCGGCAAAGGCTCTGACGCGCACAAAGCCGCCGTCATCGGCGACACGGTGGGCGACCCGTTCAAGGATACCGCCGGCCCGTCTCTGAACATCCTCATCAAGCTCGTGTCCACCGTTTCCATCGTCTTCTGCGGCCTCATCGTCGCCGTCATGAAGCTCGTCGCTTAAAATCCAGTCAATCAAAAAAGCTCCGGACCAAAATGGTCCGGAGCTTTTTTGTCATGTTTTCATCTTCTTCTTATGCCGACCGTCTCTGTACGCTTTCATTTTGCCCCGCGCCGCTGCGTTTATTCGCTTTGCTTTGTGCCAAATCCGGGAAAAGCAGACAAAAAGGGCGCCTTATCACAGGCGCCCTTTTAAACTTTTTTGACGAAACTTATTTGACGAGCTTGGAGATTTCGGCCGCGAAATCTTCCTCTTTCTTTTCGATGCCCTCGCCTTTTTCGAAGCGGGTAAAGCCCTTGACGACGATGGTGCCGCCGAGTTCCTTGGCCACCTGCTCGACGTGCTTGCCGACGGAGACCTTGTTCTCCTTTACGAACGGCTGGTTGAGCAGGCACACTTCCTCGTAGTACTTGTTGATGCGGCCCTTGACCATGTTCTCGGCAATCTGGCGGGCTTTCTCTTCGGGGAGGTTCTTGGCCTTGTTCTCCTCGAGGGCCTTGGCCATCTGAACCTCGCGCTCTCTCTCAAGCTCCGTGCTGTCAACGGACGCGGGGTCGAGATAGAGCGGGCGCATGGCGGCAACCTGCATGGCGATATCCTTGCCGAGCGCCATCACGGCGTCCATGTCGGAAATGCCGTTCACTTCGAGGTTGACCATAACGCCGATCTTGCCGCCGGCGTGGACATACGGGACCATGACGCCTTCCGTATAACGGGCAAAGCGGCGGACGGTGATGTTCTCGCCGATGACGTAGACCATTTCCTGCTGCATATCGCGGACGGTCTTATCCGTGCCGGGATAGGGGCTGTTCATGAGCGCTTCGAGATCAGCCGGCGCGGACTTGGCGACGGCTTCGGCGACGTTCTTGACGAACGCGACAAACTTGTCGTTCTTGGCGACGAAGTCCGTCTCTGCGTTGACCTCGACGACAACGCCCACGCCGTCGATCACGTCGGCGTACGCCATGCCTTCTGCGGCGATGCGGCCGGCCTTTTTCGCGGCGGCGGCCAGCCCTTTTTCACGGAGCCAGTCGATGGCTTTTTCCATATCGCCGTCGGTGGCTTCGAGGGCCTTCTTGCAGTCCATCATGCCGACGCCGGTTCTCTCGCGGAGTTCCTTAACGTCTTTTGCGGTAAATCCCATCCTTACTTAGCCTCCTCAGCAGACACTTCCGGCTGAGCCGGCTCAGCCGCTTCTTCCTTCGTCTCCTCTTGCTCCGGCGCGACATCCGAGCCCTGGCGGCCTTCGAGGACGGCGTTGGCCATGGTCTGGGAAATCAGGCGAATGGCGCGGATGGCGTCGTCGTTGCCGGGGATGATATAGTCAATCTCGTCGGGGTCGCAGTTGGTGTCGACAATCGCGACAATCGGGATGCCGAGCTTCCTCGCCTCGTTGATCGCGTTGCGCTCCTTGCGCGGGTCGATGATGAACAGGGCCGAGGGGAGCTTCTTCATTTCCTTGACGCCGCCGAGATACTTTTCGAGCTTGTCGATTTCGTTCGTGAGCTTGATGACTTCCTTCTTCGGCAGCATGTCGAAGGTGCCGTCTTCCTGCATCTTGCGCAGCTGGGCGAGACGGTCGATACGGGAGCGGATGGTCTTGAAGTTCGTCAGCATGCCGCCGAGCCAGCGGGCGTTGACGTAGAACATGCCGCAGCGCTCCGCTTCCTCGCGGATGGCGTCCTGCGCCTGCTTCTTCGTGCCAACGAAAAGGATGGTTCCGCCCTCTTCGGCGAGGGAGCGAACGAAGTTGTACGCTTCCTCGAGCTTCTTGACCGTCTTCTGCAGGTCGATGATGTAGATGCCGTTGCGCTCCATGTAAATGTACGGAGCCATTTTGGGGTTCCAGCGTCTCGTCTGGTGGCCGAAGTGCACACCGGCTTCGAGAAGCTGCTTCATTGAAACAACTGCCACGTTTTTTCCTCCTATTTGTTCAGCCTCCAGCGCTCTCCGCTCACGGGTCCACCGCCGTACGCGGCACATGGAGCCGTGATCAAGCGCTGTGTGTTCTCTCGTTGCCCTGGCAATTTAGACAAAACGAGCAAAGAGTATTTTACCAAAGAATCGCACAGGAATCAACCCCCTGCCGAATATATTCTACACATTTTGCGGCATTTTTATCGGAACATTTAACTGTGTTACGCGTCTATTACAAAAGAATACGCAAAATGGAGGAATGGAAATGCCCCGCAAGCTCCTCTTCCCTCTTTGCTGCGCCCTCGCGCTGCTTTTGATGGCCGGCTGCGGCACGGTGACGGCAAAACCGGCCCCCGTATCCCCCGCCCCGTCTCAAACGGATACGCCCCCGCCGGAAGAGACGACACCCCCGGCGGAGCCCTCCCCCGACAAGTCCGGCGCCGAATACGCATACTTTGTCGTCTTCGAGCATCTCTTCAGCGTCGACCCCGGGCTCAACGGCGGCATCAATTATCTTGCCGTCGACCTCTCCTCCGTCTGCGCGGCGGACACGGACGCCATCGCGCGGCTGTTTGAAGACTTCTGCAAGGAAAACAACCTCACGCTCCTGCTGGACACGTACGCGGGACTTGTGGAAAAGGGATACATCACGGACTACGCCTTCGAAGACGGGCTTTTCGTCCGGTTCGAGGACGAGTCGCTCTCGGAGGAGTGCCTTATCACGCGCGCGCAGAAATGGCGCGCCGGGGACGGCGCGTACGGCGGCGAGTATACCGTCGCGCTCAGCGGCAACGCGTGGGAAATAACAGAAATCGCCGGAATGTGGATCAGCTAAGCCCCATTCCGGCGATTTTTTATTGTGCTCGTGCTAAGCCCATGGGATGCGCCGCCGTTTTTCCCGCTTAAACGGGCCGGACACTTCGATGAGGATAATGTCGTCCCCGATGCGCTTGATGCACTCCCACGGGATGATGAAGTCGTCTTCGCGCCAGAACAGCCCGAGAATGCGGCACGGCCCCGGCACGACGATGGCCACGACGCACCCGTTGCGGATATCCACGAGCACGTCGCTGACGAATCCCATCCGCATGCCGGTGCAAATATTTATCACTTCCTTGCACCGCAAGTCGGCAATCCTGCACTGCACGCCCATCCCTCCAGTCTGCATAACGCGGCTATACCAAGTTTATTCGCCCATTTTCCGAAAAATGACGACAGGGCTTGTCTTTTCCCGCCGCGATGCGTGCCGGACAGGTCTTTTTCCTATTTTTCCGCGCACATATTGCATGCGCGGAGAAAACATACTATAATAACAAGGTCTAGGCTTAGCATCGCTTGCGCATGCCTTTGTCTCACCGCGCCGGTTTTGCTCGACGGGCGGTTATTTTCATTTTTGGAGGTGGAAGAGCAGCATGGACGGCGACACAGGCTGTCGAAGTAATCAACCAGAGTCTCCGGTCTACCTATCATGCCGCCCTTTCACCGAGCGGCTTGATACGTAGACCCCACAATTACATAAGGTGGGTGTTTAGCGTGATCAAGTACTACATGACGCTCGGTTCGGAGCTCGTCGAACGCGACGATTTCGAGCCGGGTGTATGGGTTTATGTTCAAAACCCGACGGAAGAAGAAATCGCGCGTGTCTGCAGCACCGTGAAAGTGGACACCGACTTAATCCGTCCCGCCCTCGACGAGGAGGAGCGCCCCCGCATCGAGACGGACAACGGCCATACCCTCATTCTCGTCGACATCCCGACGATTGAGGATGACGACGGCGAAAACGTCTTTACAACGATCCCTCTCGGCATCGTCTACACGAAGGAAGCCGTCGTCACCGTCTGCCTCAAGGAAACGCCGATTTTGAGCGACTTCATCCGCGGCCGCGTGAAATCGTTCCTCACGCAGTTTAAGAGCCGCTTTATCCTGCAAATCCTGTTCAAGAACGCAACGCTCTACCTCTCCTACCTGCGGGAGATTGAAAAGCGCAGCACAAAGCTCGAGCACGACCTGCAGAAATCCATGCGGAACAAGGAGCTCACGCAGCTTCTCAGGCTGGAAAAGAGCCTCGTCTACTTCTCCACGTCCCTGAAGTCAAACGAGACGGTGCTTGAGAAGATGCTTAAATTCGAGGCCATCAAGCGGTTCGAGGAGGATCAGGATCTCCTCGACGACGTCATCATCGAAAACAAGCAGGCCATCGAGATGACGAACATCTACAGCAATATCCTCAGCAGCACGATGGACGCGTTCGCCTCGATTATATCGAACAACCTCAACATCGTGATGAAATCCCTCACAATTATCACCATCGCCATGTCCGTCCCGACGGTTATCTCCGGCCTGTTCGGCATGAACGTGCCGAACGGCCTTGAAAACAACCCGATGGGCTTTGTGTACATCATCATCGGTACGGTGATTTTATCGGTGGGCATCACGCTCTACCTGTTTAAAAACAGGCGGCTCGGATAATACAACACCCCCGCGGCATATACCCGCCGCGGGGGTGGTTTTTCTTTCGCTTAACGCCCCATCCGCAAATAACCCTGGCTGTCGTAAAAGCTCTCCCATGGGGCCCGGAGAATCGCCTTGCCGTCGAAGAAATTGTCTTCGTCGGAACGGAGGATGCCGGCCGAATCGTAAAACAGCTCGCCGGGGTGCCGGACGATACCCTGATAGTCGATAAACGCCTCTCCCGGCATTCGTAATCGGCCTTCCCCGTCGTAATAGCTTTCTGAAGCTGAGTACATGACCGCCTCCAGTGAGATGGTAAATCTGCCATGATCATCTTATTCTCTTAAGCGTGGCATTATATAAAATATCAGACGTTTTGCCTCCTGTCAATGCCGCATGGCTGTCCTGAGCCTCCCGCGCGCAAAGCCGCGCCTTTCTATTATTTTTCCTTGACAGCGCGCGGATTTTGCGCTATGATGAACCGGTGTCAAGTATTATTGCTTAACAGGCGTGAGGAGGCGCGCTGCCATGACGCCCGACGATAAGCTCAAAATGACGCTGCTGTACGACTTTTACGGCGACCTGCTCACCGAAAAACAGCGCGCGTTTTACAATCTGCGCCACAACGAGGATTTCTCCCTCGCGGAAATCGCCGAGCAGGCGGGCATCTCGCGGCAGGGCGTGCACGACATCATCACCCGCGCGGAAAACATCCTCATTGAGACGGAGAAAAAAACCGGTCTTGTCCGCCGCTTTACGCAGCTTCAAAAGGACATCGACGCGGCCCTCGAACTCGTCTCAAAGCTGAAAGAGACCGCAACGGACGATACGTCCGCAACTTTACTCCGGCAGCTTACCGAACTTCTCGTCAACATGAAAGGTTAGGTGTCCCATGGCATTTGAAAGCTTATCTGAAAAGCTCGGCGCCGTATTCAAGAAGCTTCGCGGCAAAGGAAGATTGCACGAGGCCGACGTCAAGGAAGCCATGCGTGAAGTGCGCCTTGCGCTGCTCGAGGCGGACGTAAGCTACAAGGTCGTCAAGGACTTTATCAAGACCGTCACGGAGCGGGCCGTCGGCAAAGAGGTTTTGGAGAGCCTCACGCCCGCGCAGATGGTGATTAAAATCGTCAATGAGGAACTGACAAACCTCATGGGCACGACGAACGCGAAACTCACCATCGCCTCGAAACCGCCGACGGTGGTCATGCTCGTCGGCCTGCAGGGCTCCGGAAAGACGACAAACGGGGCCAAGCTTGCCGCCTACATGCGCAAGCAGTACGGCAAGCGCCCGCTTCTGGTTGCGTGCGACATATACCGCCCCGCGGCCATCAAGCAGCTTGAAACCGTCGGCGCGCAGCTTGACATCCCCGTCTTCCAGATGGGGACCATCAATCCCGTCGACATCGCCAAAGCCGGCGTGGAGCACGCGAAAAAGCACGGCAACGACATGGTCTTTCTCGACACGGCCGGCCGCCTGCACATCGACGAGGCGCTGATGGATGAGCTCAAACAGATCAAAAGCGCCGTCAATCCCACGGAAATCCTCCTCGTCGTCGACGCGATGACGGGCCAGGACGCCGTGAACGTCGCCACCGCGTTTAACGACGCCCTCGGCATCGACGGCGTCCTGCTCACGAAGCTCGACGGCGACGCGCGCGGCGGCGCGGCCCTGTCCGTGCGCGCCGTGACGGGCAAGCCCATCAAATTCGTCGGCACCGGCGAAAAGCTCGACCAGATCGAGCCGTTCCACCCGGACCGCATGGCCTCCCGCATCCTCGGCATGGGCGACATCCTCACCCTTATTGAAAAGGCGGAGCGGAGCCTCGACGAGAAAAAGGCCCTTGAAATGGCGGAGAAGCTGGCGAAAAACCGCTTTACCCTCACCGACTACCTCGAGCAGATGAACCAGCTTAAATCCATGGGCTCCCTGTCCGATATCGCCGGCATGCTGCCGGGCATCGACGCGAAGGCCCTTGCCGGCGCCGCCATCGACGACAAGGCCCTGGCCCGCACCGAGGCGATCATCCTCTCCATGACGCCCGAGGAGCGCGAAAACCCCTCAATTCTCAACTCCAGTCGCAAAAAGCGCATCGCCGCCGGCAGCGGCACGCAGGTTGTGGACGTCAACCGGCTGCTCAAATCCTTCGAGATGATGCAGCAGCTGACGAAGAGCATGTCCAAAGGCCGCATGCCCGCCATGTTCGGCGGGATGAAGGGCTTCGGCAAGGGCAAAGGGCGAAAAGGGCTCTTCGGGTTTTAAGATTCCGGCAATCCTGTCTACACTACAAATGCAGTCAACTGCCTGACAACGGCGGAACTGAATAGAGAAATCTACACAATCGGAGGAAACGAACATGGTCAAAATCAGACTGCGCAGAATGGGCGCAAAGAAGAATCCCTATTACAGAATCATCGTCGCCGACTCCCGCTTCCCGCGCGACGGGCGCTTTATCGAGGAAATCGGCACGTACAATCCGCTGGCCGAACCCGCCGAACTGAAAGTGGATGTGGAACGTGCCCAGTACTGGATTAAAAACGGCGCGCAGCCGACCGATACGGTCAGGGCGCTGCTGAAAAAGTCCGGTGCCATTTAGGCCGGGGATACGTCTATGAAGGAACTGCTTCTTTACATCGCTCAAAATCTTGTGGACAATCCCGACGCGGTTTCCGTTACGGAACGCGAGGAGAACGGAGAGACGGTTTACGAGCTGCGCGTGGCCTCAAGCGATATGGGCAAGGTCATCGGCCGGCAGGGCAAGGTCGCCAAGGAAATCCGCACCCTCATGCGCTCCGTCGCCCAGCGGCGCGGCATGCGCGTGTCCGTCGACATCGTCGAATAAAGGAGCCCTGCCGCGAATCTGGCAAAGGCGGAACTTTCCATGAAAGACAACCTCATTCAGGCTGGCGTGATTACAAAAGCCCACGGCCTGCGCGGCGAAGTCCGCATAAACCCCTGGGCCAACTCCCCGGCCTTTCTCCTGTCCTTCGACAGGTTCTTTATCGACGGCCGCCAGTACGAGGTCGTCTCCTCCCGCGTGCACAAAAACATCGTCATCGTGGCGCTGGCCGGCGTTAACACCGTGGAAGAGGCGGAAAAGCTCCGGGACAAAGTCATCTGGATTGACCGGGATGACGTGGAGCTTGAGGAAGGCGAGCACTTCATCGTCGACCTCATCGGCCTTGACGCCGTGGATGAAGAGACGGGCGAGCGCCTCGGCAAAATCGCGGACGTGATGACCCTCGCGCCGCACGACGTGTACGTCATTCAGGGCGCGCGCGAAATCCTCGTGCCGGCGGTGCCGGAGTTTGTGCGGGAGATTGATATCGAAGGCGGGAAAATCGTTTTTCGGCTGATTGAGGGAATGTAATGCGAATCGACATCATGACACTTTTCCCCGAAACCGTCGGCGATGTGCTCTCCGAGAGCATCCTCGGCCGGGCGCAGGAGCGCGGGATCATCAAGATCGTGTGCCACCAGATCCGCGACTACACCACCCACCGGCAAAAGCAGGTGGACGACTACCCCTACGGCGGTGGGCGCGGGTGCGTCATGATGGCGCAGCCCCTGCACGCCTGCTGGGAGCATATCTGCCGCGAGGCGGGACGGCGCGTGCACACCATCTACATGTCCCCCGCCGGAAAAGTCTTTACGCAGGCCGACGCGGTGCGCCTGAAAAACGAGTACGACCACCTCATCCTCGTCTGCGGCCACTACGAGGGCGTGGACGAGCGGTTCATCGAGGAGTGCGTGGACGAGGAGATCTCCATTGGCGACTTCGTCCTCACCGGCGGCGAAATCCCCGCCATGGCGGTGGCGGACGCCGTCTGCCGGCTCGTCCCCGGCGTGCTGGCCGACGAGGAGTGCTTTGAAAACGAGAGCCACTGGGCGGGTCTACTGGAATACCCGCAGTACACGCGCCCGGAAGTGTGGAACGGCCGGCGCGTGCCCGAGGTCTTGCTCTCCGGGCACCACGAGAACATCCGCCGCTGGCGGCGCAAGCAGTCAATCCTGCGCACGCGCCTGAGAAGGCCGGATATGTACGAGAAGCTCACCTTTACCGACAAGACGGACCTGAAAATCCTTCAGGAAATCGAACAGGAGCTTGCGTCTGGAGACGGTTCCGAAAAGAAAGAATAAGCGAAAACAAAAACGGCTGCTCAGGGCAGCCGTTTTTTATTGTCTTTCGCAGAGCCCTGCGCGACACCGGCGGGACTTTCAACATTGTCATCCGGCGCTGTCTCCTCCGGCAGCGCGGCGCGCAGGCAAAAAAGGCGTACCCGTTTACTTACTTAAAGGGCATAAAACATAAAGGCGGCGCGCCTGTTTACGCCCGCGCGCGATGTAAGGGTGCTTGCCCCGCCGAGCCGGGGAAATTGATGCCTGCCGTCTGGGTTTACGCCCGCGCGCGCCGCAGGGGTGCTTACCCCGCCGAGCCGGAAGCGTTGACGCCTGCCGCTAGCTTACGCCCGCACGCGCCGCAGGGGTGCTTGCTCTAACCGAGCGGCGCATGGGGCTTACTCCGCCGGGCTGGAAGAACTGTCGCCTGCCATCTCGGTTTACGCCCGCGCGCGCCGCAGGGGTGCTTGCCCCGCCGAGCCGGGGAAATTGATGCCTGCCGTCTGGGTTTACGCCCGCGCGCGCCGCGGGTGCTTGCTCTAACCGAGCGGCGCATGGGGCTTACTCTACCGGGCTGGAGAACCGTCGCCTGCCATCTCGGTTTACGCCCACGTGCGCCGAGGGGATTTGTGGCTACGCCTATGAGCGCGGCAAAACATGCCGCGCTCATGGGGCGTGCGGGTATTTCGCGAAATAAAACGGCCGCGCCATTCCCGCGCGGCCGCGTTTTCCTATTTCTTCTTGTCGTCGCAGATCTCTTCGTCGGCGAAGTACTGGCAGATATCTTTCTTGAAGAGCTCCACGTCGATGTCGTCGTCCACGACGAGCTTGACGTCCTGCTCGATGGTCAGGAGCATCAGCCCGAGCAGCGACTTGGCGTCGGCATAGCCCGATTTTCCGTGCACCCAGATATCAAAGGGATACTTCTCGGCGATTTTGTTGAGGTTTTGCGCGTCATAGGCGTTTTTAATCCTGATGTTGAACGTCATATTAATACTCCCTTTCCTCATCTGCCGATTTTGATTGGTTGGGTCTGCCTTTTTTGTACATTTTACTGCAAAGGCCAGCGCTCGTCAAGAAAGATTGTCTCCATTTTCGTCAAAAAGCCCGAACTACACCTTCAGCTCCGGCGGCTTTTCGTCGAGGATGCCAGCGTTTGCCCGAAGGCGCGGGTAGACGTCGCGCTCTAAAAATTCCGTCACCTGTTCCGGCGCGCGCCCGATGAAAAGCTTCGGGTCAAGCTCGGCTTCAATCTCCTCTTCCGTGAGCCCGAACAGGGGGTCTGCGGCGATGCGCTTTATCAGGTCGTTTTTCGCGCCGTGCTCCTTGACGACACTCCCCGCGGCGACGGAGTGGACGCGGATGGCCTCGTGGAGCTTCTGCCTGTCCCCTCCCCGCTTGACGGCGGCCATCATGATGTTCTCCGTGGCCATAAACGGCAGCTCGTCGCGGATGTGCCGCTCGATGACCTTCGGGTAGACCTTAATGCCCGACGCGACGTTGATATAGATGTTCAAAATCGCGTCCACGGCGAGGAACGCCTCGGGGATGGCGATGCGCTTGTTCGCGGAATCGTCGAGCGTGCGCTCAAGCCACTGCGTCGACGCGGTGACGGACGCGTTCATCGTGTCGACAAGGACGTACCGCGCCAGCGCGCATATCCGCTCGCAGCGCATGGGGTTGCGCTTGTAGGGCATGGCCGACGAGCCGATCTGCTTTTCCTCAAACGGCTCCTCGCACTCCTTGAGGTGGCTGAGTAGGCGCATGTCCGTGGCGAACTTCGAGGCGGACTGCGCGATGCCGCTGAGCGTATTGAGGACGAAGGAGTCGATTTTCCGCGAATACGTCTGGCCCGACACGGGCACGACGCCGGAAAAGCCCATCTCCTCGGCGATCATCTCCTCCATTTTGCGGATTTTCTCGTGGTCGCCGTCAAACAGCTCCATGAAGCTCGCCTGCGTGCCCGTCGTGCCCTTCGAGCCGAGCAGGCGGAGCGTGGAGATGCGGTATTCCACTTCATCAAGGTCCGTCAGAAGGTCGTAAATCCACAGCGTGGCGCGCTTGCCCACGGTGGTCAGCTGCGCCGGCTGGAAGTGGGTAAAGCCGAGCGTGGGCAGGTCTTTATACCTGTCGGCAAATTCGGCCAGGTGCTTTATCGCCTGAAGGAGCTTTTTGCGGATAATCTGCAGCCCCTCGCGCATGAGGATGATGTCCGTATTGTCGCCGACGTAGCAGCTCGTCGCCCCGAGGTGGATAATCGGCATCGCCTTCGGCGCGGCCTTACCGAAGGCGTGTACATGCGCCATAACGTCGTGCCGCAGCTGCTTTTCCATCTCGGCGGCGTATCCGTAGTCGATGTCGTAGATGTGGGCCTCCATCTCGGCGATCTGCTCGTCCGTAATGGGAAGGCCAAGCGCCTTTTCCGCCCGCGCCAGCGCCACCCACAGCTTGCGCCATGTGGAAAACTTCTTGTCCGCCGAAAAGAGATAGAGCATCTCGTCGCTGGCGTAGCGGGAAGACAGCGGGCTTTCGTATCTGTTCGTTGCCATCATCAGCATCCTTTCTTTCCGCGCCCGGAAAGCGGGCAGAAAGCGGCGTTCTTGGTCGAGGGCCAAAGTCCGGCGGGCCGCCCGGGAACCGGCGGCTCGGCTGTATGGGCCGGCCCGCGCCGCGAATTGGTCAGATTCCGGCGGCTAAGTCATTCCGCCGAGCGGATAAACGCCTCGAGGCGGTCCATTCCCTTTTCAATCGTCTCCATGGACGTGGCGTACGAAAAGCGCACGAAGTCCGGCGCGCCGAAGCCCACGCACGAGACGGTGGCGACGCTGCTTGTCTCAAGGAACGCCAGCGCGAAATCGTCCGCGTCCCGGATGACGCGGCCGCCGAGCTTTTTCCCCTTGAGCCCGGCGATGTTGAGCATGACGTAAAACGCGCCGTCGGGCAGGATGCAGCTGACGCCGTCGATGGCGTTGATGCGGCGGTAAATGACGTTGCGCCGCTCCTCAAAGACTTTCCGCATGGCCTCGACGTCGTCCTGCGGGCCGGAAAGAGCCTCGATCGCCGCGTACTGGGACATGGTGGCGGGCGCCGACGTGGAGTGGCTGAGGTAATTGGCCATCACCGTGGCAAGGTGCCTGGGCGAGGCGGTAAAACCGATGCGCCAGCCCGTCATCGCATAGGATTTCGAGACGCCGTTGACGAGAATCGTGCGCTCGCGCACCTCGTCGCCCAGCGCGGCAAAGCTCGTGAACTGCTTGTTGTCGTAGACGAGGCGGTAGTAGACCTCGTCGGCAATGACGTACAGGTCGTGCCGCACGCACACGTCCGCGAGGGCGCGCAGCTCTTCGCGTGAGTAGAGCATTCCCGTGGGGTTTGAGGGATTGTTCAGGATGAGGAGCTTCGTTTTGTCCGTGACGGCGGCCTCAAGCTGCTCCGCCGTAATCTTAAACGACGCCGACTCCTTCGCCTCGACAATCACCGGCACGCCGCCGCACATCTTCACGGCTTCGGTGTACGTCACCCAGTAAGGCGCCGGAATAATGGCCTCGTCCCCGGGGTTGAGGAGCGCCATCAGCGCGGCGAAAATGCTGTGCTTGGCGCCGCTGGCCACGACGATTTCCTCCGGCGCGTAGTTTAAGCCGCAGTCGGCGTTGATGCGGTCCGCCGCCGCTTTGCGCAGCGCGGGAAGCCCCGCCGCGGCGGTGTACTTCGTCTGGCCGCTTTTGATGGCCTCGATGGCCGCGGCCTTTATGCGCTCGGGCGTGTCGAAATCCGGCTCGCCCGTGGCAAACACGAGCACGTCTTTCCCTTCCGCCTTCATCTGCTTGGCCAGCGCGTCGACGGCGAGCGTCGTGGAGGCGACAACCGCGGAGGCGATCCTTGAAATCTCCTTCATGCTATCTCCCTCAATCAGTTTAAGAATCATGCAGAAGCTATTATAGAGGAACAGGGGCGCATTTGCAAGTTTAACCCGCGCAGATTTCAAAATTGCGCGTCACGGCAATCTGGAGCGGAAACGCGGGCGGCGTGATGGCTTTCACGCTTTTCTCGCGACAGCGCATATCGTCAGTTCGCGCGGCGTTTGGACAATGCAACGCGCAAAAAGCGGGTAAATTTCCTTTAATATGTTTTCCAAAAATCAAAAACCGCCGCGGCAAAAACCCCTTCGCCGCGCGCGCAAACAGGGCAGGCTGTGGGAGCCTGCCCTGTTTTGCGTCATGAAAGCAATCTTCCCCACCTACATGGTGTAGATGTCCTTGCTGTCGGCAAAGGCGATGCCTTTTTTCTGGAGCACCGCGGCGGCCTTTTCGTTGTCCTCCACGCGCAGGATAACGTACGCCTTCCCCTTCCCGTGGGCGACGAACGCGTAGAGGTACTCCACGCTGATGGCGGCGTCGGCCAGAATGCGCAGCACCCTGGCGAGGCTCCCCGGCGTGTCATCAAGCGAGACGGCGAGCACGTCCGTCACGCTCGTGACGTAATCGGCCTCCGCAAGCGCCTTGACCGCCTCTTCCGGCTTGTTGACGATGAGCCTGAGTATCCCGAAATCGGACGTGTCGGCGATGGAGAGGGCGCGCAGGTCGATATTGCGCGCGCTGAGCGTTTCAAGGACCTCGACGAGCTTTCCCTGCCTGTTTTCCACGAAGACGGAAATCTGCTGAACGGTCATTTCAATCCCTCCGATTCAAAGGCGGCTAAATCTTGCGCTTGTCGATGACGCGGACGGCCTTTCCTTCGCTGCGCGCGATGCTCTTGGGCGCCACGAGCGTCACCTTCGCGGAGATGCCGAGCATGCTCTTGAGCTTTTCCGCAAGCTCCTTCTCGCGGTGCTCAATCTTCTTGACGGTGTCGGAGAACATCTCCGGCGTGAGCTCGACGAGGACTTCCAGCGTGTCGGTATGGCGCACGCGGTCGACGACGATCTGGTAGTTGCCCGAAAAGCCGCAGCCGATGAGCACCGTCTCGATCTGGGACGGGAACACGTTCACGCCGCGGATGATGAGCATGTCGTCGCTGCGGCCCATGGGTTTGGCCATCTTCAGGAGCGTCCGGCCGCACGCGCACTTCTCCCTCTTGAGCACGCAGATATCGCGCGTCCTGTAGCGCAGGAGCGGGAACGCCTCTTTCGTGATGCAGGTGAACACCAGCTCGCCCTTTTCCCCCTCCGGCAGGACTTCGCCTGTGTTGGGGTCGATGATTTCGGGGATGAAGTGGTCCTCGTTGATGTGCATGCCCGACTGCTCGCTGCACTCGAAGGCGACGCCCGGCCCGATGATTTCCGTCAGGCCATAAATGTCGTACGCCTTAATGCCGAGCTTTTCCTGAAGGCGCGCGCGCATCTCCTCGCTCCACGCTTCGGCGCCGAAGATGCCGGCCTTGAGCTTAATCGCCCCGCGAAGGCCCATCTCCTCAATCGTCTCCGCGAGAAACTCCGCGTAGGACGGCGTGCAGCAGAGGATGGTGGAGCCGAGGTCGCACATAAACTGAATCTGCCGCTCGGTGTTGCCCGAGGACATGGGCAGCGTCAGGCACCCGACGCGGTGCGCGCCGCCGTTGAGCCCCATGCCGCCGGTAAACAGCCCGTACCCGTACGCGACGTGCACGACGTCCTCTTCCGTGGCGCCGGCGGCGACGAGGGCGCGGGCGCAGCAGTCGTCCCAGAGGTCAATGTCATGCTGCGTGTAGAAGGCGACGACGCGTTTGCCCGTCGTGCCGCTGGTGGAGTGAATCCGCACGCAGTCGGAAAGGGGCGCGGCCAGCAGGCCGTAGGGGTAGGCTTCGCGCAGGTCGTCCTTTGAGAGGAACGGGAGCTTGTGAAGGTCGTCCCGCGATTTGATATCGTCGGGCGTGACGCCTTTTTCGTCCATTTTCCTTTTGTAGTAGGGCACCGTGGCGTACACCCGGCGCACCGTCTCAACAAGCCGCTGATCCTGGAGCTTCTTAATCTCCTCCGGCGCGGCGCACTCAATTTCCGGCTGGAAGTAACGCACGCTTTCATTCCTTTCGCTTTAGGCTGTGGTTTAAGTTGCGTTTCGGCCGAGCATAAAGGCCTTTTTGTTGATCTCGAGGAACTTCGGCGGAACCGTCTCCTCCAGGGCTTTGAGCCATTCCGCCTCGCCGATGCCGAGGTAGCGGGACAGCCGCCCCATCAGGACGATGTTGACCGCTTTGGACGACCCCGCCTGTTCGGCCAGGCTCAACGCGTCGAACGCGTCGATTTCCGCGCCCGCGGCCGCGATTTTTTCGGCGAGGTTTTCGGGGTACTGAGCTTCCCCCGTGATGACGGGCATCGGCGCGACCTGCTGGGTGTTCGTGACAATGCGGCCGTTCGGGGCGAGGTATTTAAGGTTGCGGGCCGCCTCCAGAATCTCAAAGGAGACGATGTAGTCGGCCTCGCCGACGTCGATGATGGGCGAGTAGACCTTTTCGCCCGCGCGCACGTACGTCACGACGGAGCCGCCGCGCTGGCTCATGCCGTGCACTTCGCTGACCTTGACGTCCAGCCCCGCGTTCATCATAAGGCGCCCGAGCAGCTTGCTCGCAAGGAGCGAGCCCTGCCCGCCGACGCCGACGATCATAATGTTCTGTGTCATCAGTTCGCACCCTCCCCGCTCTCGGACTCAAACGCGTCGAACGCGCACATCTGCGTGCAGACGCCGCAGCCGACGCACAGCGTGTTGTCGATCTTGGCTTTTTTGTCCCTGAAGCTGATGGCCGGACAGCCGATCTTCATGCAGGAGCGGCAGCCGCGGCACTTCTCCACGTTGACCCGCAGCGGCGGGTTGTGCCTGACCGTCTTCAAAAGCGCGCAGGGGCGGCGCGAGATGATGACGGACGGCTCCGACGCGGCCAGCTCTTCCTTGATGACCTCTTCGCACTCCTTGAGGTTGTACGGGTCCACCACGCGCACGCGGCGGATGCCGACGGCGCGGCAGAGCGCCGCGAGGTCCACCTTGCCCGCCGGGTCGCCCTTGATGTTCTCGCCCGTCGTCGGGTTCGGCTGGTGGCCCGTCATGCCGGTGGTGGAGTTGTCGGCGATGATGACGGTGGAGTTCGAGCCGTTGTAGGCGATGTCAATGAGGCCCGTGACGCCCGAGTGCATGAACGTGGAGTCGCCGATGACGGCGACGGCGCGCTTTTCCCCTTCCTCGCCGCGGGCTTTGTTAAAGCCGTGCAGCCCCGAGATGGAAGCGCCCATGCATATAGTGTAGTCCATCGCAAACAGCGGCGCGTTGGCGCCGAGTGCGTAGCACCCGATGTCGCCGAGGACCGTCGCCTTGTTCCGGACGAGCGCGTAGAACAGCCCCCTGTGCGGGCAGCCGGCGCACATGACGGGCGGGCGCGGCGGGATGGCTTCCTCCAAAGCGCGCCCCTGCGGGACGGGAAGGCCCATCTTCTCGCGCACAAGGTTTTGCGAAAACTCCCCGACGATGGGGAAAATGTCTTTCCCGCTCACATTCACGCCGATGGCGCGGCAGTGCTCTTCGATAAACGGGTCGAGCTCCTCCAGCACGACAACCCGCTCCACGGACGCGGCAAAGTCGCGGATTTTCTTCACGGGAAGCGGGTAGACCATGCCGAGCTTGAGGATGCTCACGGAGTCGCCGAAGGCTTCCCTCACGTACTGGTAAGACGTCCCGGACGTGATAAACCCGATGGAGCGGCCGCCCATTTCGACGCGGTTTAAGTCCGTCGTCTCGGCAAACTCCGTAAGGGCCCTCATGCGCTCCTCCACGATGGGGTGACGGATTCTCGCGTAGCCCGGCATCATGACGTATTTGACCTGGTCCTTATTGTATGTACGCATCTCGGGCTCGACGCGCTCGCCCGTTTCCACGACGCTCTGGGAGTGCGCGATGCGCGTGCACAGGCGCAGCAAAACGGGCGTGTCAAACCGCTCGGACAGTTCAAACGCGAGTTTGGCAAACTTAAGGCACTCCGACGAGTCGGCCGGCTCGAGCATCGGCACTTTCGCCGCCCTGGCGTAATGCCGCGAGTCCTGCTCGTTTTGCGAGGAGTGCATGCCGGGGTCGTCCGCCACCGCGATGACCATGCCGGCGTTGACACCCGTGTAGGAAATGGTAAACAGCGGGTCGGCCGCCACGTTGAGGCCGACGTGCTTCATGCCGCAAAAGCTCCGCTTGCCGGCGAAGGCGCTGCCGAAGGCCACTTCCATCGCCACTTTTTCGTTCGGCGCCCATTCGGAATACACCTCGTCGTACTTGGAGACGTACTCCGTAATTTCCGTGCTGGGCGTGCCCGGGTAACTGGAGACAACGGCGACGCCGCCTTCATAGAGCCCGCGGGCAACGGCTTCGTTTCCTAGCATCAGCGTTTTCAAGTGTATATCACCCCAATTGTCTTGCCCGCCGCATAAGTCAGCCAAGGCATTTTATATAATGATTTATTATTGTATCACAACGGCAGAGATTGTCACAAGACGCGATCGGCAGGATGTGCGAAATATCGTGCCGACAGTATAAGGCGGAGCGCGCCTTTTGCGCGCTCCGGAACGAACGACGCTTAAATTTTTTAAATTTACGGCTTTCTGATGAACACGTTGAGCACGAGCCCGACGATGGAAAACGCCGTGAGGATGACGAACGTCATCGTGAAGCTGCCCGTCGCGTCCTTGATGGCGCCGGCCCACGTGGAGGCGAAAGCCGTGGCGATCAGCTGGAGGTTGAGGATGCCGAGGTTGAGCGAGAAGTTCTTCTGCCCGTAAAACGCGCCGATGAAGGCGGTCGAGCCCGTCGGCGCAAAGCCGTAGGAGATGCCGCAGAGAATCATGCCGATAACGCCGACGGCAAGGCTCCCCGACGAGAGCGCGAGGATCACCGTCAGCGGCGCGATAATGGCAACGCCGCTCGTAACGAACTGCGTCTTGCGCCGCCCGATGACGTCAAACAGCCAGCCGGAGACGATGCGCCCGAAGCCGTTGGCCATGGAGATGACGCCGACCATCGTCGTGGCGACGGAATCGGAGCCGCCGATTTCGAGGATGATGTTCTTGGCAAAGCTGATGGACGCGCTGCCGACGGAGGCCAGCAGGATAAAGAAGAGGAACAGCTTCCAGAAGGACAGCCGGCGGACCATCTCGCCGGCGGTGTAATCCCGCGCGACCTCCCCCGCCGCCTTCTTCGCGTCGGCGCCTTTCGGGGCGGGAAACGCCATGTCCTTCGGCGGCTTTCTGATGATAAACGCCGCGACGGCAAGGACGGCCGCCGTCACGACGGCGATGGCAAAATACGTCTTCCTCCAGCCGATGTCCGGGTTTTTCATCATGTCCGCGGCGATGCGGCCGATGATGATGGAGTTGAGGCCAAAGCCCATGAGCAGAAGGCCGGAGGCGAAGCCGCGCTTGTCAGGGAACCACTCCGTCACGACGCCGATGATCGTGTTGTACGCGAAGCCGATGGCCGTCCCGCCGAGGACGCCGTAGGCTATGTACAGCACGCCGATACTGCCCTTCAGGCGCGAGGAGATAAAGAAGCTCAGGAAAATCAGGACGGCGGCGGCAAGCAGGCGCGCCATGGGCGTCGTCTTCTTCGATATGATGCCGGAGACGAACCCGCCGACGCAGAAGATCGACAGCGTGATGGTAAAGTTCAGGCCGATCTGGCTGTTCGACCAGCCAAATTCCGCCGCGAGGGGCGCGGCGAGAATCGACCAGGCGTAGATGATGCCGGCAAAGAGGAGTCCGATGACCCCGGTGACAAGCTGCAGCCATCTGTTGTCGACAATCTTTGTCTTCATTCGCTTTGCTCCTTCACATAAGGCTAACTCTTATTCTGAACGGCGACGATGGCGTCGGCGCCGTACATGGCGCGCAGTTTCGGCTTTTCGATTTTGCCCGTCGCGTTGCGCGGCACGTCCGCGAAGATGATTTTGCGCGGACGCTTGTAGCGCGGCAGCTGGCGGCAAAACTCGTTGATGCTCTCCTCCGTGCAGGTGTGGCCTTTCTTCACCGAGATGATGGCGCAGGCGATTTCGCCGAGGCGCCTGTCAGGGATACCGATGACGGCCACGTCGTTGACGTCCGGGTGCGCCGCGAGGAAGTTTTCAATCTGCACGGGGTAGATGTTCTCGCCGCCGGTGATGATGACGTCCTTTTTGCGGTCGACGAGGAAGATAAACCCGTCTTCGTCCTGCATGGCCATGTCGCCCGTGAGGAGCCAGCCGTCTTTGAGGACCTCGGCCGTCGCCTTCGGGTCCTTGTAGTAGCAGGTCATCAGGCCGGGCCCCTTCACGCACAGCTCGCCCACTTCCCCCTGCCGCACGGGATTGCCGTTTTCGTCGACGATCTTCACTTCCCACCCGTAGCCGGGGACGCCGATGGCGCCGACCTTGTGGATGTTCTCCACGCCGAGGTGGACGCACCCCGGCCCGATGGCTTCGGAAAGGCCGTAATTCGTGTCGTACTGGTGGTGCGGGAAGTATTCCTTCCAGCGGCGGATGAGGCTCTGGGGCACGGGCTGCGCGCCGATGTGCATAAGCCGCCACTGGGAAAGCTCGTAGTCGGAGAGCTTTAAGTCGCCCCTGTCGAGGGCGTTCAAAATGTCCTGCGCCCACGGCACGAGCAGCCAGACGATGGTGCATTTTTCGTTTGAGACGGCGTCGAATATGTATTTGGGCTCCGTCCCCTTGAGCAGGACGGCTTTCCCGCCCACGAGGAAGGAGCCGAACCAGTGCATCTTCGCGCCGGTGTGGTACAGCGGCGGGATGCACAGGAACACGTCGTCCTTCGTCTGGCCGTGGTGCTTCTGCTCGACGATGCAGGCGTGCATGAGGCTCCTGTGCTTGTGCAAAATCGCCTTGGGAAAGCCCGTGGTGCCGGATGAAAAGTAGATGGCCGCGAAGTCGTCGTCCGTCAGGGGGACATTGGGGTTTGCGCTGGAGCAGTCGGCCGTCAGGGCGCTGTAGCTTTCGGCGAAGGGCGGGCACACGCCCTCGCCCGCGTACAGAAGCAGACGGTTATGTATGATGTCCTCCGCGATCTCCTCAAGACGCCCGATAAACTCCGGCCCGAATATGAGGACGTCCACGTCCGCCAGCTCCACGCAGTAGCGGATTTCCTCCGCGCTGTACCGGAAGTTGAGCGGGACGGCCAGCGCCCCCGTCTTTAAGATGCCGAAGTAAATGGGCAGCCACTCAAGGCCGTTCATCATCAGGATGCCGACCTTATCCCCTTTTTTCACGCCCGACGCGAGCAGGAAATTGGCCAGGCGGTTTGCCTTTTCGTTAAAGATGTTCCACGTTATCTCACGGCGGTAATACGGCGCGCGCGAGGGCTCTATGAGTTCGTATTCCTTCCACGTCACGTGGCGGCGGACGGACTGCTCGGGATTAATCTCCACAAGGCACACGTCGTCGCCGTAAAGCTCGCAATTTTTTTCGAGAATATCAGTAATTGGCATAAATTGCAATACCCTCCTTTTCCGACGCACATAACCGCTTGGGGCTTTTATGCTTTAATGCTTTAGTGATTTTTAGTCCCTAGGCTTTAACGTATTGAAGCCAATTTAGCAGACCAATCGCACTTTGTCAAGTCAAAACAGCAAATCGTGAAAATATCGTCATATTGGGCAGTAAAACTTGTCAAATCGCCTGCGCTTTTGGTAATATGGGCTACGAGTTTGGAAGGATCCGGCACACCCGGGAAAGGAGGCGCCATGCGAATCCTGGCAACGGCGGCATTTTCTTTTTGCGCGGCCGTCTTTTTGTCTCAATATCTCATCCCCGGCCCGTGGCAGTTTGCCGCCGCCGCGTCCTGCGCGCTCCTCGCGGCGCTCGGGTTTGCCCTCCCCCGCCGCTTCCGGCTTCGCGCGGTGCTGATTTTCGCGGGGCTTTCGGCCGGCTTTTGCTTTTGCGGCGCGCACCGCCATTTTTATTTCGAGCGCGTCATAGCGCTCGACGGGCAGACGCTCTCCGCCCGCGCCGTCGCCGTTGAGCGCGCGGAGGAGACGGATTACGGCGCGCGCGTTTTAGTCAGGCTGGACGTTTCCGGCGTGCCGAAGGCGAAGGCAAGGCTGTACCTGCGCGGCGGCTGGCCCGCCATCGCGCCGGGGGACGAGCTGTCCTTCACGGCGCGCTTTCGCGCGGCGGACACCCTGTACGGCGAGGAGACGGACGTTTTCTTCAGCAAAGGCATCTTCCTGACGGCAAGCCCCGAGGGGGACGTTTTAGTCACCGGCTCGTCGCGCGCGATCGCCTACCTCCCCGCGCGCCTTGCCGCCGCTGTGAGCGATAAAATCTCTGAAATCTTCCCGCGCGAGACGGCCGTTTTCCTCCGCGCCCTGCTCATCGGCGAGTCGGACGGCCTCTACGCCGACAAAACGCTCTCCGAAGCGCTGCGCCTGACGGGGACGGCCCATATCGTGTCCGTCTCCGGCATGCACGTCGCGTTTCTCATGAACACGCTTGCGCTTGTCATCCGCAGAAAGCGGTACCTGCCTATTGTCGGGTTTCCCGCCCTCCTGCTCTTTATGGGCATGGCGGGCTTTCAGCCGGCCGTCGTCCGCGCGGGCGTCATGCAGGTGTTTTTGATGCTCGCCCCCCTCGCGCGGCGGGAGAACGACCCGCCGACGGCCCTTTCCGTCTCGCTGGCGCTCATTCTCCTGAATAACCCCTACAGCGCCCGCAGCGTGAGCCTGCAGCTCTCCTTTTCCGCGACGGCGGGGCTCCTGCTCTTTTCCGAGCGGCTTCTGGCGCTTTTCGAGCGCCCCTTTGCGCGCATCAAAAACAAGCTTGTCCGGCGCGCGCTGCGCCCGGCGCTTGCCGCGCCCGCGTCGTCGGTTGCGGCGCTTTCCCTGTCGCTGCCGCTTGTCGCCCTGCACTTCGGAACGGTCTCGCTCATCTCCCCGCTGGCAAACCTCGCCATCCTGTGGGCGGTGTCGCTCGCTTTCTCGCTGGGCGTTATCACGCTTGTCATCGCTTTTATCACGGCGCCGGCCGGCGCGCTCGCGTTTATCCCGGGCGCCGTCGCTTTCCTCACGGCGCTGCCCTGCCGCTTTGTGCTCTGGGCGGTAAAGATTCTCGCCCGCGCGCCCCTCGCTGCGGTGTACACGTCGAGCGCGCTTGTCGTGGCGTGGCTTGCCTATCTCTACCTGCTTGTCCTGCTGCTCTTCCTGCTAAGGAAGAACAAGGCGCGCCCGGTCATCCCCGTCTGTCTTGCCTGCGCGAGTCTGTGTATGGTGCTGGTCGTCACGTCCGCCTTCGGCGGGAAGGCGTCTTTTGCCGTCACGGCGCTGGACGTGGGGCAGGGCGCGTGCACCGTGTTCGAGTCGGGCGGGATGGTGGCCGTGGTGGACTGCGGGAGCGCAAGCGGTAAGGACGCGGGCGACATTCTCTCGCGCTACCTGTTAGGCCGCGGGCTCTCGCGCGTCGACCTTCTCGTGCTCACGCACTACCACGAAGACCATATCAGCGGCCTTGAGACGGCATTTGTCCGCATGCCCGTCGGCGCTATCGCCCTCCCCGAGCCCGCGGTGGAGGACATGGACGCGTACGCGCGCATCACGTCCCTTGCTTTTGCCGCCAAAGCGGATATAATCGAGATAACACAAAACGTCTCCGTCCGGCTCGGGGATATGGCGCTGACCCTGTTTGCCCCCGCCGAGAGCGACAGCAGCAACGAGCGCTGCCTTGCCGTTTTATGCTCCTTCGGCGCGTTCGACACGCTCGTGACGGGCGATATGAACACCGTCAGCGAGGAAAAGCTCCTGTACCGGGGCACCTTCCCCGACATCGAGCTTCTCATCGTCGGACACCACGGCTCGAAATACTCCACGTCCGACGCGCTCCTTAAAAAGCTCGACCCGGAGGTGGCCGTCATCTCCGTCGGCCGCAACAGCTACGGACACCCGGCTCCGGAGGTGCTGGAGAAGCTCCGGCGCGAGGGCATCGCCGTCTACAGGACGGACGAGGCCGGCCACATCACCATCAAAGCCTCCTGAATCGGAAGAAAGGGTTTGCCATGGCGCAAAAGAAAAACGCCTCCGTCTCTTACGATGCATTTCGCAAGCAGCTGCGCTCCGGCGATATCGGAACGCTGTACGTGTTCCACGGGAGCGAGCGCTATCTCCTTGAAAACAGCTTAAAGGCGCTGCGGGAGCAGCTTGTCGCGGGGGCGCTCGCCGACTTCAACCACAGGCGCTTCAACGCAGACGGGTTTTCCGTCGACGCGCTGATTGACTCGGTCAGCACGCTCCCCGCCTTCGCCGAGCGCACGCTCGTGGAGGTGCACGACGTGGATGTTTTCAAGCTGCCGGAAGAGGCGCGGCAGCGCCTTGCCGCGCTCATTACCGAGCTGCCGGAGTACGTGTGCCTCGTGTTTGTGTTCGACACCGTCGCCTACGCGCCGGACGGGCGGCAAAAGCTCGCCCAGCTCATCAATGCCAGGGCGCAGGTCGTGGAGTTTGCCATTCAGGAGCAGTCAAAACTCGTCAGGTGGATTGCCGCCCACGTCGAGCACAACGGGAAGACCATCTCCCCCGCCGACTGCGAGCACCTCGCCTTTCTGACGGGCGGCTCCATGACCACTTTGGTCAGTGAAATTGAAAAGCTCTGCCAGTACGCAGAAGGGGACGCCATCACCCGCGCCGACATCGACGCGCTCGTCACGCCCGTCCCCGACGCCGTGGCGTACCAGCTGACGGACCACATCGTCGAAGGGCGGTTTAACGAGGCCGCGAAAGTCCTCGCCTCGCTCTTTGCCATGCAGGAGCCGGCGCAAAAGCTTATCTACGCTATCACGATGGCCCTGCGCCGGCTGCATCTGGCCCGCCTTTACCTCGACGAGGGGAAAAGCCAGGAATCCTTCGCCCAGGCCGCCGGACTGCGCTTTGCGTTTCAGGCGCGCGCGCTCTTTTCCGCCGCGCGCAAGCGCTCCCCGGAAGAGTGCCGCAAAGCCGTGCTCGCCTCCGCGCGCGCGGCGCTTGCCATCAACTCGGGCGCAAAGGGCGAAGCGCGCCTTGCCGAGCTTCTCACGGAACTTGCGCTCATATTCAGGGAGGCCAAATGATACCGAAAATACGGGAAGTTATCGTCGTCGAAGGGCGGTACGACAAAAACACGCTCCGCCAGGTCGTCGACGCCACGATTGTCGAGACAAACGGGTTCGGCGTCTTCAACGACAAGGATAAAATCGCCCTGCTGCGCCGCCTCGCCGAAGCGCGGGGCCTAATTATCCTCACCGACAGCGACCACGCCGGCTTTTTCATCCGCGGGCGGCTCAAAGGCCTTCTCCCGCCCGGCACGGTCAAGCATGCCTACATCCCGGACGTGATGGGGCGCGAAAGGCGCAAAAATATCCCCTCCAAGGAGGGGAAGCTCGGCGTCGAGGGCATGCGCCCGGACGTCCTCATCGAAGCGCTGCGCCGCGCGGGCGCCACGTTTGAGGAAAACCCATCCGGCGCCCCCAAATACGGCGGCATCACGAAAACGGACTTCTACGAGGCGGGCCTGACCGGACGGCCCGGCAGCGCCGAGCGCCGCCGCGCGCTGACGGCGTACTTAAACCTTCCGGAAAACCTCTCGCAAAACGCCCTGCTGGACGTCGTCAACATCCTCATGACGCGCTCCGAGTTTATTGAACTAATCCGCTCCGGCGTTTTTGCGCAATAGTACAAAATTTTTGTCTTTTCTCCGAAAAATTCGCTTTCTTTTTAGCAAGAGCCCATACATGGTGTTTCGCCCCCCTCTTATCGCGCCATATATAGTGCGTCCGTCGATTTTTGTCGATTTCCCACATATACTGCCTGTGGAATTCTTGAATATTTTGTGAAATAATGCATGACAAAGAGGTTATTGCCTCCCGGAGCAAATAACACGATAAGAGGAGTTGGAGCGATGCGAAGTTTGGAAGTTCTCAGAAGAAGGACTCAGCTGGGCGACACCGATTGCACACTCGTATACTTCATCACGGTCGACGATATCGCAGACGCTGCAACGGAACTCCGGTTTGAGTCTTATGGCGTTGGAATTACAATCTGCGAAAGGGACGAGACTGCCGTCGTTCGCTGCGTCACGCAAAGCAGCCTGAGCGTTTTTGAGCTTGTCCGCAAGCTGCACGATCACACCGTCACCCCCGTCACCGTAGCCGACGTGGTGTACGATTGGCTGGCATGCTGTGAAGCGGCCAGCTGATGAAAGTTTTTTGGGGGTAAAATTCGTTCCTGATACAATTCGTTTATTATATAGAAATCGTGACACGCGCGGTATATAACATTTCGTTATATACCGTTACTTTTTTAGTGTACACATGTGGCAGCGTATGGTATAATGAAGGAAATGAACCATGGACATTCATTTTGATTCGGTACGAACGGAGGCTTCGCTATGAAATGCCCGTTTTGCGGCTACACGGAAAGCCGTGTCATCGATTCCCGTCCCGCCGAAGAAGGCACGACGATCCGCCGCCGCCGCGAGTGTCTCTCCTGCCAGAAGCGTTTTACGACGTACGAAATCATGGAGCGCGTCCCCCTCGTCGTCATCAAGAAAGACGGAAGCCGTCAGACCTTCGACAAGACGAAAATCCTCAACGGGATGCTGCGCGCGTGCGAAAAGCGGCCTGTCCCCCTCTCGGATTTGCAGCAGGCCGTCGACGAAATCGAGCAGGAAATCCAAAACTCGCTTGAGCGCGAAGTCGAGTCTTCCGTCATCGGCGAAATGGCGATGAACAAGCTCAAAGCCCTCGACGAGGTGGCTTACGTGCGCTTTGCGTCCGTCTACCGGCAGTTTAAGGACCTCAACACCTTCCTGGAGGAGCTCAACAGGCTGCTCAACAACAATCAGAATAATCAGGCCTAAAAAATGCTGCCCGGGCGGAGCTTTTCAACCTGCACGAGGTGCTCCAGCCGCGCCCGCGCGGCGTCCCGCGCCGCTTTCGCCGTGCGGGTGTTCTCGTCGTAGACCTGCTGCAGGTAGTTGTACAGGACGCCTTCGGCGTCGGTGATTTCCGAATGGCGCAGGAAGATGTGCGTGTACCCGTCGTAGCTCGTCCAGAGCCTGGCCGCCTCCTCGGCGAGCCGGCGCGCCTCGTCCCAGTTGCCGGTTTCGGCCTGCTCCAGCGAGCGGTCCACAAGGGCGAGCACGTCGTTTGTGATGCGCTCGAGATGGCGGTAGTTGTAAATTGACGCTAAGATCATCAGCACGAGGATGACGACGGCGAAAAGCTCCTTTTTCATGTGACCTCCTTGAGGGCAAAGAAGACGCGGCCGAAATCGTCCACCGAGAAGAGGTAGACGTCCCTCACGTTCGCGATATTCCGCGCGCGAAGCTGCTGGTCAAGCCACTGGGTGTCAAGCCCTAAAACCTGCAGGTTCTTTTCGAGAACGCGCCCCTCGTTGACGACGATGACGGGATAGCCCGTCTCGTCCACGGGAAGCTGCAGGTCCTTCGGCGTGACCGGCTGGTGCATGGACGAGAGGATCGGCGTGATTTTCCCGTCCGTTTCAAGGATGGCGTATTTGACGGTGCTGAAATCCAGCACGCCCTTTTTCCGAAGCTGCTCGGCCAGCTCGTCAACCGTCAGGCGGTTTTTCTTCATCTCCCGCTGCACGATTTTCCCGTCTTTGATGATGACGCACGGCTTGCCGCAGATAAACGCCCGGAAGCGCACGCTCTTGACGATCCCGAAGGAGATCAAAAGCTCGCAGATGACGAGCGTCGCCGCGGGAACGAGCCCGTAGATGAGCGGCGTCCCGATGTCCTGAAGCGGCTGCGCGGCCAGCTCCGAGATCAAGACGGCCACCACGAGCTCCGCCGGCTCAAGCTCCCCGATCTGCCGCTTGCCCATGATGCGCATCGACGTGATGATGGCTATATATAAAATCAGCGTCCTGACAATTGAAATCGCCAAGTCGAAACCTCCGATACCGTCTGACCGCGCCGTAAGCGCGCGCGTGTAAATAGGCTAAACTTTAGTATATCCCAACACCGCGGGGTTATGAGCCCGCCGCCGGGCCGCCCGCACCATCTCAAAAGGAGCCAGACCATGTCCATCCACGAAGAATGCGGAATTTTCGGTATTTACGACCCGGCCGGAAACTGCGCCAAAAGCGTCTATTACGGCCTTTACGCCCTGCAGCACCGCGGCCAGGAGCAGTGCGGGATTGCGGCGGTCAATAACCTCGAGCTCTCCTGCTACAAGGACTCCGGCCTCGTCGGGGACGTGTTCACCGAGCCCATCCTCGAAAAGCTCGGCGGCACGATGGCCATCGGCCACGTCCGCTACTCCACGACCGGCGAGTCCCGCCGCGAAAACGCCCAGCCCCTCACGCTCAACTACGTCAAGGGGTCTCTGGCCGTCGCCCACAACGGCAACCTCGTCAACACCATGGCGCTCAGGCGCGAATACGAATACAAGGGCGCCATTTTCCATACCACCACCGATTCCGAAATCATCGCCTACATCATCGCGCAGGAGCGGCTGCGCTGCAACAGCGTGGAGCTGGCCGTCCTGCGCGCCATGGACCACCTGCGCGGGGCGTTTTCCCTCGTCGTGATGTCCTCGAGAAAACTCATCGCCGCGCGCGACCCGTGGGGCTTCCGCCCCCTGTGCATGGGCCGGCGGGGCGACGCGGTCGTCTTCGCCTCGGAAAGCTGCGCGCTCGACAGCGTCGGCGCCGAGTTCGAGCGTGACATCGAGCCCGGCGAAGTCGTCTGGGTGTGCGATGGTAAGGTCCACAGCATCCAGGGGCCGCGGGCAGAAAAATCGAGCCTGTGCATCTTCGAGCACATCTACTTTGCCCGCCCCGACAGCGTCATCGACGGGCAGAGCGTGCACGACGCGCGCCTGCTTCTCGGCGCGCAGCTGGCGAAAGAGCACCCCATCGACGCGGACGTCGTCGTCGGCGTGCCCGACTCGGGGCTCATCGCCGCGGAGGGGTACGCGAAAGCGTCCGGCATCCCGTACGCCGACGGGTTCGTCAAAAACCGCTACGTGGGGCGCACGTTCATCAAGCCCGACCAGCACAGCCGCGAAGTGGCGGTGCAGCTCAAGCTCAACCCCCTGCGCGCCACCATCGCCGGAAAGCGCGTCATCCTCATCGACGACTCCGTCGTGCGCGGCACCACGTCGGGCCAGATTGTCCGGCTTTTGCGCAACGCCGGGGCGAAGGAAGTGCACATGCTCTCCTCGGCGCCGAAATTCGTCTCCCCCTGCTATTTCGGGACGGATATCCCGTCGAAAGACGAGCTGTTTGCCTGCCACTACTCGACGGAGGAAATGCGGCGCATCATCGGGGCCGACAGCCTCGGCTTCCTCAGCCTCGAGGGGCTGGAGCGCATCGCGCCCGACTCCAAATGCGCCTTCTGCACCGGCTGCTTCTCGGAGTACTACCCCATTCCCGTAAGCGGCGGGACGGAAATTGAATAGGAGGCTTTTATGAAGTTTACGAAAATGCACGGGGCCGGCAACGACTATATTCTCATAAGCTGCTTTGAATACGATATCCCCGACCCCTCCTCCCTCAGCGTGAAAATGTGCGACCGCCATTTCGGCGTGGGCGGCGACGGGATTATCCTCGTCTGCCCGTCCGACGTGGCCGACTTTAAAATGCGCATGTTCAACTCGCTTGACGGCTCCGAGGCCGGCATGTGCGGCAACGGCATCCGAACCTTCGGCAAATACGTCTACGACAAGGGGCTCACCGATAAAACGGTCATCACCGTCGAGACGCTCTCCGGCATCAAGACGCTCACGCTCAACGTCGCCGGCGGCAAGGTGGAGTCCGTGCGGGTCGACATGGGCCGGCCGCGGCTGAAATCTTCGGAAATCCCCGTCGACAGTACGCTTGAGCGGTTTATCGCGCAGCCTGTTGCGTCGCAGGGCGTCACCTACGAGATGACGTGCGTGAACATGGGAAACCCCCACGCCGTCACGTTCGTGGAGGACGTCTCGGAAATTGACATTGAAAAAGCGGGTCCCCCGCTGGAAAATCACCCGCTGTTCCCCGAGCGCGCGAACATCGAGTTTGTGCAGGTGGTGGATTCCCGGACGCTGAAAATGCGCGTGTGGGAGCGCGGCAGCGGCGAAACGCTCGCCTGCGGGACGGGGTCCTGCGCCAGCGTCGTGGCCGCCTTCTTAAACGGCCGCGCGGAGCGCCGGGCGAAGGTCATTCTGCTTGGCGGCGAGCTTGACATCGAGTGGGACGAGGAGACGGATCATGTGTTCATGACGGGCCCGGCCGTCCTCGTTTTCGAAGGGGAGTATCCCCTCTAGCCTTCAGTTTTTTCAATCATTTTCCGCATGCGCGGCACTTATACTGAGATTAAGGAGAGTAACCAGATGGTCAAAGTCAATGAAAACTTCTTGAAGCTTCCCGGCGGCTACCTCTTCCCGGAAATCAGCCGCCGCGTCAAGGCGTTTCTGGAGACAAACCCGCCGATGCCCCTCATCCGCCTTGGAATCGGCGACGTCACGCAGCCTCTCGCCCCCGCCGTCATCGAAGCGATGCACAAGGCCACGGACGAGATGAGCCGCAAGGAGACCTTCCGCGGCTATTCGGACGACTCAAGCGGCTACGATTTCCTGAAGGAAGCCATCAGCCGGTACGACTATAAAGCCCGCGGCGTCGACATCTCCCCCGACGAGATCAACATCTCCGACGGCGCGAAGAGCGACTGCGGGAACATCGGGGATATTTTTTCCGTCGATAATGTTGTCGCAGTGTGCGACCCCGTCTACCCCGTCTACGTCGACACGAACGCGATGGCCGGGCGCGCCGGCGAAGTCATGCCGGACGGGCGCTGGTCCAACCTCGTCTACCTCCCCTGCACGGAAGAAAACGGCTTTTTCCCCGACCTGCCGGAGCGCGTGCCCGACCTCATCTATATATGCTCCCCCAACAACCCCACCGGCGCCGCCGCCACGAAAGAGCAGCTGAAAGTGTGGGTCGATTACGCGAATAAGCACGGCAGCGTCATCCTCTACGATTCGGCTTACGAGGCGTTTATCACGGATGAGAACATCCCCCACAGCATTTTTGAAATCCCGGGCGCGGAGACGTGCGCGATAGAGTTTCGCAGCTTCTCGAAGACGGCGGGCTTTACGGGAACGCGCTGCGCCTACACCGTCATCCCGAAGGCGCTTGAGCGCGGCGGCGTGTCCCTCCTGTCCCTGTGGCAGCGCCGCCAGAACACGAAGTTCAACGGCGTGGCGTACGTCGTCCAGCGCGCGGCGGAGGCCGTTTACTCCGAGGAAGGGCGCCGGCAGGTAAAAGAAACCATTGACTACTATCTGAACAACGCTAAAATCATTCGGGAAGGATTTGCTAAAGCGGGCCTGACCGCCTACGGCGGCGTCAACGCCCCGTATATCTGGGTCAAGACGCCGGGCGGCATGCCCTCGTGGGACTTCTTCGACCTGCTTCTGAAGAAAGCGTGCGTCGTCACCACCCCGGGCGCGGGCTTCGGCCCCTCGGGCGAAGGCTTCATCCGCGTGACCGCCTTCGGCGACGTCGACGCCACGCGCGAGGCGGTCGAGCGCATCACGAGTCTCCTTTAGCCGCATTTTCCCAATACGGCCTGCGCCTTAAAAGGCGGGCCGCGCCCATCTATAGGAGGACATTTATTCATGTGCGGTATTGTTGGTTATGTCGGGTCACGGCAGGCTGCCCCGATTATGCTCGACGGGCTTAAACGGCTCGAATACAGAGGATACGACTCGGCGGGCATCGTCGTCTGCTCCGGCGAGGGCCTGACGCTCTGCAAAACGAAAGGATACGTCGACCATTTAAGCGACATGGTCTGCAATGGCGACGCGCTGCGCGGCACCGTCGGCCTCGGGCACACGCGGTGGGCCACGCACGGCCGCCCGTCGGACGAAAACGCCCACCCGCATTTAAGCGACGGCGGTAAAATCGCCGTCGTCCACAACGGCATCATCGAAAACTACGCGCAGCTGCGCGAGATGCTCGTGGCAAAAGGCGTCACATTCCGCTCCGAAACGGACACGGAAGTGGCCGTCAACCTCATCTCCTACTTCTACAAGGGGGATCTTCTCAAGGCCGTCGCGGAAGCGGCGCTGCGGCTCGAGGGCTCCTACGCCCTCGGCATCCTCTGCGAGGACTGCCCCGACATGATTGTCGCCGTCCGGAAGGAAAGCCCCCTCATCCTCGGCATCGGCCGGGGCGAGAACTTCCTCGCCTCGGACGTCACGGCCCTCATCCCCCACACGCGCGACGTCATCTACATGGAAGACGGCGAAATCGCCACGCTGACGAAAGACGAGGTGCGCATCTACAGCCGCGACCTCGTGGAAATCAAAAAGGAGACGGCCCGCGTGGAGTGGGATATCTCCGCCGCCGAAAAGGGCGGGTACGAGCACTTCATGTTCAAGGAGATCATGGAGCAGCCCGAGGCGATCCGGAAAACCGTCTCCCCGCGGCTGCGCGGCGGGCGCGTCCAGATCGAGGGGCTTGACTTTACGCCGGAGTACTTAAAGAACCTCAAGAAAATCTACCTTGTCGGCTGCGGCTCGGCGTACCACGTCGGCGTCGTCGCCAAGTACAACATGGAGAAGATGCTGCGCATCCCCGTGGAGACGGCGCTGGCCTCGGAATTCCGCTACTCCTCCCCGCTCGTCGACGAGCGCACCCTCGTCATCTGCATCAGCCAGTCGGGCGAGACGGCGGACACCATCGCCGCCATGCGGGAGGCAAAGCGCCTCGGCGCGAAGGTGCTCTCCATCGTCAACGTCATGGGCAGCACCATCGCAAACGAGTCCGACTACTGCGTCTACACGTGGGCCGGCCCTGAAATCGCCGTCGCCACCACGAAGGCGTACAGCACGCAGCTGGCCGTGACGTACCTGCTCACGCTGTATTTCGCCGAGCTGCTCGGCGTCATCCCGGACGATGAGTACAAAAAGCTCGTCGAGGCGCTTTCTGAGCTGCCCGAAAAAGTGGATGAAATCCTCAAAAACAAGGAGCACATCCAGTACCTTGCCTCCCTGTACTTCAACAAGGACAACATCTTCTTCATCGGGCGCAACATCGACTACGCCCTCACGCTCGAAGCGTCGCTCAAGCTCAAGGAAATCTCCTACATCCACTCGGACGCGTACGCCGCCGGCGAGCTCAAGCACGGCACCATCTCCCTCATCGAGGACGGGACGCTCGTCATCGCCATGGCCTCGTACGTGCGCCTTCTGGAAAAGACCATCAGCAACATCGTGGAAGTGCGCTCGCGCGGCGCGGAAATCCTGACGCTCACGACAAAGTCCGCCGAAGCGCAGGTCAGCCGCGTCTCGGACCACGTCATCGCCATCCCGGACGCGGAAGAGATGATCCTGCCGTCCCTCGCCGTCGTCCCCATGCAGCTTTTCGCCTACTATGTGGCGCTCTCGCGCGGCTGCAGCATCGACAAGCCGCGCAACCTCGCCAAATCCGTCACGGTCGAATAATGTGATACCGTTTCGGTCACGGCCGGGCTTAAGTCCTCTCCTTCCGCCCGGCCGTTTCTTAAACCTTTCGCCTGTCAAATTTTAGCTGGATTAGCCGAATTTGCCGTTTATGCCGGCAAGCGGAAAGGAGGAGTTCATAATGGCCGCCTGGTGGGAATCGCTCAGCCAGATTCAGCACATTTTCGCCTACATTGCGCTCCCTGCAACCATCATTCTCATCCTGCAGACCCTGCTCGCCCTCTTCGGACTGGGCGACAGCGACGCCGACGCGTCCGCGGACGCCGGCGCCGGCGTTGGTTTTGACGGCGACGGTATCCCCGACATCACGGACACCGGCGTCGACCTGGACGGCGACGGCATCCCCGACTCCGCCGAAGCCGGCGGGGACGGCGGCGGAGGCCTTGCGCTCTTCAGCCTGCGCGGGATACTGGCGTTTTTCGCCGTCGGCGGCTGGGCGGGCGTCGCCGCGGCGGGGGTTATCAACTCCGCGCTGTTTGCGGCGGCGTGCGCGCTGATAGCCGGCACGGTGGCGCTGTACGCCGTGGCGCTCCTCTTTAAGTATACGGCGCGCCTGCAGTCGGCCGGCAACCTAAACCTTTACAACGCCGTCGGCAAAACGGCGACGGTGTACGTCACGATTCCGGCATCGCGCGCCGGCGCGGGGAAAGTGCACGTCATCCTTCAGGAGCGGTACAGCGAGCTGGACGCTGTGACCGACGAGGAGACGCCGCTGCGCACCGGAACCGTTGTGGAAATTGTCGGCGTCGCCGATGAGAATACGCTGCTCGTTGCCCATAAGGAAGAGATCGGCAGCGGCGTCAATTAACAAAGGGGTGGAAAAATTGGATTTCATCATCTACTTCGTCGTCTTCGCCATCGTCATTCTCTCAACCGTTATTTTCATCCTCTCCCGCTACCGCAAATGCCCCTCGGATAAAATCATGGTCATTTACGGTAAGGTGGGCACAAATCCGGACGGCACCTCCCGTTCGGCCAAGTGCATCCACGGCGGCGCGGCCTTTATCTGGCCGGTCATCCAGTCGTACGCGTACCTCGACCTCACGCCCATCTCCATCAGCGTCGACCTGGAAAACGCGCTGTCCCGCCAGAACATCCGCATCAACGTGCCCAGCCGCTTCACCGTCGGCATCTCCACGGAGCCGGGCATCATGCAAAACGCCGCCGAGCGCCTGCTGGGATTGCAGCTCCATGAGATTCAGGAGCTGGCCAAGGACATCATCTTCGGCCAGCTGCGCCTTGTCATCGCCACGATGGACATCGAGGAAATCAACACCGACCGCGACAAGTTCCTCGAGGCCGTCTCGTCCAACGTGGAAACGGAGCTGAAGAAAATCGGCCTGCGGCTGATTAACGTCAACGTCACCGACATCACCGACGAATCCGGCTATATCGAGGCCCTGGGCCGCGAAGCGGCGGCCAAGGCCATCAACGAGGCGCGCATCCGCGTAGCGGAAGCCGACCGGGCCGGCGCCATCGGCGAGTCCAACGCCAACCGCGACCGGCGCGTCCGTGTGGCCGCCGCCGAATCGGAGGCCATCCAGGGCGAAAACGAGGCGAAGGCGAAAATCGCCGAGTCCGACGCCACCCGCCGCGAGCTGGAGGCGGAGGCCAAGCGCCGCGCCGTGGCGGCCGAGAAAATCGCCGCGGCCCGCGCGCTGTCCGAGGCGTACGCCGCCGAGCGCGAGGCGGAACAGGCCCGCGCCGAGCGCGAGCGCGCCACGCTCGAGGCCGACGTGCTGGTGAAGGCCGAAATCGAAAAGCAGCAGCTTAAGATTGAAGCCGAAGCCGAGGCCGAGCGCCTGCGCATCAAGGCCCAGGCGGAGGCCGACGCCATCGTCGCCAGGATGGATGCGGAAGGCCGCGGCATGCAGGAAATCCTCACGCGCCAGGCGGCGGGCTTTGCCCAGATCGTGCAGGCCGCCGGCGGCAACCCGGCCGACGCCATCCGCCTGCTCGTCGCCGACAAGATTGAAGACCTCGTCAAGACTCAGGTCGAAGCCATCAAGAACCTCAAGATCGACAAGGTCACCGTCTGGGACGGCGGACAGGGCAGCGCGTCCAGCACCGCCAGCTTCGTCTCCGGCCTCTTTAAGTCCCTCCCGCCGCTGAGTGACCTGCTCAACATGGCGGGGCTTAACCTTCCGGAGTTTCTCGGCAAGCCGAAGGAGGAAAAACCCTCCGAATCGCCCGCTCCTGCCGCGGCGGCTTCCCCCGACAAGTTGGCAAGCGAGAGCTGAAACAAATACATATAAAGCAAGACCCGCGGGTGTGCGCTTCACCCGCGGGTCTTGCCCGTTTGTGTGGCTTTCATGCGCCGCCTTGGCGTGAGCGGAGCGATTTAAGCCCGGAGGATTAGAATGTGAGCATCAAGTCTTAAACGTATGATACGTTTGTTACGTTTATTATATCACAGCAGGAGAATTTTGTAAAGAGGGAAAAGAAAATTTTACCACTCTTTCCCCTCTCCTTCGCGTCACGCGGCTTTTTAGGCGCGCCCGATGTCGAACTGCGGCGGGCTTCTTTAAGACATGAGAGCGTCTCCATCGCGCATATAGTAGTACTACTTGTACTTATGGACTTGGCCGCTTTGGAGGGTTTCTTATGAGCCGAGGACGCGCCGTCCTCTTCAACACGCTGCTGCTGACGGTAACGTCGCTCCTGATGCGCTCCGTCGGCATGATGTTTCAGGTCTGGCTGTCGAATAAAATCGGTCCGGCCGGCATCGGCCTGTTCCAGCTGATTATGTCCGTCAGCGCGCTGGCTTCGACGTTTTCCATCTCCGGCATCCGCTTTGCGACGACGCGCCTCGTCTCCGAGGAGCTCGGCCGAGGAAACGCCGCGGGGATAAAGGTTGCCGTCCGCAACGGGATGCTCTACGCCCTGTGCTTCGGGACGGCGGCGGCCCTCGCCCTCTTTTTCGGCGCGGAGTTTATCGGCACGCGATGGATCCGCGACGCGCGCACTATCCTCTCCCTGCGCATTCTCGCGCTGAGCCTGCCCTGCTTTGCCCTGTCCGCCGTCCTCGCGGGCTATTTTACGGCGGTCACGCGCGTGATTAAGTCGGCGGCGGTGTCCATTGCCGAGCAGCTCATTCGCATCGGCGTCGTCGTCGCGGCGCTCACGCTGTCGACGGGGTACACGCTCGAGACGGCCTGCGCCATCGTCGTCGCCGGCGGTGTGGTGGGGGAAATCGCGTCGTTTGTCATGCTGTACGTGCTCTACGTGCATGACCGGCGGCGGTACAACTCCCGCAAGGCCAGCGCCCAGGGCGTGATGAAGCGGCTGCTTGGGATTGCCGTGCCGCTTGCCCTGTCGGCTTACGCCCGCTCGGCCCTTTTGACGCTGGAGAACCTGCTCGTCCCGCGCGGGTTTAAGAAGTCCGGCGCGTCCGCGGAAAAAGCGCTGGCCGATTACGGCATCATCCAGGGGATGGTCTTCCCGGTCATCACGTTCCCGTCGGCGCTGTTTTACGCGCTGGCGGAGCTGCTCGTGCCGGAGCTCACGGACGCGCAGGTGGGCAACCGCAAGGCGGAGATCTCCGGCATCGTCAGCCGCGTGCTGTATTTCTGCCTGCTCTTTGCCATCGTCATCACCGTCGCCATGTTCGCCTTTGCCGACGCGCTGGGGATGACGATCTACAACAACGCCGACGTGGGGCGGTACATCCGCATCCTCAGCTTCCTCCTGCCGGCGTATTTCATGGACGGCGTCACCGACGGGATGCTCCGCGGCCTCGGGCAGCACATGCACTCGATGAAGTTTAACATCCTCGACTCCATCCTCAGCGTCCTGTTCGTCTACTTCCTGCTCCCGCGCTTTGCCATGGCCGGGTACATCTTCGTCATCTACTTCGCCGAGCTGTTCAACTTCTCCCTGAGCATCCACCGCCTCTCCGTGGTCACGCGCATCCGCCTGCCGCTGCGGAAAATCCTGATGGCCGCGCTCTCCGCCGTCGGCGCGGTCAACTTCTCGGCGCTGCTTTTGCGCGCGGCGCGCCTGCCGCTTGCAAACACAAGCATGTCGCTGACCCTCCACCTCACCCTCACGGCGGTGCTGTACGCGGCTCTGCTTTTCCTGACGGGCTGCGTCGTCAAGGGCGACCTTGTAAAGTTTAAAAATATGATAAAAAGCGGCGGGCTGAAGCAGTCGGCTTAAAAAGCGGGCGGCTCTTCCATCGCGGGAAAAATCCGGCTATAATGGAGCCAAACAGAACGCAAAGGAGAGCCGCCATGCCTGAGATGAAGATTTTGCCCGCGTCCGAGACGCAGAAAATGCTCGGCCGCTTTTCCGCCTTATCGATTGAAGCCGATAAAATCGCGCGCAAATACCTCGATATCCCCTACGGGCCGTCAAAGCGCCAGAAAATCGACATCTACCTCCCCGACGAAGGCGACGGGCCCTTCCCCGCCATCGTCTTCCTCCACGGCGGCGGATGGGAGTTCGGGCGAAAGAGCGACGCGCAGATCCTCCCCTTCATGCCGGGGCTGGGGCGCGGCTACGCCGTCGTGGCGGCGGGGTACCGCCTGATGCCCGAGATCCGCTACCCTGAAAACCTGTTCGACGTGAAGGCCGTTTTGCGCTGGATTGCCGAAAACGGCGCGGCGCACCATCTCGACGCGGCCCGCGTCGTCCTCGCGGGCGCGTCCGCCGGCGCGCACCTGGCGATGGTCGCCGCCTTTACCCACGGTCAGCCCGCCTTTGAAGGCGCTCCGCTCATAAAGACAAGCCGCATCGCCGCCGTCGTCGAGCAGTACGGGCCGACGGACTTCCTCCGCCAGCACGCCCAGTACGACGAATCGGGCTACCCGCGCTCGTACGCGCCGGACGAGGAGTCCGCCGTCGACCGGCTCCTCGGCGTCCGGGCGCAGGATGTTCCGAACCTTATGCATTTTGTCAGCCCCATCCACCTTGTCCACCCCGGCATCCCGCCCATCCTCATCCAGCACGGGCGGTACGACCCCGTCATCCCCTACCAGCAGGCGACGGAGCTGTACGAAAAAATCTGCGCCGTCTGCGGACCGGGCCGCGCCGAGCTTGACATCAGCGAAACGCTCACCCACGCCGACCCGGGTTACGCCGAAAAAGAGAGCGTCGAGACGATTTTCGGCTTTTTAGACCGCGTCGTGCAGGCAAAATAGCCGCCGCCTGAAGCAGCGGCGCGCGCGGCGGCATTCCGAAACGGGCGGTGCTGTGTTTGCTGCGTGTTAAGCCGCACAATACCGCGGCGCGCGCATTGAAAACAGGAAAAAGCGCGGCGTTCCCGAAACAGCATACCGTTTAGGAATGACCCGCAAGACGATAACGAGCGTGCCGCGAAAGCCGCGCACGGCGCCACAGCGGCGTGCCAAAGCCGCGCATTTCAGCATAACTGCGCGACCTGGCCGCCGTCGTAAAAAGTGTAAGCCATAATGGCAGCCGTAAACTCCCTAAAAACGCGAAAAGCCTCCTTCCGTATCGGAAGGAGGCTTTGCTTGCTTTTAGATTACTCGAAGAACTTGGCGTGGATGGCCTGCACGGCGCGGTCCGCGTCGGCGGCGTCGATGAGGACGGAAATCTTGATTTCGCTTGTGGAAATCATCTCGATGTTGATTTTGGCGTCGGCAAGCGCCTCGAACATCATCGACGCGATGCCGGTGGACGACATCATGCCCGCGCCCACGATGGATACCTTCGCCACGTTGTCGGAGACGCGGATGTCCTCAAACTCGAGGGACTGCTGCACTTCCCGCAGTGCCTTTTCGGCCGCCTCCATATCCTTTTTCGCGACGGTAAAGCCGATGTCCTGCCGGCCGTTGCGCCCGTAGGACTGCACGATAATGTCCACGTTGACCTTCGCGTTGGCCAGGCACCGGAACACCTTAAACGCCACGCCCGGTTCGTCCTTCACGCCGAGCAGGGCGATGCGCGCCACATCCGTATCCTTCGCGACGCCGCTGATTTTCGTTTTTTCCACCTTGACAACCTCCTTGACCACCGTGCCGGGCGCCCGGACGAAGCTGGACAGCACCTCAATCTGAACGCCGTAGCGCTTGGCCATTTCAACTGATCTGTTATGCAGGACCTGTGCGCCGAGAGAAGCCAGTTCAAGCATCTCGTCGTAAGTAATCTCGTCGAGCTTGCGCGCGCCCGGAACCTTGCGCGGGTCCGCCGTGTACACGCCTTCCACGTCCGTGTAAATCTGGCACAGGTCGGCGTGCATGGTCGCGGCGATGGCGACGGCCGTCGTATCCGAGCCGCCGCGCCCGAGCGTCGTGATGTCGCCGAGGCGGTTTATCCCCTGGAATCCCGCGACGAGGACGATGCGCCGCTTGTCGAGCTCCTGCCGGATCCGCTCGACGCCGACCCGCTTGATGCGCGCGTTGCCGTAGTCGGTGTTTGTCTCTATTCCAACCTGCCACCCCGTCAGGGAGACGACGGGCAGATTCATCTTCTCCAGCGCCATCGCCATCAGGGCGATGGAGATCTGCTCGCCGGTCGAAAGGAGAACATCCATCTCCCTCTTTGAGGGGCGCTCATTAATCTCGGCCGCCTTCGCGATCAGTTCATCCGTCGTGTCGCCCTGCGCCGAGAGGACGACGATGACGTCGTTGCCCTTGTTGTACGTATCGGCGATGATTCCTGCGACACGGAAAATCCTCTCTGCGTCGGCAACCGAGCTGCCTCCGAATTTCTGCACAATTAACGCCATGATCTCTATCCTCCACTGTTCCGACCGTTCGGAACGAATAACGAATACAAAAAACAGCGGGCGCCTTATACATTCATTATCTGAGTATGCGAAACGCCGCCCGGATGTTCAGGCCGGCAAGCTTTTCATCCAGCGCGTACCGGTTCATCACCGGCGTGATAAACACTCTCTCGCCATCGCCTTCAATCGTCTCCACGTCGCCAAACCGCTTTTCGATTTCCTCTTTCGGGGACGCGGTGCGCACATACCACGCGTTTTCCAGAAGGTCGCTGTCGTAGATAATCTCGTCCGACCCGTCTTCCCAGCTGAGCCACTTGCGCGCGCCGATGTGCTTGGCGGCGTCGATGACGTCGGCCACGACGGCGCTGGCCGTCGGCAGTTTGCCGGCGCCGGCCCCGTAGAACATCACGTCGCCGATGGCGTTGCCGCGCACGATGATGCCGTTCATCACGCCCTCGACGCTGGCGACGAGGTTGTCTTCGTCGACGAGATGCGGGGCGACGTAAGCGGTGATTTTCCCGTCCTCCTCGCGGTGAATGGCCCGGCCGAGGAGCTTGACGCGGCAGCCGAGCTTTTCGGCGTAGGCAATGTCGGCGAGCGTCACCGACTCGATGCCCTCCGTCTTGACCTGGCGCGGGTAAACGTGCCGCCCGAAGCTCAGCGCCGCGAGGATGCAGATTTTGCGGCACACGTCATATCCTTTAATATCGGCTTCGGGGTTGGCCTCGGCGTACCCTCTTTCCTGCGCGCGCTTGAGAGCCGTCTCAAACGACAGGTTCTTCTTGATCATCTCCGTGAGGATGAAGTTCGTCGTGCCGTTGAGGATCCCGTAAATCTCCTTGATTTTGTTGGCGGCGAGGCACTGGGTGATCGGGCGGATGATCGGGATGCCGCCGCCGACGCTGGCCTCGAACAGGTAGTTGACGTTGTTTTTCTTCGCCAGCTGCGTCAGCTCGTAGCCGTGCGTGGCGACAAGCTCCTTGTTCGCCGTGACGACGCTTTTGCCTTTCATCAAGCTGCGTTTCGTGTATTCGTACGCCGCATCGACGCCGCCGATTGTCTCGACGACGATGCGCACGTCTGGGTCGTTTTCGATGACCGAAAAGTCCTTCGTGACAAGCTTTTCGAAGGGAGCTCCGGGGTAGTCTCTCCGGGCAAGAATATACTTGACCCGAATCTCCTGCGCTGCGCTTTGGGATATCGCGTCTGAGTTTTTTTCAATGACCTCGAGAACGCCGGAACCGACGGTCCCGAGCCCAAGTATCGCAACGTCCAGCATCCCAAATCCCCCATCCTAAAAAATGTCTTATGTGCGCGAAAAACGAATAAAAACGAATAAATATGTAATCGGCGCCGTTTCCTGGTGAAATTATAAATGCGAATATACCTTTACGTAATTAAGTATACTACCATAGTATCTAATTTTCTGCAACAGTTTACGCACTGTATACAATTATATGAATACTGTCTTGTGACGTGTGCTAAATGTATATTCTGCATAACATGGCAGGTGTCTCCAGCGCGCCGCGCGCGCAGAACACGACGAAAGGGCGGTGGGCCATAATGCCTGAAAGCAAGCATCTGCGCTACGCTCTGTACGCGCTCTATGCGCTTGCCGCCTGCGCCATCCTGTGGCTTTTTATCCGGTACGCCCTGCCGTGGCTTTTGCCCTTCATCCTCGCCTTCGCCATCTCGCGCCTGATTGAGCCGGCCGTCTCCTTCCTCGTGCAGAAGGCGCGCTTTCGCCGCACCGCGGCGTCCGGCCTTTGCACCCTCATCATCTTTTCCGCCCTCGTCACGCTCACGGCCCTCGCAATCGGCCGCGCCGTAATCGAGCTGACGGCCTTCCTCCGGCGCCTGCCCTCCCTGCTGAAGGACCTCTCAAACGTATTTTCCACGCTCGGCGCGCACGTTGAAAACTTCGTCAGCAACGCCCCGGAAGAAATTCAAAATTACCTCAACGGGATGCTCGACGGGTTTGTGAAAAAGAGCGCGGAGCTTCCCGCGGAGCTGTCCGCGAGGCTGCTTCCGCTCCTCTCGGGCGCGGCGAAAATCACTCCGCGTTTCCTCGTGTTCTTCATCACCTGCGCCATCAGCACGTACTTCATCAGCAGCGGTTACGCCGAGGTGCGCGCGTTTATCCTGCGCCAGATCCCGCGCGACAAGCACCGCGCGTTCAAGGAGCTGAAAAACGACCTTATCAGCACCTTCGGAAAATGGCTCAAAGCCCAGCTGATGCTCTCCGGCATCACGTTTGCCGAGATGGCCGCCGCCTTTCTCTTCATGCGCATCGAGTTTGCCATCCTGCTGGCCCTGCTTATAGCCGTCGTCGACGCGCTGCCCATGCTCGGCTCCGGCACGATCCTCGTCCCGTGGGCCGCCGTGTCGCTCATCAGCGGCGACACGCGCTTTGCGTTCGGGCTCGTCCTGCTCTTTGCCTTCAACACCGTTTTGCGCAACATCCTCGAGCCCAAACTCATCGGCGTGCAGATCGGCCTGCCGCCGTTTGCCACACTGCTGGCCCTGTACATCGGCTTTTGCGCGGCGGGCGTTTTGGGGATGATCCTTTTCCCCTTGGGGCTCATCCTGCTCAAACAGCTCAACGACAAGGGCTATATCCGCCTGTGGAAATCATAGCGCGCCGCTTTACCGGCGTTTTCCCGTGCTATACGCGGACTATCAACTTAAGGAGGACAAGCCTCATGCTTTCGGATAAAGCAAAAAGCGCCCTCGCGGGCGCGGCGGCCGGCGTCGTCAACGGATTTTTCGGCGCGGGAGGCGGCATGGTGCTCGTGCCGCTTCTCATCGGCTGGGTCAAAATGGACCAGCGCAAGGCGTTTGCCTCGTCCGTCTTTATCATCCTGCCCTTGTGCGCCGTCTCGGCCGCCGTCTACCTGCTGAGGACGGAGTTTGACTTCCTGCGCGCCCTGCCCTACCTCATCGGTGGGCTTGCCGGCGGGTTTATCGGCGGCCGGATCTTCGGCAAAGTCCCCACAAAGCTGCTGCACCGGATATTCGGCATCCTGCTGATTATCGGCGGCGTGCGCGCAATCGCAAGCTGATGAAGGACTGGATTATCGCGCTTCTCGCCGGCGGCGTGACGGGCGTCCTGTCCGCGTGGGGCGTCGGCGGAGGGTCGCTGCTCATCCTGTTTATGACGGGCGTGCAAGGAATGGACCAGCCGCTTTCACAGGGCATCAACCTTCTCTATTTTCTGCCGACGTCGCTGACGGCGCTTGTCTCGCACCTGAAAAACCGCCTGATCGACATAAAGCTCGCCCTGTGCGCCGTCGCCGCCGGCGCCGTCACGACGGCGCTCTCCTCCCTGCTCGCCACGGGGCTTGACACACAGGTCGTGCGCAAAATTTTCGGCGCGTTCGTCGTCATCATCGGCATCACGGAGCTTTTCAGAAAGTGCCCGGAGACGCGCCGCCCTGACGAAGGGACGCAAGATACGCCTCGAGAATAAGCGCGGCGGCGACGGCGTCGACCGTCTTTTTTCGCTTTGTCCCGCGCACATTGACCTCCGACAAAATCCTGTGGGCGTCCACGGTGGTCAGCCGCTCGTCCCACAGCACGACGTCCAGCCCGTGCCTTTCCCTTAGCAGTCCGGCAAACGCCGCGCTTTTTTCCGCGCGCGGGCCGGCCGAGCCGTCCATATTTTTCGGATACCCGAGGACAACGCGCGAAACGCCCCGATTTCGCGCCTCCTCGGCTATTTTTTCGGCCACGGCCTCAGGCTGCCAGCCGCCGATCACGAACGTCTCCCCGGCGATGGTGCCGCTTAAATCCGACACGGCCACGCCCGTCCTCTGGTCGCCGAGGTCCACTGCCATAATCCGCATGTTCCACCTGTCCTTTCCTTCATCAGTATACACGCCCCTCCCCGCCAGCACAAGCTTTTGCCACCAGTAAAACCGCTCCCGCCCCGCGCGCACGGCGTCTCAGGGACTTTTTTGGCCGTCTGAGGCCTCTTTCAAGCCGGGCTGCGCGCCGAAATGACGCCGCTTTCGGCGTTTTCCTTCATTAAATTTCCCTATTCATCCCGCATATTTGGACTTTCTTCTTGTAACTTTGAATAATATTTGCATTTTTAAGGGAAGCCTCTTGTTCTTTTCAAGGAAACGGAATATAATGATTTTGCAACTGGGAACTTCAAATCTTGCATTTTCTCAAGGGAGGCGGTTGTCATAGCCGTTAAAGAATTTAAAAAGGTCCTCGCCGCAAACCGCGGCGAGATTGCGATACGAATCTTCAGGGCCTGCTACGACCTTGGTCTGAATACAGTGGCGATTTACTCCAACGAAGACGCGCTCAGCCTGTTCCGCACGCACGCAGACGAGTCCTACCTCATCGGCAAGAACAAGAGCCCCCTGGGCGCGTACCTCGACATCCCCGCCATCATCGACCTGGCCAAGCACCACCATGTCGACGCCATCCACCCCGGCTACGGCTTTTTGTCCGAGAATCCGGAGTTTGCGAGGGCGTGCGAGGAGGCGGGCATCACGTTCATCGGCCCGCCGTCGAGCGTCCTGGCCAAGATGGGCGACAAGCTCAGCGCCAAGGCCATCGCGCAGTCCTGCGGCGTCCCGGTCATCCCGGGCGTGACGGAGCCGCTGAAAGACGCCGACGAGGCGCTTGAAAAAGCCATCTCGTTCGGCTTCCCCGTCATTTTAAAGGCGGCCGGCGGCGGCGGCGGGCGCGGCATGCGCCGCTGCGACAAGCCGGAGGAGGTCAAGCCCGCGTTCGAGCTCGTCAAGAGCGAGGCGAAAAAGGCGTTTGGCAACGACGACATCTTCATCGAGAAGTTCCTCGTGGAGCCGAAGCACGTCGAGGTGCAGATCCTCGCCGACACGCACGGCAACGTCGTGCACCTGTTCGAGCGCGACTGCTCCCTACAGCGCCGCTACCAGAAGGTCGTGGAGTTCGCCCCCGCCTTCTCCATCCCGAAGGAAGTCCGCGAGAGGCTCTATGAAGACGCCGTCAAAATCGCGAAAAAGGTGGGGTACGTGAGCGCCGGCACCGTCGAGTTCCTCGTCGACAGGAACGGCAACTACTACTTCATTGAGATGAACCCGCGCATCCAGGTCGAGCACACGGTCACGGAAATGGTCACGGGCATCGACATCGTCCGCGCCCAGATCCTCATCGCCGAAGGGCACCCCTTAAGCCACCCCGACATCGGCATCACCTCGCAGGAGGACGTGAAACTCAACGGCTACGCCCTGCAGTGCCGCGTGACGACGGAGGACCCCGCCAACAACTTCGCCCCCGACACGGGCAAGATTACGTCCTACCGCTCCGGCGGCGGCTTCGGCGTGCGCCTTGACGGCGGCAACGCCGCGACGGGCGTCGTCATCTCGCCCTACTACGACTCGCTGCTCGTCAAGGTCACCGTCTGGGACAACACCTTCGCCGGCGTGTGCCGCAGGGCGGTGCGCGCCATCAACGAGCTGCACATCCGCGGCGTGAAGACGAACATCCCGTTCGTCACGAACATACTCCACCACCCCGTCTTCCTCTCAGGCAACTGCCACACGAAATTTATCGACAACGCGCCCGAGCTGTTCGAGTTTACCGGCTCGCGCGACCGCGGCACGCGCCTGCTCCGCTACATCGCCAACATACAGGTCTCCGGCAGCGCGTCGGAAAAGCCGGAGTACGTCGAGCCGCGGATTCCCGAACCTGTCCGCCGCCCGCCCCCGCCGGGCCTCAAGCAGCTGCTTGACGAAAAGGGCCCCGAGGCCGTGCGGGACTGGATCCTCGCCCAGAAAAAGCTCCTCATCGCCGACACGACCATGCGCGACGCGCACCAGTCGCTGTTCAGCACGCGGCTGCGCACCATCGACATGGTCAACGTCGCGGAAGCGACGGCCGACATCCTCTCTGACGCTTTCGCGCTGGAGATGTGGGGCGGCGCCACGTTCGACGTCGCCTACCGCTTCCTGCATGAAGACCCGTGGGAGCGGCTCGACCGGCTGCGCAGGAAAATACCGAACATCCTCTTCCAGATGCTCCTGCGCGGCTCAAACGCCGTCGGCTACACGAACTACCCGGACAACCTCGTGCGCGCGTTCGTCCAGGAGGCCGCCCGCAGCGGCATCGACGTGTTCCGCGTCTTCGACTCGCTCAACTGGATTCCCGGCATGGAAGTGGCCATGGACGAAGTCTTGAGGCAGGGCAAAATCCTCGAGGCGGCCGTCTGCTACACCGGCGATATTCTCGACCCGAAGCGCGACAAATATACGCTCAAGTATTACGTCGACATGGCCAAGGAGCTTGAGCGCCGCGGCGCGCACATCCTCGCGATTAAGGACATGTCGGGCCTCTTAAAGCCCTACGCCGCGAAAAAGCTCATCTCCGCCCTCAAGCAGGAGATCGGCATCCCCGTCCGCCTGCACACGCACGACACAAGCGGCAACCAGGTCGCGGCCATCCTCCTCGCCTCGGAGGCCGGCGTGGACATCGTCGACACGGCGATTGCGTCGATGTCGTCATTCACGTCGCAGCCGTCAATGAACTCCGTCGTCACCGCCCTTCAGGGCACGGAGCGGGATACGGGCCTTAACCCCGACCGCCTGCAGAAGCTCGACGAGTACTGGTCGGACGTGCGCAAGTACTACAAGGCCTTCGACACGGGCCTGACCGCCCCGATGACGGAAATCTATCGCTACGAAATCCCCGGCGGCCAGTACACAAACCTGTACCCGCAAGTCGTCTCCCTCGGCCTCGGCGACCGCTTCGAAGAGGTCAAGGAGATGTACAAGACCGTCAACGACATGCTCGGCGACCTTGTGAAGGTCACGCCGTCGTCGAAGATGGTCGGGGACCTGGCCATCTTCATGGTGCAAAACAACCTCACGCCGGAGAACATCGTGGAAAAGGGCGAGGCCCTCACCTTCCCCGACTCCGTCGTCAGCTACTTCAAGGGCATGATGGGCCAGCCCGCGTGGGGCTTCCCGGAAGACCTCCAGCGCGTCGTCCTCAAGGGCGAAAAGCCGATTACCTGCCGCCCCGGCGAGCTGCTCGAGCCCGTCGACTGGGATAAGGTCCGCGAGGAAGTGAGCAAGTACACGCCCGACCCGACAAAGCGCGACCTCATCTCGTGGTGCCTGTACCCGAAGGTCATGATGGAGTATTACAAGCACTGCCAGGAATACGGCCCCGTCACGAACCTCAACAGCCACGTTTTCTTCGAGGGCATGGCCGTCGGCGAGACGACGACGGTGGAGATCGAAAACGGCAAGACGCTCATCATCAAGTTCCTGGGCCTTGGCACCCTCAACGAAGACGGCACGCGCAACGTCCACTTCGAGCTCAACGGCCTGCGGCGGGACGTCACCGTGCCCGACCCGTCCGCGGAGAAGTCGACGAAGCACGTCGTGCTGGCCAACCCCGAGGACAAGAGCCAGGTGGGCGCGTCAATCCCCGGCATGATTTCAAAAGTCAACGTCAAACCGGGCGACAAGGTTGAAGTCAACCAGGTGCTCGCCATCATCGAGGCCATGAAGATGGAGACGAGCGTCGTCGCGCGCATGTCCGGCACGGTGGACCAGGTCCTCGTGGCCCCCGGACAGACGGTCAAAGCCGGCGAGCTGCTCATCACCATCAAGTAAACAGCCTAAAAAAGCCCTTTCCGGCAAGCCGGAAAGGGCTTTTCTCATTTCATGAAGCGGTCGAGGAAGGCAAACGTCCGGTCGATGTACTCCTTGTCGTTCCAGCGCAGGTCAAACCCGCCGTGGTTAAACCCCTCGAGGATGTCCACCTCGTATTTCTCCGGCGGGAGGACTTCCCGCAGCTTTTCGGCGAGGAGCAGCGACTGCTCCACGTTCACAATCACGTCGGCCGTCCCGTGGGAGACGTAAATGGGCGGGAAGTCGGGCGTGATGAAGTTGAGGGGGTTGGTAAAGTACATCAGCCCCTCAATGTCCGTCGACGGGGCGCCGAGGAGCAGCACGTCGATATCCGGAAAGTCCGGATTGGCAATCGGGGAGTCGGGCGCGATGGTGCGGCGGATGCGCACCATGTCGTAGCAGCCAAACCAGCTGACCACCGCTGACACGGCGCTGGAGACACCTGCGTTGCCCATCGAATAGTCCTCAAAGGCGGGGTTGCCCTGCGTCGCCGCCGCCATGACGACGTAATAGCCGCCGGCGCTGTCGCCGCAGGAGGCAAAACGCTCCGGGTCGAGCTTGTACTCTTTCGCGTGGGCGCGCAAAAAGCGGATGGCGGCCTTGACGTCGAACAGCCCGGCGGGGAACTTCGCCTCTCTGGCGCGGCGGTACTCGACGGAGACGACGGCGTAGCCGCGGTTGATGCCGTCGAGGGCCTGGAGGAGCTGCGTGTCGCGCTTGTCGCCGAAGATGAAGGCGCCGCCGTGGACGAAAATGAGCGTCGGGAACGGGCCGTCCCCTTCCCCGGGCAGGTAAATGTCCAGCTTCTGGCTGGGGGACCCGTCGGCGTACGGTACGTCCAGGAACTTGCGTGTGATGGTGCTCACGTCGACCATCGGCGTCTCGAAAGAGCCGGGCGGCGGCTGGATGATTGACCAAGTCTCCACTTTCGTGACCTCCTCAAAAGTTTCTTGTTATCCTCATTTTACCATACCGCTTTAAACAAAAACAGCGTTTTTTTCGCAATCCCGCCGCCTTTCCGGCGGGCGGTGTCGCGATTTTGCGCGAAAAAGGCGCTTTCCGCCGAAACGGTAAGCGCCTTAATATGCAATTCTTTATCCAGCCATGCCGACAGCCCGCCGTCTATTCGACTGCGCTTTCGGTCTGGAGGATTTCGCTTAAGTCGGTGAGCGGCTTGTCTTTCGTGATGAGGATGACGCTGTCGCCCTGCTTCATCTCGTCGTTGCCGTGCGGGATGATGATCTCGTTGCCGCGCGCGATGGCGGCGATGAGAATCCCGTCGGCGATGGGCAGGTCTTTAAGCGGCCTGCCGATTAAGGGCGACAGGTCGTCCACCGAAAACTCCACTGCCTCCACGCGCCCGCCGACGAGCCTGTAGAGCGTCTTGACAGGGTTGCCGACGGCGTTTTTCAGCCCGCGGATATAGCGCAGGATGTGGTTGGACGTAATCGCCTTGGGGCTGACGACGTTGTCGATGGGCATGTTTTTGATGACGCTGAAATACGCCCCGCGGTTGATCTTCGCGATGACCTTCTTCACGCCGAACTGCTTGGCCAGCAGCGCGGAGATGACGTTGTCCTCGTCGTGCCCCGTGACGGCGATAAAACCGGCCATATCCCCGACGTTTTCGGACAGCAGGAGCTTCTCGTCCGTCCCGTCCCCGTTGATGATGAGCGCGCGCGGAAGGAGTTCCGTCAGCACCTCGCAGCGCGCGCGGTTTTGCTCGATGACTTTGACCTTCATTTCCATCTCGCCGAGCGTCTTGGCGAGGTAATACGCCACGCGCCCGCCGCCTAAAATCATGACGTTGCCGATCTTCTGGACATGTACGCCGATTTTGCGGCTGAAGTCATAGACGTGGGACGGCCGCCCGACGACGTAGACGATATCGCCGCTTTCAATGACGAAATCGCCGCGCGGGATGACGACTTCCTCCCCGCGGAGCACCGCGCCGATAAGCACGGACGGCAGGCCGCTTTGCGCGATGTCGCGCAGCGCCTTTCCGGCGATGGCCATCTCCGCCGTCACCTTCATCTCCGCCATGATAACGCGCCCGTTCGCGAACGTCTCAATCTCGATGGCGGGCGGGAACTCCAGAAGCCGCACAATTTCGGCGGCGACGGCCTGCTCCGGGTTGATGACGAGGTCGAGCGCGAGGTCGGCCATGAGCTGGTTGAGCTCGCTGGCGTACTCGGGGTCGCGGATGCGCGCGATGGTGTGCTGCGCGCCGAGCTTTTTCGCCATCATGCAGCAGACCATGTTCAGCTCGTCGCTGTTCGTGGTGGCGATGACGATGTCGGCGTTTTTCACGCCGGCTTCCATGAGGGCGGACGCGCTCACGCCGTTGCCCTTGACGTACATGACGTCAAGGTCGTCCGCCGCGCGGCGCAGCGTTTCGGCGTCGTTGTCAATGACGGTGATGTCGTTGTTCTCGGCGGAAAGGTTTTCGGCGAGGCTGTACCCGACCTTCCCGTACCCGACGATGATGATTTTCATCTACTTTCTGTCTTCGCGGCATTAACGCTTTGTGCTCCCCGCGCGCGTTCTCAAAACGCTCGCAGGGCGATGCAGCCGCGCCTCCTTCCTTATCTTGTGCGTATTATAACCCTCCCATTCCCAATTCGCAAGGCGCAGTTGCGCTCGCACAAAAGAGGCCCATAAAAAACGCCGCAAAGCGCGATTTCACCGCGCGCTTTTCAGGTCAGGCAAACGCGGCCGCCAAAGCACAGGGCGCCTTGCGGGCTACAAGGCCTGCGCGCGGCCGGCTCAAGCAAAAACGCGGCCGCAAAGACTTGCGGCCGCGTTTATTGTACCCGCTATTTTGCCGGAAAGCCCGGGACGCTTTGCTGCTTTTCAAAGACGGGGTTGTATGTAAGCATCGGGAAGACTTTCTGGAAGTCGGGATTGTCCGGCTCGTCGGGGAAGGCGCGGGAGATGGCGGCGGCGCGGGCGTCCCAGCCGCGCTTGAAGTCGGCGTGGGTGAGGATGTACAGGTCGCCGCGCTCGACGCCGCGCAAAACGCGCTCGCCCGCGTCCTCCGGATAGCGGATGACCTTCGTGTAGTCGACGTCCATCCGCGGCGGGGGCGGCGCTTTTCCGTCCTTCGGCCCGAAGCTCGGCATCTCGACGCCGAGCCGCTCGGCGCGGATGCGCCCGGACGAGTAGCCGAGGTTGCTCTGGTACGGCCCGGGGCAAAACACGCTCGCGCCGACGTTCGTGCCGCGAAGGTCCGTGGCGAGCGTTTCCATGACGGTGACGATGGCCATTTTCAGCGAGTTGTAGAGCGTAAAGCCCGGGACGGGCACGAGCGCCGCCTTCGACGCCGTGCTCACGACGTGCCCCCACTCCCCGTGGCGCAGGATGCGCGGGACGATTTCCTTGATGCCGTTGAGCACGCCGCGGTAGTTGATGTCGATGGCCAGGTCAATGTCCTCGTCCCTGTCCTCCCAGAGCTTCCCCTCCGGCACGGCAATGCCGGCGTTACACACAAGGAGATGGATTTTCCCGAACCTGTACTCGGCCTCGTCCGCGGCTTTCTTAAAAGCGGCGCGGTCCGTGACGTCAAGCTTCACTCCCAGCACAGGCCAGCAGTTGTTGTCAAAGACCTCGGTAATCTCTTTGAGAGCCTGTTCGTTGATGTCCGCGATGACGACGTTCATCCCGCGCCGGGCGCACGCTTTCGCGATGCCAAGCCCGATGCCGCTGGCACCTCCGGTAATAAACGCCGTTTTCCCTGTGAAATTGACCATGTTTTCCTCCCCGTTTCTCACGCTTTTTGTTCATTATACACCCACGGGCACACGCGTCAAGTAGAAATGTGATTCGCGCCCTCCCGCCGCAGGGAAGCCCCGCCAGGCTGCCGCGCCTTCGCCCCGACCACCGTCAAAAATTCATCCGCGGCGGGCCGGGGAAACCCCCAAAGCGGCGGCGCGGAGCGCAATATTTGTGCCTTGATTATACCCTTCATGTCCTGTATAGTAGAGTTTAGAAAAACCACGCGGCGGCCTTTTGGCTGCCGTCCGGAATCATGTGCCTGGCGCCGCGCCTTGCGGCTTTGCGCGACACGGCTGAAAGCGCGGCGGCTTGAGCAGCGAAAGGAGTTTTCTTATGGCCGATTTAGCAGGCGTAAACGGACAACGTGAAGAGTTTCGCGTCGTCGGCAAGCCCAATCTTCCCGGCGTTTTGTCCTACGCGATGGCGACGGGCATGGCCAAATTCGGGCTCGACCACGTCCTGCCCGGCATGCTTCACGCCAAATTCCTGCGCAGTCCCTACGCGCACGCCCGCATCATCAGCGTGGACACGTCGAAAGCCCGCGCCTTAGACGGCGTGGTGGACATCCTCACATGGGAGGACGAGGACATTAAAAACCTCGTCAGCTACGGCGAGCACTGGGGCCCCGTCCGCGCGTGGCTCGACAACACCGCCGACCAGGAGGGCGCCGAAGTGGGCGTCATCGTCGTGGCGGAGTCGGAGGACATCTGCGAGGAAGCGCTGCGCCTTCTGGACGTTAAGTGGGAAGTCCTGCCGCACGTCGTCAACATCATGGAAGGCCGCAAGGAGGACGCCTTCGTCATCCGCCCGTACGACCGCCACACGCCGACGTTCGGCCGGCCCGACCCGAACGCGCCGCCGCAGCCCCCGAAAAAGGGCAACGTCGCTTACTCCAACGTCTGCTGGGGCGACATTGAGGAGGGCTTCAAGCAGGCGGACTATATCGCCGAGGTTAAAATGTACATCCCCGCCTTCGCCTCCCACTTCCCCAACCCGCCGGGTTCCGTGGCGTGGTGGACGAAGGATCCCTATAAGGGAGACGCGGAAATCCTCCACATCGAAGGCGCCGTCCGCGAGCGCATCCCCATCAGCAAGATGTACAACGTTCCGCTCGAGAACGTCGTGCAGGAGAGCCTGTTCATGGGCGGCAAATACTGCGACTGGGGCCTGCGCCGCGCGCAGGAGATTACCCCCCTCCTGGCAAAGCGCACAGGCCGTCCCGTCCGCTGCGTCAACACCCGCGAGGAGACGTTCGACTTCGCCATGAAGCAGCGCTTTGTCCACCTCCGCGTGGGCTTTACAAAGGAAGGCCTCATCACCGCCATTGACGACCACTCCGTCGTCGACGGCGGCGTGTACGGCAGCTCCAGCTTCGGCACCGTGGGCGACCAGAAACACGGCCCGTACAATTCCGTCAAGTGCAAGAACATCCGCCAGTGCTGGGAAATCGTCGACTCCAACCGCGGCATGATGTACGTCAGCGGCCAGCACAGCCCCTTTAACTGGGACTGCATCACCGTCGTCAACCAGCTCATCGCCGAAAAACTCGGCAAGGACGTCATCGAAGTGGCGCGATTGAACCTGCACGGTCCCACGGCGAAGGACGATCCGAACCCCGTCCCCAGCTTTGAGCGCTGCGTCGAGGCGGGCAAAAAGCTGATGAACTGGCAGTGGCACCCGGCGCGCACGAAGAGGCTGCCGGACGGCCGCTGGCACGGCATGAGCTTCCGCTACCAGACGTCGCCGCGCCACTCCGTCTCCGGCTACATGTGCAAGCTGGAGTACAGGGACGGCGCCGTCGTCCTGCCCACGCAGGGCCCCGTCTTCGGCGCCTATATGGTCGAAGCCGTCGCCATGGTCGTGGCCGAGGAAGTGGGCATCAACTACGAGGACCTCAAAATCCTCTACGACTACAGGGAGCCGTTCTCACCCGTCGGCGGCGGCTCGGACGGTTCCACCGCTTCGGCATGGGCGATGAAGGAGTGCGCCAACATCCTCAAGCGGGAGATTCTGAAGGCCGCCATCGAGTACGCCGATTCGATGCCGAATTTCGCCTTCATGCCCCTCCAGTCCAATCCCCCGCCGGAGCCGGGCCCGTTCAAGGGCCTCAAGCCCGAGGACCTCGACATTAAGGACAGCATGATTTACGTCAAGGCCGACCCCTCCAAGGCCGTTCATATCAGCCGCGCCACGCCGAAGCCCCTCGTCGCCACGTACATGGGCCGGCCGCCTCTCTCCTCGTGGCTGACCGGCGGCGGTCACGTCTTCGACTGCATGAACACGCTCTACTGCGAAGTGGCCGTCGACGAGGAGACGGGCGAAGTCGAGATTCTGCGCTTCGGCGCCGTGGTGGACCCGGGGAAGATTCTGCGCCGCACGTCCCTTGAAAGCCAGGTGGACCAGGCCATGTTCTTCAGCCAGGGCTGCCAGCTGTTTGAGGATTACGTCTTCGACGAGCGCACCGGCGTGCGCCTGAACGCGAACATGATCGATTACAAAAAGCCCACCATGAAGGACGTCCCGCTCGTCGAGCGCGATTTTATCGAGTCCAGAAACGGCAACGCCGCCTACGGCGCGACCGGTATCAGCCACTCGATGGCCAACACGCACCTTGTCATCACGGCCATCTACAACGCCATCGGCGTCTGGGTTGATCCTCCTGCCACGCCGGACAAAGTCCTCAAGGCGCTTGGAAAGGCTTAAAAGCATCCGCGCTTTGCGGCGCGCGGGATAGCGCGCATTAAATGCGTCATCCGCGCCAAATGCGGCTTTTTGAATTGACAGTGAACAAACGGCAACGGTACAATGTAAACAAAAAAGTTGGGAGGAACACCATGATAAATGAGGAAAATGCCGGAAAAGGCGCCGTGAACGCGGTTCCGGTCGCGAAATCCCCGTTCACGCACGCGTCGACGTCGGCCCAGGCCGCCGCGGCCATCGGCGCGATCCCTCCGGTGCTCACGGAGTTCAACTGCCCGCTGTGCAATAAACTGTATTACAGCATCGGCGATCTGACGAAGCACTACGAGGAGTGCCACCCCGGCAGCGTCGTCCCGAGGATCGTCGTCCTGCACATCAACGGCAAGGACTGCGAAGTCCTCGTCGAGCCGCACTGGACGCTCAAGCGCACCCTGCAGTTCCGCCTGGGGCTCACGGGCGCCAAGCACATGTGCGACCGCGGCGTGTGCGGCTCGTGCACCGTCATCATCGACGGCCGCCCCGTGCTCTCGTGCACGACGCTCACCGTCGAGTGCGAGGGCAAATCCATCACCACCGTGGAGGGCATCGCCGCCGACCCGAAGTGGAAGCCGCTCATTGACGCCTACTGCCGCTGGGACGCGATGCAGTGCGGCTACTGCACGCCCGGTTTCGTCGTCTCGGCCAAAGCGCTGCTTGACAGGAATCCGCACCCCACCGAGGAGGAAATCAAGGAAGCCCTTTCCGGCAACATCTGCATCTGCGGGACGTACCCGCGCCACGCGCAGGCCATCATGGAAGCGGCGCTGAAGATGAGTGCGGAGGGCTAAGGCATGGCGGATTTAGTCGGCGTAAACGGGCAGCGCGAACACTTCAGGGTTGTCGGCAAGCCCAATCTCCCCGGCAAAGTCTCGTATGCCCTCGCTACCGGCGTGGCGAAATTCGGCATCGACTACGTCGTGCCGAACATGCTGCACGCGAAAATCCTCCGCAGCCCTTACGCAAACGCCCGCGTCAAGCGCGTCGATGCGACCCGGGCCTGGCAGCTGCTCGGCGTCGTGGACATTATCACGTGGGAGGACGAAGACATCAAAAATCTCGGCGCCGGCCCCTTTATGCCGGGCAAGCGCCGCCCGTGGCTGGACAACATCGCCGAGCATGAGGGCGCCGAGGTGGCCGTCATCGTCGTCGCGGAAAACGAGGATATCTGCGAAGAGGCGCTGCGCCTTCTCGACGTCGAGTGGGAAATCCTGCCCCACGTCGTCGATATTCTCAAAGGCCGCGAGGAGGACGCGCCCGTCGTCCGCCCGCCCGAAATATGGGACATCCCCTCGGGGCCCATACCGGTCCCGCTCGACCCGAACCGCCCCAAGCGCGGCAACGTGTCGTACGCCATCACCGTGCAGGGGGACGTCGATAAGGCGTTTGCGGAGGCGGAGAACATCATCGAATACGAATTAAAGCTCCCGGCGTTCGCATCGCACATCCCGAACCCGCCCGCCTCCGTGGCGTGGTGGTTTGACGACCCGTACGAGGGCCCCGGCAAGAGCCTGCACATCGAGGGCGCCGTCCAGCGGCGGGAGGCCATCGCCGCCATGTACGGCATGCCCCTCAACCGCACCGTTCAGGAGGGCATCTTCCAGGGCGGCAAATACTGCGACTGGGGGATGCGCCGCTGTCAGGAAATCACGCCGCTTCTCGCCAGGCGCACGGGCCGCCCCGTCCGGATGGCCAACACGCGGGCGGAGACCTTCGATTTCCTGATGAAAGAGCGCTACATGCGCCTGAAAGTCGCCTACACAAACGACGGGCTCATCACCGCCATCGACGACTACTCCATAGCCGACGGCGGCACGCAGGGCAGCTCCACGTTCGGCACGTCGGGCGATCAGGGCTACGGCCCGTACTATACGCTCAAGTGCCTGAACATCCGCCAGCAGATGGAGATCGTCGACTCCAACCGCGGCAAGATGTATGTCAGCGGCCAGCACTGCCCCTTCAACTGGGACTCCGGCACGATGGCCATCTACCTCATCGCCGAAAAGCTGGGCAAGGATCCCATCGAGATCGCGCGCCTCAACCTCCACGGGCCCACCTCGCAGGAGGACCCCAATCCCGTCCCCAGCTTTGAGGCGTGCATCGAGGCGGGCAAGAAGCTGATGAACTGGCAGTGGCACCCGGCCCGCACGAAGCGCCTGCCGGACGGCCGCTGGCACGGGATGGCGTTCCGCTACCAGATCTGCCCGCGCCACGCGTTTTCAGGCTACGACTGCAAGCTCGAGCTGCGCGACGGCGTCGTGCACATGCCCACGCAGGGCCCCGTCACGGGCATCTACGCCGTCGAGTGCAACGCGATGGTCGTGGCGGAAGAGCTCGGGCTCGAGTACGACGACGTCAAAGTCGACTTCGACTACCGCGAGAAGTTCACGCCCGTCGGCGGCGGGTCGGACGGTTCCACCGCCTCGGCATGGGCGATGAAGGAATGCGCCAATATCCTCAAGAAAATGATTCTCGAGGCGACCATCGACGAGGCGAACAACCCGCCCCCGCCGAGCCTGTTTGACTTCGGCAGGCCGAGGGGACCGAGCCCCTTCAAGGGCAGAAAGCCCGAGGAGCTTGACCTTGTAGGCGGCAAAGTCGTTTTGAAGGAGGACCCGTCCGTCGGCGTGCCGCTTGCGCAGGCGACGCGGCGCAACCTCGTCGCCACATACTCCGGCAGGCCGCCCGCGGCGCTCTGGAGCCTCGGCCGCGGCAAGATGCTCGACACCATGAACACGGCGTACTGCGAAGTGGCCGTCGACGAAGAGACCGGCGAGGTCGAAATCCTGCGCTTCGGCGTGGTGGCCGACCCCGGCAAGGTGCTTCGCCCCACTTCGCTTGAGAGCCAGATCGACCAAGTCATGTATTTCAGCCAGGGCTGCCAGCTCCTTGAAGAGTACGTTTTCGACGAACGGACCGGCGTCAAGCTCAACAACAACATGATCGACTATCGGAAGCCGGGCATGCTGGATGTTCCGCGTGTCGACCGCAAGTTCCTCGAAACCCGCGCGGGCAACGCAGCCTACGGAGCAAGCGGTATCAGCCACTCGCTGGCCAATACCCACCTTGTCATCATCGCGATCCACAACGCCATCGGCGTATGGGTCGACCCGCCCGCCACACCGGACAAGGTGCTCAGAGCACTGGGAAAGGCATAGGTGAAAAATATGAGACCTTTTAATCACATCAACGCGAGGTCGGTGGAGGAAGCCGTTGCGGCGCTGAAGGACCACAACATGGTCATCTCCGGAGGGACGGACCTCCTCGGGACCCTCAAGGACAACATCCTGATGAACTACCCCGCCACCGTGGTTAACGTCAAGTCCATCCCCGGCATGGATTACATCAAGGAAGAAGACGGCGAGCTCCGAATCGGCGCCAACACGCGCCTGGCCGACATCGCCGAAAACCCCGTCGTGAAGGAGAAGTTTACGGCGCTCGCGCAGGCGGCGCGGAAGGTCGCCACGCCGAACATCCGCAACATGGGCACCATCGCCGGCACCATTTCGCAGATGCCGCGCTGCTGGTACTTCCGCAAGAGCGAAAACCGCTTCCCCTGCCTGCGCAAGGGCGGCGACGAGTGCTTCGCCATCACGGGCGACAACCGCTTCCACTCCATTTTCGGCGGCATGAAAGTCGGCTCCTCGGCCTGCACCTTAAAGTGCCCCGCCGCGACGGACATCCCCGGCTACTTCGCCCTCATCCGCGACAACCGGTGGGACGAGGCCGCCGAGCGGATTATGCAGGTCAACCCCTTCCCCGTCGTCACCTCGCGCGTGTGCGCGCACTTCTGCCAGTCCGGCTGCCGCCGCTGCGCGGTGGACGAAGGCGTCCTCATCAGCGGCGTGGAGCGCGCCCTCGGCGACTACATACTCGAGCACGCTGGGCGCTTCTACAAGGCGCCGGAGAAGGAGACGGGGCGGCACGTCGCCATCGTCGGCTCCGGCCCGGCGGGCCTGTCGGCAGCCTTCTACCTGCGCAAGGCCGGCAACAAAGTCACCGTGTTTGACATGAAAGACGAGCCCGGCGGCATGCTCATGTACGCCATCCCCGCCTACCGCCTGCCGAAGGACATCGTCCGCAAGGTGATAAAGGCGCTTGAAGGCATGGGCATCGAATTTAAGACAAACACCCGCATCGGCCAGGACGTCACGCCCGAAGAGCTTGAGCGCAGCTTCGACAGCGTCCTGTACGCGACGGGCACATGGAAGCGCCCCGTCGTGGGCATCTCCGGCGAGGAGCTGACCATCTTCGGCCTTGACTTCCTCGTGGAAGTCAGGAAGTGGATGGACGGCAAAATCGGCTCGGAAGTGTTCGTCATGGGCGGCGGCAACGTGGCCATGGACGTCGCCGTCACGGCCAAGCGCCTCGGCGCGAAGAAGGTCACGCTCGCCTGCCTCGAGCCGCGCGACAAAATGCCCGCCAGCCCCGAGGAAATCGCCCGCGCCGAAGAGGAAGGCGTCGTCATCATGCCCGGCTGGGGCCTCTCCCGCGTCGTCGAGGAAAACGGCGTCGTGAAGGGCATGGAGCTCAAGCGCTGCATCAGCCCGTGGGACGACACCGGCGCTTTCAACCCGCAGTACGACGAAAACGAAAAAATCATCGTCCAGGCGGAGAACCTGCTCATGGCCGTCGGCCAGCGCGTGGACCTCTCCTTCCTCGATGAAAAATACCAGATCCAGCTCAACCGGCGCGGCCTCATCGACGTCGAGGAGTCCGGCATGACGTCCCGTCCCGGCATCTTCGGCGCCGGCGACGCGACAACCGGCCCCGGCACGGTCATCGGCGCCATCGCCACGGGCCACAAGGCCGCAAACGGCATGAACGCGTACCTTGACACGACGCCCATCGAGCCGAAGACGAGCCCCAACAAGAAGCTCACCTTCGACCACGACGCGCTCCAGATGAAGCAGCGGGCGCTCACCATCCGCGAGCTTGACCCGGAAAAGCGCCGCATCGACCTGGAGGACACCGTGTCGCCCACGCGGGAGGAGGCGCGCCTTGAGGCAATGCGCTGCCTCAACTGCGGCTGCTACGCCGTCAGCCCCTCCGACGTGGCGCCGGCGCTGTGCGCGCTGGACGCGCAGATCGTCACAAGCAAGCGCGTCATCGAAGCCGAGTACTTCTTCGACGCGCGCGTCCCCGGCAGCACCGTTCTGGACAAGGACGAGATTATCACGGAAATCCGCATTCCGAAGCAGCCGGAGGGCAGCAAGTCGGCGTTTATCAAGTTCTCCTTCCGCAAGGCCATCGACTTCCCCGTCGTCAACTGCGCCGTCAGGACGGGCTCTCGCCCGCGCGTCTTCCTCGGCGCCGTCGCCCCCGTCCCCTACCGCGCCTTTGACGCGGAAGAGGTCATCGCCGGCAAGGAGATCACGGAGACGCTCGCCGAGCAGGCCGGCGCCGCCGCCGTCGTCGGCGCGCAGCCTTACGACGCGAACAAATACAAAGTCCAGCTGGCCAAAGTTATGGTCAAGCGCGCGCTGCTGTCGACCTTAGAGTAAGTCAAAGCTCAATCAGACGCGCTCCGAAACGGGAGCGCGTCTTTTTTTATCAACACCAGCGTTTCCCCGCCCCGCGCCTTGCAGACGACGGGGGCGGCGCTTTACGGGGTATTCCCGCCGCCGTCTTATCCCGCGCTGCCGAACGTTCCGAATACAGGCCCGGCCTGAAATCACATGCATCGGCGGATAGGACAGGCGCCCGCGCCGCCGGCTGTTTTCTCCCGAAAGTGGATATGAAAAACGCCCCATTCCCGCGGGAATGGGGCGTTTTCACGACTGGCTAAGTTTTTGCGTCAGCGCGGCTTTACGGCAGGGGGACCGTCACGGCGCTGCCGTCCGGCTCGTGGTAGAACGTCAGGACGACGGCGGCGATGTCCTCCACGTCGTACACGCGGCTGAAACGCACAATCTGCGTGTAGACGCCGTCCGCGTAAAACTCGTTTTTCGGCCCTTCCACAAAGCGCGGCCCGTCCTTCATCGCGACGGTCACCGCGCACAGCCCGCCGGCTTCATTGAGGTCGGAGCGCTCAACGAGCCGCTCAAGGCCCTCCCCGCCGAGTTTGAGCGTCATGGACAGGGGCGTAAGCTCAATCTTCTCGACGGTGACCTCGCAGCCGCTTACCGTATACGCCGCGTCCAGATCATAGCGCCGCGTGTCGCTAGAGTACGCAAGCGGCCACGACAGTTCCCACGTGCCGGGGACGACGACGCTTCCCCCTTCACCCCGGGAGAGGTCGCGCAGGTCGCTAAAGCGCACCGTGATCGTCTTGCCGAGCAGGTCGGCGCCGCGCGTGTTGTTAATCCAGAGCTCGAGGTAGTGCTCGTTTTCCGCGCCCTCGGGCTTCTCGGCATCCGGCAAAAGCTGCGCGTTCCAGCTGACGCGCTCTCCCTCGATATCCACGTCGAGGCCGAAGGCGCTGTCCTCTTCAGAAAGCGCGACGCCCTCCGGCGCTTTGATGTGGAACAGGACGTACAGCCCGTTTTTATCCCCGAGCGTCTGCAGCGCCGTGATGGTCACGCCGCCGCTCGTTGCGGACTGGCCCACATAATTGGCCGCGCCCTCCTGGCTGAGCTGTTCCTGCTGCGCCGGACTTGCGTCAAAGAGCTGCGCGACCTTTTCGTGCCACCCGCCAAAGTACGCGGCCGCGGCCGAGATGCCGAGGATCGCGGCGGCGGCGACAAGCGCGAGCGCCCTCTTTTTCACGCCGCGCCTCCTTTCCGTTTTGCCCGCCGCCTCAAGCGCGCCCAGCACCGCTTCGTGGAAACGGCGGGGCACTTCGGGAAAAACATCCGTAAAGTCACTGCGCATGGTCTAAAACCTCCTCGTTTAGTGCGGCTCTGAGCTCCCTGCGCGCGCGGGAGAGCCTGCTTTTCACCGTGCCCTCCGGAATTTTGAGCACGGCGGCAACTTCCGCCGTCTTAAACCCCTCGACGTAGTGCAGGACGACCACGAGGCGCATATCCTCCGGCAGCGCCATGATGGCCTCGTACAGGCCGGGGCGGCCCGGCTCGCCCGCCCGCTCCGCCATGTAGTCCTCGAGGGAGACGACCCTTTTCCTCTCGCGGGCCATTTTGTAGCAGACGTTTATCAGGATGCGGCACAGCCACGTCCTGAAAAACCGCTCGTCCCGCAGGGTGTGGAGCTTTCTGTAGGCGATGAGGATCGCCTCCTGAACGGCGTCGGCGCAGTCGTCGTCGTTTTTCAAAATGGACTTGGAGACGTGATACAGCGTCTTTTCCGCCGCGAGGACCTGTGCGGCAAACTCGTCCCTGTTCATGGCCGGCGCCACCTTTTCTCGTGCATGCTGGCTCCCTTCTTTCTCTTTTGTTTCCATTGATTAGATGCTTTGCCAGGCCCTTTGGTTCACGAAAAAAGAGATTTTTCGAAAACGCACCGTATATACCTTATCATAGAAAGGCCCCCGCCTGTTTGAAAATTTCGGGAAATGGCAATGGTTATGAATGAGGAGGTTTTTCGCGGGCGTTTTTACCGGCTGATATTGCCAACATCCCGCGCGTTCGATATAATCAATATATATAAATTTCTGACGGATTTTTTCGGGCAAAACCACAAAAGCTTGCGCCCCGTGCTTGCGGAAGGAGTTTGCTGCGTGCAAAAAAAGATCGAGGTCAGGAAAAGCTTTATTATCAGCGTTTTGTACTACGCCGTCGCCGCCGCGCTCATCTATCTGGCGTTCCGGTACGCCTTCCGGATTTTGCTGCCGTTTCTCATCGGGCTTGTCATCGCGCTTGTTTTAAAGCCGGTTGTGCGCGTCATCTCGCGCAACCTGCGCATCCCCCGCAAGCTGACGGCGCTGATCTGCTCGCTGCTTTTCTACTTCGTCGTCGGCCTTTTGCTCGTGCTCGTCGGCATGCGCATCGTCGCGTACATCCGCTCCATCGTCGTCAACGCGCCGACGATTTACGCCACATACCTGCAGCCGTCCGTCACGGAGCTGTTTGAGGACCTGCAAAACTTCTCCGCCCGGCTCGACCCGGCGCTGGCCCAGTACGTCGAGACGGCCACAGCCTCGCTGACAAGCTCAATTTCGCAGCTTGTGACGAGCCTGTCCTCCTCGCTCATCCGCTCCGTCTCGGGCACCGTCGCGGCGCTGCCGTCCATCCTCCTGACGGTTATTCTCTCGATTATCTCCACCGTGTTCTTCGCCATGGATTTCGAGCTCATCGGCGAATACGCAAAGCTCTGGCTCCCGGAGCGTGTCGTCGCGTTTTTTGTAAAGCTCAAATCGTTCATCGTGAGCACGGTGCTCAAGTACATCAAGTCGTACCTCATTTTGATGGTCATCACGTTCTTTGAGCTTTCGGCCGGTTTCCTGATTCTCGGCATCGATTACGCCATCGGGCTTGCCGCCGTCGTCGCCATCATCGACCTCCTCCCCGTCCTGGGGACGGGCACCGTCGTCATCCCGTGGGCGATTATCAATGTCGTTCTGGGGAATTACGGCCTTGCCGTCGGGCTCCTCGTGCTCTACGTCGTCGTCACCGTCATCCGCAACATTCTGGAGCCGAAAATCATCGGCCAGCAGATCGGCGTCCACCCGCTGGCCACGCTCGTGAGCATGTACGTCGGGCTGCGCCTGTTCGGGTTCGTCGGCGTGTTCGCGATGCCCATCCTCCTCGTCGTCGTCAAGGGCTTCCGCGAGTCCGGCTCTTTTGAGCCCACTCCGCAGCCTTCCGCCGAAAAGGCCCCGCCGCCCACAATCGCCGAAGCCGCCGCGGATAAAGCCGATACGGGAAAGCCCGCCCCGCCCGTATCATCCGAGACAGGCGAAGCGGAGAACGCCGATGCCGCGCCACGCGGCGAAGCGGAGAAAGCCAGCGATGCTGTCGGTGAAGCCGGAAAATACAAAGCGCCGCTTCAGGATGACGCGCCGCCCGGCGACGCTGTCGCGGCGCAGCAGCGCGAAACAAACAGCGCGTAACGCCGCGATGCCGTGCCAAAATAATTACAAAAAAGCGCCCGAACCAATGTCGGGCGCTTTTTTATCCGGGCGGCGGCGGGAAACTCATGTGGAGGCATTTGTCGATAAAGTAATGAATCGCCATCATGGGGCTGGGGATTTCGCCCCGCGTGACCTGCAAAATCGCCAGAATGAAGACGCCGGCGTAAAAGACCCCGAGAATAATCGTCTCCTTCCACTGCTTTTTGCTGATAAGCTCGGGAAAGTCGGCAATCCCGAGGAGCACGAAAACCAAAATCACAAGCACGATCAGCATCTTACGTCTCCCCCGGCGCCCTGTTTGGATTGTAGTCCGCGCTGTCATCGTTTCCGCCGTCCGTGCCGGCGTTTTCGCCGCCGGATGCCGCCTGCCTCTTTTGCGGATATTTCCCGAACCGCAGATACGAGACGAGCAGCATGATAATCGGCAGGATGATCAGGAAAAGCGTGGAATAAATCGGCGCGCTGCGTTTCCACTCGTTGTGCTCAAACGTCGATTCAAAGACGCCGCGCGTGGCGACGACAATCAAAACCCCGAAAATCCCGATGAAAATGTGGTAGTTTTCGATGCGGAAAAGCCGCGCGAGCCCCACGATGGCCGCGTAAAAGCACACGCTGATTTTAAATGTGAACGTCGTGATGAGGATGGACGCGTAGAGGATTTCAAGGCGCGTGAGAAAGTCGCCGATTTCAATCAGCCGGATGGAGGAAAACGTCGGGTTGTTCGTATACTGCAGGTATCCGTCCAGCGCCGCGATGTCGCGCACAACGATGATAAACAGCAAAAACCCGCCGATGAAGATGCCGCCTTTGAGGGCGCTGCCGATGATCTCCGGCTTTTTCATGTCCGGCGCGAAGATCATGAAAACGAAGATTTCGCACAGCGGCAGCATCAAAAGCCCGAAGATGGCGAGGAAATAGTTTTTCGGCGGCTGCGTCAGAACAGGCAGGAAGTTTTCCAGCTCCATCTTGTTGAAGAGCAGCAGCATATTCAAAACGAATATGAACGCGACTAAAATCACCATCATCGTGCTGTACATGCACATCTTGTGCCCCTTCGACACCGCCATGGCGCACACGACGATCACCATGACGTACACAATGGTCACCGGCGTGCGCGGCAGGATGGAGACGGTGACGAAGCTGCCCGCATCCTCAAGGTTGAGTATGGCCAGGGAGAGGAAAAAGAAGATATACATCGCCGCGACCACTTTCCCCACCACCCTGCCGAAGACGGCCTCGCTGAGCTTGACCGGGCACATGCCCGGGTGGCGCCGGCCGAGCATGCCGTAGACCCCGATGACGAGAAGCGAGATTAAAATGGCGACCAGAACGGAAAGCCACGAATCCTGCAGCGAAAACACATAGACCGCTTTGATAAGGAGGCTCGACGCCACGATAAACAGCGCCGAGGCGTAGCTTAGCTGCTTTGCCGATAACATACTCACCAGCCCACATTCCGACGCCCGAAGGCCAGCGCCGTTCGGGCTTAATGTCATTGAGGTTTTATATACGTCGTCGTGCGCCCGCTCAGCTTCGTGACGACGTTGACTTCAACATCGTACTGCACCGAGCGGAAAAGGTTGTCCCACTGCTCCGCCATCTCTTTCCACTGCTCCGGGTAGTAGCGGCTCAGTTTCTTCCCGAAGCCGAAGATGTCGGCGTCGTACTCCTTGGCCTTTTCGATGGCGCGCGCGATCTGATCCTTGATAGCGTCCGAGACGGCGTTTTTCACCATCTCCATATTCTCCGGCGTAAAGAGGTTCACGCCCTCCCCCTGGTCGCCCAGCCCGGCGGTGACGTTCAGCTTCATGTGCATCATGATGGTCCCGTCGGTGAAGACTTCCGGCCTGAGTTGCGTCTTGGCGTCCAGAATCTCAATCGTCGCAGGCGTGTCCTGAATTCTGACGAACAGCACGCCCCGCTGAAAACGGTCCTGAACATGGAGCATCCCCTGCGTTTCATATTCGTCGAACTTGCCGACCATCTTCGAGTCCTTGAACACGGCCGTCCCGCTGATTTTAAGGTGCTTTTCGCCGTTTTCCTCGACGATTTTGATGAGCGGCGCGAACGCTTCCACGGATTTCTCAATCATGGTGCCGATAAAGTCGAGCTCCGTTATGATGGGGGCCGTCGACGTGATCTCCTGGTCGCGGATGAGCTCCTGTATCTCGGTGCCCGGGAGCTGCTCGAGGTGCGCCGACGTGCTGAGTATCTCCCCCGCCTTCCCTTCCGCGACGAGGAGGTTCACGGTCAGGCGCGCCTCGGACGCGCGGACGAAGAAGTCCAACACGTTGTTAATGCCCGTTTTCGCCATCTCCTCGCCGATGACGATGACTTTATTGTGCGCGAGATAGATGAGCCGGCTGACCTTGCTCTGCATGTTCCGGACGGCGTAGTTGACGGCCGGCCCCTCCTCCGTCACGTTGACAAAGGAGCTCGCTTCATTCAAAGCCGTCTGCGGGTCGGACTGTTCCGACGAACCGATATTCGCTATCTGCAGCGTGACGCGGACGTTGCCCTCCTCCCTGCCCTTATCCAGCCCCGCGCCGACGACAATGGCAATCGTGTCGAGCTCCCGCCGGTCGAAACAGCCGGAAAGCAGCAAGATCATCACAAGCGCTAAAGCGGCGGCGAGAAACCGGCGCGCCTTTCCTTTAATTGTCATGGGTCTTATCCACCCCCACCGGCGGGACTTTGTACACCTTGCGCTGCTTGTCGGTGGCCATGCCCTTCGGGCGGCTGATTTGCAGCCAGGTCGGCAGGAGGACGACGGAGTCCTTCTGGTCCTCCAGGTCAAACGGCACGGAGGGCGACAGGAACGGGTACCCGAACGACTCCAGCGACGACAAATGCACCAAAATCGCGTAAAGCCCCAGCGCGATGCCGACTCCCCCGAAACACGCGGCCAGCACCAGGAGAACCAGCCGCAGGATGATGGACGCGTCGTTTTGCATGGGGACAAGGAAGCCGGATATGGCCGTGATCGCGATGACGATGACCATCGGCGCGCCGATGAGCCCCGCCGAAACGGCCGCGTCACCGATGACGAGCGCGCCGACGATGCTCAGGGCCTGGCCGACGGGCCGCGGCAGCCGGATTCCCGCTTCGCGGATAATCTCGAACACCACAACCATGAGCAGGCACTCCACAAACGCCGGGAACGGCACGCCCTCCCGCGCCTTCGCCATGGCGATGAGCAGGCTCGTCGGAATCAGCTCCTGGTGAAACGTCGTGATGGTGACGTAAAAGGCCGGCGCTAAAATCGTGATGAAGTACCCGATGATGCGGATGACGCGCACAAACGTGGCAAAATAATACTTCAGGTAATAGTCCTCCGCCGCCTGAAAGCTCTCAAGGAATAAAAACGGAACCGTCAGGACAAACGGCGTGCCGTCCACGATAATGGCCACGCGCCCTTCGAGAATCTTCGCCGCGGCGACGTCCGGCTTTTCCGTGTACCCCACCGTCGCGAAAATCGAGCCGGGGTGGTCCTGAATGAACTGCTCGATATAGCCTGACTCCAGAACGGAGTCGGTGTCGATGGCGCGCAGCCGCCTTTTCACTTCCTTCACAAGCTCCGGCTTGCACACGTTTTTGAGGTACGCGATGCTCACCGGCGTGCGCGTCTTGCGCCCGATGGTAAACGCCTCGAAGATAAGCGCGGGGTTTTTGATCTTGCGGCGGATCAGGGACGTGTTCGTGCGCATGTTCTCGATAAAGCTCTCGCGCGGGCCGCGGATGACGCCCTCGCTGGCCGGCTCGTCGACGCTGCGCATCTCCCAGCCCTTGGCGTTGAGCGACAGCGCGCAGGGGACGCCGTCTATAAACAAAACGGCGTCGCCGTACAGGGCGCTGCCGAACGCTTCCTCCATCGTCTGCAAGACCTTAATCTCATTGACGTAGATATGCTGGTGCATAATGCGCGCGATCAGCTCCGACGGCCCGTTTAAGTCCTGCGAGATGTTCGCGCGCATGAGCGGCCGGATGATGTCCTCGTTGATCGTCCGCGATTCAATCAGGCCGTCGACAAAGACAAGCGCGCATTCCCGCCCGGCGCCGCCGAGGCGGAAGCCGCGGATGACGATGTCGTTGCTGTCCTGTACTTCCTCTTTCAGTTGTTTGAGAACGGCGCTCAAGTCCCCGACAATGGGCGTGTCCTCGTTTTTGACGTGCTCTTCGCCCCTGTGAGACTCCTGTTTCCGGGCAAACCAGACGCCGGCTTTGCGAAGCAGGAAACTAAACATGCTTGACTCCACCGTCTTTGCTTGTATTGGCTTATATTAGTATGAGGGGCCATCCCGCCTTGCATACGCCGCACGCCCCGCCAAGTATTGGTAAAAATACCGCCCGGCGCCGGGCGGTTTTCCTTCGCGAAAATTCGCCGTAAATTGCGCGGGGCGTCCTGTATAATATTGGCAATTGCATGAACATGAAGGGGAGCGTGTCATGGAGATTCATAAGATTCTCATCCTTGGCGGCGAAAACCCGAGCCTTTGCTGTTACTGCCGGGACTGGAACGGGATTCCCGTTTATATAACGGACAGCATCGCCGACTCGCGCAGCGCCGTCTACCGCGACGGGACGGGCTTTATCATCATCAGCACAAGCCTCCTCAAGCTGCGGAACGAGAAGTTCCTGCTCAATAAGCTGTGGCACGAGGTCTCGCATTTATTCTACAAGGACGTCTGGAAGCCGTGGAGCATCGAGCACGAGTACCGCGCCGACATGCTCGCGGCGGCCGCGACCGGCAAGGAGCTGACGCTCGAGCGCCTTTACGCGGCGCGGCGCAACGCCCCGCCCGAAAGCGCCGCCGTGCTCGACAAGCGCATCCACCATATAAAAACGGCGCGGAACACTTTCACGAAGCGTTCCGCGCTGCATATCCTCTCAAGCATCCGCCCTGTGACGGTGTTAAACCATCCGACGTGCCTGTCACGGTAGCGGGTTTTGCCCGCCCTTCCCGAAGACAAACATCAGGTACTCGCGGATGGTGTCTTCGGAAAACTCCTGGTTTTTAAGCACGATGGCCAGCGTCATGTACTCCAGCGTAAGGATGAGCATCCGGATGACGACGGCCCAGTTCTCATCGTTGCCCAATATCGGCATCGCCTTTTGAAAATGCCACGCAATCTGCTTTTTCTCCCACGCGTCGACGGCGTCGTACAATTCTTCGTCGCCGTTAAACCGCAGGCTGACTTTCAGCCCGAGGCGGTAAATCTTCTTCTCCTCTTCGGTCAGCTGCCCGAGGGAGTAGACATACTGCGTGTAGTATTCAATCACGTCGCCGCTTTGTATCTGCTCGGCGCGGCGGGTGAGGAGGCTGAAGTAGTCGGACAGGATGATTTCCTTAAACAGTTCCTTTTTGCTCTTGAAATAATAGTAAACCGTCGGGAGCGAGCACCCCGCCCGGCTTGCGATATTGCGGATGGTCGTCCCGTGGTACCCTTCCTGGTCAAACAAGTCGATGGCGGCGCGTTTGATCCTTTTTTTCACGTCTTGTTCCATGCTCCGCCCTTCCTCTTACGCTTAAAAATCGGGCATCTTTCGCCTTATTATAGCAAACCGCCTCGGCGCGGTCAAACAACGAAGGCCCGGGATGAGCCCCGGGCCCTGTGCGTTTAAGCCTTTAAGCGCCAAGCCATCCGCTTACCGCGCGACTTCCGCCTGCTGATGTTTGAGAAGCTGGAGAATCTTTTTGTACGTCATGACCTCTTCTTCCAGCTCGTTAATCTTCGATACAATGATGTTTATATCTTCACTGGAGATTTTCGGAGCCTCGGCCTTTGACTTGCGGATCCAGCGATAGAATGTGGATTTCGGCACGCCGTACTCAGAACAGATCTGGTCGACGCTCATCCCTTCGTTGTAGAATTCAACCAACTGCTTTCTCAGGACATCCCTACACATTTTGCATTTTCTAACTCCCTTCCGATTAGACACTTAAGTATTTTTTAGATACAGTAAGCGCCTCAAAAATCGAAAGGCCCCCCTGCCGAAACTCGGCAAGGAGGGCGAAAAGCACCTTGTTCAAGTTCGGCAACCGGCTGTCATAGCCGGCGGCATGCCGCCGGCCTTAGACCCTATGGCTTTGCGTCCCTGCTTTTCAACAGGTTTGCCTTTTCGATTTGAAGCGGTTAGTACTATATCCACACGGAAAATTACCACAATTGCGCAAATATGTCAATATTCTTCCTCAATTTTCCCATTCTATTTCTTCTATTACTGAAAAAGAGCGGCCATATCCCCATTTTTGTGCCACCCTGATGCATTTTCTCACGGCATTCCTGCAAATGACCCGCGCGCCCCCAACGTCCTGCAGTTTCGACATTTTGTGACAAATCTTCGAAATCAGTCGAAATCGTGTGTTTCCCGCCTGCCGTCTTACCGGTAAACCGCCAGCGCTTTTCGTCTTTCGTCACCGCCGCCGGCGCGGCAAGGCAGCCCGCGCTCTCACGCCCGATTTACTGAACGCCTGAGCGGGACAAGCCTTAGCCGCCGTTTCGCGTCTTCGCCCGCCCCGCGCCGCCTCATGCCATTTCTGGAAGCGCAGGGAACTTTTTCACGGGCGCTTAAGTCTAAATGATACAAACTAAGAAACGGAGGAATACCATGAGAAAAAGGACCGCATTTTTCATTTTAGCCCTTGTGCTCGCGTTCTCGGCGGCCGTCCCGGCCAGCGCCGCTTTGATCATGCCCGCTTCCTCGCCCGTGGCATGGTACGCCGACGCCGCGGAAAAATTCGGCTATCAGGACATATTCGGAGACGTTTTCGAGCCCCAGCGCCCTGTCACGCGCATGCAGTTTGCCCGCCTTCTCACAAAAGCCTTTGATATATCGCCGGAAAACGGCAATTCCGCTTCGCGCAGAGCCGACGCGGACGTCCTTATGTCTCTCGCCGCCGCCGGCATCATCCCGGGCGTGGACGGCTTTAACCCCGACGGCGCCCTCGACCGCGCCACGATGGTGCACTGGGTGATCAAAACGCTCGACTACCTCACCGGCGGGCAGTACGCCATGATTATGATCATGCCGGAGCCCTTCGCCGACGACGCTCTCATCCCCGACGCGTATCGGGGGAGCGTTGTGAAAGCCGTGATCCTCAAGCTCGTCAACGGCCGCGGCAACAACATCTTCGCCCCGCTGGACAGCGCGACGTGCGCCGAAGCCGTCGTCATCGTCGCGCGGCTGAAAGACCTCGCCGCCACCCTCATCCCGGACGTGACCGTCAGGGCAAACCTCACAAAGCAGGATGACACAATCACCATGTCGCTTGCGCTGAAAAACAACACGGGCGAGCCGGTCGTCATCCACCACCCGAGCGCCCAGCGCTACGACTTTAAGCTCTTCGACGAAGGCGGAAAGCTCCTTTACATCTGGTCGCTCGGCCGGATGTTCTCCCTCGTCCTCTCGACGACGGAAATCGCCCCCGGCCAGACCGTCCTGTTCACCGAGACGGTCTCCGCCGAGGAGCTCGGCGAGGCGTACGGGAACGTCGCCTACATGATCGCGTACATCACCGGCACGTCCGAGGGCTTTGCCATCGAGGAAGACGGGTACAGCGCCTATCTCGGCTAATCGCGCAGGCAAACGAAAAGCGCCGCTTCGGAGGAAGCGGCGCTTTTTTCATTGTCTTTTGAAGCGACGCATGATCTCCTCGTTTCCCTTTTGCGGGTCGATGCCCATCTCATGCAGGAGTCTCATCTCGTCGTCCGTCCCCTTGCCCTGGTAGACGTGGTTGGCCCCGGCGTCGCTCCCGCAGGCGATGAGGACGCCTTTTTCGTACGCCCTGACGAGAACGTCCCTCTGCGCCTTGAGAATCCGGCGCATCACGTCGTCGTCGTACCGCCCCGCGCCGATCTGGTTGTAAACCGTCACGCTCGTGGGCACCCAGACGGCGCCGGTGTCGAGAAAGTGCCCTATGACGCGCTCGTCCGGCCAGAAGCCGTGCTCGACGCTGTCGACGCCCGCGTCGAGGGCTTCGAGGATGAAGTCCGCGCCGTTGACGTGCGCCATCACGGCAAGGCCCTCTCCCTTGGCGATGCGCACCGCTTCCCGCAGCTCTTCCCCTGTAAAGGGCCGCCCCAAGATCTCGCCGCCGTTTTCAAAGTCGAGCATCCCCGTGACGGTGAGCTTGACGAAGTCCGCGCCGAGGCGGAGCGCTTCCTCCACGAGCGCGCGGTACTCCTTCATCGTCTCGAAGGCGCGCCCGTACATGCCGCCGTAGCACCCTTTCTTGTGGGTAATCCAGATCGGCGTGCGGTAGTCGATGCCGTACTCTCCGGCGATGGTTTTCGCGTACGCGGAGACGAGGTACTTGTCGCCCCCATCCCGGTAAAAATCAACGCCGCAGCCGCGCACCTTTTCAAGGGCGCCGCGGACATAGTCAAAGTCCACCCCGTTTTTGTGCCGCTCCATCGCGGCGGCGTAGCTGACGCCGTCGGCTATGATGTGTCCGTGACATTCGCATTTCATGGCAAAACCTCTTATCCCTATAAAAACCCGCGCTCGGAAAGCCACAAAGCGGCCCTCCCGCCCTCGCGCGTCTCAATCGTGATTGTCGCGCCGGGGCAGCGACTGGCAATCGCTTCGACGACGTGCTCCATGTCGATGAGCCCTTCGTCGAGCGCGCTGTGGCTGTCCGACGTGCCGTCGTTGTTGTGCAGGTGCGCGTGGCCGAGGTACGGCAGCGCCTGCTCAAGCCAGTCCTCGAAGGAAATCCCCTTTTTCATCATCATCGCGTGGCCGGTGTCAAGGCAAAGCCTCAGGCGCTCGTCTCCCACCCGCCGGACAATCTCACAGAGCATGTCCGGCGCGCTCTCCAGCACGTTTTCAAGGAGGAGCGTAAAGCCCGGCGGCGTTTCCGCGAGAAACTCCGCCCAGAACGCGGCCGAGCGCTCGATAAAGTACTCCGGAAAATACACAAACGGCATATAGCCGGAGTGCACCACCATGCGGCGCGCGCCGTAGGAAAGGGCGAGCTCCATCGCCGCACGGTAGCGCTTTTTCGTCACGTCGAGCACAAGCGGGTCAATGGCCGCGGGGCACAGCTCGTTAAACGGCGCGTGAAAGACGCACCGCCCGCCCGCCAATTCGAGCTTTTCGCGCACCTTCCCGTCCCAGACGTCAAACTCTGTGTCCATGTTGGAGGCGGTGCAAAATTCGGCGATTTCGATGCCGAGCCCCCAGTCGCGCGCCGTCTTGGCGGCGTCGGGCGCGATGGTCGAGAGATAAATCCTGTCTTTAAGGCTGTCTTTCATGCGATTCCTCCCATCACGCATACGGTACCACTCCGCCGCGGCGTTGTCAAACAGCACCCAAAGAAGGCGCCAGACCTGGCCAGCCTTGACAAAGCCTGTCGTCAAGAGTAGAATTTATTAAAAACACTATCACGTTTCGCCGTGCTTTTGTGCGGTCTGCAAGCACAACCGGGCAGCGCCTTCATCGGAAGAGGATGTCTGGTGGCGCTTTTAAAATGGCGCCCGGCCACTCCCCATCGCCGGATGAGGGTTTTTCTTTTTTGCACATTATGCGGCTCGTTGCCATAAAGAAAGGGACTGTAAATGGACTTTGCCAAGCTCAACGCATCCATACCGCCGCGCGATGAAAACGCCGCTGAAGCGGCCCAGCGCCACTGGGACGGCATCGCAAAACCCCTCGGCAGCCTGGGGCTCCTGGAAGACATGGTCGTCAGCCTCGCCGGCGTCTTTGGAACGCCGGACGTGCGTCTCGAAAAGCGCGGCGTGATTGTCCTGTGCGCGGACAACGGCGTCGTCAAGGAGGGCGTGGCGCAGTCGACCCACGAAGTCACCCTTGCCGTCGCCATCAACCTCACGAAAAAGCAGACGTCCGTGTGCCGTATGGCCGCCGTCGCAAACTGCGACGTCATCCCCGTCGACATGGGCATGGTGGGCACGTACGACTCGCCCCTTCTTTTAAATCGCCGCATCGCCGCCGGGACGAAAAACATCGCCGAAGGCCCGGCGATGTCTCCGGAGGAGGCTCAGCGCGCGATTCAGGCCGGCATCGACCTTGTGAAAACATGCAAGGACGAGGGCTATAAAATCCTCGCCACGGGCGAGATGGGCATCGGCAATACGACGACGTCGAGCGCCATCGCCGCCGTCCTTTTAAATAGGCCCGTCGAAGAAGTCACGGGCCGCGGCTCGGGGCTGACCACCGAAGCCCTGAAAAAGAAAATCGAGACGATCAAGAAAGCCATCGCCATCAACAAGCCGGACGCGGGCGACGCCTTCGACGTCCTCCACAAGCTTGGCGGCTTCGACATCGCCGGCATGGTGGGGCTGTTCCTCGGCGGCGCGCTCTACCGCATCCCCATCGTCATCGACGGGCTCATTTCCGCCGTCGCCGCGCTGACCGCCGTGCGGCTTTGCCCCAAAGCGCGGTACGCCATGCTGCCGAGCCACATTTCCAGCGAGCCGGCGGGCGAGGCGCTGATGCGGGAGCTTGATATGTCCCCCATCATCCACGCGCAGATGCGTCTCGGCGAAGGCACGGGCGCCGTCGCCCTCCTTCCGCTGCTTGACATGGCCCTTGCCGTCTATCACGGCTCGTCCAGCTTTTCGGACATCGGCATATCCGCCTACGAAAAGCTCAGTTAAATCTCCGCCTTCGCGGAGAAGGGAGTGACCCATGCGAACACTCGTCTACGGCGGCGCCGCCTCCGGCAAAAGCGAATACGCCGAAGCGCTCGCCTGCGCCGGGCGCGCCCCGCTTTACTATATCGCCACGATGATGCCCTTCAGCGAGGAGGACAGGCAGCGCATCGAGCGGCACCGGCTCATGCGCGCGGAAAAGGGCTTTCACACGCTGGAACGCTACACGAATCTGAAGGATCTGAAAATTACGGAGCCCGGCTGCATCCTCCTCGAGTGCCTCGGGAACCTCACCGCCAACGAGCTGTTTTCCGAGACGGGCGCGGGCGAAAAGGCCCTTGAGGCCATTTTGGACGGCGTTTTCGCGCTTGAAGCGCAGTGCCACGACCTTGTTGTCGTCACGAACAACGTCTTCGGTGACGGCGGAAAGTACACGGACGGCACGCTTGACTATATTCTCACCCTCGCGGAAGTCAACAATGTGCTGGCGGCGCGGTTTGAGCGCGTCATCGAAGTCGTGTGCGGCATCCCGATTGTACTGAAGGAGCCTGCCAAATGAAGCTGCTTCGTTCGCTGTGTTTCGCCTTCTCGATGTTCTCGCGCCTGCCCATGCCGACGCTCTCGTGGCGGGACGATAACATGCGCTATATCATGGCGATGTTCCCCCTCGTCGGCGCGGCGGCGGGCCTCATCGTCTGGCTCTGGCTCCTTTTGTGCCAGGCCCTTGATTTGTCCGCCCTTTTGCGCGCGGCGGGCCTGACGGTCCTCCCCGTCGCCATAACGGGCGGGATTCACCTCGACGGGTTTTGCGACACGGTCGACGCGCTCGCCAGCAGAGCGCCGGCGGAGCGCAAGCGCGCCATCCTCAAAGACCCGCACGCCGGCGCGTTTGCCATCGTCGCGGCCGGGTGCTTTCTCCTCATCTACTTCGCGCTCTCGTACGAGCTTGACGTGACGGACTCGACGCCGCTGCTGTTTCTCTTTACGTTTACTCTGAGCCGCTCCCTTTCGGGCTTTGGCGTCCTCACGCTCAAAGAGAGCGCCGCCCCGGGGCTTGCCGGCGCGTTTAAGCAGGCGGCGGACAGGCGGCTGTCCATTCTCGTCCTTGCGGCGTTTTTCCTCGTGAGCGCGGCGGGCCTTATCTATTTCGGCGTGGCCACGGGCGCCGTCATGGTCGCACTGGCTCTTTTGTGCTTTCTCCGCCTGCGCCGCCTTGCCCGGCGCACGTTTGAGGCGATGAGCGGGGATCTTGCGGGGTATTTTCTCGAGGTGTGCGAGCTGTCCATGCTCGCGGCACAGACATTTATTCCAAAGGTGGTTACGGCATGGTTTTAGTCATCGGCGGTCTTGCGGCCGGAAAGCGCGAGTATGTGAAAAGGGAGTTCGGCTACACGGACGCCGATATGGCCGACGCCGCTTTAGACAGCCGCCCCGTGCTGTACAATCTACAGGACCTGGCGGCGAAAACGGACAAGTCTGAAGAGGAGCTGCTTGCCCTTCTTCTTCAAAAAGACGTCGTCATCTGCAACGAAACGGGAAACGGGATTGTGCCCGTCGACAAGGACGAGCGCTTTGCGCGGGAGCTCACGGGACGGCTGTGCATCCAGCTTGCCGCCCGCGCGGAGAAAGTCGTCCGCGTCGTGTGCGGGATACCGCAGGTGATAAAGGAATCATGAACGTACTGATTATGCGGCACGGCCAGACGGCCGGCAACCTCGAGCGGCGCTATATCGGGCGGACGGACGAGCCTCTCTCCCCCGAGGGCGCCCGGCACGTGCGGGAGACGGGCATAGACCCCACCGTCCGGCGCGTGTACGTCAGCCCCATGCGCCGCGCGCTGGAGACGGCGGCGATTAAGTTCCCGAACGCCGAGCAGATTATAGTGGACGACCTGCGCGAGATGGATTTCGGCGACTTCGAAGGCCGGTCCGCGGCCGACCTTGAGGGCAGCGACGCCTACCGCGCGTGGCTGGAGGGCGATTGCCAAGGCCCCTGCCCGAACGGGGAGAGCGGCGCGGGCTTTATCGAGCGCACCTGCCGCTGTTTTGACGCGCTTGTGCGCGCGTGCATCGCGCGCGGCGAGAAAGACCTTGTCATCGTGGCCCACGGCGGGACGGCCATGTCCATCCTCTCCCGATACGCGACGGAAAAGCGCCCGTTTTACAAGTGGTACGTCGGCAACGCCTGCTACTACCGCGCCGTGCTGGACGAGGCGTCGTGGGTTGAACATCCCGCCCTATTCGACGTGAAGTATTACGAGGTTCTTTGAGCAAATTCATGAAGTGATTTCCGTTATTTGACAGGCCATTTCCCATGTGCTATATTCGGATAAGAATAAGTTCATAAAATCTGTAAATACTGTCGCCCGGCAGGAAGGGCCATAAAGCCTTAAATGCCGCGCGGCTTTGGGTTTTTGCTTTAGGCGGCTAGCACCGGAAAATCGCATTTTAAGGAGCCCTCCAACATGAACCTGAAGGAATTTTTCGATCAAAACCCCCGCATTGCGATTGCTTTTTCAGGCGGCGTTGACTCCTCGTACCTGCTCTACGCCGCGAAAACGCACGGCTGCGACGTTAAGGCTTATTACGTCAAAACGGCTTTTCAGCCGCAGTTTGAGCTGGACGACGCCATGCGGTTTGCGTACATGCACTCCGTCCCCATGCGCATCGTCCATATCGACGTCTTCCAGTCGAAGGAGATCCTGGAAAACCCCAAAGACCGCTGCTATTACTGCAAGAAAGCCGTCTTTACCGCGCTGATTGACGCGGCGCGCGAAGACGGATACACCATCATCTGCGACGGGACGAACGCCTCGGACGACGCCACCGAACGCGCCGGCATGCGCGCGCTCGCGGAGCTTGGCGTCCTCTCCCCGCTGCGCGAGGCGGGGCTGACGAAGTCCGAAATCAGGAGATTGTCCCGCGAAGCCGGGCTGTTTACGCACGACAAGCCCTCGTACGCGTGCCTGGCCACGCGCATCCCCACGGGCACGGAAATCACGCAGGAGCGCCTCAATATCGTCGCCACCGGCGAAGACCTGCTCAGAACCCTCGGTTTCACAGACTTTCGGCTCCGCTATCTCGGCGACGTGGCGCGGCTGCAGATTCCGGCAAACCAGTTTAAGCTGGCCATGGAACTGCGCGACCGCATCACGGCGATCCTAAAGCCGTACTTCCAGTCCGTCCTGCTGGACCTCACCCCGCGACAAACTGAATCGGTCATCTAAGCCTTTCACGGCGCCTGCGACGTATCACGCCGGGCGCCGTATGCTTTATCTGGAGGATATACCATGGAGCAGGAAAAACTGCTTTCCCTTCTGCGCAGCGTGAAAGACGGCGCAATCTCCCCCGAAGAGGCCGTCCTGGCCCTGAAAATGCAGCCCTTCGAGGACATCGGCTACGCGAAAATCGACCATCACCGCCGGCTGCGGCACGGCATCGCCGAAGTCATCTACGGCGAGGGCAAGACGGTCGAGCAGATCGCCGGCATTGTCGAAGCCATGCGCAAAAACGGGGACCGCAACATCCTCATCACGCGGCTGTCCCCTGAAAAAGCCGATGAGCTTTCCCGCTCAATTGAGATTGAGTACGACCCCGTCTCCCGCATCGCCGTCTACGGCCCCGCCCCTGAAGTGACGGCACCGGGAATGATCGCCGTCGTCGCCGCCGGGACGAGCGATATGCCCGTCGCCGAGGAGGCGGCCATCACGGCGCAGGTGCTGGGCAACCGCGTCGAGCGGCTGTACGACGTGGGCGTCGCGGGGCTGCACCGCCTGCTCAGCCGGCTTGACACGCTCATGTCCGCCGACGTCGTCATCGCCGTGGCGGGCATGGAAGGGGCGCTGGCCACCGTCGTCGGCGGGCTCGTCGCCGCGCCGGTCATCGCCGTCCCGACGAGCGTGGGGTACGGCGCGAGCTTCCACGGGCTGGCCGCCCTCCTGTCCATGCTCAACTCCTGTTCGGGGAACGTGTGCGTCGTGAACATCGACAACGGCTTCGGCGCGGGGTATCTGGCAAGCCTCATCAACCGGATCGGAGGGCGCAGGGCATGACGCTGTACCTCGATTGCGCCATGGGCGCGGCGGGCGATATGCTCATGGGCGCGCTCCTCGAACTGCTCCCGGACCCGGACGCGTTTCTCGCGGAGTTAAACGGCCTCGGCCTGCCGGGCGTGCGCGTTGAGCGGGAGACGGCCGTCAAACGCGGCGTGCGCGGCACGAAGGTGCACGTCTTCGTCGGCGGCAAAGAGGAAGGCACGGGGCGCGACAAGCACCTCGTTGAGCATGAGCACGAACACATCCACGAGCCGGGGCATGAACACAGTCATGAGCACGCCCACGAACACGAGCACCTTGAGCGCCACCCGTTCCTCCACACGCACGAGGAGGACGCGCACGGCCATAATCACTTTTCCTTCGCGGACATCGCCGCCGTCATCGCGTCTCTGCGCCTCCCCGAAAAGGTGAGAAGCGACGCGCTGGCGGTCTACCGTCTTCTTGGCGAGGCGGAAGCGGCGGTGCACGGGGCGCCGCTTGAAGATATTCGTTTTCATGAAGTCGGCACGATGGACGCCGTGGCGGACATCGTCGGCTGCTGCCTGCTCTTTCACAGGCTGAGCCCCGCGCGGATCCTCGCCTCCCCCGTCCACGTTGGCTCAGGGATGACGCGCTGCGAGCACGGGCTCATGCCCGTCCCCGCGCCCGCCACGGCAAAGCTCTTAGAGGGCATCCCTGTTTACTCCGGCTCCATCCGCGGCGAGCTGTGCACGCCGACTGGCGCGGCGCTCTTGCGCCACTTCGTCGACGAATTCGGGCCTATGCCGCCGATGCGCATTCTGAAAACCGGCTACGGGATGGGGACGAAGGACTTTATCGCGCCAAACTGCCTCCGCGCCTTCTGGGCCACGGAGGAGATGGCGCAGGACACAATCTGCGCGCTGATGTGCAACCTCGACGACATGACGCCCGAGGCCGTCGGCTACGCCATGGAGCGGCTTTTTGACGCCGGGGCGCTGGACGTGTTCACAACGCCCATCGCCATGAAGAAAAACCGCCCCGCCGTCATGCTCATGTGCCTGTGCCGGCCGGAAGAGCGCGAAAAGTTTTCGCGCCTTCTTCTGCGCCACACGACCACTCTCGGCGTGCGGTATGTCCAGATGCGCCGCGACGTGCTCGAGCGCCGGACGGAGACGGTCGAGACGCCCTTCGGCGCCATCCGCGTCAAAATCGCGCGCGGCGAAGACGGATGCAAGGTCAAGCCGGAGTACGACGACGTCGCCGCCGCCGCGTCACGCGAAGGCGTCCCCTTCGCCGACGTGTTTGACGCCGCCCTCCGCGCCGCGCAACCGCTCCTGTAACACGCGCCAATCCGCGCTTTAGACGCCTAAATAACAAGCCCGGGCCGTCAGCGCGGACTTAAATATTTGCGTGCGCGCAACCTGAGCTGTGGGAATGCGGCAGCCAAATAAAAAACAGCCCGGGCAGATTAGCCCGGGTTTTGTTTTCGGCGGAAAAATGGACGCGCTCTGCGCCGCGCTGCGTT
>ENA-UPSB01000181-UPSB01000181.1-bioreactor-metagenome-genome-assembly--contig:-NODE-181-length-113854-cov-858.313939_pt1 | contig 113854 bp, 97 predicted proteins | sample MGYA00238182_ERZ773286 | MGnify/ENA primary metagenome ERZ773286 (study PRJEB29026, sample SAMN07631240) | bioreactor metagenome | isolation source: Switchgrass digestor | place: USA: Dartmouth... | reverse complement strand
AATGAGCCGGCCAGCAGCTGTGCGCGAAGCATTTCCAAATGTATGATTGCCCATCTCCTGCGTCATCCTTGTATTCATTTCAGATATAAGGGCATGAAAAGCCGTGGGTGGATGGGCAATCAGGCATTGATGGGATGCAAGTGCTACAGATGCGGCCGGGTCATGCAGCTCGAATGAGGCACCAGGCACCTCAACCGGCAGCACGGACGCTGCCGGCGCTAAGTCCGAGCCACGGACGGCGAGTGACCAGCGCCCTCATTGGAGCAAATGAGCCGGCCAGCAGCTGTGCGCGAAGCATTTCCAAATGTATGATTGCCCATCCACCCACGGCTTCAACTTTATCTATTCATACCTTAACGACTCTATCGGATCGAGATCGGCTGCACGTTTCGCAGGATAAACGCCAAAAACTATTCCAAGCGCAACGGACCCGAGAAATGCGAGTGTGATGACCTTCAGGTCCACCACAGGCGGTATATCTATCAGGGCAGAGATTATACCTCCGGCGACGATGCCGAGGAAAATGCCGACAAGGCCGGCGCAGCCGGTCATCAGTATGGATTCGGTCAGGAACTGGAGTATTATGTCTTTCTTCTGCGCACCAAGAGCCTTCCTGATGCCTATCTCCCTTATCCTTTCCGTCACTGAAACCAGCAGGATGTTCACTATGCCTATACCTCCGACTACAAGAGTGATGACGGCGATAACCAGGAGTATCGATGAAACGACACCCAGCACGTCGCTGAACGCCTTCTGGATATCGGCCGAATTCTGGGCAATATAGACATCTTCACTGCCATGCTTCATTTCCAGGTACTGCACGATCCGTTTACCCACTTCACGCAGTTTATCCTTTTCCACCACCGACACCTCTATGGACGCCAGCCTTTCGCTGTTGGGGTAAAGTTGCTGCACGGTTGTAATGGGCATGTAGACCATGACAGGTATCAGGTCGCTTTCCATGATACCCTCGAACATATTCTCGCCGCTGCTTATCACTCCAATTATCTTAAGGGAGACAGTGCCTGACGGAGTCTTGAGAGTAATGGTCTCTCCGGTCACATCCCGGTCTTCCTTGTATAATTTTTTGACGAAGTACTCGTCTACAACAGCGAATTTTGCTCTTTTCGAAACATCGAATTCATTTATGAACCGGCCGTATTTCATTTCGATAATAGTAAAACTCTTATATTGGGAAGATACGCCAAACAACTGTGCATCCTTTGTCTTGTCATCGACACGGACAGTGCCGCTTCTGAGTATATAGGTCGCGATATTCTTGATCTCTGGCGCCGCCTCTTTGACATAATCCATGTCTTTTAATGTCAGCCAGTCCCTTTTGTCGACATTGGCATTCTTGTAGGTGATGCTTATCGTATTTGCTCCGATCCTCTCAAATTGCTCATTCATGTAGTTTTCAGTCGCACTTCCAAGCGCCATGATCGTAATGACGGAGAATACACCCATCACTATGCCGAGCATGGTAAGGAACGAACGGAGTTTATTTGATTTCAGGCTGTCAAGAGCCTGTTTGAAGCTTTCGGAGAAATTCATCTGCGTACCTCACTTCTTTCCTGTCGGCTGCCCTGTCAATACTGCCGGTTCACTTTGACTTTCATCCCGTCACTGTAGCTGGGCTGAGGGTCGATGACAACAAGATCTCCTTCTTCAAGGCCGTCAACGACCTCAACGTTCATATCGGAGTTGATGCCGGCCTCTATCCTGCGCTGCTCGATCCTGTTCGTTTCAGTATCGATGACGAACACCATCAGGTTGTCGTCCTTGTCAGGCTTTATTGCTTCCATCGGCACCAGCACGACTCCGCTCTTATCCACCGTCACGATTTCGCAGGTAACGTTGAGTCCCGGTTTCAGTATGCCCCTGGTGTCATCTACGCCAATGATCACTTCCACCACCGTTTCGCTTCCGGCTGATGTCATGGCTGTGGTTGCCACGGGTGAAATGGTCTGAACAGTTCCCGTTATCTCCGTGTTCTTATCGATCGCATCTCCGGTCACCCTGACCTTTTGGCCGACAACCACATTCTTGATGTCATATTCGCTTACCTGCGCCCTTATCCGGAGTTTGTCAGGGTTTATTATCCTGTAAGCCGGCTGCATGCTGCTGGTGTATGCTCCTTCCTGTATGTTCACTGAAGTGACGACACCATCGATGGCGGCTTTGCATAAATCATTTATGTCATTTATCTTCTTCTCAAGATCGGATATCTGGATATCCGTGACCTTTATATTTTCTTCTGCCGTTTTCCTGGAGCTGTTCCTGCTTTCGACAGCCGCATTATAAGCGAGCCTGGCATTTTTTACGCCGGATTCGGCTTCCCTGAACTGCCTTTCCGACATATCAAGTTCGGACTTTGAAATCGCGTTGGCTTCGTACAGAGCCTTGTTGTCCTCATATGCCTTTTGGGCGTCATTATAGTTCCTTTCGGCGGCTTTCAGGCTGTTGAGGGCCCTTTCGACCTCAGCATCGGCAGCTTTCGAATCCAGCGCTATCTGCTGTGTCCTCCTGTTGCTCTTCAATGTCTCGAGCCTGGAGTCCAGTTCGCTCATATCCACCTCCATCAACTGCTGGCCGCGCTTTACCTCCTGCCCTTCGGATATCATGACTTTCGTCACTTTCATCGGCGTATCGAAATAAACCTCTGATTTCTCTACTTCTTCTATGACACCGTCCGCATATATCCAGGAAGAAAGGTCTCCTTTTACCACCGCAGCGGCCTGTACGCTTACCGCGCCGGAACCGGTCGAACCGGCGGCTCTCATTGCCCCGGCCGTGACCAGGACGGCAGTCGATATCACAAGTATGCTTCCGATAATTACCTTTTTGCTCATCGAATTACCTCCATAAACGTCTGTCATCGGACCGGCGGACCGAAGTTACATCATCTTCAGTGCCGCAGGCATGTTGTATATAGTCAGGGCTATATGGATGATGTATATTACGGCCGTGGCGATGTAGACCTGTTTCTTTTTCAGTTTGCTGACAGCAGTGAAGCCTATGGCCATCACGGCGAATCTCCATATCCTGAAAACATCGATGCCCGCGAGCAGCCCGTAGATGTACGGATCCGTCCCTTCAGGCGAAACAAGTGAAGCCAGGCTTGTCAGGGCAGCCGTCTGATGCAGGCTTCCCGAATAATATGAAACGGCTGTCAGCATCAGATTGTACAGGATACTTATTATGTTGGCATGAACCACAACAGAGAGGTATGCTTTGAACTTGCCTTCCCCTCCCATTATCCTCATTATGATGAAAAACAGCAAAGCAAGGAGGGCAAGTGCACCCGCTGTCTCAAAAGGCATGCCGGCAAGTCCGGCGATTATACTGCTTGGCAATGATGCTTCTATCATCTCGGGCGTCATCTCGATGCCAAAGGATTCCAGGTATTCGGAACTGGCAGCGACCGATCTCCTGATCATATCCTCATACAGGGACATCCTGACAACGAATGGAATAACTGCCGCCAAAGATCCGAAAATCATCCAGAACAGTACCCTCGGCTTTTCAGCCAGTTCATCCATCAGCCTTCCCGGCGAAAAAAACAGCCATATGAGCCTTCTGAAAAATCCCGGCCTTGTGCCGGCTACTTCCTGATCCATATTCCGCACCTGAATATCAGACAAGATATCATCCTCTTCCTCTCATTTTTTACTGTGTATCAAACAGCCTCCGCACCGGAAACCTGACTGTTGCCCGCATGATCCGGCGAACTGCTGCCGTCAGCCGGCAGCCTGCGTTTTCATTTTCAGTTTTTCGATCTCATCTCTTGCATCGATGGGATCCTCCACCTTCTCATCGCTTATCAGCAATCCGTCCCTGAACCTGACGATACGCTTGGTATGCCTTGCTATATCAGGCTCATGTGTGACAAGGACAATGGTGACCCCCTCCCTGTTCAGTTCCTGGAATACAGCCATTATGTCTTCTCCCGATGCCGTATCGAGGTTTCCTGTAGGTTCATCGGCAAGTATGATGGCCGGGTCATTCACAAGAGCCCTGGCTATTGCGACTCTTTGCTTCTGTCCGCCGGACAGTTCATTGGGCTTGTGGTCGATCCTGTCAAGCAGCCCCACCTTCTCAAGCGCCTCAAGAGCCTTATCTCTGCGCTCCTTTTTGCCGGCGCCTGCATATATCATGGGAAGTTCGACATTCTGAAGGGCATTCATCTTGGGAAGCAGATTGAATGACTGGAACACGAACCCGATTTTTTTGTTTCTTATCCTTGCCAGTTCAGTATCATCCAGATCCGATATGTTGACGCCGTCAAGTTCATAATGCCCGCTGGTGGCCCTGTCCAGGCACCCGAGTATATTCATCAGGGTCGATTTCCCTGAGCCCGAAGGTCCCATGACAGCGACAAACTCTCCTTTGTCGATGCAAAGGTTCACGTTCTTCAGGGCCTCCACCTGTACTTTGCCGGTATCATATATCTTTCCTATTCCTTCCATCCTGATGATCATGGCAATACCTTCCTTTACAGCTTCTGTATGGCTACCCATTGTTTATGCGCTTTTCTTCATGGATTTGTCTTATAAAAAATGATGTTTTACAGAGAAGTCATATCAAAGTACTCCATTGCACCCGTTATATCACGGCGAATCTGTGCCGACAGTTCGTCCGCGCTTCCGAATTTTATCTCGTCCCTTAACTTTTTCAGGAAGAATACTTCGATGTCGTTTTCATAAATATCTTTCTCAAAACTGAGTATATGCGTCTCAACGCTTATGGTTCCGGACTCTCCGAAGGTCGGGTTGACCCCGACGTTTGTCACGCTGCTGTACAGTACTCCTTCATAGAGCGTTTTTGTCAGGTAGACGCCATTACTTGGCAATATGAGACAATCTTCGGGGCGCAGGTTGGCTGTCGGGAAGCCGATCCTCCTTCCGACGCGCTTTCCGTCCAGCACTTTCCCCATTATCGAATAGTGCCTGCCAAGAAGCATGGCTGCCTTTTCCATGTCGCCTTTCAGGACGTACCCGCGTATCGCCGTACTGCTCACTATCTCCGGACCTATACTCACTGCAGGTATGATTATGACCCTTATGCCATACTTCTTTCCCAGTTCCTTAAGCAGTTCGCTGTCGCCCCGGCCCATATAGCCAAACCTGTAATTGAATCCGGCCACTACAACACATGCTCCGAGCCTGTCGGCAAGTATATCCTTTACAAAGGCCTCGGGTTCCATCCTTGAGTAATCCTCATCGAATTCATCAAAAAAGACATGGTCCAGCCTGGTCTCTCCAAGGATCTGTATGCGTTTCCCGACGGTTGTGAGCAATGGAGTGAACAGGTTTTTCCTGATTATGTTTTCAGGATGTTTCATGAATGTATAAACCACGGATTCCAGGCCGCTCATCCTTGCCTCATTGATAAGGGCATTGACAAGCACCATGTGCCCCACATGCAGACCGTCGAAATTCCCAAGTCCGACTGCCGTCGAACGCCTGTTGAATTTTACGCCGTCATTTCCGAATATCGTTTTCACCTTTAAAGACCCCATTCAATGATCAGAAAATTTTCTTTGCTTTTAAATAATTGCCGTTTTCTCCTTGCATAATCATCCCAAGAGCGATAAAGCGCCCGTCGCTCCCATATACGCGCATCAGCCCGCCGCCTTCCTCATCCGTGCTGTCCTTCCCGTCCGCCCGGATTTGGGAAACCGGCACCTGCATTCCGTTCATGAATTTCTTCTCGGTGACGCCGTCCAGCACACAGGAACCGAAATTTTCAAATGCCCTGTCAATACATATCATTACGTCTTCCAGTGTGCCTTCATCTTTTCTCCTGTACAATTCTTCAAGAGTTACGGAATCAGAGATGCTGAAAGGTCCGGCTTTGAGCCTCAGCAGAAACGACATGCACCCGCCACAGCCCAGGGCATCGCCGATATCGGCGCATAACGTCCTTATATATGTACCTTTTGAACAGCGGACCTCAAACAGCACCCTGATGTCATCTTTCCTGCTGATATCGAGGACCTCTGCAGAATATATCTCGACCTCTCTCCTGCGCCTTTCCGTCTCGATCCCTTCGCGTGCAAGCTGGTACAGTTTTTTGCCGTTGACCCTCAAAGCGGAATACATCGGCGGCAGCTGCATATATTTCCCCCGGAACGATGTGACAGCTTCGATGATGTCCTTATCGGACAGTTCGGGTTTCTTCCTGTCAAGCACCGTACCTGTGGTATCCTGCGTGTCTGTAATGACGCCGAGGACAACTTCCGCCCGGTATATCTTGTCCTTTTCCATCAGGAATTCCACAGCCTTCGTCGCTCTGCCTGCACAGACCGGCAAAACGCCTGCCGCCATAGGGTCGAGCGTTCCGGCATGGCCGATCTTCCTTACACCTGTCAGTCCGCGAAGGAACGCCACCACATCAAAGGATGTCATTCCCGGAGGTTTTAATATGTTGAGTATTCCATCCATATCAGAGCATTCCTCTTAAATCTTCGAGAAGCATTTCCATGACTTTTCCCATATCGGTGCCCCTGGCCGTGAATCCTGCCGCCCTCTTGTGCCCGCCTCCCGAATATTTCGATGCTGCTTGTGAAACATCCACATAACTGTTTGACCGCAGGTTGACCTTAATATCGCCGTTTTCCATTTCCCTGATCATGACAGCCGCTTCGACGCCGCTTATGTTCCTGGCAATGTTAATAATGCCGTCGGTGTCCTCATCAGATGCCCCCGATCTTCGCATCGCCCCGTTCGAAACGGTCATGACAGCGATCCTGCCGTCTTCATACAGTTCCAGCGAGTTTATTGCCTCGCCCAGCAGCCTCACTTTAGCTGGCGAAACTGTATCGAATATGCGCCTTGATATTTCCGCCACATCGATGCCGGTTTTGATAAGCTCGGAAGCGATGATGTGCGTCGCGGATGTCGTGTTGCTGTATCTGAAACCGCCGGTATCAGATGCGATGGCAGTATAAAGGCATATCGCTGCATCCTTTCCGGGAACTATGCCCATCTGCCTGAAAAGTTCGAATATTATTTCGGCAACGGCGGCGCATGAAGGATCGACAAGGTCCAGCATGGCAAAACCGGTATTCGTGGGATGGTGGTCGATATTTACCGTTACCGGCGCCTTATCAAACACCGGCCTTCTGCTGCCAAGCCTATCAAGATCACCGCAGTCCAGTGCGACCGCAAGATCGTACTTCCTGTCATCGGCATCATATACCCGGGCCATCTCAATGCCGGGAAGGAAGTTATAGATCTGAGGCACCTTCTCTTCGAGAAGCACCGAAACTTCCTTTCCTGCCTCAGACAGTCCGATCGCAAGTGCGACGGACGATCCTATGGCATCGCCGTCAGCCGCTATATGGGGCAGTATCGCTATACTGCCGGCTTTAGTCATCTCTTCCGCTATCTTCTTCAGCATCGGTCCCTCTCCTGTTGTCCCGGATAGTATCATTTATAAGTTTATTTATATATACCCCGCGTTCTATGGAATCATCCAGTTCAAATACGATTTCCGGCGTATACCGCAATTGTACCCGCCGCCCTACCTCGCGCCTTATGAATCCTGCAGCGCTTTTCAGGCCGCTGGCCGCATCCTTTTTGTCATTTTCGTCCCCAAGCACGCTGACATAGACCTTTGCGTATCTCAGATCCCTTGTGACATCTACCGACGTAACGCTGATCATTTTGCCGAGCCTGGGATCCTTCAGTTCATTCTGGATTATGAAGCTGATCTCTCTTTTTATTTCTTCGGATATCCTGTCAGTCCTGTCCATAAAACCACTCCTTTCGGCACATGCTGCCCGGCGGACAGCTATTTTTACAAAAAGGCCGGGCAGACAGTATGACCCGCCTGTCCAGCCTTGCCGCATGCTGATAACGCCGTCAGCGTTTTACCTCTTCCATTACGAACACTTCGATAATATCGTTCTCCTTGATATCATTGAACTTCTCTATCGAAAGCCCGCATTCATAACCCTGCTGCACTTCTCTGACGTCGTCCTTGAAGCGCTTGAGCGATGCGAGGTGGCCTTCGTGGACCACTATACCGTCCCTGACGACCCTGACGTCGCTGTTCCTCGTTATCTTGCCGTCCAGGACATAGCAGCCGGCAATAGTCCCAATGCCGGAAATCCTGAATATCTGTCTGACTTCGACATGCCCGATCACTACCTCTCTGTATGTCGGTTCGAGCATGCCCTTCATGGCCGCCTCCATGTCCTCAATGGCATTGTAGATTACATTGTACAGGCGGATGTCGACGCCTGCCCTCTTCGCAGCCTCTGAAACATTGGGCATCGGCCTGACATTGAAGCCGATGATTATGGCATTGGAGACGTCTGCAAACGTTACGTCGGATTCGGTAATGCCGCCGACAGCCCCATGGATCACATTGACCCGGACTTCGTCATTGGACAGTTTCTCGAGGGATTGCTTCAGAGCCTCTACTGTCCCCTGTACATCCGCCTTGATGATCAGGTTGAGGTCCTTGACCTTGCCTTCCTGTATCTGCTTGAACAGGTCGTCAAGCGACACCTTGGCGGCAGTGTGCTGGTGCTCCTGCTGCTGCTTTATCCGGCGCTTTTCAGCCAACTGCCTTGCGAGTTTTTCATCTGTGACCACATAGAACGTCTCGCCTGCAACAGGCACTTCGGACAATCCGAGTATTTCCACCGGCGTTGACGGACCGGCGCTCTTTATCGATTTGCCCTTATCGTCCATCATGGCCCTGATCCTGCCGACAGTGGTACCGGTGATTATCGAATCGCCGACATTCAGCGTACCTCTCTGCACCAGCAGTGTAGCCACCGGGCCCCGGTTCTTGTCAAGCTTTGCCTCAATGACGGTGCCTTTTGCCTGCCTTGTCGGATCGGCTTTAAGCTCGAGTATATCAGCCGTCAGGAGCACCATTTCGAGCAGTTGGTCGATATTTATCCGCTTCTTTGCCGATATCTCGACGCAGATCACATCTCCGCCCCATTCCTCAGGCACGAGCCCGTACTGCGTAAGATCCTGCTTGACTTTTTCCGGGTTCGCTCCCGGTTTGTCTATCTTGTTTATTGCGACGATTATCGACACATTTGCAGATTTCGCATGGTTTATTGCCTCTATCGTCTGCGGCATTACACCGTCGTCCGCTGCCACAACGAGTATGGCAACGTCGGTCACCTGGGCGCCCCTTGCCCTCATCGCGGTAAAGGCTTCATGGCCCGGGGTGTCCAGGAAAGTGATGTTCCTGCCGTTGATCTGGACGGTATATGCGCCTATATGCTGCGTGATTCCGCCTGCTTCGCTGTCTATCACGTGGGTCGATCTTATCGCGTCAAGCAGCGAAGTTTTTCCATGGTCGACATGGCCCATGACAACGACCACCGGCGGCCTGGGTACCAACTTTTCCGGATCGTCGGGCTCATCGTCGAACAGGATGTCTTCTTCGCTGAGGATGACTTCCTTTTCTGCCTTCACGCCAAACTCTTCCGCTACGACCGCAGCGGTGTCGAAATCCACTTCCTGGTTGAGAGTTGCCATCATGCCATATCCCATCAGCTTTTTGATGACCTCGGAAGAGGTTTTTTTCAAAGCTTCGGCCAGTTCTTTCACCGTTATGCTCTCAGGTATTTTTATCGTGGTGAGCACTGCTTTCGGCGGAATATGCTTATTCTCTTCCTTGCTCTTTTTCTGCCTGCTCAGCTTCTTTTTCCTGGTACCGGCATCGTCATAGAAATCATCGAAAAGGAAATCCTCGGAAAGGATCTCTGAAACCCCTTTCTTTTCATGCAAACCTATATTGGTAGGTTTGATCTTCTTGCTGGTTTTGCTTGGAACGATCTTCGGAGTATCTTTCCTCTGTTCCCTTTTGGCATCTTTGTCAAAATCCTTGCCTGAGAATTCGCGTCTGCTCTCCCCTCTCTGCGAAGCAGGCTCATCCTTCTGTACGGCTGCGAAATCAGGCATCGGTATGTCAAGCTGTTTGCCGGCCGGCTTGTATCCGCCGCCGGTTCTTGGTCCCTGACGCTGCCCCTTGTCATACTGAGGCTTTGGAGCCTGATGCTGTGGTTTTGCAGCCTGGGGCCTGGTATCCTTCCGTTGCTGGCCTTCTCCTTTTGACTTTTCAGTTGCAGGCACAGCGCTTTTCACGGCTTTTTGAGCTTCAGCTGCCGCACTGTCGGCGGGTTTACCGGCCTGAGCCGTCTTTTCCGGCTGTACAGGTTTCACTTCGGCAGCAGCGCTTGTAACGGTCTGCTTCGGCTTATCAGCCGTCCTGGTGTCTGTATCTGCTTCCTTGCCTTTTGTTTCAGCCGGCTTCGCTTTTTTCTCCCTGGCCGTATCGGCTGTCTCTGCCAGTATCTTCCGTTCTTTCGAAACATCCTTCCCCGTATCGGGTTTTTGAACATCAGCCTTCTGAATATCGGGTCTCTGAGCCTGGACACTGTCTGCCGCCTTTTCCTTCTTCTCCGGCTGTGTACCGGTCTTTGCCTCCGGTTTCACGACATCTTTTCCGGTCTTCTCTGTCTGGCCGGCCGCGGTTGCAGGTTCCTGCTCCTTCCTGGTCGTTTCCTGTTTCCTGGCAGCGATCATCGTTTCGATATAGTCGGTCCTGCTCTTTCTCACAAAACCGGAAAGCAGGCCCGAATTGCTGTCATCTGATCTGATATAGCTGTTCCTGATATTCTTTTGGCTGTCTTTGTGGCTGTCCTTGCCGTAACTGCTCCCGAATGCATGACTGTCGTCTTTTGTATTTATCACTATCTCTGTCGTTCTTATAATACGGGGGGCATTCTTTCTGTCTCTCCTCAGTTCAGGCTTGGGCTGCACAGGCACGGCGGGCGCAGTTTTGGGTTCCTCTGCCTCGCTCTTTTTATCATCATGCCTGATCACGCCGATATGCCTGTAAAGGGCCTCAAGCTCCTTTTCGTCAAGAAGGCTCATATGGTTCTTTACAATGATATTGATCTCCGCTAGTTTCTCCATCAGCCTCTTGCTTGTCGTATTCAGTTCCTTTGCCAGTTCATATACTCTGACTTTTTCCAAATTATACACCCCCATATTCTTTACCGTGATCATCGATCATTTCCAGAAGACGCTCTGCAAAGCTCCCGTCAATCACGGCAACGACTGAACGCACACTTTTGCCGATATGTCTCCCAAGCTTCTCCTTCTTTCCAAAACATCTTATGTCAATGTTTCTGTAACTGCACATATCCATGAATTTTTTCCTTGTATTGCCGGAAGCGTCCTCCGTTACAATAACAAGACGGGCTTTCCCGGCCTTTATGGCTCTCTCGCAGGTCTCATCGCCTGAAATCAGCTTTCCGGCTTTTGTCGCCAGCCCCAAGAATGAGTATACCCTGTTATCCATCATTTCTCTCAGTCTGCTCCACAAGTTGCTCTTCCAGTGCCGCATATACAGCATCATCCACCGGCGCTTCAAATGCTCTTTCCAGCTTCTTCCCTTTCCTGGCGCTCCTTAAGCATTCAACGTTCCTGCAGATGTATGCGCCTCTGCCGGACTTCTTGCCCGTCAGGTCTATGCTTATCGCGCCTTCCTTGTCCCTGACGATCCTGATTAGCTCCTTTTTGGGCTTCATCTCATGACATCCTGTGCACATGCGCAATGGAATCCTTTTTTTCTTCAAGCGCCTCACTCCTGTTCCGGTTCACTGTCCTGTTCCGGATCTGATTCATCCGGATCGGTCCCGCCGCCGTCCGCGGTTTCGGTTCCGTCTTCATGATCCTCGAAACCGTCTTCTTCAGTGCCGTCGTTGGTTCCGTCATACTCTTCATCATAGTCTTCTTCGTCTTCATCTGCTGTTTCGCCGTCATATCCGCTGTCCATGCTGAATATCTGCTGTTCGATGGCGGCCCTGAACTGCGACTCGCTCTTTATATCTATCTTCCAGCCGGTCAGTTTGGCTGCAAGCCTTGCATTCTGGCCTTCTTTCCCGATCGCCAGCGAAAGCTGGAAATCCGGTACTATGACCCTTGCCGTCCTGGTTTCTTCATCGACGTCGACCCGCACGACTTTTGCGGGGCTGAGGCTGCTGGAGATATATTCCTCGGGATCGCTGCTCCATTTGATTATGTCGATCTTCTCACCCCTGAGTTCATCAACGATGGCCTGGACCCTCGTCCCCCTCTGCCCTACACAGGCGCCGATGGGGTCGACGTTAGGATCCTTTGAATAAACGGCGATCTTCGTCCTGGATCCGGCTTCGCGGGATATGCTCTTTATTTCGACCGTTCCGTCGTGTATCTCAGGGACCTCCAGTTCAAAAAGCCTCTTGACAAGGCCCGGATGTGTCCTGGAAACAAGTATCTGCGGACCTTTTGTGGTTTTCCTGACTTCCACGATATATGTTTTTATCCTGTCATTGAACCTGTATTCTTCTCCGTTGGTCTGCTCAGGCGGAAGCATGATGGCTTCGGCTTTCCCGAGATCTATTATCACATTCCTGCGCTCGATACGCTGGACAATGCCGGTGACGATGTCGCCTTCCTTGTTGAAATATTCTTCGTATATCAGGTTGCGTTCTGCTTCCCGTATCCTTTGCAGCACAACGTTCTTCGCCGTCTGTGCGGCTATCCTTCCGAATTTTCTCGGCGTGACCTCTACCTCTGCTATATCATCCTCAGCATATCTGCTGTCCAGCTTCAATGCATCTTCCAGCGAAATCTCACTGTTTTCATCCATGGGCCTGGCTGTGACTTTTTTGAGCGCAAACACTTTCACTTCGCCGGTGTCACGGTCTATAGATATCCTGACGTCCTGTGAGGTACCAAAATTCTTTTTGTACGCTGAAACGAGAGCAGCTTCGATTGCCTCAATCAAAACTTCTTTCTCTATTCCTCTTTCTTTTTCCAGTTGATCCAATGCACGAATCAATTCCGCACTCATATTTTTACCTCCTGTAATACCTCTGTATACGGGAATTTACATACAAGCATGGCCCCGCCTGCGAGATGGAATGCCAGCTAAAAACGGATGATCCGTCTGACAAGGGCTGTATCCTTCCTATCAAAGCCCATTGTGACACCGTCATCTGTCCTTATCTCTATAATGTCTCCGTTCAAGCCGAGCAGCTCACCCTCATATATCTTTTTGCCGTTGAGCGGCTGGTAAAGCTTCACCTCTACGAACTCGCCCCTGAATCGTTCAAAGTCTCTGTCCTTCTTCAGCGGCCTTTCGCCTGGAGATGATACCTCCAGCATGTAGCTCTGCTTTATTGGATCTTCCCTGTCCAGTATGCTGCTCATCTGCTCGCTCACAGCCTGGCAGTCATCGATGGTGACTCCGCCGGGTTTGTCTATGTATATCCTCAGATACCAGTTGGCGCCTTCTTTCAGGTATTCCACGTCCACCAGTTCGAAGGACAATGCCTCAACTACCGGCTTTGCCAGTTCTTCCACGATATCTTCCACTTTCTTCTTCGCCATGGTTCATCTCCGTTCCTTCCTGCCTTGCAGCCTGTTGCTAAAGACAAAGAGTGGGGTAAGCCCACTCTTTGCCTAAAAAAAGATATACTTGGTCCACGGTGTATTATATCATTATTGTTTACATTTATCAATCCTTTTATTTCAGATTTTTACTGTTCTGCGGGTTTCGAGGACTATCGGAGGAGCCCCGGAAAATTTTCCGGCAAACGGATCGCTCCTGTCCTCACCATTCGTCAGAACATGCTTATCTGGCTGCTTTCGGGAATGCCGTCGAGGCATCCGCTTTGCTGCAGTATCTCGATGACACTTTTACTGACCTTTGCCCTAAGCTTCAGGTCATCGATGGAAATGAACTCACCCTGTGCGCGTGCATCCGCTATGGCCTTCGCAGCATTCGCCCCGAGCCCGGGCAACGAGTTCAGCGGCGGCCTGATGCCGTTGCCCTGGATCCTGAACCTGACCGCATCGGATTCGTAGAGATCAACCGGAAGAAATTCTATGCCTCTCGCATACATTTCATTCGCGACCTCGAGTATCGTAAGCACGTTCTTGTCCTTCGCCGAAATGGAATTGCCCTGTTTCTCGAGTTCTTCTATCCTTTTTTCCACATTCTTTTTCCCGGATGCCATCGTGGTGGCATCAAACTCATCTGCCCTGACTGTAAAGTACGCAGTATAGAAGGCAAGCGGATGATATACCTTGAACCATCCTATCCTCATTGCCATCAGCACGTAGGCTGCAGCATGGGCTTTGGGGAACATGTACTTTATCTTTTTGCATGACTCGATGTACCATCCGGGAACGCCACGGGCTTTCATTTCTTCTTCATATTCCGGTTTAAGGCCTTTTCCCTTCCTGACATCTTCCATGATCTTGAATGCGGATTTTGGCGGAAGCCCCTGGTACATCAGGTAGATCATTATACTGTCCCTGGTGCCTATTACTTCGGATATCGTACAGACGCCGTCCCTGATAAGATCCTGGGCGTTGTTCAGCCAAACGTCGGTACCGTGGGAAAGACCGCTTATCTGCAGCAGATCGGAAAACGTCCTGGGTTTGGTATCCAGCAGCATCTGCCTTACGAACCTTGTCCCAAATTCAGGCAGGGCAAATGTGCCCACCTCGCAGTTTATATCCTCAGGCCTGATACCGAGAGGCTCCGTGGAAACGAACAGCTGCATCACTTTTTCGTCGTTGACCGGCACATCCTTTATGTTCATTCCTGTCAGGTCGCAAAGCATCTTGATCATGGTCGGGTCATCATGCCCCAGGATGTCCAGCTTGAGTATGGTGTCGTGCAGTGAATGGAAGTCAAAATGCGTGGTTATCACATCCGAGGACGTATCGTCAGCCGGCCTCTGGATAGGTGTGAAATCATGCACATCCTTGTCGGACGGTATGACGATTATGCCGCCGGGATGCTGGCCCGTGGTCCTCTTTATGCCGGTGCAGCCTGCCACAAGCCTGTTTATTTCCGCATTCGTCGCCGTGATACCCTTCTCCTCCAGGTATTTCCTGACAAACCCATAAGCAGTCTTGTCAGCGACGGAAGCTATGGTACCGGCTCTGTAAACATGGTCCTTTCCGAAAATGACCTCCGTGTATTTATGTGCCCTGGCCTGGTATTCTCCCGAGAAGTTCAGATCGATATCAGGAGCCTTGTCCCCGTCGAAACCGAGGAAGGTCTCGAACGGTATGTCGTGTCCGTCGCCTTTCATCAGTTCTCCGCATTCAGGGCATTTTTTGGCAGGCAGGTCGAACCCTGAGCCGACGGAACCGTCCGTAATAAACTCAGAATGTTTGCATTTCCGGCAGATATAGTGGGGCGGCAGCGGATTTACTTCCGTTATCCCCGACATCGTCGCGACCAGCGATGAACCCACTGATCCCCTTGAACCTACGATATATCCGTCGTCATTGGATTTTTTTACCAGCTTCTGAGCTATAAGATACATGACGGCAAACCCGTTCTTGATGATCGAGTTGAGTTCTTTCTCAAGCCTTTTTGATACTATTTCGGGAAGAGGATCACCGTAGATCTCATGGGCCCTTGCATATGTAAGCCTTTGTATCTCCTGTTCAGCGCCATCTATATTGGGCGGATATGTCCCTGGAGGTATCGGCGCAACCTCCTCCACCATATCCGATATCATGTTCGTGTTCGTGACGACGACCTCGTATGCTTTTTCTTCCCCAAGGTAAGAGAATTCCTCCAGCATCTCGTCCGTAGTCCTGAAATACAGCGGTGCCTGCTTTTCCGCATCCGCATAGCCTTGCCCATGCATCAGTATGCGCCTGAACACTTCATCCTGCGGATCCATGAAGTGGACGTCACATGTGGCCACAACAGGCTTGTTGAGTTTTTCTCCAATCTTTACGATCCTTCTGTTCAGTTCCTTAAGCTTTTCATGATCCTGTACTTTTCCGCTTCCGACCAGGAATTCGTTGTTCCCAAGCGGCTGGATCTCAAGGTAATCATAGAAGCCTGCGATCTTTTCCGCTTCCTGGTCGCTGGCGCCGTCAACAAGCGCCCTGTACAGTTCTCCCGCCTCACACGCACTGCCGAGTATAAGGCCTTCCCTGTATTTCATGAGAATGCTCCGGGGTACCCTGGGCCTCTTGTAGAAATAGTTCAGATGCGACTCCGATATGATCCTGTAGAGGTTTTTGAGCCCCGTCCTGTCTTTGACCAGCAGTATTGCATGGTATGACGGCAGGTTCTTCAGGTCGGTCTCTCCGGACAGGACCTTGTCGATATCTCCGACGGTGGAGGCACCCTTTTCAGTCACGATCTCCAGGCACTTTATGAAGATCTCGGCCGTTGCCTGCGCGTCATCCACGGCCCTGTGATGGTTTTTCAGAGAAACGCCAAGATGTTTGGCCACTATATCGAGTTTGTGCCTGTTAAGTTCAGGGAACAGTTTCCTGCTAAGCTGCAGCGTGTCCACTATCACATTGTTCAGTTCCATGCCGCTCTGACGTGCATGGTACCTGATAAAACCCGTATCGAACGAGGCATTGTGCGCTACCACCGGAAGTCCCGCTGCAAAATCCAGGAAATCCCCGACTGCCTGGCTTATCCCGGGAGCATCGGCAACCATTGCATCGGTGATCCCCGTGAGCTTTGTGATATGCTCCGGTATCGGCATGCCGGGATCGACGAACGTGCTGAAATGAGCGGCGATCTTTCCGTTTTCCACTTTTACGGCGCCTATCTCCGTTATGCCGTCTTTGGAAGGATTGAGCCCTGTGGTCTCTATATCGAACACCACAAAACCGCCGGTCAGCGGATGTCCTGTTTCGGCGCCGTCACCGGCGGTCACGACAGGTATTTCATCATTGACAAGATAGCATTCCACCCCGTATATGATTTTCACATTGTGCTTTTTCCCCGCGCTGTACGCATCCGGGTATGCCTGGACAACACCGTGGTCGGTGACTGCGATGGCTTTGTGGCCCCACTGGGCCGCCCTTTCCACCAGCTTTTCCACCGGCGTGACGGCATCCATCGCGCTCATCTGTGTATGCAGGTGGAGTTCGACCCTTTTTACTTCTGCATTGTCTGTCTTTATATCTTTCCTGAGTTCGACTATATCTGAAGCAAGCACGGTCAGATCTCTCGAGAACTTGTCGAACTGTGCGTCTCCTCTTATTTTAAGATGAACGCCCTGCTTTATATGTTCTTCTATGATATCACGGTCATCCTTCTGTACGAACAGCTTGACTGTGATGGAACTGGTATAGTCTGTCACGTCGAATGTGCACAGGTACTGGTTCCCGCGTACTTCCCTGAATTCCGTGTTCAGTACGTCGCCGCAGATCGCCACTTTGCCGGAATCCGGCGTTACGTCGCACATCTTCATCAGGCTGTCGTTGAAATTTTTCCCTGTGATTATATCGATCACACTGGTATCGTCCGTGTTTGCTTTCCTTCTTTTCCTGTGTTTGGCTGTCTGTGCTGCTTCTTCGGCGGTCAGCAGGCTTCTGATGCGGGCCTGTTCGTTTTCCTTGAATTCATTATATTTTACCGTGAACTCCTCATCCACCTTGCGGTCATGGAAATCCACACTGACCTTCCTGCCGAATGAGTGTTCGACGATTTCTTCTATAAGCCTGCCGCAACCGTGGGATTTCAATATGTCCCGGCCTTTTGTCGCCAGCATTATCTCGAGCCGGTCACCTTCGAGTTTCCATGTACATCCGTCCAGAATGCCTTTGCTCAGCGCGACCCTGGAATTGACTATGTGAAGTATGCTGTCCCGGTATTCTTCCAATATCTCCGTGAGAGGGCTGTCTGTTTCGAAACGCAGCTGTATTTCGACATTCAGTGAAAAAGCTTCCGACAGCGCCGTCTCGACCTGTTCCGTGATCCGGGCAGGTATTAGCCTGTCTGCAGAAGCTTTGATTACCAGTTTTCCTGTTTTTTTGTATATTCCGATGCTGTCGATCCTTACTTCGCTGAAAAAATCCGATACAGCGTCATCCAACCGCAGATCATTGAAAACTTCGGTAAAGCTTTTGTTTATTGCCGTCTCCGACATCTGACAGATCCCCTTTTGTAAGTTGTTGTACAATTGTCAGGTCAGTTATCAGGTTACCTGCATTCTCTCTATCTCTTCCAGGAGTTCATCCACGATACGCTCCTGGGGTATCTTTCTGATGATCCTTCCTTTTTTGAACAGCAATGCTTCCCCAACGCCGCCTGCGATCCCGATATCAGCTTCGCGGGCTTCGCCGGGGCCGTTTACTGCGCAGCCCATGACTGCCACTTTGATCGGCTTGCTGTATCCGGCAAGCCTTTTTTCTACTTCATTCGCGATTTTAACCAGGTCGATCCCGGTGCGCCCGCATGTGGGGCAGGATATGAGTTCCACCCCTTTTTGGCGCAGTCCCAGGGCTTTCAGGATTTCGATCCCCACTCTCACCTCTTCTGCGGGATCACCTGTCAAAGATACCCTCAATGTATCACCTATGCCTTCCGCCAAAAGGCATCCGAGCCCTGCCGCCGACTTCACCATGCCCGAGAAAAGCGTGCCCGCTTCGGTCACGCCGATATGGAGAGGATAATCGACCGTAGCTGACATCAGCCTGTATGATTCTATCGTCACAGGCACATTCGATGCCTTGAGCGAGATCACGATATCGTTGAACCCCAGTTCTTCCAGCATCCTGACATGCCCCATCGCGCTTTCGGCCATTGCTTCGGGAGTCACCTCCCCGTATTTCGCCAGTATGTGCTTTTCCAGGGATCCCGAATTCACGCCTATCCTGATGGGTATCCCCCTGGCTTTGGCTGCTTCCACGACTTTCTTCACTCTGTCTGTCCCGCCGATGTTGCCTGGATTTATCCGTATTTTGTCTGCCCCGTTTTCAATGCTCGCAAGCGCCAGCCTGTAATCGAAATGTATATCAGCGACAAGCGGTATACTGATCGATTTTTTGATGCTCTTCAGAGCTTCGGCAGCTTCGCTGTCGGGCACGGCCACCCTGACGATATCGCAGCCTGCCTCTTCCAGCCTCTTTATCTGGTCGACGGTCGAAGCAACGTCCCTGGTATCGGTGTTTGTCATCGACTGCACCGCAACAGGCGCATCACCGCCTATATAAATATCCCCGATACGTATTTTCCTGGTCTTTTTCCTTTTTATCAGATCCATCTTCCTGTCCAAACCTTTCAAGCAACCGTCTCTCGCTACCCTATAACGAATTTCAGAAAATCATTATAGGCTATATATATCCCGAGCAGGATTATTATGATAAATCCTGCCATCGTTATGATGGATTCTTTCTCCGGGCTCAACGGCTTGCCCCTGACTGCCTCCAGCCCTATCAGTACGAGCCTGCCCCCGTCGAGTGCCGGGAACGGAAGGAGGTTCGTGGCGCCAAGGGTCGCGTTCAGCATGCCCGTGATATACATCAGGTAAAGGAACATCTGTCCCACATTCGGAGCCTGGCTTACGGTAGTGGTGATCGTGCTCACCATCCCGATGGGCCCCATCATGTCCGAGACATCGACTCTTCCGGTGACTAGCCATTTTGGACTGTAGTATACGCTCCTGATTATCGAATAGGTGAATATGGCGGACTGTCCAAGCGCATCCAGCACCTCTCCCCTGACATAGTTAAAGTCGAGCCCGACTTCGTACCATTCCTCGGTCTTTACCTCTACCGGCGTAAGGAATGTACTGATCAACGCCCCGTTTCTCATGGCTGTGACTTCGATCTCCATGATGCCGTTGCTTTTGACAAGCTCGGACAGTTTTTCGTAAGAATCCACCTCTGTCCCGTTGATCGCAACGATCTTGTCCCCTGCCATAAGGCCTGCCTTTTCTGCAGGCGAACCGGCATTTACTTCTTTCAATACGTTCGACCCTTCCGGGTTTGCCAGGTCGAGCACGACTCCCATCATCGGGGACGAAGTTTCAGGATGGTATATGGGCTTGAGTTCCCCTTTCATCAGTTTGCCGTTCCTTTTGTATTCCACTGTCACGGGCTCGCCCTTTGTAACATAAAGAAATTGTACCAAATCGATCGGGGAATATACCCTTTTGCCGCCGTAAGAAACTATCCTGTCCCCTTCCTGCAGCCCTGCAGCCTCGGCAGGAGAACCCTCCGCTATTTCGCTTATCTCGGTGGTCTGGTATCCCCGTATGGCAAAATACCCGGTCAGCAGGATCGCTGCCAGCAGCAGGTTCGCCAGCGGGCCTGCGACCATTGTGAACGCACGGGCGTATTTGGGCTTCCTGTTGAAGGAAGTCGGGCTGTCGGAAGCCTCCTCATCGCCTTCCAGCCTCACATATGCCATTATAGGGAACAGCCTTACGGAGTAAGTGGTGCCGCCCCTCGTTATGCTGAACAGTTTTGGCCCTACGAAAAGAGAAAACTCAAGGACCCTGATCCCCATCATTTTTGCAGCAAGGAAATGCCCAAGCTCATGCACTATGACCATTATATTGAAGGCAAGTATCCCAAGGATCAGATACATACGATTTCACCAACCAATCTTTTTGCCCACCTGTCTACTTCTATTATATCATCAAGCTCCGGCGATGTATTCACTTCATGAGTCAGCATTACCCTTTCGATAAGCCGCGGTATGTCGCAGAACCCGATCTTTCCCTCAAGGAAAAGTTTTACCGCGGCCTCGTTCGCGCCATTCATCACCGCCGGCATGGTGCCTCCGGCTTCGAGGGCGTCATATGCCAGCCTGAGGCATCTGAATGTTTCCGTATCAGGCTCTTCAAAAGTCAGGGGACCGCATTTCATCGGATCCAGTTTCGGGAAGTCGTTTGAGCATCTCTCAGGCCATGTGAGGGCAAGCTGGATCGGTATCCTCATATCAGGCTGTCCCAGCTGCGCAATTACAGAACCGTCCCTGTATTCCACCATCGAATGGATTATGCTCTGCGGGTGCACCAGTACCCTGATCCTGTCCGGAGTAAATCCGAAAAGCCAGCGCGCCTCAATGACCTCGAGCCCCTTGTTCATCAACGTCGCCGAATCTATGGTTATCTTGTTTCCCATATTCCAGTTCGGATGTGCCAGGGCCTGGGCAGCGGTAACATCAGCCAGTTCATGATATTTTTTCCCCCTGAACGGTCCCCCGGATGCTGTCAGGAGCAACCTCTCGGCATCCTGTCTCCTGCTTCCTGCAAGGCACTGGTAAATGGCGGAGTGTTCGCTGTCTATAGGGAAAACCGTAACGCCGTGCCGTTCAGCCTCCGACATGACGATACGGCCTGCCGTTACAAGTGTTTCCTTGTTTGCAAGCGCCACCTTCCTGCCTTTGCGTATAGCTTCAATGGTAGGCAGCAGTCCTGCAATGCCTACTATTGCGACGACTACTGTGTCAACGCCGTCGATGCCTGCGGCAGCCCTGATCCCGTCAGGACCGCTAAGGACTTCTATTCCCAAACCGTTCAGCCTGTTTTTAAGTTCGGCCGCAAGAACGCCGTCTCCGGCCGAAACCAACCGCGGCCTGAATTCCCTGGCTTGCTGCTCAAGAAGGTCTATATTTGAGTATGCCGTAAGAGCGCTTACCCTGATTCCCAGGTTCCTCACGACGTCAAGAGTCTGGACTCCTATAGAACCTGTAGAACCGAGCACAGCTATATTTTTTGCCATTGCAGACTCCTTTCCTAAAGTTTGGAGGTTTTTCAGAAGAAAAGGTTTATGAAAAAATAAACGGCGGGAGCAGTGAAAAGTATACTGTCTATCCTGTCCAGCACCCCTCCGTGTCCGGGCATTATATTCCCGTAATCCTTGATCCCTACCGCTCTTTTGACTGCCGATGCCGACCAGTCGCCCAACTGCGATATTATGCCGCATATAAGCCCGAGCACTGCAAACCGCATCAGCGGTACATCCATCCCGTTTATGAAGCAGGCGCCGAAAACCGTCATCGCGATTATGCATCCGGCAACTCCGCCGATACATCCCTCAAGAGTTTTCTTAGGGCTTATTTTTGGTACGATCTTTACCCTTCCGACAGCCAGGCCTGTGAAATAGGCGAACGTATCGGTCGCGCAGGCTCCTATGAGGATCAGCCAGATATACAGATACCCGGCTTCCATCTGCCTGGTGAGCGTAAAAAAGGAAAACAGGAACGGTATGTACATAATACCGAATAACGTGACCGATACATCCTTTATACCGTATTTCCCGTCTGAAAACATCAAAAAACAGAAAAGCGACACCAACAGGGCAAAAACAAAAACCGCGGCAGCAATCACGACGCTGTTTCCGCTGATCACCGCACCAGAAGGAAGTATGCCCGACAGGGCTATGTACAGCAGCGGGATGCATGCAGCGAAACTGATTGCTTTTACCGGCATGTATCCTCCCATTTCAAGCGCCCTGTTGAACTCATGCAACGCCATCACCGCAAGAAGGAAGACAGCTATGCCAATGGCAGTCTCCCCAAGATAGATCACTGCTGCTAGTATTGCTATCGCAACTATGGCACTTATGACCCTGGTCTTCATTTTTATACCCCCCCAAAACGCCTGTTTCTGTTCTGATAATCCCTGATAGCCTGGTGCAGATGCTCCTTTGAGAAATCCGGCCACAAAACGTTCGAGAACCACAATTCCGAGTATGATGACTGCCAGAGCAGGAAGTTGCTCAGCCTGTACTCGCCGCTCGGCCTTATCACGAGATCCGGATCAGGTATCCCGCTGGTATAAAGATAACTTGAAAACAGTTTCTCGTCCACATCTTCCGGGTCAAGCCTTCCTTCTTTGGCATCCTTCGCGATGCGGGCCGCTGCTGCGGCGATCTCGCACCTGCTTCCGTAGTTGAGGGCAATGATCAGGTTCAATCCGGTATTTGCGGCGGTATTTTCCACTACTCTTTTGATCTCTTTCCGGATCTCTTCCGACAGTTTGCCCGTATCGCCTATCACCGAAATCCTGATATTCGTCCCTGCAAGCTCTTTTTCCGCGTTCCGCAGGAACTCCAGCAGGAGATCCATAAGGCCGTCCACCTCTTCCTTTGGACGGTTCCAGTTCTCAGTGGAAAAGGCATATGCCGTCAAATATTTTATTCCGATGGCGTTGCATTCTTTGACCAGCCTTTTCAGTGTATTGGCTCCCTCTCTGTGCCCTGCATTCCTGGGCAGGCCTCTTTTGGCCGCCCATCTGCCATTGCCGTCCATGATGACAGCGATATGGACAGGCACATTGAGGCTGTTATCAAAGCCAGGGCTTTTGGCCTTCTTCCTGAACAACCACATCTGTTACCTCCGGACAATATACGAATAAACAGTGCAAATACTGCCGTAAATAAACAAGGCTGTATATACAGCCTTGTAAATCAGCTATTTACATTGCACACCAAAAGCTCAACTGTTTTTTCATCCAACAGCCTTTGCCTGACTACTCTCGAATCCGCGTCGTACCCCCTGTCTCTCAGCCTTGGTGCAGCCGTGAGACAGACAGTTATCTCGTAGCCCTGAGCTTTCAGTTGTTTCATGGCATCCTCCAGCCTGAAGCCGGAGACATCCTTCATCTGGATTATACCTCCATTATCTCCTTCTCTTTGAGTTCCACCAGCTTGTCGACCTCTTCTATGTACTTGTCAGTCAGCTTCTGGATATCATTTTCCGCTACTTTCAGGTCATCTTCCGTAATCTCGCCGTTCTTTTTCTGTGTTTTGAAATCTTCCAGTGCGTCTCTCCTGACGTTGCGTATCGCGATCTTGGCATTCTCACCGATCTTTTTCACCTGTTTGGTGAGTTCTTTCCTTCTTTCTTCGGTGAGCACCGGGAAAATCAGCCTTATAACCTTTCCGTCATTGCTGGGGTTTATACCGATGTCAGATTTCTGGATCGCTTTTTCGATATCCTTGAGTATCTTTGCATCCCAGGGCTGTATAACTATGACCCTTGCCTCCGGTACTGAAATGCTGCCCAACTGGTTGATTGGCGTGGGTACTCCGTAGTAATCCACGGTTATCTTGTCTAAAATAGCCGGATTGGCCCTGCCTGCGCGGATTCCGACCAACTCTTCCTTCAATGCGCCTATCGCCTTGACCATTTTGTTTTCGATATCCTTGTATTCTGACATATGAAACCCTCCTTTTTATGGATTATTTGGATCAGTATAATGTTGTTCCGATTTTCTCGCCTTTCATGACCCTCAGTATGTTTTCAGGGTCGCTCAGATCGAAAACGATCAGCGGCAGTTTATTATCCATGCATAAAGAGATCGCTGTCGAGTCCATTACGCCTAATCTGAGGTTAAGCGCCTCTGCGAACGATATCGATTCAAAACGGACAGCATTCGGATTCACTTTCGGGTCGGAATCATATACACCGTCCACCATGGTCGCCTTGAGAATGACATCCGCATCTATCTCGGCAGCTCTCAGCGCCGCTGTCGTATCGGTAGAGAAATAAGGGTTTCCGGTTCCGCATGCAAAAATGACTATTCTCTTTTTCTCGAGATGCCTTACAGCCTTCCTCCTTATATAGGGCTCTGCTATCTGTCTCATCTCGATGGCTGTCTGAACTCTCGTAGGAACGCCTTTTGATTCCAGTGCATCCTGCAGTGCCAGAGCATTTATAACTGTCGCCAGCATCCCCATGTGATCAGCCGTCGTTCTGTCCATGCCGACGCCGCTCCTGCCTCTCCAGAAGTTGCCGCCGCCTACCACAATCGCGATCTCGGCTCCCATTTCATAGGCCTGTCTTATCTTCTCAGCTACTTCATTCAGAACTTCCGTATCTATACCGGCCTTCCGGTCCCCCGCGAGCGCTTCCCCGCTAAGCTTAAGAAGCACCCTTTTGTATTTCAGAGCCATATGATAGTTACCCCCGCCTTTATAAATTGTTCTTCAATGAACACAAAAAATCCTGCCGACGCACTAAAAAGGGAACATATTTTGTATGCTCCCTTTTTTTCGATCTCTATCAGCCACCGATCTGCTTTGCAACTTCTTCTGCAAAGTTCTCTTGCTTCTTCTCCAACCCTTCTCCCCTTTCGAAACGGGCAAATCTTCTGATGTTGATATTTTCGCCTATCGTTGCGATCTTTTCAGCGACAAGCTGTTTTATCGTCTTATCCGGATCCTTGATCCAGGGCTGCTCGAGCAGGCAGACTTCTTTGTAGAACTTCTCCATCCTGCCTTCGACCATCTTCTCTATGACTTTGTCCGGTTTGCCTTCATTCTTTGCCTGTACTCTGAGAATGTTCATTTCTTTCTCGATAACCTCGGCAGGAACATCCTCCCTGCGCACATACTCAGGTCTTGCAGCAGCTATCTGCATAGCGATATCCTTTACCAACTGCTTGAATTCCTCATTTGCAGCGGCAAAGTCGGTTTCGATGTTTACTTCCACGAGGACGCCTATCCTGCCGTTGCCGTGTATGTAGGCATCCACGATGCCTTCTGCCGCGATCCTTCCGGCCTTTTTGGCAGCGGCGGCCAGTCCTCTTTCCCTCAATATTTCAATCGCCTTTTCCATATCGCCGTTAGCTTCAGTCAGGGCCTTTTTGCAGTCCATCATCCCTGAACCTGTTCTTTCACGGAGCTGTCTTACCATTTCAGCAGTAATCATCAGTATTCCTCCAAACACTAATATTTATATTATTAACCGCACAGGCGGCCGTTATTCCCAAACACTCCAGGTATATCCGCCCGGCTCCCTCTCAGGAACCGGGCGGCCCTTTGCCGTATTACTCAGCAGAGCTTTCAGTTGCTTCTGCTTCCGCAGCGGCTTCTCCGGAGACTTCCGCAGCAGTTTCTCCAGCAGCTTCTGCCGCCGGCTCTTCTGCGATCTCCGCTGCAGCATCAGCAGCTTCTCCGGTCATGTCAGTTCCATCCGTCTCATGGATCTTGTCTTCGCCGTCTGCTTCTCCGGTTGAGAATTGCTCACCCTGATTAGCCTCTATAACGGCATCCGCAATTTTCGACGCGATCAGCTTGACTGCCCTGATGGCATCGTCATTGCCCGGTATGACATAATCCACTTCGTCAGGATCACAGTTCGTGTCGACTATTGCCACTACCGGTATGCCGAGTTTCCTTGCTTCGAGGATAGCATTCCTTTCCTTCCTGGGGTCTACGACGAACAGCGCTCCAGGCAGCTTCTTCATGTCCTTTATGCCGCCGAGGTATTTCTCGAGCTTTTCCATCTCACCGCGCAGCTTGATGACTTCCTTCTTCGGAAGAACGTCAAACAGGCCGTTCTGCTCCATGGCTTCAAGCTGTTTGAGCCTTTCGATCCTCTGCTGGATCGTCCTGAAGTTGGTGAGCATACCGCCGAGCCATCTGGCGTTCACATAGAACTGTCCGCATCTCAGGGCTTCATCCCTGATAGAATCCTGGGCCTGTTTCTTCGTACCCACGAAAAGGATGCTGTCACCGTTCATGATGACTTCTCTTACAAAGAAATAGGCTTCTTCGATTTTCTTGACGGTTTTCTGAAGATCGATGATGTAGATGCCGTTCCTCTCAGTGAAGATGTATTCGGCCATCTTGGGGTTCCATCTCCTGGTCTGGTGTCCGAAGTGGACTCCTGCTTCCAGGAGCTGTTTCATTGAAATAACTGACATATATAACCTCCTTAAGTTTTTGCCACCACAGCCTTCATCCGCCCAGAACACCGTGAAACGGCACTTTTCTGCGCGTCCTGCCGTGTGTGTGATTTTTTTCTTTGATAGTATAACACACAGTTAATGAATTATCAATCAAAAAATTGGGTGAAAACGCACAGCAGGATGATACCCTTCAACAGCAGTGCAGCCCCAATGCATGATCGGCCATCCACCACCCGGATTCAACGGATACAAATTCCGGTTGAAAGTACGATGGAAATCAGGAATGCCTTATTACTTCGTCCATGAACTTTCTTATTTTATGCTCATCCTTGAGCCCCGGGCGTACCTCGACTCCCGTCAGCACGTCCACGGCAAAAGGCCTGGCTGCGCGGATGATACCGCCGATATTGCCGGGATTCAGCCCGCCTGCAAGTATTACCGGCACAAGGCTGTTTTCCTTTACTGACAGAAAAGTGGACAGGTCGACAGAAATGCCTGTCCCTCCAGGCATGGTTTCCGTAAATGAATCCACAAGTATGCCTGATACGCCTGCTTCCGACAGTGCACGGGCAGCTTCCGCGGAGTTTTCTATCTCGAAATCGCACATACCGCCGGCCCTGACACGAAGCGCCTTGATGACCCTGATGCCTTCGGTCCGCAAGCGCTTCACAACACGTGATATGTCGCAGAGCGACTCCCTGTGGTGAAGCTGCAGCATATCCGGCCTTATACCGAGAGCCGTTCCGATGACATCGTCCGGTGTACCGCCCGTCACAACACATGTGCATACATAAGGCGGGACCATGCTGACAAGGCGCGCAGCTTCGCTCCGTGAAATGTTCCAAGGTACAGGCTCCGGATAATCTGCAACAAATCCCAGCGTGTGTACTCCCGCGGCAACACATACCTTTATATCCCGTTCAGTCATTAGTCCGCAGACCTTGACACGGACCACTGTGAACACCCCTCTGACAAAGATTTTACACCCCATAAGCAAACCTGCTTCATATGCTGACGGCTGCATGCCCCTGGTTATCCCATGTGGAACCGGTCCTGCCTGTTGAAACGGTCCGGATGGTCAATCAACCGGTGTTATTGACGCATCAGACAGCATACGGTACATTTCCGCCGGATCGGGAGCTTTCAGGATGGCGGTGCCGACAAGCACCGCATCCGCTCCCGCTGATGCCGCCCTTCTGACGTCTTCAGGACTTTGTATTGAACTCTCGCTGACGATAAAAACATTTTCCGCCAGGTACCCGGTAAGTCGTTCCGTGGTGGCGACAGTGCCTCCGTCAGTTTCCAGCCTCAGGATGTCCCTGTTGTTTATCCCTACGAAACGCAATCCCAGATGTCGTATATTTTCCATATCTTCTAAGCTGTGGATCTCTGTCAGAGGCTCCAGTCCAAGCGCCAGCGCGTCTTCAGCCAGCCGCGCCAGTGTGTCCTTCTCCAGCATCGACGCTATAAGCAGGACAGCAGACGCACCTGCTTCGGCGCTTTCTTCCAGTTGCCTTCGGCATTTTATGAAATCTTTCCTGAGCACCGGCACCTTTGCCGACAGCGCGACACGCTCCAGCAGCTTTACCGACCCTCCGTAATGCTCACTTTCCGTGACCACGGATATCACAGGGGCGCCCGCCTTGACAAGTTCCGCGCCCAGAACCGCTGCATAGGCTTCCGGGATCAGGTCTCCCTCTGCAGGCGACTTGCATTTGATATCAGGTATCACTGCTATTCCGTTTTCTTTAGATCTCTTCATTAATATATTTGTAAATGTACCGTACGGAAAGGCTCTGTCAGGAATATAAACGCCTGTACTCATGTGAAGCCTCCACAAGCCTTTTCAGTTTTTTCTGCGCCTCTCCGCTGTCTATCAGTTCGCCTGCAAGCTCGATGCCTTCCCTGAAACTGCCCGCCCTGCCGCCGACCATCAGTGCTCCAGCGGCATTCAGAACGACTGCGGTCCTTCTCGGTCCTTTATCTCTTCCCGAAAAAACATCATCGATCATGGCAGCATTCTCCTGGGGGGTCCCGGTCGCGATATCTTCAAGGCTGCAGCGCTCAAGGCTGAAATCTTCCGGCTCGATCTCATATGTAGTGATGCTGCCGTTATCCAGTTCATTTATCCTCGTTTTCCCCAAAAGAGAAATCTCGTCAAGACCGTCAAGCCCGTGAACGAAAAGGGCTCTTTTATATCCGATGGAAGCTGCGACATGCGTGACCGTATCCAGCAGTTCGGGTTTGTAGACACCCAGTAAGTGCCTGGAAGCTTTGGACGGATTGATAAGCGGACCTATCACTGTATAGAAGATAGTCTTTATACCAAGATCCTTTTCAGGGGGAAGGACCTTGCACATGACCGGATGGAACAGAGGTGCATACAGAAATGCGATGCCCACGTCTTCAATAAGCTTTTCGACTCCTCTCGGGCTTTGGTTGAATTCAACGCCGAGTGCTTCCAGTACATCGGCGCTGCCGGAAAGGCTGGATATAGACCGGCTCCCGTGCTTTGCCACCGGGATGCCGGCAGCGGCCGCAACGAAAGCGACTGCTGTGGAAATGTTGAAAGTACTGAGTCCGCCGCCGGTGCCGCAGGTATCCATCAGTTCCTCGTCCACGTCAGGATCGATCCGGATGCAGTTATCCCTCATCGCCGCGGCTATGGCAGTTATCTCCGCCAGGGACGGCCCTTTCATCAACAGCGCCACCTGGAAGCCGGCGATCTGCGTATCGCTGAGTTCGTCGTTTCTTATAGCCTCGATCAGACCATAGATCTCTTCCGTTGTCAGATCTTCCTTTGCTGTCAGTCTTGCGAGTACATCTTTGATCAGACTCTTACCCATTCTCATCTCTCCTCTTCTCATCATTTCTCTGATATATTTTCGATTTATTACAGCTGTTTACAGCCTGTAATCTCATGGTAGTCATATGGCTCCGTGATAATACCTGTGTAAGCCTGATACACTTTCAAAACTGCCGATATGTCTCAATATCTGATTCATTTTCGTATCCGATGTGTTTTCGGCTTATAACGGGGCAAGCGGCCGCCTGGTGCCGGCAGTGCTGAAAAGCTCTGCACTCAACCGCATATGGCCGCTTTCATCTTTCTGACATATTCCGCAACATGCTCGACACACTTATCGCCGTATTCTTCCACTATTTTTACCACTGCGCTTCCCACGATGATGCCGTCACCGTAACAGGAAAGTTCTGCAGCCTGTTCCGGCGTCGATATGCCAAATCCGATGGCGCATGGGATATCTTTCACATTTTTGACGGCTTTTATCATCCCGCTTACTTCATGTCCTATTTTCTCCCTCATGCCGGTCACACCCAGTGAAGATACGCAGTATACAAAGCCTTCCGCTTCGGCTGCTATCATCCTGATGCGTTCACCGGATGTCGGCGCTATCATCGGAATGAGTGTTATGCCATGTTTCCTGCAATACGGCAGCAGTTCGTCCCTCTCTTCGAAAGGGACATCCGGGATGATCACCGCATCGATACCCGATCTGCTGCAGTTTATCATGAACCTTTCCGTGCCATATGTCGCCACGGGATTGACGTATGTCATCAATGCAACTGGTACATCGCAGCTATTCCTGAGCCTCTGCATCATCGTAAAAACGTCGTCCACGGTAACGCCGCCGGCAAGCGCCCGCTCGTCGGCAGCCTGTATCACAGGCCCCTCGGCCACAGGATCCGAAAACGGTATGCCCAGCTCTATCAGGTCTGCGCCCGCCTCATACATACTGTAAATCAATTGCTCCGTGACAGTTATCGAAGGATCTCCGGCAGTTATGAAAGGAATGAACGCCTTTCCACGTGAAAAAACCCTGTCAAGCCTGCTCATTTATCTGCACCCCCCTGTACCGTGCTATGGAAGCCACATCCTTGTCTCCCCTTCCGGAAAGACATATAACGATTATCCTGTCCCTTGCCATTTCCGGGGCTATTTTCTTCGCATATGCCACTGCATGAGCACTCTCGATGGCAGGGATGATTCCTTCCGTACGGGACAGATATTCAAACGCATCTACCGCTTCATCATCAGTCACCGGAACATACTCTGCCCTGCCCCTGTCCCGGAGTCCGGCGTGTTCCGGGCCGACGCCCGGATAATCCAGTCCTGCCGAAATCGAGTAGACAGGCGCTATCTGGCCGTATTCATCCTGGCAGAAGTATGATTTCATACCATGGAATATTCCGACACTGCCCAGGGTCATGGTGGCCGCCGTCTTGTCCGTATCGATCCCGCGGCCTGCTGCTTCACAGCCGATCAGGCGTACCCCTCCATCGTCTATGAAATCGTGGAAAATGCCTATTGCGTTGCTGCCCCCGCCAACACAGGCCAATACCACATCAGGAAGCCTGCCTTCTTTTTCTGCAAGTTGCTGTTTCACTTCCTGCCCTATTACTTTCTGGAAATCCCTCACCATCGTTGGGAACGGATGAGGGCCGACAGCCGATCCAAGCACATAGTGGGTATCGCTTATCCGCCTTGTCCATTCGCGCATGGCCTCATTAACTGCATCCTTCAGCGTCTGTGTCCCGGTGGTCACCGCGTGGACCTTCGCTCCCAGCAGTTCCATCCTGTAAACGTTCAGAGCCTGCCTCTCAGTATCTTCTTTCCCCATATATATCTCACATTCCATGCCCATCAGGGCGGCGACGGTCGCAGTTGCGACACCATGTTGTCCAGCGCCTGTCTCCGCGATCAGCCTGGTCTTCCCCATGCGTTTTGCCAGCAGGGCCTGGCCCAGTACATTGTTGATCTTGTGCGACCCGGTGTGATTCAGGTCTTCACGCTTGAGGTAAATTTTCGCCCCGCCGAGGTCTTTTGTCATCTTTTCCGCATAATACAGCATGGACGGGCGTCCGGCATAGTTCCTCAGCAGACCGTTCAGCTCCGCTGTGAAATCCGGGTCGTTTCTATACCGTTCATACGCCTGTTCCAGTTCGATGAGGGCATTCATCAATATTTCGGGAACATACTGCCCTCCGTGTATGCCGAATCTTCCTTTTGACAATCCGATCCTCTCCTTTGCAAAATAAAAAGCTTTTATCCCTGCTGTCAGGGACAAAAGCTCTTAACTTCTGCGGTGCCACCCAAATTGACGGAAAAACCGCCCACTCGTTTTTGCATACTATCATATGCAACCCTGCTGATAACGGGCGGGTCCCCCGTAAGCGCCTACTCTTGCATTGAATTTCGGGCTTCCCTCACAAGTCCATTCGGAACGGCCCCGCAACCGCATTCCCACCATTTCTGCCGGGCTGACGGACCAATGGCCCATTGCCGGCAAGCGGCTCTCTGAATACAGGAATCCGTTCTTACTCCTCTTGATCATAGGTGTATTTCATATTCATTTTATTTCTGTTGATTGTAACATCGACATGCCTGTCTTGTCAATGGCTCAACTGTCATATTCCCGGATCAATGAGCGAGATCCGCAGAACACCGCCAATTCCAACAGGCAGCCGGTCTGAACATAACATGGCGACGAAAGCGCCATTTACCGGAAGTCGTTTATTCGCTTCCTTCTTATTGGCAACCAGTATTCTATTTTATTATCATCGAAGTATACTTCCATTTCCGGACCGTTATCATGTTCATACAAATCATTATCAGGCAGCCATTCTTTCCAGGCATACATCTCGCATTCCATCAATGCATTGATATCATTGCCGTTGCTTGAGAATATTGCCCATTCGTATGGGGCGACTTTATAAACTTCATATTTCCCCTGGTCTGATATTTCATCGGTTTCTGCAGCAATATAAAAGTAAAAGCTCCTGTTATATGGATCTTTTTCCGTACAGGACAATCCCAGTATTACGCTTTTGGTACAACTGTTTTCCTTATTTTTATTAAACTTCTTTATCCTTTCTGCATCGCCTTCCTTGTGACACCTTTCCCAAAACTCTCCGAACGCGTTGTTGTCGGTTTCAGGTATCCATGTCTTAATGCCGATTACATTGAATGCTTCTTTGCTTTCTATACGCACCGAAACCAAGTTTAGCCCTCCATTCCGTTCCTGTTGTTTTATTGTTCCGCCCACAATATTGAATTTCTGCCGGTGTCAGTTGACATTATCATATTGGCCGTTTGTTTTCAATATTTTTTAGTAAATGTCTCAGAAAATAATTATTTTCTGTACAAGCAATTTACTTCGATATGCCTCATATACTTATACGGTGACTAATTTTCCGGGAGGTGCCTCATTTGCTGCACTTCTTGTACACCATCCTCAGCGAGGTACTGGGCAGCATAGTGTTCCAGCTTGGATATGTTACCAATGCCAACTCGTTCCCGCAGCCTCTTACTCCGGAAGAAGAACAGAAATACATCGCAGCATACAAGGAAGGCAGCGAAGATGCCAGGAATATACTGATAGAGAGGAATCTGCGGCTCGTGGCCCATATCGTGAAGAAGTACAGCACGTTCAGCAGCGACATCGACGACCTCATTTCCATTGGCACCATTGGGCTGATCAAGGCCATCTCCACGTTCGACCAGTCCAAAGGTACCCGGCTTGCGACCTATGCTGCCCGCTGCATAGAGAATGAAATATTGATGCAGATCAGATCAACCAAGAAAATACAGAGCGAGGTATCTCTCCATGACCCGATCGGAGTGGATCGGGAAGGCAACGAAATTACCCTGATCGACGTTATTGGCAACGAAACCGAATCCGTGATCGACGAAGTGGAATTGAAACTCCAGGTCAAGCGTCTTTACAATAAAATGAAATCAGTGCTCAAGAAACGGGAAAAAACCGTATTGGAACTTCGTTACGGCCTACTGAACGGAACAAGCAAAACGCAGCGTGAAATAGCCGGCATGCTCGGTATTTCGCGATCCTACGTTTCGCGTATAGAGAAAAAAGCTATCAAGAAGCTCAGCAAGGAACTTGAACCGGAAAGCGGTCACTGACGGGGGCGAAATGCCCCCGCGGCCTCTCCTTAAGGATAGGACGGGCACTTCGAACAATACATCTGCGGAACATCAGATGTGATCATCAGATGTGATCATCAGATGATTCAGCCGTAAAACACCGAATACAGTGATACGTTTCTGTACCGGATACAGCGGCAAGGTTTCTGTATCGGCCATTAAGGCGTATATGCAATCCTTTACTTGGGCTGAATTCCGGCGTTGTAATATATAAGTCCACATCCCAATACATCAGCAGGCGTCCCGGCATCCCATGTGCCGGTCTATCATGTCGATCGCCTCATCGATGAACTGGAGAAGGGTCATATCCTTTATCCCTGCCACCTGTATGCAGCATTTGTTCACAGGTATTAGTACCTTCAGCGCCGGGCTCCCGGCAATGGCTGCCGCCATGGCCGGCGAAAGCTCCCCCAGCATCGAGTTGGCTGCGAGTATCCCTATTACACCGACGATGACATCCGCCTTGTCCGCATTGTAAACTATGGCGTTTTCACCGGTAGCCCCTTCATCGGCTCCAGCCTTCAGCATTGCCGAAGTGGCAAGCGCATTGGTGCCAAGGGCCAGTATGTCAACGGAATCATTGTACCGGCTCCTCAGCCTTTCAACTATAACTTTCCCTATTCCGCCTCCCTGTCCGTCCACGACCGCAATTTTCATAAAACACTATGACCTCCTGGTTACTGGTTTTTTGTATGTCAGCACCAACTGCCGCCAAAATGATGCCGTCCCGCAAAACATCCGTGAGCTGTAATAAACAATATATGTAAGCCATGATATGTAATGTGATACATGTCTTCAGTTCCGGCCATGCATGATATTCCAGTCATGCATTCAGTTCTCCTGCTTTGTTCAGGGCAACCTTTGTGATCGCCGGACCCGTCAGTTCATATATCAAAGTCGCGCTCAACACCACAGCGCGTATGGTCTGGGCATACTCCGGCACGAGCTGCGCCGCCAGCAATGAGAGTCCGATCGCCACTCCCGCCTGCGGGACAAGTGAAAATCCCACATACTTTCTGATCACTGCGGGAGCTTTCATTATAGCAGCGCCGATCGCTGCCCCCACTATCTTCCCGACGACACGGAAAATAATATAAAGTATACCGATCAATCCTACCTGCGGCAGAACGGTAATATCAAGTTCCATACCAGAAACCACAAAAAACATGAGGAATATCGGCGGTGTCACGGAGTCTGCCAGTTTCAGTATCGAGATCCCTTCACTGCTCACATTCACAAGCGTAGCGCTCATGGCCATACAAAGAAGAAGCGGTGACAAGCCCAGCATCGACGCAAGCGAACTGCCGAGGAAAACAAATCCGCTCGTGATGATAAGGCGGTTTGAATCTTTTTTGAAATACCGCAGAGGGATCTTGAACATGATCCCGAGCAAAAACCCAAGAAGCAGCGATCCCAGGATCTCGCCGACAGGCTTGAGTATCGACAGGATAAGTGACGTTTCTCCCGGGTTTTGCATCATGTTGACTATTGCGACTGCGAACCCGAATGCTATAAGTGCAACAGCGTCATCAAGCGCCACAACGCTGAGCAGAGTTTCAGTGACAGGTCCCTTTGCCCTGTATTGCTTTATTACCATAATGGTCGCCGCCGGGGCCGTAGCAGATGCAATGGCGCCGAGCAGAAGCGCAAGCTCAGCATCAAAGCCTGACAATGCGAGGATCAGCGCAACTACGGAAGTTGCTGTCAGTCCCTCGAAGATAGCGATCACGACAGGCATTGGACCCACTTTTTTCAAATATGTAATCTTGAATTCCGAGCCTATGGAAAATGCTATGAATGCCAGCGCCATCTCGGAAACAAGTTCCAGGCCTTTTACCGTATCCGCAGGCACCAGCCTGAGCACGAATGGACCGATCAGAAGGCCGGCAATCAGATATCCTGTGACATTGGGAAGCTTTGCCAGTTTTACGACACGGCCGAACAAAAGCCCTGCAAAAAGGATCAGCGCCAGGTAAAAAAGTGTATTCAGCTGCATTTTCAGAATTCAACTCCTTCTGTGCTCAGGACAGGCAATGTGAATATTACCCCGGTATCCGGCTTCGAAAGGTCTCCGACGACTTCCCGTATTATCTTTTTAGCCTGCTCGACTTTTTCATCCGTCAGTGCCATAAACAGCGTCTTGCTTTCCTTCCTCTCCGGATCTATCAGCATACGCAGAGATCCTCCAAAGATAGGGAAATCCTCGCCGCTTTTTGCAAGTTCCCTGACCATACCGGTGCTGTTCAGGATAGTCGCACCGCATATCCCGTCTTCCATTAGTTTCTCAAGCAGTGTGTCGAGTACCTCTACCCTGTTCAGTACCATCACCATAAGTTGCATTTATACATCACCTCAAATAAAAAGGTCATACTTAAAACAACAGCTTTAAGTATAACCTTTCATTTAGCCAAGTCAACCCATTGGATTTATTTTTATGTTGCCTGCAGCATTAGTATCCCTTCTCAAGCATACCTTTGGCGATCTCAGCAAATACTGGTGCTGCTGATTTGCCTCCAAGCCGGCCGTCTTCAGCAAATACCGCTACTGCGTATCTGGGTTCCGCTGCCGGGAAATATCCCGTGAACCAGGCATGTACGACACCCGGCGACCCCGTCTCGGCGCTGCCTGTTTTGCCTCCAGCACCGCCGTAATAGCCTATAACTGCTTCAGTGCCAGTGCCGCTGAGTGTAACGGCTTCCATCATTTCCCTTATCCTGTCGGAGGTTTCTTTCGATATTATCCGGCGCCCTTCGCTTACTTTTATCCTTTTGACTGTCCTGCCGTTCTCATCGACAATTGCGTCCACTATGTTGACCCTGTTTTTGATGCCCCCGTTGGCAACCGTGGCGGTAAGGTCGGCGACCTGTACCGGCGTCGCAAGTATCTCGCCCTGTCCGATGGCGATATTCGCTATATCGGCCCTGCTGTGGTATGCATTTATATCAGGCAGATTCCCCGGTGATTCTGCTACACCCTGTTCCGATATCCCGGTCCTGGATCCAAGGCCGAATTTCTGCGCCGTCTCCACCAGCCTCCTGTAGCCGATCCTCTGGCCAAGCTCAATAAAATACGAGTTGCAGGACAGTGCGAACGCCCTCTCGAGGTCCAGGCTGCCGTGCCCTCCCTCATAGTAGGAATAGCATTTGAACGTTAGCCCGTTGATTTCGACTGCTCCGCTGCAGTAATAGTTGTCCGGATCGGTGAACTCATGACGTCCGAAAATCGCCGGGATATCGATGTGTTCGGGGAATGGCACCGGACTGTAGGAAAAACCGTCAAAAAACCTGTATATGTCAGTCAGGCTTCCGGCTTCGCCCGGGCTGGCTCTGTCACCTGCATCATTTTCTTCTGCAGCATCTCCGTTCATGATCTCTTCTTCATTTTCGAAAAATGCCGCCAGGTCTATGATTTTGAATACGGAGCCGAGGTTGTAGGCTGCTGTCGCTTTGTTGAACAGTTCCTTGCCGCTGCTGTCAAGGTACTTCTCCACGGCATTCTGGTCAAAATGCGGCCTGCTTGCCATGGCAAGTATGTCTCCTGTCACGACATCTTCCACGACGACAGCTCCTGACAGCCTGTTATTGTCCATAGCATCTTCTACTATCTTCTGTACATGATAATCCAGTGTCAGCCTTACATTCAGCCTGCTGTCGCTGCTCCAGTCCTTCAGCCTGTAACCGAACCCCTTTATCGGCTCCCTTACGGCATCCGTAACTGTTCCGATCTCGAAGGCCACATTATCTCTAAGTATGTCTTCATATGCCTTCTCGATGCCCGACATGCCCACCTGGTCGCTTTTGTTCAAATATCCTGTCACATGCCTTGCCAGTGAATCCTCTCCGTACCGTTCCAGCGAACAGATGACCGAGATCCAGTCCACATCCAGGTTCTTGAGCGCTTCTCCGGCACTTTCGTCGATTTTCAGCAGTAAAGGACTGCTCTTTGATGTCAGATCCTCAGGCATGCCGACACCCATCGCTCTGAAAACTTTTTCCTTCTCAGCCTCAGACTGCGGCATGAGGGATGTCTTTACCAGCGCCATGTATTTGATTTCCCTGTTTGTGAACGGGATATTGTTCCGGTCAAGTATGTTGCCCCTGATCCTCTCTATACCCATGCCGGACACTCTTTGCCTGAACGCAGCTTCCTCCAGCGATCTGTCAGGCACAAGCTGCAGCATGGCTGTTCTTGCGGCAAGAAGCAGGAAAAGCAGCGTAAAAATACCGCCGAGTATGTAAACCCTCCTCACTGACAAGCAAATAACCCCTTTCAACGGTGATACCAAGATTCTTGCCGTCGCAAAGGGGTTATATTCATCATGACGTACTGCGGTGGAAAAGGCCTCGGCCGGCTATATAACTATGGTCTTTACAGCAGATGACCTGGAGAAGACATACGAGGAAATCAAAATATTGATACCGTTGAACTGCGCAAGGCCGGTTGGGGCAGCCAGGAGTTGGTTTTAAAGGATCTGACGGAAATATCGTTATATTTCTTGCTTAAGCATGGTGTTTATAAATCGCTGACCGCTTTTCGCCTCAGCATCGTGTACGGTTCCACGGGCCGGTCCATGTGCATGTAAACAGTCATCTGCGGATGTGGGGCTGCTTCTATGACTTCCCCATCAGCATTCCGCATTTCCGTGACTTTGTGCATGCGGTACGGCCCTTTTGGAGGCACCACCTCAAGCTCGTCTCCCACTGCAAACCTGTTGCGCTGTTCGATGGTGGCTGTGCCCGTCTTTTCGTCATAGGCCGTCACAAGACCGACGAAATCATACTCCCTTACATATGAACTGGATCCGTATACCTGGTCGTCGCCGGTGGGTTTGCTGTAAAAGAAACCCGTCGTGTAATCCCTGTGGCTGGCCTTTGATATTTCTTCAAGCCATGCCTTGTCGAAGGTGTATCCCCCAGGGTCTGAAATATACGCATCCAGCGCTTCCCTGTACGCTTTCACGACTGTAGCGACATAATAGGAGCTTTTCATCCTTCCCTCGATCTTGAGGCTCGAGATCCCGCTCTCCGCTATTTCAGGTATGTGCTCTATCAGGCACAGATCCTTTGAATTAAATATATATGTGCCCCTTTCGTTCTCATAAACAGGGAAGTATTGGCCGGGCCGCTTTTCCTCGACCAGGTGGTATTTCCATCTGCACGGGTGTGCGCACTGCCCCCTGTTCGAGTCCCTGCCGGCCATGTAGTTGCTCAGCAGGCAGCGTCCGGAATAAGAGATACACATCGCCCCGTGGACGAACATCTCGAGTTCCAGATCCTCCGGCACGTTCCTCCTTATCTCCCTGATCTCATCGATCGAGAGTTCTCTTGCAAGTATTATCCTTTTGACGCCATGCCTGTGCCAGAATGCCGCGCTCCTCCAGTTCGTGTTGTTTGCCTGCGTGCTCAGGTGGAGTTCCATATCCGGCGCATACTGGCGCAGCAGGTCGAAAACGCCCGGATCCGAGAATATGACCGCATCCACTCCCATATCCCTCACCCTGGCGATATACTCGGCCATACCTTCAAAATCTTTATTATGGGGTATTATATTCATCGTGAGATAGACTTTCCTGCCATGGGCATGAGCAAAAGCGATCCCCTCATCAAGTTCATCATCGGAGAAATTGCCGGCTGCCGCCCTCAGGCCGTACTCCTCTCCTCCTAGGTATACGGCATCGGCTCCATAAGCGACGGCCATTTTCAGCTTTTCAAGATTCCCGGCCGGAGCCAGCAGTTCAGGTCTTTTAATGGTTTTGCTCCTGTTCATCGATCCATCTCCGTTTCCATGCGCTTGTAAGACAATGCCACCCCGTCCCCGACAGGCAGGACGCTCGTGTCCAGCGACGGATCATTGCGCAGCGTATCAATGTATGAGCGCATATTATTCACTATCGTCCTGTGCTTTCTTGCCACAGGCCCTTCCCTGTCCACCAGGCCCATGTACAGGACATTGTCGGTTATGAGAAGGCCTCCGTTCCTGAGCATCCTCAGGCATTCCGGCAGAAATACGGGATATTGCCCCTTTGCCGCATCCATGAATATCATATCATATGTCTTATCCAGGCACGCGAGCACTTCCGAAGCCTCTCCCGCTATCACGGCTATAGTGTCTGCCAGCCCTGCCCTTTTGATGTACTCATGTGCTTTGGAAACCATGTCTTCATCGCGTTCGATGGTATCGATCCTGCCGCCGGGCGCAAGTATCCCCGAAAGCAGTATTGCGGAATAGCCTATCGCAGTCCCTATCTCGAGTATCCGCGCAGGTTTCACCAGCCTGCCCAGCACGATCAGCAGTTCGGCTGTCTCATGTTTTACGATCGGCACGTAATTCCGGGCTGCATATTGTTCCATCTCCTTCAGCAACCCCTCACCCGGCTTCAGTATCTTTCTCCCGCATATGCCTGTCCCGCCGCAGGATCTGTTGTCTCGTCCAGGTTCAGTCATTTTCTGTCCCCTTCCGGAAGATGTATCCAAAAAGCAAAGAGGCTGCAGCAGGCAGCCCTTTTATTTGTCCTGTACGTATTTTTTGATATTGGCCTGATGTTCCTTGTATGTCTTTGCGAAAGCATGCGAACCGTCGCCCTTTGCCACATAGTAAAGATAAGGAGTGTCGTCGGGATTGACCGCAGCCCGTATCGACGCTTCGCCGGGACAGCATATCGGTCCGGGCGGAAGTCCTTCATGCAGGTAAGTATTATATTCATCCTCTATATCGTAATCCTCATAAAGCAGCCTTTCCTTGTACGAGCCGGTCCTTTTGAAGTATATATACTGTATGGTAGCGTCGACCTGCAGCTTCCTCAGCGAAGCATCCTTATTCTTCAGCCTGTTGTAAAGCACGCCCGCTATAATGTGCCGGTCATCCGGATCCTTTGCCTCCCTCTCTATTATGGAAGCCATTATGACCACATCGTCCATGGTCATCTCCACCGGGAGGTTGGCGATCATATCCCTGTATTGCTGCTTGAACTTTCTGTCAAAATTATCCAGCATTTTAACTAAGATCTCCCGGTCACTTGCATTGTAATCATACTCATAAGTGTCCGGGAACAGGTAGCCTTCCAGCCTGTATTCCCGCTTTGGCAGGTTTTTCAGGAAATCATAGTCGAACTCTTCGGTGTTTGCGCTTTCGATGAACTTCTGCTTGTCCTTGATTATCCTGTTGCTGTACAATATATCAACAATTTGCAAAAACGTCTTGCCTTCAGGTATCGTGACTTTTCTGGTCACAGGCGCGGAGGAAAGGACCCTCATCATCTCGTCATACGACAGGTCGGGACTTACGATATGCGTGCCGGACTTGTATGTCCCGTCATATCCGTTTATCTTGGAAAGCAGCTTGAAAACAGTCTCATTCTTTATCAGTCCCTGTTCAGACAGTTTCTTGGCTATCTGCGAAGTAGTTGCACCTCGTTCTATGACGAATTCCACACCTTCGCTCTCATCGATGACTATCTCTGGTTTCATGCTGGCTTCCCGTTCGTTCTTCATGATATAGTCATATGAAACGGTCGCGCTGACAACTATAATGGAAACCATTACTGACAAAATCAGCAAGAAGACCAAAACCCTTCTGATCTTTTTATAGTTGCGTTTCCCTGCGGTCTTCTGTTTCCTGGTTTTACCGTTCTTTTCGGCACCCTGTCCGCTGCCCGGCCTGCGCGCATTGACGCTGCCTGTACGCGGACTGCCTGCCTTACCGGTGCCTCTGCCCGATGAACCGCCCGGTACCCTTACATCTTCCCAGTCCATCCTTCCACCTCCTGCGTTCGGCCTTATTTGTCATGGCCGGATCCAAGCCTGCTCCTTGCCTTGGCCCTCTGCTCCGTATCCAGTATCCTCTTTCTCAGCCTTATATTTTTCGGAGTCACTTCCACCAGTTCGTCATCAGATATGAATTCCAGCGCCTGCTCAAGGCTCAGGATCCTTGGGGGCGTAAGCCTCAATGCCTCGTCAGACCCTGCCGCCCTCATGTTGGTGACATGCTTTTTCTTACAGACGTTCACGACTATGTCTTCGTTCCGGGAATTCTCTCCGACGATCATTCCCTCATATACCATGGTCCCCGGTGTTATGAAGAGGGTGCCTCTTTCCTGTGCATTGTACAGGCCGTACGTCACTGCCTCCCCGTCTTCCCACGCTACCAGGGAACCTCTCTGTCTCTGCGTTATCTCTCCCTTGTACGGTTCATAACCGTAGAATATGTGATTCATTATACCATTGCCCTTCGTATCGGTCAAAAATTCCGACCTGTAGCCGATCAGCCCTCTTGCAGGTATCTTGAACTCAAGCCTCATGTATCCTTCCGCAGCGGAGCGCATGTCTGTCATTTCCGCCTTGCGGCTGCCCAGTTTCTCCATCACCGTGCCCATGTATTCTTCAGGTACATCTATCATCAGCAGTTCGATGGGCTCACATACGACTCCGTCGATCTCCTTCAGTATAACCTTCGGTTTTGACACCTGGAATTCATAGCCCTGCCTCCTCATTGTCTCGATCAGTATCGAGAGATGGAGTTCGCCTCTGCCTGAAACCTTGAACGAATCAGGGCTGTCAGTCTCCTCGACCCTTAGGCTCACATTGGTTTCAAGTTCTTTGAAAAGGCGGTCCCTGAGGTGTCTGGACGTGACATACGTCCCTTCCTTTCCGGCAAACGGGCTGTCGTTCACGCTGAACGTCATGCTGACCGTAGGCTCGTCTATGTCCACGAACGGCAGGGGTTCAGGCACTTCCGCATCACAGACAGTTTCGCCTATGTTGATCCCGTCTATGCCGGAAACCGCAACTATTTCCCCGACACCGGCCTCTTCGCACTCGATGCGTTTCAGTCCTTCAAATACATATATCCTGCTGGTTTTGGAGCGGTATACAGTTCCGTCCTTTTTGCACACAGCCACCTGCTGCCCGGCGCTGATCCTGCCCCTGTCGACCCTGCCGACGGCTATCCTGCCCACGTAGTCATCGTAATCTATGTTCGAGACAAGAAGCTGCAGCGGTTTGTCCTCCTCGCCCGCCGGGGCAGGAACATGGTCTATGATGGTTTTGAACAGCGGCTCCAGGTCCCGCCTCTCGTCGTTGATGTCAAGCACGGCATAGCCTTCCCTGGATGAAGCGTACACAACAGGAAACTCAAGCTGGTCATCGTCGGCGCCCAGTTCTATGAACAGATCCAGCACTTCATCCACTACTTCCCCTGGTCTCGCCTCCGGCCTGTCTATCTTATTGACGACAACAATGGGCTTCAGGTTCATTTGAAGTGCTTTTCTCAGGACAAAACGCGTCTGGGGCATCGGCCCTTCAAAAGCATCTACAAGCAGCAGGACCCCATCCACCATTTTCAGCACACGTTCCACTTCGCCGCCGAAGTCCGCGTGTCCCGGCGTATCTACGATATTTATCTTTATATCCTTATATCTGACTGATGTATTCTTCGCCAGTATGGTGATCCCGCGTTCCCTTTCCAGGTCGTTTGAGTCCATCACCCGTTCCTGTACCTGCTCGTTTTCCCTGAATATGCCGCTTTGGCGGAGCATCCCGTCAACCAGGGTCGTCTTTCCATGGTCTACATGTGCGATTATTGCTATATTCCTTATATTGTTCCTCTTTTCTGCCACAGTATCCTTTCCTTTCAGTCCATATGAAGCAAATCTATTGCCAGCAGTTTGCCTTGATTTGCAGCATCCATCCGGTTTATGACAGTTCCCGGATGCAGCAAGATAAATTTTAAAATATCGAAACATCAATGTCAATAAAATCAAAACTCCCGGGGCGATACGCCGCCGGGAGCGCAAAACGGTTTACCTTCGGATTCCCGGGAAGCCTCTCCGGAAACGCTGCTGTTATTCGCGGACGGTTTCCGTTTCATGCAGCAATCCTGTGTCTTTCATTTTATCGATGATCTCCAGGAAAACCGAAACTATATGGGAATCGAATTGTGTGCCTGAACCGTTCAGCAGCTGCTGTCTTGCTTCTTCAAAGGTCAGCCTTGACCTGTAGGCCCTGTCGGACAGCATCGCATCAAAAGCGTCGGCGACCGAGATTATCCTTGCCAGCAATGGTATGGAATCGCCGCTGAGCCCTTCGGGGTATCCCGTGCCGTCGATCCGTTCATGGTGGCATTTCACGACGGGCACCACATCCTTGAACATTGAGACTGCTGAAAGGATCCTTGCGCCTTTCAGGGGATGCTTCTGTATTTCTTTCAGTTCTTCTTCACTCAGCTTGTCTGTTTTGAGCAGGATATCATCTGCCGTCCCTATTTTGCCGATATCGTGGAATATGCCGCCTATCCTCAGCGTCTCAAGCTCTTCCGAAGGCAGTCCGAGAGCTTTCCCTATCTCAAGGGCATACTGCGCTACCCTGTCCGAATGGCCCCTGGTATAGATGTCTCTTGCATCCACCGCCTGCCTCAGCGCTTCGATGGTATCCATGTACCTGAGCTTGAGCTGGTCGTATGTCCTGCTCAGTTCTTCATTCTTCATATTGACCAGCGAATGAAGGAATGCATTATTGATGGACGAAGCGGCCTGGTTCGTGTATATCTCGAAAAGTTCTATGCCTTCGTCCCTGTTGGCCCCTTCAACATAAATCACGCCTATCGCCTGGCTCTTTTCGTTGTTCAGGGGCAGGATGACGCCTTCCTCCAGTTCGACTCTCTGTTTCGTGATCCTGGCGTACCCGATATGCTCCATCAGGTTCGGGCTGAGCATTTCCATGAAATGGTTTATTGTCGCCCTATATTTGCCTATCCCTTTAAAAATGCTTTTATGGCCTTCTTCCGACATATCCGTGATATCATCCACCAGGATGAACGCATTCTCGCCGTCCACAAGCGGCATCAGTTCCTGGAGTATGTCCTCGAGGATCGTGTCTATCGGCTGCAGCGAGTATATCTTCGGAACAGCCCTCAATATCTCGTTGAGACCGTCTCTGAATTTTTTGATGGTCCTCATCTGGGAAATCGATTTGATGCCTGATTCGACCCACAGCAAAAGCTGGTCGAAACGGTCGCTTTTTTCACAATAGCCCTGTATATCCAGGGCTTTTATGGTCTCCAGCGGCGGAGCCAGGTCATTATGCCCTGTCAGCAGCAATATGTGTATCTCCTTGTCGAATTCCCTGATCATTTCCACTACCTTGTCGCCATGGACCGGATACATCAGGTAATCGAGTATCATAAGGTCGAATTTCTCGTTCCTGACCCTTTCCACGGCTTCAAGCGGATCTGTAACGCCGGTGAAGTCATAGCCGCTCCGCCTCAGTATCACCGACAGCGAATCGATTATCCCGATCTCGTCATCTACAACGATTACCCTGTAACTCGCCGGACCTGCCTTTGCTCTCTTTCTCATCTGTATTCCTCCTGACCGCCGTTGGTTATACATGGTATGGATATAAAGAAAGTAGTACCGCAGCCTTCCTTGCTCTTGAACGTGATGTTCCCTCCGAAGCGGCCCCTGATGGTGGAATATGACATGTACAGACCCAGTCCGGTACCTTTCTTGCCCTTTGTGGTTATCATTTCTTTAAAAAGCCTGTTTGCGACATTTTGCGGTATACCCTTCCCGTAATCCCTGATGATGAATTCCACATTATCCCCGCTTCGGACTATTTCCATATCTATAGTACCGGCTTGTCCGTCATATGCCTGCATGGCGTTTATTATAATATTGTCGAGCACCTGGACCAGGTTGCTTACTTCTCCTTTTATCTCGGTCCGCATATCGATGTTGCGCTGTATATTAAGTACACAGTGGTACCTTTTCAGTTCGTGCTTAAGCAGCAGTTCGACCCTTTTGACCGCTTCGTCCACAGTGAACCTCACTGTACCGGACGCTGTCATCTGCACGGCCTGGCCCTTGACAGCCGAAATGACATCGGACATGTAAGCGCAGTAAGGTTTCATCTTGTCGAGCCATGTAAGCATTTCACCGGCTATTTCCATGTGGTCCTGCTCATTTACGCTCCTGTCGCCTATCGAATCCCTGTACTCATAAACCAGGTCCTTGAGCGCCTCGATGGCTCCTGAAATTGACATGATCGGGGTCCTCAGGTTGTGGGCTATGCCCCCGATCAGCTGGCCAAGCGATGCCAGCCGCTCCCGCTCGATCAGTATCGCCTGCTTCTGTTCTATGGACTCTATATTCGCTTTTGCAAGTTCAAGTATCTTATTGAATGCAACCACCAGGTCACCTATCTCATCATTCGACGTTACAGGCAGTTTGCGGTCCAGGTCCACATTTTCGCCATGTACTATATCGTCAAGACTGACAGCCACCCGCGATATGTCATCGGCCATCGATTTCGATATATAGCCCAGCACTGATGCGTACAAAACTATCAGTATCATGAGGCTGACCCCCAGGAGTTCTATCGTGCCCGGTGAAGTCACATCATATTTGATCCCAGCCGTCCAGATCCCGTCGTAAGTGTATACCCTGACGGCAGCGGCCTGAGAATCGACGCCATAATAGTCGTAAACATGGCCGTCGGTCCTGTCAAAAGCGATATCGTCCAGGTACGTGATGAAGAACTTGTTTTTTGCTATCGCTTCAGGTTCCACGTTCCCTTCCGGATCTATAAGGAAAGGCGTGTGCCCTTCGTCCGCAATCGACTGCAGTATCTCGGATATCTCCCCCCTGCTCAGCTTTGCCTGCCCGCTGAAACTCCTTACAAGCTGGGAGCGGTATTTCTCAAATATGATGTTTCCTTTTTCGGTTACGTGCCTGGAATAGCATACCAACGATGTGAAAAGGATCGCCGCGAGAAATGCGGGAAGTATCTGCAGGTACATTTTTGTCCTGATCCCGATCCTCCGGCCCAATATCCTGTGAGTAAACGAGATATCGTACAGTATCCCCGCCATTATTTTGCTCGTGAACACATGGGTTATCAATGCGACAACGGTAGTGAACGTCAGAGCGATTCTGCATATCTTGTATACAAGGACAGGATTGGTCCCGATCGCCAGGAGAACGACGGACGACAGCAGGGCAGGCACGATGATCAGCACCGCATACAGCAGATACGGGAATGTGTGGCACCGTATACGTATCTTTTCGATCTCGACCTTGTCATTTATCTCAAGATATTCTTTCAGCCTGTCGATTTTTTTCAGCCTGACAAGGATAAAAATATCGCTGAAAACAATGACTTGCAGAACGATCAGGACATACTGCCATGTGTAGTGTATCCCTGAGACCTTGAGCTGGAAATCGTTATTTATCGAGTAAGGAGGGTAGTTCAGTACCTGCGGCAGCAGGAAGTAGAAAACAGCGCCGATTATGACGGATACGGCGTTGTTGACCAGTATCATCCGTATACTGGGCTTTAATTCAAGGGACCTGATTTAACCATTTTACTTCATCCTTATCATTTGTATACCGATCGCAGATCATTTGTTTATATCGCCGTACAGCTTGTATATATAGCCTTCATCACATACGGGCCAGGTGAAACCCAGTCCGCCCAGTATCTTCAACGTCTTGTCGGAATTCAACCTGACGGTCTTCCCGATGGTGAGTCCATCGCCCAGTTCATTTATAAAGCTTTGCAGCAGATCGGTATCTATGCTTTTTTCGTACAGTTCCCTGATGCGCTCGGCGTATGATCCGGAGTCGGTCACATCTATCTTTTTGCCGATATTGCCGAGCAGTTCCGCCAGGCGCAAGACAGTAAGCTTATTGCTGTTGTATACATGATATATATCGGCTTTGTCGCTGTTTTTCTGAATAATTTTCCAGACGGCTTCACTGCAGAGGTCGACCGGGGTGAGGTCCACTTCCGTTTCCAGGATGCTGTCGGGTATGCAGCCGAACCTGATTATACTGTATATCCTGTTGTAAAACAGGTTCTCGTTCCTGTTCTGCTGGAATACGCCGTCCGAAAACCTCCCGGTAAGGTTTCCGACCCTGAAAATGCTGGCGTTCAGTTTATTGTTCAGTATCCTCTTTACTATCATCCTTTCAGCCATGATCTTGCTTTTTATGTAAACGTTATCTTCGGGGAACCCTCCCATATATATGTCATTCTCGAAGAACTCACCGGCTTTTTTGGGCTGGCCGTCATAAATCCCCGCCACGCTGACGGTCGATATGTGGCTGAACTGGAGGCCGAAAGTTTCCGCAAAATCCGCCGCCTGCTCCGTCCCATAGCAGTTTGTCCTTTCGAACTGACGGCTGTCGCCGTAATGCTTTACCAGGGCGCCGGAATGTATGACGCACCTGACCCTGTTTCCAAGGTCCCTGTACTCATCATCGGACAGTCCGAATCTTTCAAGGGTGAAATCGCCTCTTACGGTATGTATCCTGTCTCCGGCAGTTTTTATGAAATCGTGCCCGAAGTAATATTCAAGTTTTGAAAACAGCCTTTTCTCAGCGCTTTCCAGGTCATTTCCCCTTACGAGGCAGTATATGTCGGCGGAAGAACCGCTTATGACCTCTTTGAGCAGGTGCGCCCCCAAGAAGCCTGTCGCGCCGGTAAGCAGAACATCGCCTTCGAATGAGGCATTGCCAAAGGATACAGGTGGGAATCTCATTATTCCCTCATCTTTTTCCGCTTCCGGACCGTTGCTGTCTCCAGTCCTGCCGGCTATTTTCAACGAAAGCAGCCTGATATTAGGATACTCATAGAAATCCTGGGTAGTCAGCTTCCAGCCGTATTTCAGCAGCCTGGCCTGGATCCTTATCATATCCAGCGAATCTATCCCCAGGTCATCAAAGCTGTCGCAGACCCCGACTTTTTCAATGCCCGTTATTTCCCGTACCGCTTCGGCGATGATCCTTTCCGTTTCATTTGAAGGCGCCGTATATCCGTTTTGCCCGGCTTTGCCCTCCGGTTTCGGCAGCCTGTGCCTGTCCACCTTTCCGTTGGGCGTCAGCGGTATCTCGTCGACAAAAATGAAACAGGACGGGACCATCCAGGAAGGAAGCCTTTTTACCAGGTAGATGCGCAGTTCGTTCTCATCCGTGCCGCCATTTGCTTTTACATAGGCGCACAAAGACTTCCTGCCGTTCGGATCATCATAGACAAGTACCACGGCCGAGCTTACCCCGCTGTGGCTCATCAGCTGCGTTTCGATCTCTCCTGGCTCCACCCTGTAACCTCTTATCTTCACCTGGTCATCGATCCTGCCGAGGTACTCCACGTCTCCCTTCGGGAACCACCGCGCCAGGTCTCCGGTCATGTATATCCTTTCGCCAGGAATGAAAGGATCCTCGATGAATTTCTTCGCGGTCAGCCCGGGATTGTTCAGGTAACCGGCGCACACGCCGTCCCCGCCGATGCAGAGCTCTCCGGGAGTCCCGATGGGCACGGGATTCAGGTACCTGTCCAGTATGTAGATCCTCACATTGTCCGCAGGCCTGCCTATTGGCACTGATACGCCGTTGTCCCCGGACCGGTCGTATTTGTAGATCATGCAGCCTACGACCGTTTCAGTGGGCCCGTATTCATTGTAAATCTCCACATTTCCGCCAAAGCTGTCATGCACCTGTCTTGCCAGTTCGGTCCTGAGATCTTCTCCGCCTACTATCAGCCTTTTCACCCTTGACCGGGAGTTGTCCATATCTTTTATCAGGCTCAGGTGCGACGGCGTCAGTTTGACGATATCGGCCCTGTTTTCCGCAAAAACTCTGAATATGGGCGGTTCAGGGCCGCCGTCCTCATAGATCGCGATCGAACCGCCGGATATCAGCGGGGTGAACAGCGATGTTATGGTAAGGTCGAAGGACAGTGACGAATGCAGTGCGAAGGTCATATCGTCTCCCCTGACATATACCTTGTCCGCCCACACTATGTAGTTTACAAGCCCCTTATTGGTTATCATCGCTCCTTTCGGATTACCGGTGGAGCCTGAGGTATAGATGATATATGCAAGGCTGCTGCCGTCCGGATATATTCCCGGATCCAGGTCCTCTTCACTGGCAGGTTCTGCCGCGTTAATCCATCTGCTCCCGCAATCCATGTATTCCATGGTGCCGCCGTCGTCATACAGTACGGCCCTGGGCCCGGCATCCTCCAGCATGTACCTTATCCTCTCTTTTGGATACATCGGATCGACAGGCAGGAATACCGCGCCGCACTTCAGGACAGCGTATATGGATACAAGCGCATGTATATTCCGCGGGACCAGCACGGCAACGGTATCACCCGGTCTGACGCCCGTCCGGATGAGTTTCCATGCAAGTCGGTTCACCTTCCTGTTGAACTCGTCATAAGTCATCGACGTGTCAGCGTAATACACCGCGGGCTTATCCGGCGTCCTTCCGACCTGCTCTTCAAACAGCCTGATAATGGTCTTGTCAGCAGGATAATCGCATGCTGTTTTGTTGAACTCATAAAGTATCTTCTTTTTCTCCCTTTCCGACACCATCTCCAGCTTCGCTATGTTTCTGCGCGGATTATCAAGCCCGTGCCACAGGATCCTGATCATGTGGTCATGCAGAAACTCGATCTCTTTTTCAACGAAAATATCCTCAAGATAATCATAATCGACAATAATAGAACCGTCATTTTCACGGTCATTTACATGGATGACGAGGGACTGCTTCTGGTGTCCGCAGAAATGCCATCTGCCTTCATTATACACTCTGCAGTCCTTGTTCAGCTTCGCGTTCTGATAGGACAGGGTGATATCGTACAGGTCCGTTATCCGCGCACATCGCTGATGATCATGTTATATGAATACTTGTGGTGTTTGAGCGCCTTCATCCATTCCTTCGTGGCATTGTCAAGAAAATCTGCAAAACTCAGGCCTGTATCGATATAAATCCTTACTGGCACTGTACTGATGAACATCCCCATTATTTTCTTATGAACGGCGTTCGACCGGTTCAGCACGGGGACCCCGATTATAATATCTTCTTTATTTAATACCCTGTTTATATAGATGGAAAGGGCGCAAAAAAACAGCATGAATACTGATGTCCGGTTTTCATTGCAGAACTCCGTTATCTTTTTGCACAGCCTGTCCGGCAATACAAAAGATCTTCTCCTTGCCGCAGATGATGGAGTGTTCGTTTTGCGGATCTTCAGGGCGGTCACCTCGGGATAGCTGCTGTATGTCTCTTTCCAGAATGACCGGTCCTTTTCGAATTTATCTGAATTAATATACCTGCTTTCGTCTTCTATAAAAGCCCTGTAGGATGGAAGAGGTTCGAAGCCGGTGTAACTTCCGTCAAGCAAGTCTGAATATATCCTGCATATATCGTTGCCGGCATTCACTATGGACCACGCGTCACAGATAAGGTGGTGGAATTTCATGAATACGCCTGCTTCCTGGTCACTGAGCCTTATTATGCAGAATTCATAGAGATCGGAATCGATCACTTTGAATGGAGTCCTGGTCCTGTCCGTGTCCCATTTGTAAAGCGCTTCTTTCCCTGAAGACGAGAAATCATATACCTCGGGTTCTTTCAGCGGAGTCTCCGAATAGTACTGGCGTGGTTCTCCGTCAACCTCCCTGAAGCGGAGCCGCAGCGTGTCATTATTTTCAATGTATATCGAAACGGCTCTCTTCAGCAGCGGATAGTCGATATGGCCCTTTAACTTCAACGTGCCTGCGATTATGCCTATACTGGTATCCGGGAACATCTTCTCCGTATACCATATACCCAACTGTGGCTGAGTCAGGGGGTAAAACTCCAGATCGTCTCTCAATGCGGACACCTCGAAGAAATTAGTTTTTATGCCATATTATGGCATATGCTCCATCATCAGCATTATATTGTATTTTCCGACTAAATTCAAGACAAAGTGTGAAATTTGTTAAGATTTGCACAAATTTTGCATATTATTTCAGCGTAACGATGGTGACACCTGCTTCACCCTCGCCATACTGGCCAAGCCGGAAACTTTTGACATGATGGTTGGTCTTCAGATACTGATGAACGCCGCTCCTGAGCGCGCCTGTGCCTTTTCCGTGAACGATCGTTACTTCGGAAAGGCCGGCAAGCGCCGCATCGTCAAGGTATTTGCCCAGGATGATGATTGCTTCTTCCACGTTCATGCCCCTGATATCCATACGAGGCGATATATTCATGGCCTTGGATACGCCGATGGATGAGGAACCGGTCCTCTGGATCTCGTAAGACTGTTCATCGATCAGTTTGAGATTTGTGACATGGACGTTTATTTTCATTATACCGGCCTGGACAAGAGCTTCTCCATCCTTGTCCGGCGGTGTTATCACGGTCCCCTTCTGGTTCAGGTCGAGTATCAGAACACTGTCGCCGGGTTTCAGGTTTTCCGGCGGCTTTACGAAGCCTTTCCGCCGGAAAAGGCCTTCCGCAAGCGACTCCTCGATCTTCCCGATGCTGCCCCTGAGTTTTGCTTTTGCTTCTTCTGCCGCTCTTCTTCTCTCCTTTTCATCCTGCAGTTTTGCCGCCTGCTTCATTTCCTCCAGGATATCACCGGCATCTTTCCTTGCATCGAGCAGTATCCTTCTTGCCTCTTCCCTCGCCTCCCGCAGGAGTTTTTCCCTTTGTGAACTGAGCTTATATTTCTGTTCTTCGAGCTCTTTCTTCAGTTTCTCTATCTCGAGCCTGAGACTTTCAGCCTGCAGCCTTTCCTGTTCGGACTCCCTCCGGTTCCTTTCGATGGTCATCAGTACGTCTTCGAACTGAATTTCCTCACCGGAAAGGAACTCCCTGGCTCTGTCAAGAATGTCGTCGGAAAGCCCCAGTCGTTTCGAGATGGCAAATGCGTTGCTTTTCCCGGGCACACCGATCAGGAGCCTGTATGTCGGCCTAAGAGTCTCCACATCGAATTCGCAGCAGGCGTTTTCGACACCGTCCGTGGTAAGGGCATAAACTTTCAGTTCACTGTAGTGCGTCGTAGCGATAGTGATGGCTCCCCTGCCGTGGAGGTTTTCGAGTATGGACATGGCAAGTGCGGCGCCTTCCGTAGGATCAGTACCGGCGCCAAGCTCGTCAAAAAGCACCAGGGACATATCATCCGCCCGGGACAATATTTCCACGATATTTCTCATATGGGACGAAAAAGTGCTCAGGCTCTGTTCGATACTCTGCTCATCGCCTATATCCGCAAATACATTGTCGAATACGCTCATCTCAGTGCCTTCTGCAGCCGGGACGTGCAGTCCTGACTGGACCATGAGGGTAAACAGTCCGACGGTCTTGAGTGTCACCGTCTTACCGCCGGTATTCGGCCCGGTGATGACAAGAGTCGTGAACCTCTCTCCTATCCAAAGGTCGATGGGAACGACCGTTTTGCTGTCAAGAAGCGGGTGCCTGCCCTTTTTGATATTGATCCTTTTTTCCCTGTTCAGTTTCGGGCATACGCATTTGAGATCAAGGCTCAGCTTTGCTTTTGCAAAGACGAAATCCAACTGTGCGAACAGCGTCATGTTGGCCTTCAGGGGTTCGATGATGCCTGCGACTTCGCCGGTCAGTTCCTGAAGTATCCTCTCTATTTCAAGCTGTTCTTTTATCCTGAGCTGCTTTATGTTGTTGTTGGCTTCGACCACAGCCATCGGCTCGATGTAGACCGTGGCCCCGCTGGCTGACGAATCGTGCACCAGGCCTGGGATCTCGTTCCTGTACTCAGCCTTTACCGGGATCACATAGCGGTCTTCCCTGATCGTGACGATGGATTCCTGCATAAACTTCTGGTATTTGGAGGAATGGATCATCGAGTTCAGTTTATCCTTGAGGGATTCCTGCTCCTCCCTGATTCTTTTCCTTATACTCGCAAGCGTGCTGCTTGCATTGTCCGAAATTTCCTCATCGCTGATGATCGCGGCGTTTATGCTGTCTTCGATACGTTTGTTCGGCGTGACGGATGCGATAAGATCCCTTACGTGGTTGCCGCTCTCATCCGCACGCGGGTCGGCTTCGGAAGCATAATTCTTCAAATTGCGTGCTGCCCTGAGCGTATCAGCCACCCTGAGGAGTTCGCCCGGGTTGATAGCAGTCCCGAGTTCCACTCTTCTGAGCGTGTCCCTGATATCGTGGATGCCTCCTAGGGGAGGACTGCCCCTCCTTAATATGAAATCAACCGCGTCGGTAGTCTCCTTAAGCATCCTCTCCACTTCTTCAGGCTGTGTCTGCGGCAAAAGGGCAGCTGCGAGCTCTTTCCCCAGTTCAGAAGAGCAGAGTGATATCAGCTTTTCTTTTATTTTAACGAATTCCAGGATTCGAAGCGTTCTTTCTTCCATTGGATCCAATTCCCTTGACTGTCACGGATTTCTGGTCATCTCTTCAGTATTTTCGTCCTGAGCCTGTTCCTGTAATAGTTTATGAACAAAGTATACACGATATCATAAACCAGAAAGATGACCTGGCACAAACCTGCGAGGATCCCCCATGTCAGACCGGACGCAAGTCCGCCTTCGAACAGGCTTCCCGCAGCCAATAATGTCAGACCGGCGCAGGCATTTAAGAAAATGACCTTCAGAACATATTCTATTACAATACGGTTCAGCTTTTCAATGTAAAATTTGATTATACCGTATGCTCCGAAGAAGAGCACATACGGGATTATGCTTATCTTATCAGGCAATATAATAAATCCGACGAGAGAGGTGGCTGCGTAAAATATCCAGCCTGCCCTGACTCCTCCTTCGATTATGACAACGGAAACGAAAAAGGAACTGAGCACATATAAGGATATCTTGCTTGTCGGCAGCACATCAGCAAGCAGGAGGCATACCACGGAAAGCGCTCCCAGGATGCCGCTCAGTGCAATGGTTTTTGATTTGAAGGAACCTCTCATCCGGACTTCCTCCCAACGTCAGCAGCAGCTTATCAGATCGCTGCCCATGCATTCACAGCAGCAGTCGGAACACCACAGGCACTGGCAGATCGTACACAAATCGGGTTCGCTCCTGTAGCGCCCGCTGTTGAACGGATTCGTCCGGTATGCATTGTATGACGTGTTCATCCTGTCCAGCGCGCTTCTGTATTCGTAATTGGCCGGATCCATATTGACGGCCCTCTGGATATGCGTGTATGCCTCGTTATACCAGCCCTTGCGCATGAATATGATGCCCTTGAGATAATACCATTCGGCAGGGCGGCTGCGCGAACTGTCCAGCATATCTTCAGCAAGCTTGATATTCCCGCTGTTTATATGGGACTTCACCTGGCTGAAAAAATCACTTCCGCTGTCGCTCCAGCTCCCGGCCCCGCTGCGGCCGTACGATGCGCCGCCGCTGTACTGGCGACTTCCGCCTGAGGACACGTTTTTCATAAGATAATCATAAGCTTCATTTATCTCGGCAAGTTTTTCCTCTGCCAGTTTCGACAGCGGATTGTCCCTGTACTGATCAGGATGATATTTTTTCACCAGTTCCCTGTATGCTTTTTTTATTTCCTCCTCGCTTGCTCCTTCCCTGATCCCGAGAACTTCATACGGATTCTTCAACTTCGCCGCATCTCCTTATACCAAGAATATTTTCTGTTTTCCTGAGCATTCCGATATATATTATATTCTCAAGTATACCCCTGTTTATTTGGGCCTCCAGCAGTTCGAAAGCCCGAGCTATCTCGTTGAGCGTGTAAAACAGCGTGAACCCGGCTTTTTCCCTTATCTCATTCCTGAATCCGTCCACATCCTGGCCAGTGTATCCGAACTGGCAGGCAAACGGATTGTAGTTCCCGCTTTTTATGTCCGTTTCAAGATCGTCAAATGCGTCCAGCAGGTATATCCATTTGCCCAGGTTATAGCCGAGCCACCTGAGTATCTTCTCGGTGTCCTTGCCGGCGCACAGCGGCTCATACGCAGTTATTTCCTCCATCAGCTTGGCAAATGGCTCCGCGGCCATGTCCATCGAAGCGCATTTCTGCTTTTCCAGCCGGACGAGTTCATCAAGCCGTTGCTCTATTATACGGCACTTTTCAGGATACTTCCTTCTGAGCCGCCTGAAAGCTCCCTTCAGCAAAACCAGAGCCGGCGCTGAAACCAGTGAATCTTTGTCACGTTTCTTGTCTTCCAGATTATAATACGCCAGTATGATGTTTATGTCTGAGGCATAGTCCACGGCAGAACTGCCAGTGATAACATGTCTTTTCTCAAGGGGATGCAGTGCGCACCGCTTTTTCAGGACCTGCACCTTCTCGCCGGATGCAGCCGACAGGAGAATGGCCAGGAACGTAGTGTCATAACTGAGCGTCAGCCGTTTCAGCTGGCCGCAGCGCCTTCCTATCGCTCTGCATACGCCGCAGTAATAAGCCCTGAAAAGTTCGTACTCTTTTATTTTCATCTCCGGTTTTTCCGGAACGATATATCCGAACATAGGATCCCTTTACTGTTTCTGCTGCTTGATTCTGAGATATGACCTGAAATACATGAAGAAAGCGAACAATGTGGCAATCACGGCCAGTATGAAAACCAGCTGGTTAACGGCAACGCCAAGCAGGGTCCATCTTCCGAAAGGCTCATCGAATATCAGCATTACGATGGCAAGATAAAAAATCACGGTGGTCATCTTCCCGTACCAGTTGGCAGAAACAACATATTTTTTCTGCCTGTACAGGGCAAGGGCCCCCAGGCCCATAAGGATCTCTTTTGCAAGGATCACGAGCACCAGTTCTATCGGAATTATCCTAAGCACCGCCGACAATATGACTACTGCCGTTATCTGCATCAGTTTGTCAGCCATAGGATCAGCTATTTTCCCCCATGACGTTATCAGGTTAAATTTTCTGGCGATATAACCGTCCAGGACATCGGTCAGCCCGCCGGCAAGAAACAGCAGCACTGCAACGACGTAATTGCGTACACTGAGGAAATATGCAAATGCAGGTATCAGCAAAAAGCGCAATATTGTCAGTATGTTCGGTATGTTCATGTTTCACCGCCTATATCGCTTATACAGAATAGTTTAACATATAAAACCGTCGTTGTACAATTATACGGCCCGTGAATATCAATTGTCTTTTGCTGCCTTTTCTATTAATTCATATATTTCAGGCATGTATTTTTTTATGTTTACGGGCTTCAGATCCCTTCTGGTCCAGCAGTGCAGCGTCTCTCCCTCGGCCAGTGTCCTGCCGTCCTCTTTCCTTACGGCCTGATAGCTGAAGCAGAGCCTCGTACCGGTATATTCCTTTATGTACGTCTTTATTATTATGTTGTCTTCATACTTTGCAAAGCCCATGAACCGGCACCTCAGTTCGAGCAGAGGCAGCATGGCTCCCTTCTGCTCTATCACCGAATAGGGCATGCCCATCTTCCTTATGAAGTCCGTCCTACCGGCTTCGAACCATATCGGGTAATTGGAATGGTGAACTACGCCCATCTGGTCCGTTTCCGCATATCTTACCACCAACGGAGTTTCTGATACGAACATGATTCCTCCCGATCCTTACATCCCTAATCAAAAATTAAGCCCGTGCCATTGTATACACGGGTCTCACTTGAGTTATCAGTTTGCGCAATTCCGTCAATAGCCCTTTTCGATAATGACGCTGTGTGCTTCTTCGACTTCGGCCTCCGGAACAAGTACCTCGTAATAATTGTCGCTGTTATCGTGATTTTTGCTTATTGGTCTAAGTTTTACGAGAATTCCTTCTTTAGTGAGCAACTCCTGCAGTGCAGTCGCTATTTCCTTGCTTTGAGCCATGTATACTACTGTCCACATAAAAACACGCCCCTTTTCGGACTATTCACCGGAAATGATCTCACCGTGGCGGCATAATATCCTGGATTTTCCTCTCACTTTTATAGCGGAAGTATTCTCCGTAAACTGTGCCAGCAAAACCTCTCCCTTATCAAGTTTTTCCGTATGATGGAATTTGGTGTCTTTGCCTCTGGTAAGACCTATGACGTTTACTCCGTTCTCTTCTGCCCTGACTACGATGAACTCTCCTATAAGCTTGTCAAACTCCCAGTCCAAAAAAACCACCTCGAGACTACTATATATTATTTCACCTGAAAAATCAACAAGATATTTTGGTCATACGACCGGTAAAGCTTGATAACAGAGCGTTTCGGCGTATCATTGCTGTTTCTGCATAGACTTTGAAACCAGTTTGACGTTATCTTCTCCGAACCTTTCCTTAAGCTCTCTTTGCAGTGTATCACAAGCATCGACACGATATTCGCTTTTATTTACCATGGCAATATTTCCCATGCCATCAGGCCTGCAGAAAACCACGGGGATCTTCCCGCTGAAGAATTTCAGCAGCGATATCACCGACCTCATAATATCGCTGTTTTCCTGTATATCGCTCCTGATATACAGGATCCCGTACTGTCCGTTGTTTGCAGGCGCTCCGTTTCCGCCCGGTGCATGCCCGTTTTCACGGATTTCTTTCTTTTTAAGCATCCTTACGTTTTCACATATGATCTTGGGCACTTCTTCTTCCTTTATACTGATGCGTCCGTCTATAATCACGGCATTGTCGCTGGTCAACAGGTGCCTGTACCTGGTGAGTACTGTAGGGAACACGATCACCTCCATACTCCCGTATAGATCCTCAAGTGTTGCGAAAGCCATCAGGTTGTTGCTCCTGGTGGTTTTCGTCTTCACTTCCGTGATTATGCCGCCCACTGTAACAAGCATCCCATCGACGAGGCCTGTTCCGCCTGAACCGTCATCTTCACCTTCGTTCCCGTATGCATTGATGTCCTTGCTGCTGACAGTTATCTGCTCCATCAGTTCATCCTTGAACTCATCGAGAGGATGCCCTGAGATGTACAGGCCAAGCATTTCCTTCTCCATAGAAAGCAGCATCTCTCTGGAAAACTCCTTAAGATCCGGATAGCTTTCCTCTGTTTTCATTTTCTGTATCTGCCCGGACATCTCGAATAACGAAAGCTGGCCTTCCAACCTGCTCTTTTTGCTTTGCTGGGCGCTTTCCAGCAGCTTTTCATAGACAGCCATCATTTTCGACCTGTATACGCCGAATGAATCGAATGCTCCGCACTTTATCAGGCTTTCGACGCATCTTTTGCTGAAATCCCTTTCTCCAATGCGCTCGCAGAAGTCATAGAAGCTTCTGAACAAGCCTCTTCTGTTCCTTTCATCTATCAGTTCCCGCACTGCGCTTTCCCCGACATTCTTTACTGCGGCCATTCCGAATCTTATTTTGCCGTTCGCTACCGTAAACCTCACATCGCTTTCATTGACGTCCGGCGGCAGCACTTCGATTCCTTCCTGCCTGCACTCCTGTACATAATATGATATTTTGTCGCTGTTCCCGACAAAACTATTGAGCGTTGCAGCCATGAATTCGACCGGATAGTAATATTTGAGCCAGGCGGTCTTGTATGCCACGACGGCATATGCGGCAGCATGGGATTTATTGAATGCATAGCTCGCAAAGTCCATCATCTGGTCGAATATCCGGCTCGCAGTCATCTCGTCGACGCCGTTCCTGACAGCGCCCTGCACCACGACGTTGCCTTTTTCATCCGTGATGCCGTATATGAAGTTTTCTCGTTCCTTCTGCATGATATCGTGCTTTTTCTTGGCCATTGCCCTGCGCACCAGGTCCGACCTGCCGTAGGAATATCCTGCCAGCTCCCGGACAATCTGCATCACCTGTTCCTGGTATACGATGCATCCGTACGTCACATCCAGTATTTTTTCAAGCAGCGGATGCTCATACGTGACCTGGTCCGGATTGTTCTTGTTCCTGATATACTTGGGTATGGAATCCATCGGGCCCGGCCTGTACAGAGAAATGCCGGCTATTATATCCTCAAGGGACGATGGCTGCAGTTCTTTCATGAACTGGGTCATCCCGGCGCTCTCAAGCTGGAATATGCCTGACGTCCTGCCTTCGCCGATGAGCCTGAAAACATTGGGATCGTTCATTTCAAGGTTATCGATATCCACCCTTGTCCCGTGGTTTTTATATATCAGTTCCACCGCATCCCTTATGACGGTCAGCGTCCGCAGCCCGAGAAAATCCATTTTCAGCAGACCGAGTTCCTCCAACTGCCCCATTGGGAACTGGGTCGTGATAACGTCATCGTTCTTCTGCAGAGGTACATATTCGGTTATCGGGTCCTTTGAAATAACGACGCCAGCCGCGTGTGTACTTGCGTGCCGCGGCATCCCTTCGAGCAGTTTTGCGGTATTAATGAGTTCTGCGGTGGTTTCATCCTCTTCATACCTTGCTTTGAGTTCAGGGTTCAGTTCCAGTGCCTTGTCGATGGTCATGCCGATCTGGTACGGGATCATCTTGGCTATCTGGTCGACCTCGGCGTACGGGATATCGAGCGCCCTGCCAACGTCCCTTATGACAGCCCTGGCAGCCATAGTACCGAAGGTTATGATCTGCGCCACTTTGTCTTCTCCGTATTTGCGCACAACATAATCGATTACTTCAGGTCTGCGCTCGTAGCAAAAGTCGATATCGATATCGGGCATCGTGACTCTTTCGGGGTTGAGGAACCTTTCGAAAAGCAGATTGTATCTGATCGGGTCTATGCTGGTTATCCCAAGCGTATACGCCACAAGGCTGCCTGCAGCCGATCCCCTGCCCGGACCGACACTTATCCCGTTATCCCTTGCATACCTGATGAAGTCCCAGACGATCAGGAAATAATCCACATAACCCATCTGTCTGATTATCTGCAGTTCGTATTCAAGCCTTTGCCGGTATTCCGGGCTTGCAGCGTTTTCACCGCAGCGCCTCTTCAATCCTTCTTCGCAAAGGCTGCACAGGAATTCATACGGTTCCCTGTTGCCGGGGACATCAAATTTGGGAAGGTGGAGCTTGTTGAATTCAAGTTCAACATTGCAGCTTTCGGCTATCCTGACCGTGTTCTCGATGGCTTCGGGAATACTCCTGAATGCCGCCTCCATTTCTTCAGGAGACTTTAAGTAAAGCTGGTCGGAATCGAACCTCATGCGGTCCTCATCCGTTATCTTCTTGCCTGTCTGTATACAAAGCAGCACTTCATGCGCCTTAGCGTCCTCACGCCTGAGATAATGGGCATCATTTGTGGCAACAAGCGGGATGCCAGTCTCCTTCGACAGCCTGATAAGGCCCTGGTTGGCAAGGTTTTGTTCTTTCAGCCCGTTGTTCTGCAGTTCCAGGTAAAAATTTCCCTGGCCGAATATCCGGTTGAATTCAAGTGCTTTTTCGCGCGCTTTTTCATAATTGCCGTCCAGGATCGCAGAAGGAATGTCGCCTGACATGCATGCGCTAAGTGCGATGATACCGCGGGAATACTTCTCAAGGACCTCCGTATCGATCCTTGGCTTATAGTAAAATCCTTCAGTGAAGCCGATGGATACGATCTTCATGAGGTTCCTGTATCCCTCGATGTCTTTGGCGAGCAGCACCAGGTGGCCCTGGTCCGCATCAATGCCCGGCTGCTTGTCAAAACGGGTGCGCCTTGCGGTATACACCTCGCAGCCCAAAATCGGTTTAATGCCGTTCTTTACGGCTTCTTTATAAAAATCCACCACTCCGTACATCACACCGTGATCCGTGATGGCTATCGAATCCATGCCAAGCTCCGCCGTCCTGGCTATAAGGTCGCGTATCCTGTTTGCCCCGTCAAGAAGACTGTATTCCGTATGGACGTGCAAGTGGACGAATTTCATAGGTGCGGGGACACTCCTCTCCATGTAGTTAATCTTCGCGGGTTGAGGAATGTCCCCGTTTGATTGGCGGGGACACTCCTCTCCATGTAGTTAATCTTCGCGGGCTGAGGAATGTCCCCGTTTGATTGGCGGTGGCACTCCTCTCCATGTAGTTTGGCTTCGCGGGTTGAGGAATGTCCCCGTTTGATTCGGCGGGGACACTCCTCTCCATGTAGTTTGGCTTCGCGGGTTGAGGAATGTCCCCCGTTTGATCGGGCGAGGACACTCCTCTCCTCTCTTAATTGTACTTCTCAAACGGAAAAAATGAAAGAGGGACTGAAAAAGGTAAGGGAACGCTTCTCTGCTGGCAGCGGCGCTCTGCCGGAAGAGAAACGTCCCCTCTTTGCTCTTGTGTCCCCCCAATCGAAAGGGGACATTCCTTTTCCACAAAGGAATACCCCCTGCAAAGGAGTGTCCCCTGTCCTCACACCTCGCACGTATCGACGATGAAAATGCCTGATTCCTGCGAGAGGTCTATTTCCTTCGAACTGCGTTTCATATCCTCGTCGTAGACGACGCGCACCAATGGCCTTGTGGGCATTTTCCTGTTGTGTTTCACAACGATGGCGCGCTCCCTGGTGTTGAGCAGCACGCCTGACCCCTCCGGATATACGGTTACGAATCTGACGAAATTCTCTACGACCACGGGATCAAAATGGTGGAGGCCCATGGATGTGATATATTCATAAACCTCATGCGGTTTCAGTTTCTTCCTGTAAACACGGTCCGAAGTGAGGGCATCATAAACATCCGCCACCGCCACTATCCTGGCATATATCTGAATCTCTTCGCTTTTCAGGCGGTAAGGGTAACCGCTCCCGTCGTATCTTTCATGGTGGCCCAAAGCGATATACGACGATACGAGGTTCAACTGCCCGCTTTTTTTCAGCAGTTCATACCCAAGTATGGTATGTTTCTTTATTTCCTCGAATTCTTCCACGGTAAGCTGGCTTGGTTTTTTCAGTATTTCCCTTGGTATGCAGAGTTTACCTATATCATGGAGTATGGCGCCCAGGCCCAGTTCCCGAAGCTGCGCTGTATCGAAACCAAGGCCGATGCCGGTTATTATCGAAAGGATACATACACTGACAGAATGCTTGAAAGTATAGTCATCCACCGTTTTTATCTCTGTAAGGTTGTAAAGGATATCATCGTTGGAAAGCAGTTCATCCACGATCCTGTTAACGACTGTCTTTACATGTTCCACATCGATGACATCGGAAAAACTGTACCCGGCCATAATATCCCTGACCACAGCCACGGCTTCATTGCGTGTGTTTTCGTTAACGACGTCGTGGACCTCAATGCCTTCCGACAGGTCGTCATCCAGGTATATCTCGTATATACCACGTTTCCTAAGCAGTTCAAGATAGCAATCTCTAAGTTCGACGCCCTGCATAAGCAATACCCCGCCATCGGAGCTGAAAACCGTGCGGGCAAGCCTTGCACCTTCAGGCACTGAGTCAACTTTCACTCTTCTCATTCGTTCCTCCGGTCTTATTCTTTGGTATGGTCTTGTTCTACGGCACGATAGTAACTTATTCGACACAACAGGATAAAATCCTTCCCTGTTTCAGAGGTTTTGAAATTTTATTTTGGGCAATAAACAGGCGCCAACCATTTTATGGTAAAATAAGTATATATATCCATAAAGGAGCCGTGCCATGATCAGATCGATCCCGGGAGATATCGCAAAGCACAGTTTACTTTTGATCCGTATAACCGTGACAGCCAGGAAAATATTCAGCAGACTCCTGTCGTTCAGGCCTGCTGACATGCTTACAGACGACATGAAATACCAGTTATATTTCTACAGGAGTTATTTGCCCGAACTGTACCGCAGGCATGAAAGGAAGAACCACAAAAACTGCCTTTTCTGCTCCAGGCTCGTAAAATCGGGATGCCACAGGTACTGTCTCAAATGCAGCGCGGGTACGTACATAAAATGCTATCCTCCCCTACCCGGCCTTTTATATGCGGTCCCGGTGCACACGGATGAGGAGGATATGCTTCCGGTCCCATGGTATTTCAGAAAAACCTGCTCCGGTTTCAAAAGATTGCCCCTGTTCCTGTATTGGCGCAATATACATTCGGCATTTCCTTCGATAGCCCTCAGCAACTATGAAGCGCTCGAAGGGCTTGAAAAAGGCCTGTCTTCAGGTGCCAGGCCGTGCCACATATGCGCGACCGTCGATTATGACCTTTACAGGAAGTGTATGAGGCAGCCGGATTTTGACGTTTCCGCCCCGTGCATGAAGATAAGGGATGAACTGAAAAAAGCATATCGCAGCCAGACAGCCGGCAAACCTGAAAAAAGCCGGGCAGCAAGCATGAAGTCTCAGGATCCGCAGCATAAACATACGGAAACCGCGGTTTAAAAACAGGGACTGACCATGCCTGTATCAGTCGAGGCCGAGCAGTTTCCTGATCATCCCCGTCACACCGGCCTTTATCCTGTCAAGCCTGAGTTGTGCTTCTTCCATCGATTTTTCAGCTACTCCGTAATATATCTTTATCTTCGGCTCTGTACCGGAAGGCCTGATACAGAACCATGCCCTGTCCTTCAGTTCATAGTACAGTACGTTGGATACCGGCAGATCGAGCGCGCTGCTGCTCCCGTCAGCCAGTTCCGTCCTTCTTTGCGTCAGATAATCCCTGACCGCGATAATTTCGCAGCCATCGATATCGTATGACTTCATTCCCCTCAACGCATCCATAGCAGCACCGATCTTTTCGATGCCCTCCTTCCCTTCCAGCGTGAAGGAGGTTATGCCCTCGATGAAATAGCCGTATTTTCGGAACATTTCCTGCAGCCCTTCATACAGCGACATGCCTCTGTTCCTGTAATATGCGGCCATCTCACATATCAGCATGCTGGCAACGACTGCGTCCTTGTCCCTTGCAAATGTTCCGGCCAGGTATCCGTAGCTTTCTTCGAAACCGAAGAGGAATTTCTTGATTCCCGGTTCGTCAAGCTCCTTTATTTTCTCTCCTATGAACTTGAAACCTGTCAATACCTCTATCAGTTCTACGCCGTAACAGTCCGCTATCTGCCTTGCCAACTCGCTCGTCACGATGGTCTTGACCACAAAACCGTTTTCAGGAAGGCACCCGGCAGCCTTTTTCTGCGACAGGATGTATTCCATCAGCAGGCATCCTGTCTGGTTGCCCGTGAGCACCGCATACTCGCCCGCCGAATTCCTGACTACGACTCCTACCCTGTCGCTGTCAGGGTCCGTGCCGATGATCATATCCACATCTTCTTTTCTGGCAAGCTCTATGGCCAGCCTGAATGCATCCTTCTCCTCGGGATTCGGGTACTTCACGGTACTGAACTCCGGATCCGGAAGTTCCTGTTCTCTGACCACCAGCACATTTTTGAAGCCTGCTTCGGCAAGGATCCGCCTGACCGGTTTGTTGCCGGAACCATGCAGAGGTGTATAGACTATCTTCATAGAATCCGCCGCCTTTTTGATCTCATCGGGATTCACAAGGAGAGTTTTCAGGCTTTCGATATATGCGTCGTCAACCTCTTTGCCGATCATCCTGATCAGGCCCTTGTCCAATGCTTCCTTCTCGTCTGCAGGCTTTATGTCCGTGATATCGGTTATCGCGTTTATCTCTTTCAGGACTGCCTCGGAACCTTCAGGCGGCAGCTGTCCGCCGTCCTCTCCGTAAACCTTGTAGCCGTTGTACTGTTTCGGATTGTGGCTTGCAGTGACGACCACGCCGGCTGCGGCCTTAAGATGCCTTACGGCAAACGACAGTTCAGGAGTCGGGCGGAGTTCGTCGAAAAGGTATGAAACGATGCCGTTGGCTGCAAATACTCGGGCAGCTTCCCTTGCAAACTCGGGTGACATGCGCCTGGAATCATACGCTATAACTACGCCGCGCGCCGCTGCGTCTTTCACGTTGTTGAGAAGATAGTTGGCAAGCCCCTGGGAAGCCTTCCTTACGGTGTATATGTTCATCCTGTTCGTGCCTGCCCCGATTATGCCCCTGAGGCCTCCTGTGCCGAATTCCAGGTCCTTGTAGAACCTCTCCTCTATTTCGTCCGGATCATTGCTGATTTTCTCCAGTTCTTTCTTCGTTTCCTGGTCGAAGTAATCACTGCGCATCCAAAACTCAAATACTTCCCTGCTGTTCATGTTTCCCCTCCAGATGTTGCTGTTGTTGTATTTACCTTGATTATTTTACCATAAAAAAACTGAAATAAAAGAAGAATATTGGATCCAATAAAAAAAGGGCTGTTGCCCCATTCTAAAGTATTATACATATCAGTCCGCCGCTGCCTTCGTTGATGATCCTCTGAAGCGTCTCCTGCAGCTTCTGCTGGGCATCTTCCGGCATCCTCATGAGCTTGTTGTGCAGGCCTTCACTCACCAGTTCGTGCAGCGATTTGCCGAATATGTTGGATTCCCATATTTTCCCCGGCTCATTCTCGAATTCCTTAAGCAGATAATTGACCAGTTCCTCGGACTGTTTCTCCGTGCCGACAAGAGGAGCTATCTCTGTCTCGATATCTGCCCGGATCATATGTATCGACGGTGCGCTGGCCTTGAGCTTGACGCCGAACCTGTTGCCCTGTTTTATGATTTCGGGCTCATCCAGCGTCATCTCCTCCATCTGCGGCGTCACGACCCCATAACCCTTCATTTTCACTTCATGCAGCGCATACTCGACCCGTTCGTATTCTCTCCTGATCCTTGCAAGTTCCTTCATCATCCCCATCAGCATGTGCTCGCCTTCGATCCTCAGTCCCGTAATGTCGCTGAGTACACTGTAGAAGAGATCATCAGGGGTCCGGATGTTCATGAGGATGTTGCCTGAACCGGCATTGATTTCGACCAGGTCGGCCTTTCCGACGAATTCATAGTCTGAGAACTTTTTCAGCGAGTCCTTTGCCTCACGGATCCTCTGTACCCTGTCAAATACGTTCCTTACAGCCTCAAGCATGTCGACCCTGAGCCAGTGGTCCTGATCAAGAGCCTCCACCCATCCGGGTATGTTTATCCCGATCTCGCGTACCGGGAATTCATAAAGGATCCGTTCCATTATCGCGGCTATATCTTCGATCTGCATCTGGGCGCAGTTCACACTGATGACAGGCACTTCATACTTCTCTTCAAGTTCCTGTCTCAGCCTCTCTGTCTCCTCATCTTTCGGCACGACCGAGTTGAGTACGATCACGAACGGCTTGTTGATTTCCTTCAGTTCATTTACGACGCGCCTTTCCGCCTCGATATAATCTTCCCTGTCGATATCAGTTATAGTCCCGTCGCACGTCACCAGGAGCCCGATGGTCGAGTGGTCGTTTATGACCTTTTTGGTCCCTATCTCGGCTGCCTGCTCAAACGGTATCTGGTAGTCGAACCACGGCGTTGAGACCATTCTCGGCGCATTGTTCTCAAGATAGCCGATCGCCCCCCTGACCAGGTAGCCAACGCAGTCGACCATCCTGACCTTCAGCTTCAATGCCTCATCCAGGGTTATTTCAACTGCCTCATTAGGAACGAACTTGGGTTCTGTGGTCATGATCGTACGTCCGGTAGCACTCTGGGGCAGTTCATCCTTTGCTCTTTCACGGCTGTATACGTTCTCTATGTTCGGTATGACGAGCAGATCCATGAACCTCTTGATCAATGTCGATTTACCTGTCCTTACAGGACCTACGACACCTATATAGATATCTCCCTGCGTCCTTTCAGCGATCTGCTGGTATATATCATAATATCTTTCCACCCGATAACCCCCCCTATATATGGATATGCAAAAGCCGGGATTCACAATTAATATATGTCCGAAAAATGCTATTATTACAAAAAGAAGGGGTTTGATCAGCTAAATCGGTGTGGAGTTTCCGTCCTGATGGCAGGCCATTTATTTTACAGGAGTGAAAACCTTGAGGCTCTTGTGTCTGAATTCCACGTCTATGGGCAGGCCTTTCCACTCCTCGCCGTCGATGCTGAGATTGAAGCCGGTATCGCCTTCGATGCGGCATTTGCTCGTCCTGAGCCACATCACGTTCTTATCGTTTATAAAGTCATTGTGGAGCACCTTGAAAAAGAGTGCTGCCATCTCGACATGCAGGCAGTTTTTAACAAGCAGTATATCCATGTATCCGTCGGACAGATCGGCTTCCTCCACCAGGTTCCAGAATCCGGCGGCATGCCTGCCGTTCAGGATCAGGAACAGCAGGAACTCTCCTTCCACCACTTCTTCATCTGCGGTCAGTTTCAGCCTGATCGGTCTTACATTTGCAAGTTCGCCCAACGCCGTCATATAGTAGGCCAGCGGGCCAAGTCTCTTCTTCAGCTCACTGTCGGTGCTGTAGGAAACATCGACGAAAACGCCCCCGGCGCAGGTGTTGAGGAAGTACTTCTCTCCGTTGATGAACCCGGTGTCGATTTCGGTAATGTTGCCGGTAAAAATAGTATCAAGGCACTTTTTCATGTCGGTCGGTATATTCAGGCTGCGGGCCAGATCATTGCACGTCCCTGCCGGTATGACCCCGATGGGGATATCCATATTGTTGCTGAGAAGTACTGATGCGATAGAGTTGACTGTTCCGTCGCCACCCGATACGACAACATAATCAAAATTCTCGTTAAGCAAAACCTTTTCCAGTTCGGACGAGTTGTCCGGGTCCAGTCTGAAGGGAACGGCAAGCGTATCGTTCCGGATGAAACGGGCAACGATATAGTCCAGTTCTCTTGGTACGTTTCTGTTTCCTGAAAGGGGATTGTAAGCGATCAAAGCCTTTTTCATAATACAGCCTCCAACGAAGTACTCTGAACAAAATTTATCTTACGCCATTTTATATTTTAAATCAATCGTCACGGTCTCATCATGCACTACGATCGAACTGACGGCCGCCGAAACCATTTCGTTCGTCAGTTCTCCCTTTTCCAGCCTGTCCGTGATGCTTTTCACCAAAATACTGAAATCGGATGACCGTGTTTGTTCCAGTCTCAGCTTTTCCATCTCATCCTCCAATGCGCTGATATGCTTTTCCAATTGCCGGTTCATCCTGTCGAACAACTGACCGGAGATCCTTCCCTCCAGTCTGTCCCTGTAGAGCAGTTCCTGGCGGCGGAGCAGGTTCTCCATCCGTACATTCATATCGTTCCAGGCACGGCCTTGTTCATCGGTTTTGTAATCTCCAAACGTTTCTTTCAGCTTTGCGATCTCATCCTCCAGCCTGAACAGGCTCATCAGTTCGCTGCAGATATGCCCGACGATCTCCCGTTCATATACGAAATGGCTGGTACACGCTTTTTTTCCGTTCCTGCAGTAATTGCCGCAGACATATGCGATCCCGCCGCTTCTCCTGCGCGCATACATCGCACTTCCGCAGCCTCCGCAGTATATGATCCCGCTGAGCACGTGCCGCATCCTGCCCTGCACTTTCCTGCCTCCGGTCCTGCTCATCCGCATTGCCTGGACCTTGTCGAAAATCTCCCTGGGCACCAGCGCTTCATGGGTCCCTTCCGTGATGACCCAGCTGCTCTCCGGAAGCCGCCTTGTCTTTTTGCTTTTGAAACTCACCTTTTCACTGACTCCCTGTACCGTGTCACCTATATATACGCGGGAACTCAGTATACGTCTGACCGTTATCCTGTTCCAGCCCCTGTTCTGAGGCGAGGCATAACCCTTCTCTTCAAGGTATTTCGATATGGCGGTATAGCCCATCCCTGAAAGGTACAGCCTGTAAATCAGCATTACGATATGGGCTTCCGATTCATCCGCCACCAACCTGTTTTTTTCGGTCCCGGACTTCCTGTAACCAAAGGGGGCCTTCCCGAGATACTCTCCTTTCTGGATCTTGAACCTGAGAGCGGCCCGGATCTTTCTCGATATATCCCTTACATACCTTTCATTTACCCATGTTTCTATGCCGACCATATCGCTGTCAACCAGGCTGTCGAACCGTCCGTCGGCAGTAACGACCCTGACGCCATGTTCCTCAAAGAAATCTATCAACTGAAGCGTCGCAGCATTGTTCCTGCCAAGACGGGACAGGTCCTTGACCAGCACCACATCGATCATGCCTTTAAGTATATCCTCTTTCATCCTGTCCAGCCCCGGCCTTTGCACTGCCGAACCGGATACGTTGTCATCCATGTAGACAGCGGCCACTTTTCCAAGCTTGTTTGCTTCTGTGTAGGCCAGCAGCATATCGCGCTGGTTTTCGATGGATTCGAAATTTTCCTTATTGTCATCCCTGCTTATCCTGGCATATACCGCCACTCTGCTGGTTTCCGCAGGCTGTCCCATCTCCGCGCCACCTCCCGCCTTCCTGTGATCCGGCAGCCAACTGCCCGCCTTCGCCCGCAGCGAGTTTAAGGAGCCTTACGATGACCTCCCCTGCGGTCAGTTCGCCTGAATGCCTGATGGTAAATCTCCTTCCGCTGGCATGTCTTTTTTTCAACCGATCCTCCGGCATACTATGACCAAAACTCTGGTATATATATATTTCAGATATTTTGTCCTTTATCAGGGCTATTTTCATACAGATATACCTGTCCGTACAGGAAAGCTGTATAATATATCTGATAGACAGGGAAGGGTGATGGTATGGCAAGAGATATTCCAAACAAGCTGTTAACATTCCTTAAGACCGCATTGGATGATGTGGATGACGGATACGAATACGCATCTGAACTGAACAGGATCCTTAACTCGGATGAATGCCGGGCTGCTCTTTCTGCCAGGGAAATAGACGCACTGCGTGATTATGCTGATGAAGTAAAAAAAGTGGGAGAAATGGACTATTACGCCAAAGAGAGGATATCGGAACTGGAACGGGAGCATTTCGGCGCAGGAGGTATACAGGGTTATCTGAAAGGTGACCGCAGCGAGCCTGAAAAGCCTGTCTGGCCGTTTTAACATCCGATAATGGGAAAGGCTGCCCGACACCAGGCAGCCTTTCCTGCCGATATATCGTTCATGCTTCCTTGAAGAAGCTCCTCAGTTCATACAGTCCCCACCTGCACTGCAGGTATTTGCCTGCAAGGGCTTTGTCCAGTATTGTTTCGTGCAGGCATACCCGTGATGCGAACGATCTCTTGTCGATGTGCCTGAATGCCCTGGGCCCTTTTTTGAAGAATTCCCTCCTCAGTTCGCATATTTCCCTTGCGATCGTGAATATGATGTCCTCCCTCTGTTCCAGGCACTTGATCAGCCATACGGCACTGCTGAGCCATTCATTCACATGCCCTGGCCTCGGAGCGCCCCTGCGGGACAGCCCTGACACATAGATCTCGGATATGCAGACATTGGGGAATGCCTCCGAATTGTGAACGACCAGGAGTTCCCCGTTTATATCCCTGATGAAGACATCCGGCAATGTTCCGCTTACCATCTCATTGCAGCGATAATTCCGGCCCGGTTTGGGCTCCAGGCTCCTGATCTTATGGAAGAGTTCATTTACACGCTCCATGCTCAAACCGGTGGCATTGGCGATACAGGCCACATCGTTGCCTGCAACTGCATCCAGGAAGTATTCGACTATCAGTTCCGCATCCCTGTCACGTACGTCTTGCTGTCTCAGTTGGATAAGCAGACACTCGACGAGGTTCCGTGCACATATGCCCGGCGGTTCGAAAGACTGGAGTTTCTCAAGCACTTTCAGCACATCGCTTTCCGGTACGCCGAGAAGTGCCGCGGCTTCTGCAGTGTCGGCCTTCATATAGCCGTTGCTGTCTGTGTTGTCGATCAGGTATTCTCCTATGGCGTAACTCTTTTTATCCAGGCAAAGCGCGTCAAGCTGGACCAGAAGATGCTGCTTGAGCGTCAGTACCTTTTCAGGCTGTTCGGCCACAGGATCGGCCATTTCAGTATATTGACAATAATCAATGGAGTCTGTTGCTTCGATACCGGCTGAAGCATACTGTGTTGTTTCTGCCGGCGCTTCTTCGAGAGCGGGGTTCGTATCCAGCTGGTTATCGACGTATTGGAAGAGTTCCCGTGAATCCATTTCGAGTATTTCGATCGCCTGCTTCAACTGAGGTGTAAGCAAAAGCTTTTGTGAACGCACAAGATTCAGATCGACGGCGAATTCCATACGGGCCACCTCAAAAAAAGGTTATATAGTATTATATAACCTCAGAGGCTCCTTTAGTAATGCTGGCAGGCTATAAAAACAAAACACGTGATTTTACTGCGGGATGAAATACTTCACCGCCATCATGGCGAACAGGTTTATTATCAGCATAATGACATATAAAGCAAGCACTGCCGAAACAGGCCAATGCGACACCACTGTCTTCACATCCTGGCGAGGTCTTGCGATCGGCGGGATGATTTCCGTTTTGCCTTCAGTGGCATGCCTGAATAAATACAGGAGCACCGCGGCAACGGCAAGTGCAGGAACGCCTATTCCGATGATCCCGAGCAGTTCCTGCCATGTCAGAGACACGGTCCCGACGGAAGCAGGATCAGCCCACAGGTACTGGATCACTTCCGCCACCGCATTGTTGAGAAAATGGGCAAGTATACCTGCGAATATCGAACCGGTCCTGACTACATAATAGCCAAATACCAAGCCAAGGAAGATCGGTCCGAGCAGGTTCGTGATATCGAAGTGGAACAGGCCGAAAAGTATCGACACGAAGACCACTGCCCTGTAAGAACCACGCCTTTCATACGCTGTCAGCAGGAATCCGCGGTGCATCAGTTCCTCACATACTCCCGGCATCAAACCTATGACCAGGATACCGACAGCAAGTTCTCCCGGGCTTTTTGGTATCGGCAGGTTTTGCGGCGGCAGTTCGGCAATGAACTGCAGGACATATACGACAAGGTTGTTCAGCATCGTTGCTGCAATGAACAGCGGTACGGACAGCAGTATGATAAGCAGTGCGGGCCTTAACTGCAGTTTTCTGATCTTGAAGGTCTCCCTGAGATCGATTTTCTTCACGATGCAGTAAACCAGTACAGAACCGGCAATAAGCATTTCGTTTATGATAACGATGGCATACATGTTGTCATAAACTTTGTCTCCCAGCATGAATGCGGCAATGAACTGGTATCCCAGCAATAGGACCGTGAAAACGAAAAACAATATGTTCGCACCTGTAAGTGTCAGTTTGTTCTTCATCTGATTGACCCTTCCCTCACATTTTTATAAAACAATATTACATGCCCTCCATATGTCAGCACACTATTGTCCCTTTCTCCGTAACTATCATATCAAGTCTGAAATCATTCTGATCCGCTGGCAAACTATCTGCTATCTGTATCTCAAAAGCAACGCCTATTTTCAGGCAATCCTCACGCAGCAGCGGAAGCAGCCTGTCATAACAGCCGGCGCCGTAACCAAGCCTGTTCCCACGGACATCAAAGGCAACTCCTGGCACGATAGCAATATCCGGTTCCCGTGGATCCAGCAGCCGCGTTTTTGAAGGATCAGGTTCGAGTATGCCTTTGAAACCCGGCACCAAATCATCAACGGGATCCTTTATACCATATATGCTCAGCCTGCATCCCATCCCGGCCGCTTTTTCAACTTTCGGCAGCGCCGCTGTTTTTCCGTCCCTGATGCATCTGCAAATAAACGGTCCGGTGGACACTTCGCTTCCAAAAGACATATATGCGAGGACCACATCCGCATTTATATACTGATCCAGGGAGCATACCCGTTCGAAAAGCAGGGCGCTTTTTTCCATGACCTCTTCTTTACTGAGCCGACTGCGTTTCTCCATATAATACTTCCGAAATTCCTTTTTTGTCTCCATAACGTCCCCCATACTGAAGGCCGGCAGCTATGCTCCCCGCAACACTGACGTCTTCACTGGCAAGCGCCGTTTCATCGGGCGAGCAGCATCTCCTTCAAAGGCTGCAGTATGTACGAAGAAAGAACATATAAAAATATAAGCGCCGATGCGCTCCCCAAAACAGTCACAGTACGGATCCTCCACTTGCTTCCGGTACTGCTTCTGCGGACCACGGTGAAAATGATCCTTGATATCAGCGCCAAAAGCCCGGTCACATACATGAGACCTGCCGCAGCGTAAGGCATCAGTCCATGCAGGATCGATGCGCAGATCAGTATCCCTGCCCCGTATACAATTATCAGTTCGGTCCAGCTTTTCAAAACAGGCCTGTCATTATGCCCGTACGCGCTGAAATTGGCAGCAGGTACGAGCAGTATCGGGACAGGCAGGCCAAAAAACAATCCCGTAAACAGTCTCGCAGTGTTGTTCGTTTCAATGAAACCTGCATACGACAGCACACCGTCGAGCATCATTGGGACCATCATCACGGTCATAGCCACTGCCGCGGCCAGTCCGGGCGGTCTTTGCGCGCCAAGCCTGCGCGTGACAGCCAGGTATGCGAAAGCTGTGAATATCCCCGCATATATCCCCATATCACGCGCACAGACGGGAAGCACAAGTCCTCCGGCCATCAGCGACCTCTCAGGAAGCTGATGGCAGATGAGCGATCCTGCGAGATCGAAGATTTCCTTCAGCAACAGATCCATTTCCATAAAAAGATCCGTTATAAAGCAAAGCTCTGACCAATAAGCGCCAGTACGAAACAACCCAGACACGCCAGAATGAACAGGATGAGATTCGCCACAAGAAGAGCCGACCCGAAAGAACGTCTGTCGCTGTCATCGCTGGAACTCATAAAAATGATGGCTGTTATGATGCCTGCAAGCTGGCCGATACCTGGCAGCAATGCGAAAAGCAGTGTCAGGAATACCTTGAGTCCGTTGCCGAGCGGAGCTTTCCCGCTGTTTTGCGTCGTATTCTGCCGGCGCTCAACGTAGTACGGCCTGTTTTCGGTATTTGGATCCTGATATCCGGGCTGACTGCCGGTGTAGTATTGTTGATCCGGTCCTGTACTGAAATCGTTTTGCCCCTCCTGGCCCGGTCCATCGGTCCCGGCATCGCCGTCCCTGGCAAAACTGTCATCGACAGGTAGTTCAAGTATGCTTGCGCAGTATGGACAACGCGTTGCGTTGGCGGGTATGCTCTCACCGCAGAAACCACATTTTTTCAGTTCATTATGATCCAAAAGTCTGCCTCCTCACTATACATGGATGTAACTATCCATTTACTATTCTCTCAGCAACCGGAAAAACCCTTTTTTCCATCTGCAAAACTTCGCCCTGATTTTGTGTGAATATCATGTTTTCTATGTATTTTTCAGAAAAAACAGCAGATGCCGACAGCTCTATATACCTGACTTTCCCTGCGATCTCCTCCGCAATACGGAGCATTTCCTTCGAAAGAAGGCATTCCGATGCTCCCGAACCTGACGCATTGCCTACAGCTTCTACCCTGTCCGTAAGCTGCTGCGGCAGCAGGCCTATCCTTGCCGCACTCCGTACATGTATGCTGCTGCCGAATCCCCCGGCCAGATAAACCTTTTTTATATCGTGATAGCTGATCCCGGCTTCGCTCATGAGGGTTTCGATCCCGGCGGCAATGGCAGCTTTGGCGTTCTGGATCTCGCGTATGTCCTTTTGTGTGATGGTTATCGGTTCGCCGATGCCGGTCTCCTCTGCCGGGACCAGGATGAACGATCTCATGCCGTCTGTCACGGTGAACCTTTCCCTTATTTCCTGCGGCAGGCCGGCCGTTTCGCCGTCATCGGCAACCGTTCCTGTTTCATCGATAACTCCGGCATCAAGGAGCGCAGCGGCAGCATCCACTATTCCGGATCCGCAAATGCCTCTCGCCGCCATATTACCTATTACGGTATATCTGAATCCATGCATTGCAAATGAATCGACAGCGCCGGCTATGCCTCCCATGCCGAACCTGATGTTCGCTCCTTCAAAAGCGGGCCCGGCTGCAGCAGAACATGCAATGAGGCCATCCTTTCCGCCGAGGACTATCTCCCCGTTCGTGCCTATGTCCACAAGCAGCGAAAAACCGTCCTTCTCGTACATACCGCTGGCAAGTACTGCAGAAACCGTATCGGCTCCAATATATGCGGAAACGCACGGAAGCAATATGGCCTGGCCGCTGTTATTAATATCGATACCGAGCTCCTTCGCGCCCAGGCGAATGGTCCTGCATGTAGCCGGTATGAACGGAGATACTGCGATACCGGAGGCATCAAGACCGGCAAGGAGATGCAGCATGGTCGTGTTGCCGCTGAATACGGCGGCGTATATATCTTTTTTATTGATTCCTGCGTCATCGGCAAGCTGGCCTGCAAGTTCATTCACACAGTCCGTAATCAGGCTTTTCAGTTCATACGCAGCCTGCCGTGACGTTTTTGCATGGTCGATCCTCGAAATCACGTCCGAACCGAATTTGCGCTGGGGATTCATCATCGAAGCTACGCTGAGAAGTTTCCCGCTGTTCAGGTCGTGCAGGTACGCAGCTACGGTAGTGGTTCCAATATCAAAAGCTGTGCCGCAAAGCAGCGCCGTAGTGTCGCCGGCTTCGACGGATAAAAGTTTACCGCCGGTCTCGACAGTCGTGACCCTGTATCCCGAACTCCTCAATAATGCCGGCAGCCCTTTTAGCAATTCCAGTTCCGTTTCGATTCCCGGCAGGTTTGTAATGCTTGTCCCGGCGTTCATAGCGGGCAGGCCGGACAACGCAAGTACCCTTTCCATGTCCGGCCTCTGGTCCTCCAGTGACGGGAGAGGCAATTCGATGTATCTTTTCCTGACCAGCGGATCCAATGCGACCTGTCTCCGGGTACCGGCCGTCATTATAACAGCCTGTTCCCCGGGTCTGTCGATATATATGCATGCATCGGAACCGATCCTGTAACTGCATGCCAGCCTGAAACCCTTTTTAAGCCTTTCTCCCAGCAGCCGCCTCTCGTTTTCGGAAGGCTCAGCCATTCCGCCTTCTGCCCGTACGACGCATTTCCCGCATGTGCCCCTGCCTCCGCACGGCGTATAGAGAGATATCCCCATACCCTTCAGGATATCCAGGAGGTTGGCTCCGTTGTCCGCAATAACAGTCCGGACGTCCCCATCAATATGTACATCGACCCTGTATTTCATCACTGCCTCCAAAACCGTCAGCTTCAGTCCTGTACATCTTTGCTGCTGTCTTTATCGTCTTTGTTTTCCTCTTCTGCTTCCGGAATATCTTCCTGTTTCTTGCCGCACTTATGGCAGTATTCCATTTCGATGTCGAGAATGGTGCCGCAGTTGGGACAAGCCTTCACGTTCCTCAGTTCAAGTATCTTATCCTTCATTTCTGCTATGTTTTCGAATATCTCGTCTATCTTTACACACTTTCTCAGCAGTTCCTCGCTGACCGCTTTTCCATCCGTATAATCTTCATAAAGCTGTTTCCCTATCTCAGTATATAACTTCCTGATCTTTTCCTCTTCAGCATTGATGCTCATGTTGAGCTTCGTGATCTCCACGACACTGCCCGAAATCTTTGCTGCAGCCTTCGCCGTATCGGTCACCTTCCTTGTGATACTGTCGAGAACAGACACTTCCATCTCTCCTTTCAGAAGCTTACTGGTACTGCGGTTCACTGCGCAGACAAAGGTAGGTGATTTTACCGCTTTGTTACTATATTATAATATTCCAACGGGACTGCAAATACAATAACAAATCACATCCCGGCGGACGGCAGGCGTTACCAGCGCGAATATGCCTGTTCCTTGACTAACATAATAGTAAATAATATAATCTAAAGGAAAAATCAGCGAAACCTTTATTCTTACTGCGAGAGGAGAGACCGGCAAATGGCGGGAGTCGTAAGGACGCGGTTCGCACCAAGTCCGACAGGTTACATGCATATAGGCAATCTTCGCACTGCCCTGTACGAATATCTCATAGCAAAAAGGTACGGAGGCAGTTTCATACTCAGGATAGAAGATACGGACCAGGAAAGGTATGTAGAAGGTTCGACCGATGTGATATATAAAACGCTCAAAACCGCAGGGCTTGAGCATGATGAGGGCCCTGACAAGGGCGGTCCGTTCGGTCCGTATATCCAGAGCGAACGTAAAGCGATATACATGGAATATGCCAAAAAGCTGATAGATCTCGGCCACGCCTATTACTGCTTCTGCTCAAAGGAAAGGCTGGCTGCGCTTAAAGAGGAATGCGAGCGGCAGGGAAAGCAGTACAAATACGACAGGCACTGCCTTGACCTCTCTCGTGAGGAAATAGAACAGAGACTTTCCGAAGGCGTTCCGTTCGTCATCCGCCAGAAGATGCCCGACTCCGGGACCACCAGCTTCGAGGATGCGGTATACGGGACCATAACGGTCGACAACAGCGAGCTTGAGGACCAGATACTCATCAAATCCGACGGGCTTCCCACATATAATTTTGCCAATGTTATCGACGACCATCTTATGGGGATAACTCATGTGGTAAGGGGTAATGAGTACCTGTCTTCGACGCCCAAGTACAACCTGCTTTACAGGGCTTTCGGATGGGATGTGCCTGTATATGTGCACGTTTCCACCATCATCACCCCTGAAGGCCGCAAAATGTCAAAAAGGCTTGGCGATCCTTCCTTCGAGGACCTTATCAGCCAGGGATTCCTGCCTGAAGCAGTGGTCAACTTCGTTGCACTGCTTGGATGGAGCCCGGGCACGGAGCAGGAGATCTTCTCTCTGAAGGAACTCGAGCAGGTCTTTGATATCCGCGGCATAAGCAAATCTCCGGCCGTTTTCGACATGGCAAAGCTGAGATGGATGAACGGCGAATACATCCGGAAAATGCCCCCCGAGAAATTCCACGAAACGGCAAGCCAATATTACAGCAAAACACTGCCGGACAAAGGGATCGACACGTTCAGGCTCAGCAGGCTGCTGCAGCCGCGTACGGAGGTATTTTCCGATATACCCTCGATGATAGATTTCATCGAAAATCTTCCCGATTACGACATCTCACTGTATGAGCATAAAAAAAGCAAGACCGATTCCGCCATATCTCTGACCAGCCTGAAGGCTGCACTGCCGGTGCTCGAGAAAACAGAGCCCTGGGAAAACGATGCCCTGTACAGTGCGCTGACAGGACTGGCAAATGAGATGGGCATGAAGAACAGCCAGATCCTCTGGCCGGTGCGCACGGCGCTTTCAGGCAAGGCAGCAACGCCCGGCGGCGCGACGGAACTGGCGGAACTGCTCGGAAGAGACGAAACGGTCAGAAGGATCATGAAAGGCATAGAAAAACTGAGCTGATATACGTCCAAAACAGGAGGTTAAAAATAATGTCCGAAGTAAAAACGTATGAAGAAACTGAAAACAACGGAAGCAGCGTTTCACCGTCCAACTTTATATATGACCTGATAGATGAGGACATAAACAGCGGCAGGGTCAGCAAGGATGCCATTATCACCAGGTTCCCCCCTGAACCCAACGGCTATCTCCATATCGGACATGCCAAGGCGCTGCTCATCGACTACCTCACGGCCAGGAGGTACAACGGTCGTTTCAACCTGAGGTACGATGACACAAACCCGATGAAGGAAAGCGTTGAATACGCCGAGTCCATACAGAGAGACATCAGATGGCTTGGGATCGAGTGGGACGGGCTTTATTACGCTTCGGACTATTTCGATATCATGTACGAATGCGCGGTCAGGCTGATCAAAAAAGGCCTTGCCTATGTTTGCGACCTGAGCCCCGATGAGATCAGGGAATACAGGGGCACGCTGAAAGAACCCGGAAAAGAAAGCCCTTACAGGAACCGTTCAGTTGAAGAGAACCTGGATCTGTTCGAGCGGATGAAAGCGGGGGAATTCCCCGAAGGCTCAAAAGTCCTCCGCGCAAAGATCGACATGGCGTCTCCGAATATGAACATGAGGGATCCTGTCATCTACCGAATCATGAAGGTAGATCACTGGCGCGCGGGCAAAAAGTGGTGCATCTACCCAATGTATGATTTTGCGCACCCGATAGAGGACGCCATAGAAAATATAACCCATTCCCTCTGCTCGCTTGAGTATGAGGACCACAGGCCGCTCTACGACTGGGTCGTGAATAACGTGGACCTCGGATCGAAGCCGCGCCAGATAGAGTTTGCACGCCTGAACCTCACATATACCGTGATGAGCAAAAGGAAACTGCTGCAGTTGGTAAACGAAGGCTATGTATCAGGCTGGGACGATCCGAGGATGCCTACACTGTCGGGACTGAGGAGAAGGGGCTTTACACCGGCGTCCATATGGGACTTTTGTGAAAGGATCGGCGTAGCAAAGACAAACAGCACTGTCGACTATGGCCTTCTCGAACATTGCGTCCGTGAAGACCTCAACGCTTCGGCTCCAAGAGTGATGGCAGTACTTAATCCGCTGAAAGTCATCATAGACAACTATCCCGATGACCAGGTCGAATGGTTCGACGTGGAGGTAAATCCTGAAAAGCCTGAAATGGGAACGAGAAAAGTCCCGTTCTGCAGGGAGATATATATAGAGCAGGACGACTTCATGGAAAACCCGCCGAAGAAATATTTCAGGCTTTATCCGGGCAACGAGGTGAGGCTGAAAAACGCATATTACATCAAGTGCTCGCATGCCGTCAAGGATACCGAAGGAAATATAATCGAACTCCACTGCACTTACGATCCGGAATCGAAGGGCGGAAGCACGCCGGACGGCCGCAGGGTCAAAGGTACGCTTCACTGGGTATCTGCAAGACACGCCATCGATGCGGAAGTACGCCTGTACGACCACCTTTTCACAGTCCCTGATCCGGGGGCGGCAGAAGATATCAGTACGATCATAAACCCGGATTCACTGATCGTGCTGAAGCACTGCAAGATGGAGCCGACCCTGGCAGATACGAAGCCGGGCGACCATTTCCAGTTCCTGCGCATGGGATATTTCTGCACGGACCCTGGTTCCGAGCCCGGAAAACTTGTATTCAACAGGACCGTCGGCCTCAAGGATTCATGGAGCAAGGAAATGAACAAGCAATAATAAGATGTGCAATCATCCGGCAATATGTAAATCTCAATAAACAATCGACATGAGGGATCAAAAGCATCGGACCGTGAAGGCTAAGCCTTACGGTCCGATATTTTATATGGTCCGGACTCCATATTCAGCCTGCTGCTCATAGATCTCCAGGTACGATCTGCGGCTCCGGCTGTTCCTGTGCCGCCGGTTACTGCGGCCGGTTCCCGTTCTCGACCAAGTCGAGGAACTGAGCCTCGGTGATTATGGGTATGCCAAGTTCCTTTGCTGTTTTGTTTTTCGTTGAGTTGGACGTTATATCGTTGTTGATCAGGTAGCTCGTCTTCGCCGATACGGACCCTGACACTTTCCCGCCCATGCTCTCTATGAGTTCCACGAGCTCCTTCCTGTTCGCAAAGCGTTCCAGCGAACCCGTGATCACGAAGGTAAGGTTTTCGAGCAGTTGTACATTTGCAGGAGCATCAGGTTTCTCCAGCTCTACCTCCTTGAGTATGCTGCTTACGGCCATCCTGTTCTCTTCGTCGCTGAAATAGCGAACGAAAGCATCCGCCATTACGTCCCCTATCCCGTTTATCTCTGTCAGCTGCTCGAATGTCGCATTTTCGATCCTGCTCCAGTCATGTCCGAACCTGCGGCATATGAGCCTGGCATTTGAAAGGCCGATATTGGGGATACCCAGACCGTAAAGCAGCCTCACGGCGGTCGTCTTTCTCGATCTGTCCACTGATTCGATAAGATTTGCAAAGGATTTCTCTCCGAATCCTTCCATCCCGACGATCCTGTCCCTGTGTTCAGCAAGGCGGTAAAGGTCTGCGTACTCCCTGACCAGGCCGGCTGCGACGAATTTTTCGATGGTAGCCTCGGAAAGCCCTTCTATGTTCATGGCGTCCCTGCTGACAAAATGGGTGAACTTCTTAATGTGCTTGGCCGCACAGTTCCTGTTGGGACAGTAGAGATACTTCACATCACTGTTTTGCCTTATTTCAGTAGGCCCGCCGCACACCGGGCATTCGGCCGGCACCTTGAGATTCGAGCTTCTTGTCAGGTTTTCATATATCTGTGGTATTATCATGTTGGCTTTATACACGCTGACCGTATCGCCGATCCCTATCTGCAGTTCTTCCATGATGCTTATGTTATGCAGGCTGGCACGGCTCACCGTGGTGCCTTCCAGTTCCACAGGTTCGAATATGGCTATGGGGTTGATGAGCCCGGTCCGTGATGCGCTCCACTCTATCTCCTTTATCACGGTTTCCTTTATTTCATCTCGCCATTTGAAAGCGATGGAATCCCTCGGGAACTTCGATGTCGCCCCCAGCGATTCGCCGTAAGCGATATCGTCAAGAGCCAGGACAAGTCCGTCGGTAGGTATGTCATACCCTTCGACATGCACTGCGAACCATTTGACGGCCTCCTCGACGGTTCCCGCATCGACCATCCTGTATTCCACGACGTCGAACCCCTGTGACCTGAGCCACTCAAGCTGGGCGGCCCTTGAATTGCCGAAATCAACGTTATCAGCCTTTACCAGCGAAAATGCGTAGAAATTCACATTCCTCTCGGAGGTCACCTTGTTGTTCAGCTGGCGTACCGAACCGCTGCAGAGGTTCCTCGGGTTCTTGTACTTTATCGCTGCGTCTATCATCTCTTCGTTGATCCTGTTGAAATCAGAATAGCTTATTACGGCTTCGCCTCTCAGGATCAGGTCTCCCTTGAACGGGATGGCAAGAGGGATGTTTTTGAAGACCTTCACATTATTCGTAACAACTTCGCCGACCTCGCCGTTGCCTCTCGTGACTGCCTTAGCAAGAGCTCCGTCCCTGTATGTCAGTACGATGGTAAGGCCGTCGAGCTTCCATGAAAGCAGGCCTTTCCGGTCCCCAAGCCATGATTTCAATACTTCGACATCCTTGGTTTTATCCAGGGAGAGCATCGGCTTCTCATGCCGTTCCTTGGGCAGCGCTGTCAGCAGTTCATAGCCGACGCGGACGGTCGGGCTGTTGGACAGCACCATCCCGGTCTCTTTCTCAAGTTCGACCAGTTCGTCGTAGAGCCTGTCGTACTCATAATTGGACATTATCTCGCGGTTTTCCTGGTAATACGCTTTTGCTGCCTTGTTAAGCAGCTCGATTTTCTCTTTCATCAGCCGTATCTTGTCCATAGGATACCTCCGAAACTTGATTTATTGCCAGGACGGGCATTCTCCCGTAATAACGGAAGTTAATATTCAGGACTGACGTCACGCGGCAGTCCGTCTCCCTTTTACACCGGCCGACCTCTTCTTTTTGCCAAGCATGGTCAGATAAATAGCGGTACATGATATGATCAGCCATATAACTCCCCACACCACTGCCGGTACATTAGTCATGAGCTCGATCTGTACGGCATCAGTGAGCGGCCTGGTCTCTCCCCATCCCGGTATCAGGCCGAGTTTCCGGTTGATCTCCAGGAGTATGGTATCGACAAATGTGTCATAAACCGCATAAACAGCGCAGACCACTCCGATTATATCTATGACCCAGTCATTGATCCTGTCATTTCTCAACATGTATATGATCAGTACAAGGCCTGCGAAAATAGCAGCGTAGATGATCGTGAAATAGGAATCTCCGTACGCGATCGACATGCCAAGCAGCAGTATGGCGCACGTACCGAGTATATATTTTCTGGCATGCGTCTTTTTAAGTTTCAGGATAAGCAGCGCAAACAGGACGCTGCCCATATAGCCTCCGTTTGCTATCATGACCGCCGAGAATCCGTCTTTCGGAAGCGTCAAAGCATAGCCGCTCTCATTGAAATATATCCTGAAACCTGCTATACCATTCCCGAAAATGACGGACATGAATGAATGGCCCAGTTCATGGAAAAAAACGGACAGTATTTTCAACGGCTTTATTACAACGGTATTCCACAATGCCATTGCCGCTATGAGTATGACCACATATCTTCCGCTTTGCTTCATCCTGACCCCCGAATGGTGGATACATTGTGTTATTATAACTGCACTTTCTTAATTATACTTCTTTCGGGGGTCAAAATAAAGCCCGGAATGAGCGGTACCGGCAGCTGCCGCCAGCCGACGCGCCGACGCTGCTTTCCTTTGCTTAATTTATATACCGGTCGATGTCATCAAGGTCGATTCCTTTGTGCAGGGCTATGTTAAGCCCATTGGCTATGACTTTCGAAACCCTTCTCACCACATCGTCGATCTCCTTGGGCGTGACGATCAGGTTTCCCGAATAGGGTTCGAGCACTTCGCGAATGAGGCTGTATTTCTCTTCCCTGTCAATGTTCTTCAGCATATTGTAGAAATCTGTTCCCTGCCGGGCCTGTCCGATAAGGCTGTCCAGCACCAGGTCGATGGCATCGTTCGCCATGGTAGCCGCGTCCAGCACCGTCGGTACGCCTATAGCCAGTACAGGTACGCCCAGCGTGTCTTTTGAAAGTTCCATCCTTTTGTTGCCTACACCGGAACCCGGGGCAATACCGGTATCCGCTATCTGTATCGTCGTGTTCACTCTTTCCAGTTTCCTTGCCGCAAGTGCATCAATGGCTATGATATAATCAGGGTGTATCCTGTCGACTATTCCCTTTACGATCTCACCCGTCTCTATCCCCGTAATGCCGAGGACACCGGGAGCTACGGCGCAGACCGGCCTTACGCCTTCATCGACCTGGTCCGGCAGGTATTCCAGCAGATGCCGGGTCACCATCATGTTCGACACCACTTTCGGGCCAAGGGCATCGGGAGTAACGTTCCAGTTTCCCAGGCCGATCACCAGAGTCAGCGTTTTGTCTTCAAGCTTCATTATGCTTGTCAGCTCTTTTGCCAGGGCCCTGCATGTATCTTCATACAGATCCCTGTCATTTTCCTTCAGTCCCGGCACCTCAAGAGTGATATAGTTGCCCATCGGCTTCCCTATGGAAACCTCGCCGGTACGGGACGTGACCCGGACCCTGGTTATCTTTATCCGCTCATCCCCGTCATTCTCAACTTCAATGCCGGGGATATCCTGCTGCGCTTTCTGCTCTCTTACCGCCTTCTCCCTTAAAAGCTCATGGGCTTCGAGAGTAAGGTCCGTCCTTTTGTTTCCCAGTTCCGCCATCGTTGGTTTCTCTCCTTGATATGATTCCGGATTTATGCATAGTACCGGGTTTTAGTTTTTCACAAAACCCGTTTTTTTTATCCTTGCTTTTTAAAAATGTTCATGGTAGAATATCACATGTTGAAAAAAATCGGACCGCAGGAGGTGAAAAGCTTGGCAAATACAAAATCTGCTGCTAAAAGAGTATTGGTGATCAGGAAAAAAACCATCAGGAACAACATGAAGAAGTCGGCTCTCAGGACTGCCATCAGGAAGTGCAGGGAAGCTATAGCTGCAAACAGCGAGTCGGCACCGGAGATCCTGAAAGCTACAATCAAGGCTATAGACAAGGCAGCAGCAAAGAACATCCTCCACAAGAACACCGCTGCGAGAAAGAAATCACAGCTGGTCAGGGCATTCAATGCTGCAGCAGGCAAGTAATTCCCGATTCCGGGATTTGCTGTATCCATAAATAGCACAATAAAAAAAGCGCGAGCAGCAAATGGAAAATTCCAGGCGGCCGGGCTTTTTTATTTTGCCGGACTGCCTGTTCCGGCAGTTTTGCTTTACCGGGCGGAAATGGACCTGCCGGGCGCCAAAAGGCTTGTGATCAGAAGCTCTATGGCCGCCTTGTCATCCAGCCTGCCGTTCTTCACGGCAAGATCCAGTTCAAGTCCGGTCTCAACGGCCTTTCTGAGGCTGTCCATATCAAAGCCTGCAGCCTGCTTTATTATTTTCTCGGCTATGAATGGCGGCACTTTGAAGAATGAAGCTATTTCATTCTTCCCTGCGCCCTCCCGCACCATCAGCTTGGCTTGGATCAACTGCCTGAACTGCCTGGCTATCATGAATGTGATCCTTGGCATAGGTTCTTTCAGCGCTGCCATGTCATTGAGGATCGAAAGCGCGGTACGGCTCTGTTTGGCGGCCAGTGCATCGGTAAGGTCGAAAACCCTGCTTTTGACCGACCTTGTACAGACTTTGGCGACATCATCTTCATTTATCATCTTCCGGTCCCCGGCATATGCACACAGCTTGTTGAGCTCATTGAGTATATCATCCATGGACGGCTCACAGTAGTCCACTATCATCGCCGCCGTCCTCGGCGACGCGTCATGCTGCATCTCCCTCAGCCTTTTGATTACCCATTCCGCCAGTTCATCGGGTTTCCTGAAATCGAACTGCACCACGAGCCCGAATTTTTCCATCAGGCTGACATATTTTACCCTTTTGTCGATCTCTTTCTCGATAAAGACAAGGCAGACATGCTCGGGCAAATTCTGCAGAAACTCTGAAAACTCATCAGCTTCCTTCCCCCTGCCTCTGGTCCCTTTCGCCTTTTTCCCTGTATCTTCGGCTGCTTCGCCCGTATCTTCACCCTTTCTGCCCGGCCTGAAGAGTCCTGAATCCCGGGCGATGACAAGCCTTCTGTCACTGAAGACAGGATACGTAAGGCAGTTCTCCATTATCTGCGCCGGCGCAGCCTTACCATTCAGGACGACCTTGTTCAGCAGCCTGAATTCCTCATCCAGCAGTCTTTTCTCAATCTGTTCGCAGTAGTTCCTTATGAGATATTCTTCGGGGCCGAAGAATAGGTAAAGCTTCCCTATCCTGTTTTCTTTTATGGATCTCCAGAGTAACTTTTCGTTTCCGGCATACATGTCTTTTGGCGCCATACGATCCAACTCTCTTTATGTGCTTTTCTTGATTTTAGCAATACACCGGCCCATTTTCAAGACAGTGACATGCCCGTGCACAGAGAGACATGCCTGAGATGCTGTGCAATGCCGTAAACTGAAGCTACGCTTGCAAGAGCTGTCATAAGTTCAGCTCAGGCAAGCCGAAACTCGCAAAAATGCATGGAATGGATTTTTTCTCGCGGCATTTTTGCTCAGACAGTCGGCTTGCTGGTCCTCGCTCTGACTATACATCTCTAAGCTGCGCTACGCTTATGTTCACTTGCATTGCACAGTATCGCAGGCAGTGCATAGTACCTCCATAGTATCACGGTATGCCGGTGATGCTGTGCAATGCCGTAAACTGAAGCTCCGTTTGCAAGAGCTGTTATAGTTCAGCTCGGGCAAGCCGAAACTCGCAAAAATGCATGGAATGGATTTTTCGTCGTGGCATTTTTGCTCAGACAGTCGGCTTGCTGGTCCTCGCTCTGACTATACATCTCTAAGCTGCGCTACGCTTATGTTCACTTGCATTGCACAGCATCACAAACATATTTGCACGTTACGGCACAGCATGCATTATGCTTATTTGCCAATAGTGCCCCTGATTCGTATCCTTTTCCCGTCGCTTTTCAGCAGCACGGCCCCGCATTCATCCGTCCGGAAATACCTTATCCCCTTCTCTTCAAGCAGTCTGAGCACTTTTTTCGAAGGGTGCCCGAAATTGTTCCTGCCGGTGCTGATCACCGCTGCCACGGGATCGACCGCTTCGATGAATGATTCGCCGGTCGAAGTGGCGGAACCATGGTGCCCTATTTTGATGACATCAGCGTCGAGCAACTGTGCAAACGCCGAGTTCGCCAACTTTTCCTCGACTTCTTTCTCTGCATCCCCCATAAGAAGAAGCGATGTATCTTTATAGCACAGCCTCAGCACAAGCGACGTGTTGTTGAGCGAATCCTCATCTTCTTTGCAGCGGGCTTCCGGATTTAGCACATACAAGGAGGTGTTCCTGTCCAGGTTTATCACCATGCCGCTCGAACATCTAGTTACAGGTATGCCCTTATTCCCCGCCAGTTCCAGCAGTTCCGCAAAACAGGCCTCATCATCGAGTGAAGGAATGATGAGTTTCCTGACTCCAAGCATCTCCATGACATCCATAAGCCCCTGTGTGTGGTCGGTATGGGCATGGGTGGCTATTACGGCGTCGAGGCCTGCAACTCCGCTGTCCAGCAGGAACGGCACCACTGTCAGTTCTCCGACTCCCGAATCCACATCCGGATTGCTGCTGCCCCCGCCGTCGACCAGCACCGTCATGCCGCCGCCTGTCCTGATAAATGTACAGTCCCCCTGGCCGACATCAAGGAACACCACCTCAAGGCAGGCGGGCCTGATGACAAACATAAGGCAAGCAGCCGCCGAAAGCAGCAATACCGCGGATACATGCTTCAGTTTCAGCTTTATTCCCTTTAAAGGGGCATACCAGAACAGGTATAATACAATCATGTAATAAATAATGACAGCAGCCGCCGGCGGAGTGACCATCCTGAAAGTCGCCCATGGCAGCGAAGCAGACCATTTGGTGATGTACAGCACCGCACTCAGCAGAATATTGTTCACATATCCGATAAGTACCGACAGTGTGATGCTGAACTGCCCCAGGACCGCCATCAGCGCCCCGAGAACGGTTATTACGCCGAGCATCGGCGCTGCAAGTATGTTTGGTATCAGCGAAATGACAGAGACCTTATTGAAATGCATGATCGTTACGGGGAGCACACCGATCTGGGCAGCCAGGGTCGCTGCGATCACATCGGCAGTCTTTTTCGGGATGAAACGGCAGCGTATTGCCCGGCTGATATTCCCGTACAGCATAACGATGCTCAGTGTTGCAGCATACGAGAGCTGGAAACCGATATTGAAAAGCATGTACGGGCTTAACACCAGCATAATGATGCATGAAACAGCGATCGAAGTATAGATGTCCGGCTCCCGGTAAATAACAGCGGCCAGAAGGAGAACGCAGGCCATTAACACTGCCCTGAGCACAGACGGTTCGAACCCGGCGACACATGCAAACAGATTGAGGAACGCTATTATCACCAGGTTTGCCGCTCTTTTGCGGATCCTCAGCATCTTCAGCAGAAAGGAAAGCGGCGCCGCCAGGAAAGCGACGTTGGCTCCTGAAACTGCCATAACATGCAGCAATCCCGCATCACTGAAAGCTTCTTTTACTTCGTCGGTCAGGCCTCCCCGGTAACCGATCAGCATCCCGTTCATTAATCCTGCCTGCTGGCGGGGCAGGGATTTTTCGATCACATCCACGATCCTTTTTCTTATCAGGAGTCCCAGCCTTACGAAGAAATTGCCTCCCGTCCTTTCCCCCGCAGAAATGGCATACGGATACGCAAATACTGAGGCGCCCGCGCCTTTTTGCGCCAGGTACAGATCATGATCGAAACCGCCAGGGTTCCTGGCTCCGCCCGGTACCGTCAGCCGGCCTTCGAAAGTGATGCTGCTGCCGTAATCGAACAACAGCCCATTGCTGTCAAAAAGTGTACTCAGCATCACTGCTCCATCCGTATCGGCAAAGCCGTTTTCTCCGGACTTTTTAACGCCGTTTGCCCTGACGATGCAGGATACCTTCCGCCCTTTTATCTCCGGTTCGGATATTACGACTCCCCTGATAACCACATCTGTGCCGTTGTATCCCGAAAAGCTGCTGAGCCGTTTGTGATCCGCCGCCATGAACTCCAGTGCGCCAAGCAGGAAAAAGGCAAGCATCGCGCAAGGTACTGCCAGTCCTTTCATCCGTATCGTCGTGGAAGTGAACAGCATAGCTGAAAGCAGGACGAACAGGCCGACGACGACTGCAAGGGAATCCGACAAGAAGGCCGCAGTTATGCCTGTTATCATCATGATGCAGAAAGATACGACCGGCCGTCTGTAAATGACACCCATAACGACACCTTTTTGCAAATATTATATAATATGTGCGACATAATGTTAATTATTTCCAGCATATCCCGCAAAAAAACCTGCCGCAGTTTTCGCTGCAAAGCAGGTTATGTTCATTCGATATGTCAAATTGCTATTTCCGGTAATAAAGGTCCATATGTCAGCAGGCAAACTATCCGGCACTTCTGCAGGCGCCCGGTTCCAAACCGCTGACGGCAATCGGAGCCGGCGTCTATTTCGATATATAATCCCTTGCTGTCATGTATCTTTTACTGTAGTACGAACTGTCCAGGCTTTCGATCGTTATCTTCTTCTTCAGATAAGTCGAAGCATGGATGAAGTTGCCGTCCCCGATATAAATGCCGACATGGCTTATATCGTTCAGGACTCCGTCATCCACGGTGTCAAAGAACACCAGGTCACCCGGTTTCAGCTCCGACTTCTTGACCTTCCTGCCGCCTTTGGCCTGGCTGCTTGATGTTCTTTCAATGCTTATCCCGAAATGGTTGTAAACGTATTTTACGAACCCTGAGCAGTCAAAACCTTTTTCTGTTTCACCGCCGTAAACATACTTGATCCCGAGGAGCGTTTTTGCGTACTCTACGAGCGCCTGCCTGTCCACGATATCCTCTCCTGAACCGGCACCGCTTTCATTATCCGCTGTATCCGCATTATCGGAGCTATCGACAGACCCTTCAGTTCCGCCGGAAGTTTCTTCAGATTCAGGCGCTTCATTGCCTGCTTCCTGTGAATCTTCTGCATTTATATCTTCTTTACTTGAACTTACGGGATCCGAAGCTTCCGCACCTTTATTTCCAGTGTCCGTCCTGTCCGGCTGGGTGCTTCCTCTCGAAACCGTCTCCTCTTTTATCCTGACCCATTCGCCGCTCATCCAGCCGTACCTTCCCTCTCCTATGGACACGCGGTACCAGCCGCCGGATTTCTCGAATATCTCGACCTTTGCTCCCTTCTTATACTGGGCAAGCACCTCTGAACCGGTGGTCGGTTTGCTCCTCACATTTACGACCGAACCGGTAACGATACCGGTCGCGATACTTTTTTCCCTGACCTGCAGCCAGTCACGGTGCATCCACCCGTAAGCGTCGTTGTATACGACACGATACCAGTCGCCATTGCTGTCAACGACAGTGACAACTGTGCCTTCTTTCAGCTGGAATAGGATCTTTGACGAAAGGTCAGGCTCCTTCCTGAAATTGACGACATTGCCGGTCACAATGCCGATCTTTTCGGAAGCGGCCGAAACCGAAGCGCATAATGCGAAAATTGTGATGACTGATACTGACAGGGCCAGCAACAGTTTCTTCGATACCTTCATCGGTTATCTCCCGTGTCTGGTTTCCGTAAGTCAAGATTTCAGTTCCTCTCAGGTACATAATACCTCGACATGAATATTATACCTTATACATCTTTTTTGTCAACCAAATAGGAAAACTGCCATAGCTGAAGCATCAATAATATTTTTTAACTATAATTAAGCCTGATTACCTCGAAAACTCTCTGCTTCACCCAATACTTTGATCATTATCCGAGCAAGCGTATGCAATATATATCCTAAATATCCAATATGTGTCACGTGAAATGTGCGCTCCGCCAATGAATAGCTTCCGCCTTTCAAAGCTTTGAGGTATTATTCCTTTTACAGACAGCCCCCTTTTACTACGCCGCTTTTAGCTTCCAAATATGCTTCTTTTCTACAACAGCAGTTATCTTTTCTGTATCCAGTACTGCACCACTTAAAGCTAAACATAGGCTGCTGATAAATCCACGTATTCCACTCTCGTCTACATATTCAAGCAAAAGCTCACTATTGATTGCCATGGCGTTTATGAAGTGTCCCACCTTCATCAGATAATGAAAACCCTTCATCGCCTGCCAATCATAGGAATAGCAGTGCTCATAGTTGTACCCCTCATGTTTTTCAATGAGGAAATTGTTCTCAATTTTCCATCTGTACCGTGCCATCTTGGTGCATCGTATGAATACATTTTTCTTTGTCAAAGGCCTGGAGGATATCCATGCATACCGTGTCTCTTTATGTTCTTCCATTTTCGTACTCCGGGAATGCTTTTCTACCCATGTCTCATAACAGATGACCACATGTAATATTTCAGTAATCCGGGTCCTAGTTCCATGGTCATATTCGATTTCATTGGCCCACTCATATGCTTGGTGCCGGTCGCCCCATTCCACTTCCAGGCGATTGGACGGTTCAAGCCTTATGAGACCTTTTGCTTCCTTCCACACATCCGGCAGGCCGTCTTCCTTTAAGACGATCATATACTCCCACCGGTATTCTCGGCACTGTTTAATCACAGGGCCGCAAGCATAGAGTCCATCAGCCAGCAGCGTCACTCTGCCTTTTCCAAAAATCTTGTATAGCTTCTTAGCCAGACGCTTGAATGCCTTGCTCTCACAGTCCTGCTTGTTTTCTCCTTCTACCCAATCCTTGTTTTCAAGGATTTCACTCCATACCGGTAATACCGCACCATTGTCCAGTACGAGCACAGCCTCCAGTACATAGACGTAATACTGAGCAATTCGTGCTTCTCCGCCCACATGCCGCTTGAGGGCTTTATCTTCCCATGAATAGCTCCTGAAAAACTTCTGTGAACCATCTACGGCAATGAGATACCGGTTGTTTATCAAGTGATTTCTAAACTTCTTCCTGCGCATAAGATCTTTAAGCAGCTCCACAAGGCACTCCTGGATTTCTTCTACATTTATCTTCTCCAATAGCCTTGCTAGTGTATCTGCATGAGGCATGGTTTCAAGCTCAGGAAACATGGCCTTTACATTACTCCAGAAAATCGGCCTGCTCATTTTCTTGTTGGCCTCTCTCCTAGAGCCTGTCTGATAAACAAACACCAGGATTCCATACATCATGAGTGCTGTCATTTTGTGTTTGATCTTACGTGGGTTCCGGGGGTCTTTGATTCTGCTCAGCTTGTTTAAGAGGGCAGGGAGCATCTGTCTGTACAGGATGGTCGCTTTTTCTACCTTCTCCTGCCGGTCTACCATTTCTTCTTCCGGTGTCTTTTGAGCACACTTGCGGTTAGGCTGATTCGCCTTTTTCTTGCGTTCTTCAAAATGCACCCGTATAGCTTTGCCGCTTTTTATCATTTCAGCATGCTTTTCATCCCGCAATCTCTGCTTTTGTTCCCGGCGTTCTTTTTTACTCATCGGGATTCACCACCTTACAAGGTTTCTCTCCCTTGAGCACTGCCTTGAAATCTTCTTGCAGTGGATACATGAAGATACCCTTTTTAGATTGGGCATATTCTTTGTTGCGATCCATCCGGCCTCTGCCTTTTGTCTCTCCAAGGTATGTCCAGTTAGAGGCTTTGTAGCAGGTTCCGGTAAAATGAGATAGATCTACAAAGGTTTCTAGCAGTACCGGTGCATAGCAGTATTCCCTCAGCCAATCTTCCTGAATTTGTTTTGCTGCTAATGATAATGACTTGCTGGCCAGGTTCCTTATGTGTACCCAGGGGAAGATCAAAAACCGGCTGTTGTTTATGATGAGATTCAACCGCGTTTTGCGGTCATCTACTGTCCAGCCTATCCATTTATCCCGTTCTTCCAATGCCCAGGAGGATGCCGAAAATTGCAAACACCCAAGTTCCAAGTCTCCAGACTTAACGAAATATTGCAATCGTGACCCGAAAACCTGCTTATCTCCCAGCATATGATACTGGCTAACATAGTAACGCCACCGCTTTAGTGCCTCTCCCGGACGCGCGATTTCTAACCATATTGGCTCATAATTCCGGGTTTCACCTTGAATTTCTCGAGGCTTTATATTAAGCTCTGGAATCCTTACTTTGCAACCCTTTTTATTCGGACCTTGTAATGGAGGTAACTGTATAACTCCTTCTGCCTCCAGTTTTTCCATAAACTCTAAACATTGAGGCCATTTCGCAGCCCCTGACGGCGTAGTCCAGTTCAACAACTCGCAAACTGTGCTGGCTAGCTCTTTTCTTGATAATTTCTGATATGTCTTTCTTGTCCATTTGATGAGTTCAATATCATCTAGCGTGAACTCTCTTCCGGAAAACACCCTGATAGTATCGTCCATGAAATACTTACCTTCCTTTCCGATACTATCATATCATCGCTGGTTTGCGTTGTTCAGTTCTATTTTTGCGAAACTATTTTTTCAAATATCTGTGTAACCCTTGCGAAAGGCAAATCTCATTTTCATGCTTCAGCTATGGAAAACTGCAGGAAGGAAATAATGTTTTTATGTGGAATAGTAAATTGAGACGGAATGCTGTCGTTTTCAAAAGGATTTCAAAGAGTGGATGGATATGATAAGAGTAGGTACTGCAGGGTATTCATATGCCGACTGGGTCGGGCTGTTCTACCCCCGGGGGATCAAACAGGCCGATATGCTGGAATTTTACTCTCAGCATTTCAGTTTTGTCGAGATCAACTCTACATATTATCATATGCCCGGTATGAGACTGTTCCAGGGACTGGACAAAAAAACGCCGCAGGATTTCATGTTTGCCGTCAAACTTTTTGGTGGATTCACCCATGAGCGGAACTGCGGGAAAGAGGAAGCGGAAAAATTCATATATGCCCTTTCCCCCATCATCGACAGCGGCAAACTGTCCTGCATACTGGCCCAGTTCCCTTACTCGTTCCACTGCAACAGGCAGAACTGCGACCACCTGAGAAGGCTGAGGGAACATTTCGCAGGATATGAACTTTGCATCGAGTTCAGGAACAGGGAATGGATAAGGGGCGAAGTGTTTGATTTCATGCGTCGGGAAGAACTTGGATTCGTCTGCGTCGACGAACCCAACGTCCGCGGCCTTATCAGCAATGTCATTGCTGTTACGTCAAAGACGGCATACCTCCGCCTGCACGGGAGAAACGCCGAAAAATGGTACTCCGGAGAAGGTTCGGAAAGGTATGATTACCTGTACAGCGGCAGCGAACTGCTGGAATGGATCGGAAGGCTCAGGGAGATGGATGACGACGCGGCTGTCACCCTCGTGTCATTCAACAACCACCCGAAGGGCAAAGCAATCGAAAACGCCAAGGCACTGATCGGATACCTGGGCAGCGTGTGATCTCCTGATACAGGCCATATGCATATCGAAGCCCTTCCGGACGGCGCGTTCCCTCGCTGCGCGGTTCCCCGGAGTGTAAACTGCCGGACACAATAAATGGAAACGGGATATTTGCCGTGGGAGGTGCCAAATTGATCGAAATCAATGCAGAAGACCGCATCATATCGATAAAACCTTTCGATGACCGCAGTTTCCGGTATGCCGCAATGCTTTACAACACCGGCGGCAATACCCGATATGCAACGGGTGTGGATGGGTTTGTCCCAATATCGGCTGTGAAGTCACGCCTGGGATCCACGGATCGTGAGGGCAATTGTTTCGCTGCAGGGATTTATATAAAAGAAGCCGACGGATCGGCCGGTGAAACAGCCGACAGCTTTGCCGGCATGATCGCCGGCAGTGTCGCCGGCAGCGCCGCATGGCTTCGACAGCTTTCGATCATGCCTGCTCACCGCAGGAAAGGCCTGGGCAGCAGGGCCGTAAAGCTTGTCTTTGAATACCTGCAGCAAAACTTCCGGGCTCAGGAAGCTTTCGTTTCCGTTGTCGAGGAAAACGCAGCCGGTCTGTGCTTCTGGAACAAACTCGGCTTTGAAGCGATATGCAGCATTGAGAAGGAATTGTTCGAAAGCAAACAGAAGCACAATGTCATCATAATGCGAAAAACTCTTTGGAATGATAAGGCAGAGCCATTATGAAAGGCCGTGTTTCCCGCTGCAGAAAAAATCCTGGGAAAAGAAAAATTTCTCAGCAAACAAAACTCGACATAATACATTTTTAATTGATTTATGCAAAACCTTAAGTTATACTATAGCATGGTAATGAGCAGTGATTGCTTGTACCCCAACAATTTAAGCGGGAGAGATATTATGGACGAACTACTAGCTGGAATCACAGGTATTGACATCAGAATGGCCGTAATGTATGTGATCGGTCTGGCACTCATAATACTGGCCATAAAAAAGGAATATGAGCCAATGCTTCTTCTGCCTATCGGATTCGGCGCCATCCTGGTTAACCTTCCTCAATCGGTGGTCAAGTACGCCTCGATAGCAAGCGAACCCGACATGTTTGTGACCAACATCATACAGAACAATCCCGAGGCTGCGGGTTTGTTCAAGAACTATATCGAGATCGACGGGCTTTACTACAAGTATGAACCTGGCATACTGCAGATACTGCTGGAGTCAGGAATACTTACAGAGCTTTTCCCGGTGCTGATTTTCATCGGGATCGGCGCCATGATCGATTTCTCACCTCTTTTCAAAAACCCTGTGATGATATTCTTCGGTGCTGCAGCCCAGTTTGGTATCTTCGCTACGATGCTTGTGGCTATCGCCCTGGGCAAGTTCGACCTCAAGACCGCGTCGGCCATTGGCATCATAGGAGCTGCTGACGGTCCGACAGCCATTTATGTGGCAAGCAAATTCGCAAAGGAATACTTCGGTCCGATCTCAGTAGCCGCCTATTCATACATGTCGTTGGTACCGATAATACAGCCGCCGGTAATCAGGCTCCTTACTACAAAGAAAGAGCGCATGATCAGGATGGAATACCGCGAAGAGAAGTTCTCCAAATTCGTACTGATCGCTTTCCCGATCGCAGTCACGATAATTGCAGGTATCGTAGCCCCGATAAGCGTTCCCCTGGTCGGTTCCCTCATGTTCGGCAACCTCATCAGGGAATGCGGTGTCCTTGAGAGGCTTTCACAGGCGGCACAGAACGAACTGTCCAATTTGGTGACACTGCTGCTTGGCATCACCATCGGTTCAACAATGACAGCAGACAGCTTCCTCAGGCCGGAAACGCTCCTGATACTCGCCATGGGCCTCGTAGCATTCATATTCGATACTGCAGGCGGCGTCCTGTTTGCAAAGTTCCTGAACCTGTTCCGCAAAGAAGGCAACAAGTTCAACCCGATGATCGGTGCGGCAGGAATATCTGCATTCCCCATGTCGGCAAGGGTCATCCAGAAAATTGCCCAGAAGGAAGACCCTACCAATTTCGTTCTCATGCAGGCCGTCAGTGCCAATGTATCCGGACAGCTTGGCTCGATCGTAGCCGGAGGTCTGGTGCTTGCGCTTGTGCCGATGCTTGTTCACTGATGCAGTGATATGAGGAGGATATAACAATGTTTGATTCTTTGATAAACGGCACTGATTTTGAAAAAGGAATATTCGTCACCGTGTTCGGGATGCTCGGGGTATTCGCGGTACTGATACTGTTTTACCTTATAATAAAACTGTTCTCGGGATCATTCTTTAAAAAAGCGGAAAAATAACACGGTCACGAACAGAAAATACTGATATCTGACACTACACCGGCTGCCGCAGAAATGCGGCAGTCAGTCCATGGAGGTATGTATGAGGGTAGTTCACATAATCGGCGGCGGCGACGTAGGCGGAGCAAAAACGCATATGCTTTATTTGCTCAAAGAACTGTCGCGCCATATGGAAATAAAACTCATCAGCCTCCGGCCCGGTGTTTTCGCCGACGATGCGAGAGCATTGGGCATCGACGTCACCGTGGTCAAGTCCGCAAATATGTACAATGATATCCGCAAAGTCAAAAAAATCATAATGGAAGGCAACTATGACATAGTCCATTCGCACGGCGCCAAGGCCAATATATTTTCGCTGGCTGCGACGCGGAAGACGGACATACCGACAGTCACCACCATCCACAGCGATTACAGGCTCGATTACATGCACAGCCTTCCGAAACGGCTGACCATAGGGCTGATCAATTCCATTGCCCTCCGCTTCATAGAAAACCATATAGGCGTCTCCGACAACTTCAGGAAGATGCTCATCGAAAGGAAATTCAACCCGCTGGATATCTATGTCCTTTACAACGGAATGGATTTTTCGCAGCCCTCCGTGCAGTATTCCAGGAAGAAGTTCCTGGATAAATACAGGCTTGACATAAAGGATGACGAGGTCCTGGTCGGTATCGCCGCAAGGCTCTACCCTGTCAAGAACATAGAGACCATTGTCAGGGCCGCGCATATAGTAAAGGCCAGGAACACGAAGATAAAATTCATAATCGGAGGCGACGGCGAAGACAGAAAAAAGCTGGAGTCCCTGACTGCCGAACTTGGTCTTCGGGATACAGTGTTCTTCGTCGGATGGCAGGATGACCCCAATGAACTGATGAGCAGCATAGATATCAGCGTTCTCACCTCAATAAGCGAGAGCTTCGCATATTCGGTACTGGAAGGCGCCCGATTCAAAAAGGCTACCATAAGTACCGACGTCGGCGGTATCCCAGACCTGATAGAACACGGATCAAACGGTTACCTGTTCAAACCCGGAGATGTGGAACGTTTTGCCGAGCTCATCCTCGAACTGGCCGCTGATGAGAAAAAGCGCCGTGAAATGGGAGAACGCCTCTATGAAAAAGCTTATGCCAAATTCTCCGTTGAGGCCATGGGCCGCACCCAGATGAACATATACAGGAGCATACTGGAGAAAAAAGCGGAGGCAGGCGCGCGGCGCAAGCATTACGACGCGATCATATCAGGTTATTACGGCTTCAGGAACATAGGCGACGATGCCCTCCTGATGTCGATCCTCAAAGATCTTAAGAGCTTCAGGCCGAACATGCGCCTCATGGTACTTTCCAAAACACCGGTCGCGACGGCACTGGAATTCAACGTTGCCTCAATAGACAGGGCAGGCATGTTCCGCATTTACAGGGCAATGAGAAAATCGAAAGCATTCATATACGGAGGCGGCAACCTGCTGCAGGATAACACCAGCACCAGATCGCTGATGTTCTATCTCAGCATGGTATGGCTCGCAAAAAGGCTCGGACTTAAAGTCATGTTCTATGCAAACGGGATCGGGCCCCTTAAAAAAAGAATAAACAGGCTGCTGACGAAGAAGATAATCAACAAGGTGGACGTTATCACATTGAGGGAAGCCCTGTCCTTTGACGAACTTAAAACCCTTGAGATCAGCAGACCCAGGATACTGATGACCGCGGACGCCGCCGTCACTGTAATGGACGGAATGGAAAACATCAAAACCGGCATCATGGAAAGGCTGGGCCTGGAAAACGCCGGACCCCTGTTTGGCATTTCCCTGCGCAAATACCCCGGCAATGAACATGTCGAACATGAGAAGTATGAAGCAGTCATAGCCCGTGCTATCGACCATTTGGCTGATAAATACGGCGCATACCCGGTATTGTTCCCCATGCAGCATCCGGATGACGTACCAATACTGAAAAACGTCGCTTCGATGATGGAAAAGGAAAGCTGTGTCGTAACAGATAAACTCGATGTATTCGAAACCTACGAACTGATATCCTCCATGCACATGCTTCTCGGAATGAGGCTCCATGCGCTGATCTTCTCCGCAGTGGCCGCAGTGCCCATGATCGGCCTTGTCTACGATCCCAAGATACAGGGATTCCTGGATTACATACACCAGCCTTCGGCAGGAGACGTGAGGGAACTGGAGTACGAAAAGCTTGTGAGCCTGATGGATCATGTCTGGGAAAACAGAAGTGACATAAGTAAGCATCTGTCGGAATCCATCCCCGGGCTCAAGGAAAAGGCCCGTGAAAATGCAAGAGTAGCTGTAGAACTCATATCAGGCGCGAAACCGGAAGCCAGGCCGGAAACCGGGCCATGAATATGATGCTGCCGACCTGTTCGCAAAAGCTGCACGCAAGTTCCCGAGCCCAGCTCACAGTTTTCGGAAAACAGACGGTAGCTTTTGTTGATGCGCATCATGAATAGCTGAGGATCTTCTGCACCGTCTCGTCCTGCTTTTTCCTTATCCCTTCGAAGTCCATATTTGGTATGTAATATGCTTCAAGTTCGTCGTGGAGTTTTTTCGCACTTGATATCATCCCGACGGCTTTACCGATGAGCCTGTCAAACAAATGTCCGTTATATTCCAGTTCCGGGCCAAGCTTTGATATCGCACTGTCATCGAGCAGTTCCCGGAAGTCCACCCTTTTGTTGGCACACGCATCCGTGGAGTGGTATTTCCCGGCAGTCGAAAATCCCGTATTAATTTCCGGTATTATCAAATGCTCCAGCTTATCCGGGTCAAAACCGCAGTAAAACGCTTCAACATCAAAACCTCGCTCAACAGCGGCCGTTTTTATCCTTTCCAGGACGATATCGGTTCCGGAGCCCGGGAAACCCTCGAAAACGTAAATATTGTCCAATGTCATCAGGTCGTCCACATAGCTGACCAGCCCGTCCGGCGTTATAGCGCTTGCGAACAGGCAGCGCTGCCGTCCCGGTTTGCCGGCAGGCGGGAACACATCGAAAAGCATCGCAGTGAACTCACCCGCAATGGAGTTGAGCCTAACTTTGTCCATTGCACTTCCATACATGGTCGAACTGTCTTCATATATATGCCAGGCTGCCTTAAGATACCTGTATGCTCTCTGGAAGTAAACTCTTATTTCATCACTGACTTTCATGATTTCATCTCTTTTTTCAGCCAAGGCCGAATCGCACCAGTATTCACCAAGGTTTATGATCTCATCGACAGCGCCTGGCACCTTCGGATCGATCACGTGCGGAGCAGTACCGTCCAGCAGCGCCACTTTCAGTTCAGGTATGACGAGTGCATCCAGGCTTTTGCTGTCGCTCGAGCAATGTATGTGCTCCGTATCATACCTCCTGTCCGTCATTATTTCAGATATATTTCTCATAAAGGTGCCCTTACCTGTTCCCGGACCGCCCTTTATGACAAATATCCTCCGGGCATCCTCGCGGCTCATGATATGATCGAACCTGCTGAAAAAGCCTTTCGAGGTGTTGCCGCCGGAAAACATGTTTCTGACTTTCCCCTTCTGCATAGGATCCCCTCCTGCCGACCGTCTGTTTTATAATATGCCCAATGAAGTATATGCAGTAATGAAATTTGTGTGGACTTTTTTGCATGTGCGTTATATAATAAGTATAAGTAAAATGTAATTACATAATAACATATACAATATTTTATGTTCAGATAACGAGGTTCAAAATGCTTCTTGGCGGAAACAAAACACTTAATAAAAACATACCCATCCCGCTGTATTACCAGCTTAAGACGATATTGCTCGAATATATAAGGGAAGAGCATAAGGACCTGGAAAAGCCTATTCCGACCGAAGTGGAGATCAGCGAGTATTTCGGCATCAGCAGGCCTACAGTACGCCAGGCGATAAACGAGCTCGTAGTCGAAGGTTACCTTTACAGGGTAAAGGCCAAGGGCACATTCGTGTCAAAACCGAAAATAACACAGGACTTTCTGCTGACGCTTGACAGCTTCAACAACGAAATGAGAAAGAAAGGACTCGTACCCTCTACTAAGATCCTTGAGAAAGAGGTCATAAAAAGCGACGAAAAGGTGGCCAAAACATTAGGACTTGAAGCCGGGACCAACGTGATAAAGCTCACAAGGCTCAGATTCGCAGATGATGACCCTATCGTCTTCGTCATCACATATATACCTTACAGCGTCTGTCCCCCGATCATGGAACACGACCTGGAAAGCGAGTCTCTTTATGAAATAATAGAAAAGGAAAGCGGCCGCCTCATATCCAACGCCGTCAGGACACTGGAGTGCATAACGGCGGGCGAATTCGAATCAAAACTTCTCAAAGTGGAAAGAGGCTCGCCGATCCAGTATTTCGAAAGCATCGTCTACCTGGAGGACGGCACTCCCGTGGAATATTCCCTTGCGAAGTACAGGGGCGACAGGAGCAAATTCACATTTGAACTGAAAAGACAGCTCAGATAGGACGCATATATTTTTTATGTATTTATGTAATTACATAAATACATTATGATACAAATAAACATGGCTCCATATCACTAAATAAGCAGCAAAAGAGGCAGACTATACGTGGAAAGGACGGATAAGCATGGAGAAAAAAATACTGATAACTCCAAAATCTTTCAGGAATTACAAGCACAAGGCATATCCGCTGCTTGAAGAAAAAGGTTACGGGATCGTCGAGAATACCTTTGGCAGGACAATGACCGAAGATGAGATAATGGAACTTGCCGGAGAAGACGTCGTTGGGATAATAGTGGGCGTCGATCCGCTGCCCGGTACGGTACTGGAACGGCTCAGAGACCTTAAAGCCATCTCGAAATACGGCGTCGGTATGGACAACATCGACCTGGATCGTGCCGCCGAGCTTGGCATAAAGGTGAAAAACGCAGTAGGGACCAACAGCGTCTCTGTCGCTGAGCTTGCGATCGCGCTCATGTTCACGATGGCCCGGAAAATACCGCTTCACACAACTGAAGTCAAAAACGGCGGCTGGGAACGCAGCATCGGTTTCGAACTGTCAGGAAAGAAACTCGGGCTCATCGGATGCGGCCAGATAGGGCGCGAAGTCGCAAAAAGGGCGCGGGGCCTTGAAATGGAAGTCTCTGTTTACGACCCGTATTTCAGGGACGACGGTTTCCTCTCCGAGTATAATGTAAACAGGGCCGGCAGCATCGATGAAATTTTATCAGACAGCGATATTGTATCTCTTCACCTCCCTGCCACACCTGAGACAAAAAAGATGATAAACGCAGGGACCCTGGGATTGATGAAGCCCAACGCAGTCCTCATCAACACATCGAGAGGCGAACTGGTCGATGAAGACGCACTGTACGAAGCGCTCGTATCAGGCAGGATAGCAGGCGCCGCGCAGGACGTGTTTTCAAGCGAGCCGCCTGCAAAGGACGAAAAACTGCTCAAGCTGGATAATTTTCTGCTGACTCCGCATCTTGGCGCTTTTACAGGTGAAGCTACCGAGAAAATGGCGCTGGTTTCCACGAAGAATCTTCTCGGGATGCTCGGTCATAAGGAGTAAAACCATGGAAAGAGGTCTTAACTGCAAAGAAAACAGAATGCAGGCTTGTCCTGATGGATATGACGTACAGACTGTCTCGGGACGTATCAGTCCGGACCGGCTCGGGTATTGCCAGAGTCACGAGCATCTTTTCATTGCGGACGGCCATTCCGCAAAACTGGTTCCCTCGCAGAGGCTCGATGACTACGATGCCACATGTTCGGAGCTGGAATTGTACAAAAGCGTCGGAGGCAATAGCATAGTCGACGCTCAGCCTGTCGGCTGCGGCCGTATGGCCGATCTCCAGTTGAAAGCGTCCTTAAGGACCGGCGTGAACATCATAGCTTCCACCGGGTTCCACAAGCTCGTGTTCTACCCGGAAAGCCACTGGATCAGGAACATGGACGAAGACAGCCTCGCCGGGCTTTTTATCGACGAACTGGAAAACGGCATGTTTATTGACTGTGATACATCAAAACCTGTCCGAAGGATCGAAAGCAGGGCCGGTGTCATCAAGACGGCCTCCGACAGGAAAGGTCCTTCCGGCGATTACAGGAGACTGTTTTCGGCAGCCGCCGAAGCATCCGTCCGGACCGGCGCCCCCATACTGAGCCACACGGAGATGGGGATTGGCGCACTGGATCAGATAAGGCTGTTCACGGACCATGGAGTGCCCGTCAGTTCCATAATAATATGCCATCTCGACCGGGTGCTCACCGACCCCGGCTACCTGGCGGAAGTCGCATCGACCGGCGTCTATCTGGAACTGGACACAATAGGCAGGTTCAAGTACCACTCCGATGATGACGAAGCAAGGTTTATAATAAGTCTCCTGGAGAGCGGATTCGAGGACAGGATCCTGCTGGGTCTCGATACCACCCGCGAACGGATGAAAAGTTACGGGGGCTCCATAGGGCTGGACTATCTTCATGAGGCCTTCTTCCCCCTGTTACGGAGCTATGGCGTCAGTGACAGTCACATATATAAATTTACCGTGAGTAACCCGGCAAAAGCCTTCAGCCGGAAGAAAACATACCGTTCATCATGACTGCCGTCGTGATGTCCATGGTGCGTATGCAACGGCTTATAACCCGGACGGCGGCTGGCAGTTGCTGTCCGCCTGGCCTTAAAACTGACGGATCGGGAGGTTTTCTGCAAAGGAAAATTCCCTTAAGCAAAGTCTGAGACAGAACAACGATAATGAAAGGAGATACACCATGAACTTACCAGGAAAAGCAACACAACCTGCATTCTACTTCATTGGCGTCACTACAACGAGATCCTCGATAATGAAGGTATTCCCGTTGTGGGCAAAGGCATTGGGCCTTAAGGACGCGGTTATAAAGGGCATCGACATCGAGATACATGCGAACCCCGAAGTGTACAGGGAAGTCGTCGATTTCATCAAAAACGACGAACTCTCACTTGGCGCGCTGGTCACGACGCACAAGATCGACCTCTATAATGCCGCAAAGGACCTGTTTGATTATCTCGATCCGTATGCTTTGATGTTCAGCGAACTTTCCTGCATCTCGAAAAAGGACGGAAGGCTCGAAGGATATGCCAAGGATCCCATCACCGCCGGTCTGTCGCTCGAAGCGTTCGTACCGAAGAATTTCTTCAAAGAACACAGCGGAGATGTTTTGCTGCTGGGCGCCGGCGGAAGTTCAGTGGCCATGGCCGCTTACCTCCTCAACAAAGACAAGGGCGATAACATACCAAACAGGCTGATCGTAGGCAACAGGAGCAAGCCAAGGCTTGACCATATCGAAAAAATCGTCAGGCAGATCAGGCCGGATGCCAACGCGGAATTCCATCTGACCCCCGAACCCGGCCAGAACGATGAACTGCTGCACAAGCTGAAACCATACTCACTGATAGTCAATGCTACAGGTCTCGGTAAAGACAGGCCCGGTTCCCCTCTGACCAATGAGGCCCGGTTCCCCGAAAACAGCCTCGTCTGGGAGATCAACTACAGGGGCGACCTGCTCTTCATGCACCAGGCTCTTGCGCAGAAAGAGGCAAAAAACCTGCATGTTGAAGATGGATGGACGTATTTCATACATGGCTGGACCCAGGTCATTGCCGAAGTATTCCATATTGAAATAACGCCGGAGCTTTTCGACGAATGCAAAAAGATAGCCGATGAAGTCCGCAATAACGGCTGATTATTGTGAACTGGTTTAACTGTACGGACAATCGGACTGTCAGCGATGAATACCGGCAACTATCAAACGGCAAGGGGCAATAAGCAACAGATGATGCACGATAGGCCATGAGCCGCAAAACATGGGCTCCAGGCAATAGACTAAAACCACGGCCAGCGAGCCATGAATCACGAACCACGATATCAATTTACCAGGAGGATAAAAATGAGCGATATTAAAGTCGATCCTTTTGCAATGTACTTTGACTTAATAACGGGCATGTCCGACAAAAGGAAACCAACCAGGCGCTTTCTTTCCCAAATGAGAGGAATGTATGCGGATGATGCTGCTTACGAAGCAGCAGTCAGCGCAAACGATGAGATAGTATATGACTTCTATGAGCTTGGCCTGCCGGAGACATCGGGCAACCTGCTGTTCGGCACCAGTATCGTGTACCCCGGCAAGGTCGGCAACGAATATTTCATGACAAAAGGGCATTTCCATACGATACTCGATACTGCTGAAGTATATTACTGCCTGAGCGGGAAAGGCTACATGCTCGTGGAAAACCCCGAAGGAGACTGGGATGCGCAGCTTCTGACCCCCGGCAGGGCAGTTTATGTACCCGGCAGATATGCCCACAGGAGCATAAACATCGGGGACGAAAAACTGGTAACCTTCTTCGTGTTTCGCGCAGACGCCGGACACGATTATGGAACGATAGAAACAAAAGGCTTCAGGAAGCTGATTGTTGAAAAGGATGGAAGACCGGCCATCATCGACAACCCGAAATGGAAGTGACACGTACGGTCCAACTCTATTATGACTACCGACAGGAGGCTGACATGTTCAAAAAGTGGGAAATACTCAAAAAAATCACCGATTCGGGACTGGTGGTAGTAGTAAGGGCAGATAATGCCGACATGGCGAAGAGGATCACAGACGCGTGCCTTGAGGGCGGCGCTGCAGCGATAGAAATAACGTACACGGTACCGGGAGCTACAAAAGTAATAGAAGAGCTTGCAAAAGAATACGCCGGTAAAATCATAATCGGCGCAGGTACCGTGCTCGACGCCGAGACAGCAAGGATAGCGATCCTTTCGGGCGCCCAGTATGTAGTGAGCCCGTATCTCAGCCGGGAAACGCTGAAGCTCTGCAACCGTTACCAGGTTCCATGTATGCCCGGTGTCATGACCATCGAGGGCGTCGTGGAGGCAATGGAACTTGGAGCCGACATACTCAAGGTATTCCCCGGAGAAGCCTTCGGCCCCGGCATAATCAAATCGATAAAAGGGCCCCTGCCCCAGGCTAACCTGATGCCGACAGGCGGCGTCAGCATCGACAATGTCAGTGACTGGATCAAGGCAGGAGCAGTCGCTGTAGGTGCCGGAGGAAGCCTCACCGCAGGCGCCAAAACAGGCGATTACGCAAGCATAAGGAGACTGGCCGCCGAGTTCGTGGCAAAGATAAAGGAAGCAAGACAAGGCTAAATGTACCTGGCACTACAGCCAGGCATACAGACATGCAACGGGGGACTGTCCCCGTGTCTCTCATGGAATGAGACGCAGGGACCGCCCCCTGTATATTTCACAGCAACATGACCAGTCGCCCTATTTCCTGATCATCTCAACAAACCTCTGATAAGCCTCGTCCCACTGTCGGGTATCACACGGCATAAATTCCGCCGACGGGAAACTGTTCTTCACTATCTCCCTTGCCTGAGCGAAACCGGATACCTCGCCCAGCGATATCATCTGAACGATACCGTTGCCCAGGGTCGTAGCCTCCTGGGGACCTGCATACACCGTCTTACCGCAGCAGTTTGCGGTAAATGCGTTCAGGAGAGCGTTGCCTGACCCGCCGCCCACGATATGGATCCGGTCATATTTACGTCCGGTTATCCTCTCAAGTCCTTCGATCACATACCTGTATTTGAATGCGAGGCTTTCCAGTACCGTCCTCACGATACTGCCCGTATCTTCAGGCGCCCTCTGCCCTGTCCTGATGCAGTAATCCCTGACTGCCTGCGGCATGTCCGACGGCTCATAAAACATTTCGTCATCAGGATCTATCATGGCAGCAAACGGCTCGGCTTCTTCCGCAAGCCTTGTCAGATCGCCGTATGTATACCGCATCCCCCTGACAGCAAGATTGCGTCTTATCTCCTGGATTATCCACAGCCCCATTACGTTTTTAAGCAGCCTGATCCTGCCGTTTGCTCCACCCTCATTGGCGCAGTTGAAATCATAAGATTCCTTATTTATTATTGGAGCGTCGGTTTCCGTACCGACGATGGACCAGGTCCCGCTGCTGATATACAGCGGGTATTCTTCTTCGGACGGCACTGCCACGACGGCAGAGCCGGTATCATGTGAAGCGACCGCAGTCAGCCTCAGCGGCGGGATCCCGGCTTCCCTGCCCACTTTCCCGGAAATACTGCCAATGATCTCTCCTGGCTGGATAACAGAACAGAAAATCCGTGCAGGTATGCCCAACAGTTCCATAAGCTCATGGTCCCATCCTGCCTTGCTGTAACTGTAAAGCTGCGATATCGTCGCCATCGTATACTCATTTTTCATTTCGCCTGTAAGGTAATAGGCAAGAAGGTCGGCAAGGAAAAGGAACTTGTCGGCGATATCCAGTATATAAGGCCTCTGTCGGGATATGGAAAACAACTGGTACAATGTGTTCATACGGTTCAGTTGTATACCGTTCCTGCTGTAAAGGTCCCATCCGCCGATAAGCCGGCCGACTTCCCCGACAAGGCCTGTGGTACGGCTGTCACGGTGAGTATACGGGTTTTCAAGCATACAGCCTTTCCTGTCGAGAAGTACAAAATCGTTTCCCCATGTATCAATACCCAGCGATTCTATTTCGCTGTCCCCGCATAATGCCTGCCTGAGCCCGTCCAGCAGGTCCCTCCATATGCCAAGGATGTCCCAGTAGAGGTTTCCTCCCGCTCTTACAGGTCCGTTGGGGAACCTGGCGATCTGCTCGAGCGTAAACCTGCTTCCGTCAAAACCTATTTTCGAAATCCTCGTACTTCCGCCTCCTGCATCGAATGCAAGTACCTTTTTTTCAAGTCTCATTTCACATCTCCGTCCATTTTATTACTGCAATCGGCCGCTTCATATGTACCTGCATATACCCATCGATAGATGCAAATGCTCTTCGATGCCTGTCATCTGTCAGGTATCAGTAGCATACCCGTTGCAAGCCTGTTGGATATTCGCCGGATACCTGCTGCAATAAAGATCATTCACTGCATACGATGATCTCCATTTCCGGATTGCTCTGTTTCAGTTGCTGCTCCAGTTCTGCCGGCGGCCTTTTATCGGTTATGAAAACATCGCAGATGTCAAGTCCGCCCAGTTTTATCGGTCCTAGCTTCCCGAACTTTGAATGGTCCACGAGGAAGTAAACCTTCTCAGCCAGGCTTATTATCTCCCGTCTGAATGCCACTTCATGCAGATTGCCGTCGGTAAAGCCATGTCCGGCAGATACTCCGTGGCATGAGACGAACGCCTTGTTTGGAAAAAACTCACGCGTGAAGCTGTCGGAAAGCGTTCCGGACAAAGACAGGTTGGATCTGCTGAAAACCCCGCCTGTACAAAGTATCGTGATATTGTCCTTCCTGAACAGCGCATACTCCTGCAGAACTTTGATGGAATTGGTCAGTATCGTCAGGTGTATGTCATCGCTTATGTGCTTGATAAGGTTCACAAGCGTCGAACTGTTGTCAACGAATATCAGGTCTCCTTCGCTTATGAACTCTGCTGCCCTGCGGCAAAGCATATCCTTTTCGAGGGCATTTTTCATGACCCTGACCTGTACCGGATACTCCTTTTCCTTCTGATGTTCGATCACAGCTCCGCCATGGGTCCTCTTCAAAACGCCCTGTGTTTCGAGTTCCCGCAGGTCCCTGCGGATCGTTTCCGGAACCACTCCCAGCAGTTTGGCCAGGACGTTCACCTCTGCCTTGCCGTTCTGTTCAAGGTATTCTATTATCCTGCTTTTTCTCTCATATGCAAGCACCTGGCACAGCCTCCATACACGAATTTTCCTGCCGGTATATCAACGTCATGAACCAACCCGAATTAATTATAAATTAATGCGTGACATTCCTCAACCATAAAGGAATACCCCTTTGCGGAGGAGTGTCACCATACCGCTTTCGATGCGTGACATTCCTCAACCATAAAGGAATACATCTTCGCAGAGGAGTGTCACCATACCGCTTTCGATGCGTTCCTCAACCGTAAAGGAATAACCCTTCGCAGAGGAGTGTCACCATACCGCTTTCAGATCATTTTTCCGAATATGTTGCATTTTGCATCGCATTCTACGCGTTCCACCACGCTGAAAGCCTGTTCAAGGTGTTTGCCGACGGCAACCGTGCCATGCAGCGGAAGGATGCCGCAAAGTCCGGTCTTCCTGAGAAGATCACGCTTATCCTTGAAGAACTTATACACGTTTTCCGCAAGATCCTCAGAATACGCCTTTGCCTGTTCGATCAACAGGCAGTCGCCCATTTTCTGGGTAGCCTCCGTAACCGAAGGAACAGGTTTCTTCGCGGCTGCGTATACCATCGTATATTCCGGGTGCGCATGTATCACCGCACCGATCTCAGGTATGTTCTTCAAAAGCAGCGCATGCATTTTGCTCTCTCTCGAAAGCACTCCCGTACCTTCTATTATATTGAGGTCATAGTCGCATACCAGTATATCCTCCGCATTGATTTCGCAATGCCTGTGTTCCGACATCATCGACGGAGTTATGATTATCCTGTTTTCGTCAACGCGCATGGCGGCATTGCCCCCGGCCGCGTTTGTAAGCTTCCTGTCCCACAGCAGCTTCATCGTTCCGGCGAGTTTTTTTCTTTCCTCGAAATATTGAATAGCCATAGTGCTCCTCCTCTGTTTTCCGATACATGTCTGTTGTGTTTGAACGATCACAACAGCGCTTGTCAAACCCCTGCGATCGTTGCCGCAGTCAGGTTTACCCCGCTACAGTTCCAGTTCCTCCACTTTCACTTCAGATTCAAGCTTTGCTGCAACAGACGGGTCGAAGCCGACGGTGGACTCATCCATCGCAGTCGCCGCCGCTACGGCTGTAGCCTTTTTCAGTATCTCCGCAGCGGAAAGCTTCATCTCGAATCCGGCGATAATACCTGAAAGCAATGCATCACCGCAGCCTACAGTATTTTTCACTTTCACCGCCGGCGGAACGGCTCGGTACAGCCTGCCGCCTAACAACGCGTAACTGCCTTCTCCGCCGCAGGACGCCACGATGTTCTCGGCGCCGTTTGCCCTGACCTGCCTGATCGCGGCAACTATCTCGGCTTCGGTTTTCATCTCGTTTCCAAAAAGGGCTCCAAGCTCGTCCAGGTTGGGCTTTACAAGGAATGGCCTTTTCCTGATCCCATTCTCAAGATATACGCCGCTTGCATCGAGGCAGAAACGGGCTCCCCTGGCAATGGCCATGTTTATCAGCCTGTCCTGGAGCCCTGTCCCTTTCTGGTTCGATGCATCGCCTGAGATGACCACCATATCGTTCTTGCCGACCAACTCCGAATAATGTGAGACGAACATTTCGACCACGTCTTTCTCAAATTGCTGCCCCGGTTCGGAAATCAGCGTACAATTGCCTTCCGGGTCCGCAATGACGTAGTTGGTCCTGGATTCTCCCCTGTTAAGCTTTAAAAATCTCACATCGATATCGTACTCAGACAACCGCTTGATTATCTCTTCACCCGTGGCACCCATCACCACTCCTGTCGCCGTGTTTTTGACCCCCAGCAGGCTCAGGTTTATGGAAACATGAGTACCCTTCCCGCCTACGCACCTGAACTTTTTCTGTATCCTGTTCGTTACGTTCAGGCGGAAATCATCCAACTTCATCACAACATCCATTGCCGGATTTATCGTTACTGTAATTACCATATGATGCCGCCTCCCGGTTTCAGCCGGCTGCTGAAATTTTTGCTTGTGCTATTGAGCATTATAACAGACTTCAGGTATTATATCAACATTTTCAGAAATTATTTTCACATTATCGGACATTTTCAGTTTTCATATCAACATAAGCTGTCGATATGAAAACTTAACATTTTCAGTATGAAATAAGTCCAGGCAGCAATTTTCTTTGTACTTGTTATTACAACTGATAAGATTATTTGACCAAAACAGGATGGACCTGTTAAGAAAACGAGCCATACGGGACAACCGCACGGCTCATTTCATCTGATACAGATATATATGAATAAGGGGTTACTGATGTCATAAATCCCGCGCCGCTGAACCGCCGCAGGCTTTGGATCATCAGGTATGATCCTGCTTTAGTCTGCCTTTTTCCTTCCTGGTCTGTATAAGGACGTCAGTATAGAACTTGTTGAAAGTGCAGCAGCCTATCGGGCTCTGCTGTATAAGGAGTTCGAGGCAGTTGTCGCAGACCGTGCAGTAATTTATCTCGTCCTCCCTGCCTTCCCTGAGCTTGAGCGGAAGCAGAGGATCTGCAAAAGACTGGCGGCCAAGCGCGATCATGTCCACATATCCTTTTTCTATATTGCTTGCACCGAATGCGAGCAGTGAGCTTTCCTCCGGCGTCACTGCAAGCAGCCTGTTTTTCCCGTTTCGGAAAAGTGAGTAGTTGGACCCGATAACGACTGTCTCAGGCTTCAGGTTTTCCCTGAAGATCTTGGCAAATCCCATGTGCAGGTACGCAAAGTAAGGAGACTTCTTGTCCGCCTGCGTCAGGCTGATTGTTATCGACGGGCTTCCGGCCGATTGTACAAAATACTGTGCTCCTCTTTCCTCAAGACCCTTGATGAGATCTATAGGTTCAGTAAGATCCATTACCGGAGTATCCGGGCCTGCAGTGCCGAAGCCTCCCGGGAATCCTTCCCATGCAGAGATCTTCGAGCCTATGAGGAAGTTCTTGTCATTGACTTCCTTCTGTATCCTTTCGTACAGGTCGAACGCGAACTGGCGCCTGTTTTCCCACGGACCGCCGTATTTCCATTTGCGGTCATTATACGGGCGCAGTATCTGTGAACCCAGGTACCCATGGCAGAGTTTCATATCGATACCGTCCGCGCCTACTGCGTGGGCTATCTTTGCAGCCAGGACGAAATCATCGACTATCTTGTCGACCTCTTCTTCAGTGAGCACGTCACCGCCAAGGCCAGGCAGAGGCTTTACGCATACTCTGCGCGAAAATCCGGGATGGCTCAGTTCACCTGAATGAGTGAGCTGGAAAAGGAACAAAGAGTTAGGATTGATTTCTTTCATCCTTTTGACGAAGTTGGCAAGCGCCTTCTCATTCTTGGGCATTATCAGGAGCTGCTCCTGTCTCGATCTGCTTTTATCCGTGATAGAAATGGCTTCAAGCGTTACGACTCCGGCTTCGCCGCGGAACAGATTCTCATAGCGTTTGTAAGTCAGGTCTGAAGGATTACCGTCCTTGTCAGCATCAGTACATTCCATTGCCTGGATGAAAAAACGGTTCGGGCTTATCCTCGTACCTATTTTAATAGGCGATAGAAGTGTTTTTTTGTAATCCATAAATGTTGCCTCCTCTGATAAAAATATGCTGCACATGTTGTTATAACATCATAATAACAATAGCATATGCAACTTCCGATTTCAAGCCGTAAAAATCAAAAACAAACATTTTTACACACTCCACCTTTTATTATATGCAATTTCATTGACATTTCAACATTTTCGGACTAAAATAAACATAGCATATTCAGGTAATGCTAACTGCATATAAACTTGAAACGGAGGCTGATCTAATGAAACTAGGTTTCTTCACAGCAAATTTCACCGAAAGGCCGCTTGAAGAAGTAGCAAAGCTGGCAGCAGAACACGGTTACGAAGCACTGGAGATCCCGGCTTACGAAGGCAACGGACAATTCGAGCCCAGGGAAGTCCTGAAAGGCGACAATGCCAGGAAAATCAAAAAGATGGTCGAAAGTTACGGCCTGACGATATCTGCACTGAGCAACCATGCAGATTCTCTCCTGATCCTCGGCCCCCACGGCGTCGATACGGACACCATTTATAAGGGCACGAAGGAAGAGAAGATCAGGTTCGGAACCGAAAGCCTGCTCAGGACGGCCCAGGCTGCCAATGCCCTGGAGGTTCCTGTAGTTAACGGATTTACCGGAGTGACGAATTTCGGCAGGTACTTCCCGTTCCCATATGCCCAGGGCTGGGCTGATATGGAAAAAGAATTCGTGGAGCTCTTTGTCCCGATACTGGACAAATTTAAGGAATACGGAGTCAAATTTGCGGTAGAGCCCCATCCGAACAACTTCATCTATGATATCCATACCGCGGAAAAGGCCCTCAAACTCGTTGATTACCATCCATGCCTCGGATTCAACCTTGATCCTGCAAACCTGATTTACCTCGGCCTCAGAGTCGAGAACTTCATAGACAGGCTTGGCGACAGGATATTCCACGTACATGCAAAGGACGGAGAGATCGTGGAGCATAACCTTCCGGTCGGCGGGATACTTATGCAGGGAGAATGGCAGAGGCTCGACCGCGCATTCAGGTTCAGGATCCCCGGCTGGGGCAGCGTGCCGTGGAAGAAAGTCATAACTGAACTGTCAATGGTAGGATACAATTACGTACTCAGCTATGAGCATGAAGACGTCACCATGAGCCGTATGGATGGCGTAGTCAAGACAGTTGCATTCCTTAAACCCCTCCTGATCAGTGCCCCCTATGAAGGCCGCCAGGATAAGCTGTTCAAGGGTAAGGACGTTCTGTAAGCTGTACAATTCTAAAATACGGAGGTAATATCCATGGCAAGAACGATGAGAGCCCAGGTAATCGAAGCGCCTGGCAAAATGGTCCTCAAACAGGTCCCGGTACCTGAAATATCTCCCGATGAAGTGCTTATCAAGGTCTCCATGTGCGGCATATGCGGCACTGACTGGAAAATATACAAAGGCGAATACGCCTCCGAATTCCTGCCGATGATATCGGGGCACGAATTCTGGGGTGTTATCGAAGAAGTGGGCAGCAATGCGAGGGGCTTGAAAAAAGGCGACAGGGTCGCAGTCGATATATGCCTTCCCTGCGGCACCTGCTATTACTGCCGAAGAGGCGACGAACTCCTCTGCGAGACCTTTACGCAGCTTGGGATCCATACGGACGGAGCGTTTGCAGAGTATGTAAAAGCGCCCTGGACGAACTGCTATCTCATACCGGATGAAGTGGATGCGCTGTCGGCAGCGTTTGTCGAACCTCTCACTGCGGTCATGCAGGCCGCAAAGAAGATGGATGTGGCGATTGCATCCAGCGTCGTTATCATAGGCACAGGCCTCGGCATCCTGCACGGTGCCCTTGCGAAACTGCGCGGCGCCGCTCCCGTCATCGTGATCGGAAGAAGCGAATCCAAGCTCAGACTGGCAAAGCAGCTTGGCGCTGACTTTACGATAAACATCAACGAGGTGGACGATCCCGTGACGGAAGTGAAAAGGCTCACCGGAGGCATAGGAGCCGATTACGTACTGGAGTCGGTCGGAACACCCGAAACATATGAGCAGGCATTCAACATGGTAAGAAGGGGCGGCAAGGTCGAAGCCTTCGGTATATGCCCGCCCGACCAGAAAGCCTGCTTCTCCCCTTACGAATTCGTACTCGGCGAGAAAAAGGTCAGCGGGTCATGCGCCGGTATAGGGAATGACTGGGGAGACGTACTGACACTGCTTAAATACAAGCGCATAGATCCGACACCCATGTTCTCGATGATCGTTCCGCTGGAAGAACTGGAACAGGCTCTTCACGAACTAAGGACGAACAAGGATCTGATCAAGGTATTCGTCGATCCTTCCGCCACTGAAAGAAAGATCCTGCGATAAAACACGGGTAAAAGGCAAACCCTTGAAAATGCAGAAGCTTAAGAATAAGAAAAATAAATATCCAAATGAGTGATAAAAAGGGGCTGTCTCAAAATCAGAAAAATCTGATCAAGGGGTAGTCCCTTTTTCATGGCAGTAATTTTTGTGACAAAACAAAACGTAATTATAGCGTAATTATATAGAATGCTCATTGAGAATTGAACCTGGCCGAAATTTTGGACATGACAATCACAGCAATGGCATAACAGGACATCACGCAAGCCTGATTCTGATCAGCATAATACGCCACGACAAATAATACTGTCGGGCATATTATGCCATTACTCAATGCCGTATCCTTGCTCAGATCGTCTTTTTCCT
>ENA-UPSB01000176-UPSB01000176.1-bioreactor-metagenome-genome-assembly--contig:-NODE-176-length-115510-cov-37.864562_pt1 | contig 115510 bp, 105 predicted proteins | sample MGYA00238182_ERZ773286 | MGnify/ENA primary metagenome ERZ773286 (study PRJEB29026, sample SAMN07631240) | bioreactor metagenome | isolation source: Switchgrass digestor | place: USA: Dartmouth... | reverse complement strand
CAAATTGTATTACATTTTTATACAATTTGTCCAATCTTAAATGGGGTCCTTAACACTGTGATGTATAGGTTTCTGTCAGGGATTCACGGTTTCCTGCTCCGTCATAAGTATACACGGTGGTTTTTCCGGGGGCTGTTACCTTTTCGATTCTGCCGCAGGCATCATATTCATATCGGGTGGTTCCATAACTGTCTGTTTTTGAGTCCTGTCGTCCGGCAAGGTCATAAGTGTAGGTATAACTTGAGAGAATGCTTCCTGTCGGCGCATAATTGGTAATGCTTTTTAGTTTATTATTTTTATAATATTCAAACTCTTCTTTGATTCCTTCTTCATATTGTATTATTTTACAGTTTCCGTTTTCATCATAACCGTAAACCGTTGTTTTGCTTCCGGAACTTACCTGCCACATACGGTTACATTCGTCATAATCATAGGTAGTGGTAAAGGTTTGGTTTTGCGAATATACCGTTACCGTACGGATGTTGCCCATGTCGTCATATTTATATTCCAACTGTTTATTTTCATCTTTATCGTATACATACTCTATTCGTTGGTAATCATCATACTTATATCGGGTTGATTCATTTCCGTCAATCATTTTGGTTCTGTTGCCAAATGCATTATATACATAACGGATTTCTACATCGCTTGCTTTCCTTTTGGTGAGTAAATTTTTGTTGTTATATTCATACGTGACTTCCTGCCCGTTCTTGTCTGTCATTTTCGTAATATTGCCTTCAAGGTCATATTGATAGGTTGCCGTTTTTTCATCTGCATCGGTTATTGACAGCAGCAGTCCTCCACTGCCATATTGGTAACGGGTGATTTTGCCTCTGCCGTCCGCCATGCTAAGTTTGCCGCCTGCTTTATCCCAAGTATAGGTGGTTTCTATATTTTTTGCATCAATGACTTTTGCCAAGTTTCCGGCATTATCATAACGGTATTGTGTTACGTGACCCAATCCGTCATACTGTTTTTCTTTTTCTCCAAATTGGTTATATTCATATTTTACCGTGTAATGATTGGTTTCCGGGTCGATGATTTCCGTTAACCGATTGGCAAGGTCATACCGATAGATTGTTCCGTATCCTCCTTCGTCAGTTGAGGCAGATTTGTAGCCTTTGGCGTCAATAACCTTTACTATATTTCCATTGGCGTCATAAATGTTCTTTTTGATGATGTTTCCTTTTGGGTCTTTTACGGTTTCGAGACGATTCAGGGCATCGTATGTGTATTCATAGGTAATGGTTTCATTTTTGTCAAAGTCTCTTGTGGTTGTTTCTTTTACTTTGTTTCCTGCTATATCATATTCATATACGATTGATTTTTTGATGTCGCTTAATGCATCCGGTTCTGCATCTGCCACGGTTTGTTCCTGCCCCGGTGTAAATCCTGACTTATCTGCTGCTATGCCGTCACTTACGGTTAATAGTCTGTTCATTGCATCATAGGTATATATTTTATAAATTGTATCAATTCCTCCTGTAATTTTTTCTACCTTTTTATTCCCCATGGCATCATAGTAATATTGTGTAACCAGGCTTTCCACTCCGTTTTCCGTTTCATATTTATTGGTGACGGTCTCCAACCTGTTTAGAACATCATAAGTGTAGGTTGTGGTATATTTTTGTACATCACTTGCCTGTCTTAAGCCATGTCCTTTCGGTGTGATGTCACTTAACCGGTTACCAAGGATATCGTAGCTATGTTCCGTAATAAGCTGTATCTTACCGGTGTATTCTCCTTCGCTTATTTCAAGCTCGGATAAGTCATAAACGGTTTCATCGATAAACAGATCGCCTTTATCCACCAGTACAATTTCTTTTGTTAACCGATTATACGTATCATATTCATATTGGGTAATATCGTATTTGTTTTCTTCTTCATTCCTAAGGGTTTTTACTTCCGTAAGGTTGCCGTTTTTGTCATAGCTCTTTTGGATAAATCCGCCGTTGTTGTCATGAATTTGCCAAACAAGGTTATTGGCATAGTACTCATAGGAGACTTCTCTTACGGATTTACTATCCTTTGTTCCTGTTAAAACCTGTCGTTTAAGATTGCCTGCACCGTCATATTCATATTTTCCTATGGCATAGAAGACTATTCCGTCTTTTTCTTCCAACGGTGTTCTTTTTTCTGTTAAGCGTCTACTGCTGTCATAGGTGTACCTTACTATGCTGACGTCTCTTCTTGATTTGTCCTTGTACCACACCGTGTTTCCGCACAGATCATATTTATATTCTTCTATTTCGTTTTTGGCATTTTGGATGGTTCGTATTTTTCCAAAAGCATTATATTTGTATGTCGTATTGCTTATCATGTCACCACGGTTGTATTTTTCCGTTAATTTTTAAAAAATATATAATATTTTCCAATACACGCAAGTATTTTTTATATTTCGTTCAAAACGGCGCAAAAAAAAGGATGACCATAGGCCATCCTATAACTTAAATTCTATTTTTCTAAAATATTTTTTACAGTTTCCTAATTACAATTCGATATAATATTTCTTTCTGCAATTCTCGCCTGTCGGAAATTATTTGGCGATGTCCCTGTATGCTTTCTAAAAAACTTGTAAAAAGTAATATAATTTGCAAAGCCACACTGTAAAGCAACTTCAGACATGCCCTTGTCGGTCTGTTCTAAAAGTGTTTTTGCAAGACGAAGTCTTTTCTCTTCAATATAATCCGAAAACGTTTTCCCATAATGCTCTTTGATAATTTTATTAATGGTCTTCCCACATATTCCAAAGCGTTCTTCAACATCTATCAATCCAAAATCAACCTTATTAAAATTTTCATCCAAATACTTCAAAACCTCGTTATTGCTGTCACGTTGTTTCTTTAAATTAATGAGTTCACAAATTTTGTCAACACTCTTTTCAATACTAAATGCTAATTCATCAATTTTTTTATTTTCATCATATTGAGCAAATTCTTCTTTATAATTAATCTGTGAAGCAATGTCCGTCAATACATCTATTTGCTTAAAATACAGTTTCTTTATCATATCTTCATCTGAGTTATTCTCCATAATCTCATACCACTGCATGTATATGCACTTTTTTGCATTAAAAGCATCTCCCTGTATAATGTAATCATATAGTAAAGACATATCGTCAAATTTTACAGCATCTTTTTGTTCCGTCTTGCATTCCGACATGTCAATGATAGTGGAATGGTCAACAAATCGATTTCTGTGATTTACATGTCGGTAAGCATTATAAAAGTCTTTTAAACTTTCGCAAGGTGTACTGATGGAAATTACAAGCTCAACCTTATGCTTTTTGAAATCAAAAAGAACGGAATTAAGATTGTTTTTAAGATTTTCAATATCCAATTCATCATTATAATTTAAGAAAAGTATTAAACGCTTTCTTGGATCTTCAACAAGGAAATTACTGTTCATGTTGTGTTGTTGAAGACATAATCTCAATACCTCCGGCATTAAATACTTTCCTGAAAACATCACAAACAAAAACGGTTCTGAAAAATTAGGATGTTTTTTCCGGAACAACTCGCATTCTTCGTCATCCAATTCTTTTAAAAACAACATATTAAAAGTAATGTTATTGTATGTTTGATCCCAATAGAGATTTTCATTCCTTAACTTCCATACGGTATGATATAAATATTGTAAGCCTGAATGGGACTTACATTTTTCTCCTGTTATGCTTTCCACCATGCTAACCATATTATGTAAAGGTTTGTTCAATATGTTCAAAGTCACTGCTTCCAGGAATAATGCAACTAAAAGCAATAATAAAAAGTAAATAATGACAAAAACAATAAAAAATCTCATATGCATTAACAGATATTTTTTTGATATGCTCATTTTAAATGTCAAGTTCATTTTTTGCCCGCTACAAATAAGACTGTCGCCCTTTGCTATAGGAGTTTTTCCGTTGGAATAAATAATAGAATCATTTAACGCAATGTAATCAAATACTTGCTTGTATTCTGAGATGCCCATATGTTCAAACAAATCTTGAATTCTATAAAAGCAAATGATAACAGCATCGGGAGGATTTTTGATATATTGACGAATGGGCACGTATACGACAATTGCATCGGTTTCTTCCTCTTTAAGGCTTAAATTCTCTTTGTATTCTAAGTGAAATTCCAAAGCTTCATTAAAAATTTTTTCTCGAAATTGAGAATAATTCATTCCGTCTAAATTAATATAATATTGGAAAAACGGTTCTATATTATCAAACTGATAGTTATTACTTACCGCTACATTGTTATTTCTAAAAAAAATGTAACTGTCACTCATCAATGTATTCCACTTTATCTGCCCTTGATAATACTCCGTAAACTCCATCAGATAACTATACTGTTTTGAGGAGTCAAATTTCTCCAAATTTTTTAACCTTATATAGTGAGTATCATTGCTCATTTTCTGTTTGATGGTTTGATATATTTCCATCTCAAAATCCAGCCGCCTGATTCCCATTTCCATTTTAGAGAGGTATTCTTGGATGATACGTTGCTTGATATTTTTATACGTATTTAAGTAAAGAGGAACTATTAAAACAATTAGCATGACCACAAGCGCCAAGTATAATATTTTTTTTGTTTTTTACTTTGAAATTCAAATTTCATATTATAGCCCCCTCTTTTACATATCCCCTTTCAGTATATAATGTCCTGCGTCACCTTGTCAAACCTTTTGCATTTGGAAATCAGGCGGTTTCTTTTATCATTTTCTATTGTACCGTTATGGTTTCTTCTTTACACAACGGTATTATTTTGGTATAATTTGACCAAATAACGGATTTTACCGTTTTTGTCCCTTCGGGCACTAAAGATTTGATTTGATCATGAGTTATTTCATTCATTATTTCTTTCATATTACTTTTTGAAATATCCATTAATTTGTTGTTGTGGTCATAAAAAGCCAAAACCATAAGATAAGTTAATCCTTCTATTTCATAATGATTTTTTATGAGCACTTCGTTGGATATTACCGTATCATCTTCCAAAGTAAGTACGGACATAGTATCCAGCCATGAATAACTTGCCGTTGCTTCGGTTACACTGTCCGTTACGGTTTTATCTCCTAAATACATTTTCAGTTCATATTGTTCTACATCATCGTCAAACGTAAATTTAAAAACATATTCCCCATTACTGCCTAATATAGCTTGATCCACATACCCAATATCACCTGCTGATGTAGGATTTCCGTCCTTTTTAGCCAAAAGCAATGTTACCCGTTTACCGGCATATGCCTTGTCCAACTGGCCTTTTACCAGCACTTTTCCTGTTGACACATCCTTGCTTTTAATGGTTTTAACCTCTATATTGTCTTTATTATCTTTAATTGAAAGCAAAGCTTTAGGAACATAAAACCTTCCTGCTTTAGAAGAATATACGGCAATTTTACCGCCTAAATCAACCGTTTTGCCATCCACTGTGGCAACCGATTGATTGGCTTTTATCTTTATATTGGCATTATAGAAGGTAAAGGTTGATTCATTGGAATCATAGTATCCTAAATTGGTTACATCTACAAACAGTTCATCGGTTGCCGCTTTTAAGTCCAACCCCATTAGTTCGGCTAAATACGGTGCAATTTCCGTATTATCAATGACCAGTTTCCTTGTTTCCAGGGTATCACCGGGAATTTCGGACAATCCTTCAGGTGGTTTAATTCCCTCCGGTGCATACATCCAAACAGGACATCTTCTGTTTGTATGATAGTCAGTTGTCCATGAAATACCTTTCTTGCTATTTATACCATTCCGAACTTCCTCTACTGCATCGGCATACTTTTCCGGATTTGGGTTGCCACCGGTTTCTTCATCTGCATCAGGCAGATTTAAGCCACCGGTATCATGGTCCGGAGCCGCTATAACAATGGTATCCTTTCTCTTTTTCGCAAAATCCACTGCCACTTTAAATGCTTCATCAAATGCTATATATTCGCTTACTGCCTGTACCAGGTTATTATTATGGCCACCGGAATCCACCTTACTTCCTTCCACCATTAAGAAGAATCCTTCTTTCGTTCCATCCAGTGCACGTATTGCAGCAGCCGTCATTTCCGCCAAGTTTGGCTGATCAGCAGCTAAATTAATATCTATCGGAATGCTGTCGGGATAATGATTTCCCCAAATCTTGTCTCCTTGCTTTACATTTTTCAAATCAGTTTTATTGTATGTAATAGTATAACCTCTTTTAATAGCTTCATTAATGTCTCCCCATTGAGCGGAACCAAAACCTACCCCTAAAACAACATCCAAACCTTGATTCACTACTTGCTCCGATATAATACTATAAGTACCTCTGTTATGATGATGGGCGGTAAAAGCTCCCGGGGTAGCATGAGACCACTGAACAGTTGCTACAATACCACTTTTTTTACCGTATAATTGAGCGGCTTCTAACAGCGTTGCAAGAGGTACACCCTGAGGGTCTACACCTACATAATTATTATTGGTCTTGTGCCCTGTTGCTAATGCTGTTCCACCCGCAGCAGAATCAGTAACGTCACTACTTGCCGAATAAGTTGTTTCCGTACCAATTAAATAATCTTTTAAATACATGTACTTATCAGTAATTTTTGTCGAATTAGGATATAATCCTTCCCTAAAGCCACCTGCTTCTTTCACTGCTTTAGCAAAATCATAAAGGGCAAACCCACCGCCGTCGGGAATCATAAAAATCACGTTTTTTATCTTCGGTGTATTGTCTGCATAAACAATACACATTGAATTAAAAAGAACAGATGCTAAAATTACGGTTACCAGCATTAAACTTAATTTCTTTTTCATACCTATCTCCTTCTTTCTTTATAGTATAGTTATTATAATTTTAATTTATAGACTAAAAGGGAACTCCCCAACAAATTGTTATTTCAGTTTAAAATTCAATATAAATCGGGCTTGACCCAAGTATCATATGGTAGTTGCCGTTACTATATGAAGGTTCAAACACATTTCCATATATGTCATAAAATTTTGCCTGGTCTAAATCCATGTTTAAAAGTTTTCCGTCGCAATTTATAACGACGTCATAATTGGCAATATTACCGTTGTCATCATATATAAAAGAATCAAAAGTAAATTCAAAATAATAAGTGCCGTTTTCATCGCATTTGGATTGGTCGATGTATCCAATTTTATCGGGCGGTGGGAACTCACTGTTGCAATTGGAATCAATTAGCATCAAGGTTACCTTTTTATTACGATATTTCTCCCCTAATGATCCGCTTACAACAAATCGATTGGTACCCTCTATTTTTTGGGGTGCACACAAATTATGCAGCGTAAACTCGGTGTTTTCATTTTCCGCCCATATAACATAAACGTTCTTACCGTCACTTCTTCGATAAAACTTGTATTGATATACTTTTTGGTCCGGATACACCTCTTTCCCCACACAAACGGTATCTGCAAGCATTACATTCATATTGGATAGTGCAAGATACGATCCGGTGGCACCATAAGGATTTTCCGGATGCATTCTATAATTCAATATTCCGTAACGATGCTCATGATTATCCCTTTGATATCCCGGATTTTCAAGGCAATACACAAAGGTTTTATCGACCAAATTATTTTCCCTGAACATGGTACACACTTGAACCAGATAATCGCCTTGCTGTTTTTTGGTAATGATACCTTCGCCCCTATAATTGGGCGACCATCCTATTTCCGTCACCCATATTTTTACATCTTGCAGACCATAGCTGTCCAGTAATTCTCTTATTCTATAAACATCATTATATCGGTCCGATTCGGTAGGCGACTGTCTGTTTTTATACGGATGGATGGAAATAATATCAAAATATCCTATTGCTCCATTATCCAGCATCCCTTTTATAAAATCATAATCCACATAATAAGTTGAACCTGCGATTACTTTGGCATTGGGATTTGCCTCTTTCGTCTTTGTATATGCTACCTTTAACAGATTGACATAGTTTTCTACAGGCAAACCGTCCCTGTTAAATTGACTTCCTACCAAATCCCACTCATTCCAAACCTCATAATAATTGACATCTTTATAGCTTTGAACCAGTTTTGTAACATACTCTCCAAACATCTCCAGGGATTCCGGGCTTTTCGGAGTCTTCTCACCGTTTGGCCAACCAACATTCTCACCTGCAATTTGAGTGACCATTATATTTAATCCCAGTCCTTTATATAAATCATGACGATTTTGATAATACTCCTTTAAACGATAGGTCCCGTCCTCTCCTAACTCCAACTGGGCATCTAAATATTGCATTGCCGAAACTTGTCTTACAAAACTAACCCCTAAGTTATTCACAACATATGCCGTTTGATTGTCATAAAAAGAACCGGCTATTGCAGAACTATTGTTTTTTATTGTTCCAAAATTAGTCCTTGCATACGAAAACGGTATTTCGCCCGTGGAATAAAGTTTATGGTCTTCTTCCGTAATTTCCACCTTAAATGTGTACAAACCGTATTTATCCGGTTTATATTGCACCGACCCTTGATAACTTTGCCCTGCAGGTACAAAAATCTCACCAAATTCTGACCAAACTGTTTCACCATTTTCATCTAATACCGAATATTTCACGTTCACCGTTTGTGAAAGCGGATAATCATGATTTAACACCTCATAATGAAATATCGCTGTTTCATCGGTGAAAAATATATTTCCTTGCTTTTCTGTAGAAATATTAATTTTATATATGCTTTTTGTATCCAACAGACGAACTTTTATGGATTTAAACGCTATCGGGTGAGTTGAACTGCCGGAATGCCTGTTATAAAGTGAAATACGCAGGTCACTGCCATCCAACCTATTCGAAAACATAGGATTCGGCAAAAAGAATTCGGCTTTTTTCCATTTTTTTGTATTGTTTTCAAGTTCAACAGACTTAGTATAGCTATGAGTTGATTTGTAACCGTCATATTCTATATCAAAAGTACCCATGCCGCTATCATAATACTCCACTTCAACAACTGCACTTCTCCCATCTGTGATGTTCCTTATCATATCATCATCCAAATCCACTAAAATATATTTATCCTCAGGATCTACAAGCCAACCTTCATGTCCGTTATAAGTTACAACGTTTGGCACCGCACCTGAATTCATCCTCACATTCATGCCATCCGTATCTGCACTATTTTTAAATAATGCACTTGGACTTTTCGTATAAATCATTGACTTTGTAAGAGGTTCTATGGACCCATCACCTTTAAATAAGAATAATTTTGATAAGAATAATTCTACATAGTCCGTATTGGTACTGCTCGTTGAAACTGAAAGTCTATAATTATTTAAAGACAGTGCTTCTATGGTAATGGGCAATACGGAAACATCCAACAATTCTTGATCATGATAACTGGCGTATATTAAATAAGCGAAGATGTCATCGTTTAGGGTATTCTCAATTTGAACATCTACATCAAAATCCCGACTGTTCAGTATATTGACAAAACTTGTCTTTTCTCCATTCGAATCAATAAAGCTTATGTTATTGAAACGTAATGCACCGCTACCGGTTGTAAACGATATGGTCTGCCCCAAAACATTTAAAGTATATGTGGTATTCCCGGACAGACAATGTTCCAAAGCAAGTCGAACCGTTTTTTGATCCGGCAACGGATTCACCGTATAATTGATGCCACTGAGAGAAATATTGTTTTCCATTTCGGATATGCTTAGGTTTAACTGTTCAAATACAAGATCAATATTCTTTGTTCTTGGAGCAATCGTTCCATCATTTTCTTTATCTACCTTAGCCAAACAAAGTACAGTCTGAGGATTATTGCTAAATTTCACAATAACCTCATTTTCTATGAAAGCATTACCGTTAAAATCACGCAAGCCATCCAACACTATCCGGTATATTGCACCATCTGAAGCATTATTTATCATTAACGTAACGCCGTCGGCACTGACTTTTTGCACAGTAAAATCCTCAACCTCAACCGGATTTAACAAGAAATAGTCATTTGGTAAGTAAGAATATACTTTGATTTTTTCAATAATATCATCTTCATTAACGGAATTGGAAAAACGGATATAAACTACATTATCCGAAGTTTGCCTTACGGCAACTGTGGAGCCGTCACCGAAAAAAACTTTGGGTTCTTCCAGCTTGGTTAAGCTGATATTATCTATAATAATAGATTCTCCGTTATCCCCAGCCGTTCTGGTACGAATACCAAAATATATTTTTCTCAGTTGTTTACTGCTCAAAAATCCACTTAGCGGGCTGACCTCTACATAATCATCAGTAGTGGTACATATTTGCCTGCCGTTTAGATAATACCTTAATGAATACCCGGTAGATGCATCTACAATTGCATCTACCTTGTACCACTTATTGGATTCAATCTTAGGAACATTGCTGCTCTTGGTTGTCCATATGCTGGTTGGATGATCCCCTGCCATATAATATACGGTATTACCGTCGTCAATTCTTATACCATACAGGCCAGGAGAACTTGAATCGTATGTAACATAAGACCACATGCTCTGTTTAAGGTTAGTTTCTTGTTGAGGAGATTCGCTGACATATGGAATGTAAAATTCATAACTGAATTTGTATATACCGCCTTCAATAGGAATAGGTTCCAAATTGGTATAAAACCCTGCAACGCCCTGTTCTGAAACGATTTTAACACTGGTTCCATGAATTTCATCGATTGTTACAGGTTCAATACGGCTGTAATAATTATTGTTTGCAGGTGAAAAAAACCACCCCGGCGGAGGACTTCCTTGCTCATTATAATCGTTAAAATCCCACTCAAATGCAAAACAGGATACTTCAAACAGTGCAAGAAATATTACCATTAATCCAAAAAGTTTGCACGTTTTTTTTAGCATTATTGCCCTCCTTTCTATTACCGAAATACGATATAGGATTTTACAACGGTATAATTTGTATGAATTAAAATCTTGGAACATGCGCTGCCACCGGATGATTTATAATCAACTATATCATTGACACTTCCAATGTATACTCTGTTGCCTTTTTTACGATTTTTATCATAAATCATCACATTTACACTGGTAGGATTGACAGGAAGATATTCATCAATGACCGAACCGTCTTTCTTACCAAGCTTCAAAATACACATCAACCCCGTTTGATTATAGGAAGGAATGAATTTTTCCGAAACATATGCATAATCCAGCCGAAACTCCGCATTAAATGCAGAAGAACTTCCTTCAACAGGTGCCGGTGAATCATCTTCACTAATATCAAATACTATTTCTATAGCGTCCACTTCATTTTTGGCATTAACAGCCAAACGAACAACGTCCCCCTCTTCAATGTCCAAATCATTGGCCGATATTTCACGAACTACTTTTTTTATTTCTTTTTCACCTTTATCATTGGTTGATGATTCATATCGGATGACGGATACCTGCTCACTGACAATTTCTTTTACAACGGCACCGTTTCTCAATCCTGTAATTTGTACGGTTTCAGCACCATCCGAATTAACCACCTTTGTCACCCGGCTTACCAATGTAAGCATGGTGGATGTGGCAATGAGAGAGTCTGACGTTGTTTTTACAACAACAACCTCTGCATAAGGAGAATTGTCATTGTACTTAAACGAATCTATAATATACGTCTTGCTGGATGCCAACCATGACTTATTGGTTATTCTGTACATTTCTTCACGGTCGTTCTTGACGTTGTCAGCAGGTACCACGAAAATGATGGTCTTATCATTAATAGGCGTTGTCGGATAAAACATGCTGGGACTCGAATAATAAGTTAAGCTTTGATTATCAACGACTTTTCTAAAGGTATCCCGTAATGTATTATTTTTATCATTTTCCGCCGTATCGATAAATTTGATTTCACCGTCTTCATTTAATTCATAGAATATTAGTTGTTTTTTAAAATTGCCGCTGCTGTCCGAAAGAGCGGTGTATACATCTTGACAGTCTACGGTTCTGTTATCAACATTGACTTTTTGGGCTGTAGTATATACGGAATGGGTTCCGTCCTGGGAAAAGATTTTTAACTGCAACCTATCTTTCAAGCCCCGTCCAAATGAATAATCACATACATATCCCAACAATCTTTCTTGAGTCACGGCGGTTTCAACCAGGGCAATATTCCCTAAATGGTCTAAATAAAACGTTTTATAATCGCCCACGTGAAATTCATAATACTTTAAACATTTCCTATCCACCTTATATTGTCGTTTATTGATCTCCACATAACATGTGTCGTTTTTTTCTTCAATAGAGGCTATCATACCTACTACTTTTTCATTGGATACCACAATTTTACAATAGGACAAATCATCCGACTTGCAAACGGTTAATACATCTCTCGGCATGATGGTTTCAATCATTTGTTCCAAATATTGATTGCCGGCATAGACCTCAAGTCTTTTTATTCGCTGATCATCAAGATACAAGTTGTCCAAGGTATCATAGTAATTGTATATTATTCTTTGGTCATAATCCACATCTTTCACAATCACATTGGTATAAGCCTCTATCCGTATTAAATTATAATAATCGGTGTCACCGCTTTTGATTAAAGTTACGGTTCCATTATCAAATTGAAATGCGTTGGAAACATCTACGGTTACTGCCACACCGTTTTTAATCACATAAGGTTCCTGATTTTCACCTACCTCTATCTTCTTGTCTTTTCCGTCACCGTCATGATAGGTCAATATATTGTTTTCGAATTTTACGACATCATTGATATCCATTGTTAAAGCTTCATTTTTAGAAGTATCAATATATAAATATACTAAAGTATTGATTCCGTTTTCCGTTTTATAATAGCTTTTTACGTTGCTTCCAATAACCGATAATAAATCTAATCTTACATTGGTTGTATCATAGATGATATTGTCTATTTTAATATGATTTTCTCCAACAGAAGCAGCACCTGTAAGTGACGTTATTTCCGTTTCGGTTACAACGCCTTCGTGGCAGTATATTCCTCTATAAACCGACATGACGGTTTTAGTTTCTGACGATTTATACTTTATCCCCTTTAGGGTGCTAATATAGTTTGACTCTATAACATTAGCATGAAGAAAATTATACAGCAGTTTTATCATTTCACCATAGGACAGTTTATCATTATCGTTTATATGTTGACTTAAACCCGTCTTCTTTGCAGCAAGCAAATAGCCTGTCGGATATCCGCCGTTCACCTTGGCATATTCCGAATATCCCATTAAATCCAACATCATTTTATAAGCTTCCTTAACAGTTATTAGCCTATTAGGATAAAATATCCTATCAGGCCCCACAGCAATTGCTCCAAGCTCTACCAAGGCACTAATACTATCGTATGCCCAATCGTTCTTTGCAACATCATTAAAATATTTTTTTGCAGACGCTACCAAATTCTCAGCTTGTATTGTATTGGAAACATAATGTGCAAAAGTTGCTCGGGTTACCCCCTCTTCCAGCAACCAATGATCATAATCCGCATTTTCAGGTAAAATATCCAACTCGCACAACAACTCAAATGCCTCATCAAAAGCGGCATCATCCTCGGTAGCAGAATAAACCTTGGTAACAGATTGATTTGTTATGAATAATAAAATTGTTAATATAAAACATATTGACCTTTTCATTTGACCCTCCACCATTACAAAATATTATCCAATGAATATATAATTTTTGCGGCCTCCGCCCTTGTTGCAAAATTAAGGGGTCGAAACGTATTATCCTCATAGCCGTTTAAAATATTCAGTGCTTTTAATATGGCCACCGCTTCTTGTGCATATTCGGAAACGTCATACATATCACTGAAAGTATAGTCCGATTCCACATTATCTAAAGCTTTCTCCATATATAAAATTGCATTGTATATAATAACCGCAATATCCTGTCTGGTTATGTACCGACCGCTTCCGAATTCCGTATCACTAAAACCACGTATGATTTTTGCACCGACTGCTTTTTTAATATATTCATAATGCCAATCCTGCTTCCTTACGTCATGAAAATTAATTTCGAAATCTTCTTCTACATCGCCGATTCCCAGGTATTCTATGATAAGTTTTGTGAATTCTTCTCTGGTTATGTGGTCATTAGGACAAAATTGTGAAGGTGTCTTTCCATGGATAATCCCTCTTTCAAAAAGGCTGTTCACGGCTTCTATTGCCCATTCAGCCTGGTACATGTCATCAAATTGGGTTGGAAGCCCGGTAGGAATATCTGGGGTGTGTTCCATATCAACATAAACAGGAGTTATTTTACTCTTTCCGGAACCGCCGCCTCCTCCTTTCTGTGGTCCGCTTGAATAATCGTTGTTGTTCGAACGTGATGTATTATAGTCTTCAAATACACGCTTTAAATCAGGGTAATCCTTTCCTGATATGCCCGAATAAAATTCGTTTGAAGGAGAATCATAGTTTGTAACGTCATATCCTGTTAATCGTTTTATTTCATCTTTATAATCATTCATAATTGTTTTTATATTTCCAATCCCGTCAGGAACCTTAATTACCTGAAGGACGGTCCATGAAAGAATACCGTCATTCAAGTCGTCCACGGAACTGTAATTTTTGCCGGAAATATATTGAGTGAGAGATTTACGGTATACTTCGCTATTTGCATATTTATTAATCCACTTTGCCAATTTTTCCGACTTCATAATTTCTATATCATTGCGATATTCAATAACATCCGATAATCTTCCGTCATTTAATTGTTTGGTAATTACACTCTGTACAAACAATTTTCTTGCCGCATATAAATCCATGGTATCAAGACCGTTTATCTTAACAGTGTTATACATCAATAATGCAATTTTATCTTTTTGTGCTTCATCAAATAACTCGTAATATAATCCAAGGTCAAGGACACAGTCATTGTCCGACAAAATATTTAATAAATGCTGTATTCCCTGCTCTTTATCCATGGTCTCAATCTTTTTTAGTTCATTTGCAGCAACTGCATTTTTCTCTGGATTCATGTATATTAGTTTTTGGGGGCCATGAAAGATATCCTTGTTCCCTTCCGTACCTATCTGCAATGTATATATGCCACTTACGGAATTCAGCCTGCAACGGAATGAAAACTTGCCTTTCTCATCCGATTTCACTTGATTTTGATAAGCAATGACGTCCTTGCCGTCGGATGATTTAAGCAAATCCAAATAAGTCTTATTGGGATAGAAAATGGTGATAAACACATTTTCATTTTTAGACGGTGTTGTTCCCCTTATAATCGTTTCTCCGTTCCTGTCAAAAGGTGAAATTACCAGATTTTCCTCCGCACTTGCATGGAAAAAAGTAAACACCGCCAATAACATTGGTACGATTAAGAAAGCTGCCTTTCGTTTCACGGATGTTCACCTCGCTTCAATTGGAAATTGTTAACGTTGCACAATCTTTTAATGGCTTTAATTCACTGTAATTATTGATGATAAAACCTTTCATTTCACCATATCCAATGGTATCCGGCACTTCTATGTAATCGGTATAATAAAACCCTTTTCCCCATGTTAAGGTTATGCCTTTGGTATCCAGAGACAAATCAATCATCTCATTGTTGTCAAAGGCAGAATAGGAAAGATATACGGTTGCTTCCGTCCCGGTAAGGTTTACAATTTCAGCCATTACCCTTAGAACATCGCCTTTTTTGGCCTCATAAACCACCTGATTCAGACCGTCAACAAAAGCAATGTTTTTTATGACAATACCGCCTTCACCTGTTATAAACATGGATGAAATTTCATTTTGCATATTGGAACTTTTAATCCACAAGGAATAACTGGATTTTGGCGATAAAGGTTCTGCCAAATCTATGATGATGTAATTACCTAAAGCATAAGAATTGGTGTCGATGCCACTAATGGAAGCCTGAATCTCTCTTGCTCTCTCCGTTGCATAAACCTTAAGCTTGCTTACTGCCACCGGAAACACACCGTTTGCAGGTTTGATGACGTTCTCTTCGTAATCCATATATTGTACGGCAACCATGGCCGGTTGAGACGTATTCCCGATATATAGATACACCGGTTCATACTGTATGCCTTCTGCATTCTTCAAACGGTCATCCAACATTATTTCAAAACGCCTTCCGTTGACCACATCATTAGAATCCAGTTTTATACTGATGCATGACGTAGTTACGGTACCTATCTTATATTTGTCGTATGGTATGCCATTCAACATTAGATGATCGTCCTTCTCATACATGATGATTTTAACCGCCTCTCCCGTCATCTCGGATACATTTGCATGAATCGGGCTGATGAAATTCAAAACAATATCTTGTTGTCCTTCTTCCAGCACCATGACATTCTTATTTTTTCCCAACAAAATGCTTGAATTTCCTGCTTCCGTAACCGACAAGTTATCGATTATAATCGCATCTTCTACATTGGAACTGGTTCTGGCACTAAATCTTATCCCGGTTATAACTTGAGCAGGATTTACACTGGGATGCTCCACTTCATATATAAATCTTCCGTCAATGTAATTCAATATGACCGCCGGTATCTTTGTGGTATCAATAACGGTTTTAAAATTATACCACCGCCCCGGAACAAGTGCTTGAATATTTCTGGGCTCCAGTGTATTGTTTACCGTATATCCCGAAAGACCGTTTGTATTACTGTACCAAGCAAAGCCTATATTTTTCCCGGTTAATCCCATTCCAAGCAAATTTACATAAACCAACTGTCCGGGAGATACGGTTTTTTCCGGCAGACTTCCGTCCAGATATAAATCATAACTAATGGAGTATAAGCCGGGCTTTTGAAAATCAAGAGGCTGATTCAAAATAATTTCTATGGAATTTGTCACATTCTCGCTAATCAATTTCAGGCTCTTACCATGTGCTGCATCCACATCTACAAGCTCCGCACTCATGCCACTGGATGAAACTTTCCACTTTGACAATTCATCAAAACCGTCAAAATAATAAACGGCTTGTTCTATTTGTTCCACAATATACGACAAAACATTGGTTCCGTGCCCAAAGGTGTTACCCACCACATCCATAAGCGTTTCATCCACTTCTATAGTATATGTTCCGATCTGCATTCCGTCTTCAGAAAATACTATATCCACTCCGTATGTTATATCCGCATTGCTGTTGATAGGTACAATATTGATGTCGTTTAAAATAATACCATCTCTCTTTACAATGATCTTTGATTCTATATTCGATGTAATAACGGGATTTTTAAATTTTACCGTATATTTCTTGGTGCCTAACGGCTGATAATAATCCATGTCTGTGTAAAGTTCATTGTTTACAAGCTTTCTTCCGAAAACATTATTGACGGACACGACGTCACTTCCTTCGGTATTAACAAACTTTCCCGGTGTGACGCCTATTATTAAATAGTTATGTACTTTAGCGGCAAATTCGGATATCGGCCCGAGGTTGCACGCATCCATTCCGTCTTTTGTAAGCCGAACACCGTCAACAAAGTAATAGGCATAAGCATTGCCGTCCCCCTTTGAGTTTGTCAAGTCGAATACAATATTAACTGTATGCCATGCATTGGCTTTAGGTGATATGGCTTGACCGGTGTAGGCTACAAATGCACCTGTGCTGACAAACCTTCCCTGAGACTCCTTATTATCCCCGGTCCATCTATAATATTCCATATCGACGTTCTCTTCTTTATTTAATGCAAAATATATCTTTGTATACCATCCTCCTGTTGAAAGGTGAAAATCAAAGCCAAACAAATATGCACTGCCTTCTTCAAAATTTGCTTCTTCCTCAAATTGTTTTACAAGCCTTTTAGGGACTTGTTCAGACTCATTGGTAACAGCAATACCACCTACCGGACTTGCAGACAGGTGTGAGATATAATCATTATTGTTAAGATACCAGCCGTTTGGCAATTGGCCGTCATATCCGTCAAAATTATCATAAAAATCCGAAAAAGGAGCGGCAGATGCAGTAATTACACCATACAACGCAAAGAAAACAAAAAGGAACAGCAGCAGTTTTATGTTTTTCACTTGATTTCCTCCCTCCTATTGGCTTGCACTTTTGACATTGGTCTGTTTTCTGATAAATACTTTATTAAACAATGAAGAGTTTTTACTGGTAACAATGCCGTCACCCCAATGTGCAAAAGCCTTTCTGCCATAGTTGTCACTGTCGTTCACTGCAACCGATAATTTGATTTCCTTGGATGCCCCGATCTTCACACCGTCTTCTAACACCACATTCCAAGGCAATTTGATTTCATAGGTGGTGGTTTTGTTCTCTTCATTACGCACTATTCCATATTCACAGCCGTCAATTTTTGATTTTTCAAATATGGTCTTATCCTGATACATTTTCAAACCTTTGTCGGTAAGCGCAAAGGTGTACTCATTAAACGTATCTTTTGGATATTGGTCCCTGGGATCATAAATAACGGCAACCTGAACACTGTCACCTCTCCAAAGGTTGGACGAAGTTTCCGTGATATCATGATTATTATCATGGATATCATCCACAACCTGAACTGCAATGTATAGATTTTCCTCATCCCATAATGTCCATACCTTAGCACTTAGATCTTCCGAACCTAAATACGGAGTATTGGGTACCAGCGTTTCGGTTACATATTTATCGCCGGACAACACAACGGAATAACCGTCATTCCATTCTTCGTCATGAATAATTCCGTCCAGTACGGGTTTGGAATATGCATATAACAAACCTTCCTGCACCAGCGATACCTTTTGATGAATACTGCCATACCGGTCGGACTCAAAGTTTAACCGGATATCAATGGACTCCCGCTTATTATATTTCGGTACGTTAAGCTTTACCGTCTTTACTTCTCCCGGCTTTAAGAATACGTTTTGAGCAACATCAATAGTTCCGAAAATATCTTCAGGCAAGCCCAACGTTAATTTCCCTTCTACTTCCTGCCAAGAACTGTTATTGGTAAGTTCTGCGGAAATATTCCAGTTGCCGTTCATATCCAAATTACGTTCAATAAATATCTCCACCGGTTGTTTATGCCTGAAAGTAATATCATCGTTAAAATAAATGTTTTGTCCATCCGATAAAACCAAATTTACTTTTTCAATGCCGTATTCTTCACGCCTGGTTCTAATTTGAATCCTGCCTTGACTCCCCGTAAAGTCATCAACAGAAACCACTTCCATGGCACTTTTGTATGGCAAGGTTACTTTTGCATGCAAATCCAGGTTTGTTTCCTTTTGTATATTTAATGCTACCAAATCATTATCAATTACGTCGAATAATGTTTGCTCTATTTTTATGGCTGGCTCGGAAAGTCGGAACTTGTTAAAATTTCCCTCCAAATATACCGGTCTTGCATCCACCGTTAAATGAAATATGCCGTTTATACTGCTTAAAACCGATTTGTTGCCGTACTCATCATAAACATTAACGGTTTCACAGCCTAAATCCAAGGCGACAAATTCGCTGTCTTTTCTCGAAAATAAAACGGCCACATCCTTGTTATCGTAACGGCGGCTAAAACGGTAGAGCCTGGTATCCTCATTTTTTTCTATATAATCTGTACAAACAGCATCAGCCAACAAGGCATTATAGGTAGACATACAAAGAAGAGCTATTTTTCCGGCGTAAGGTACGTCCGGATTCTGCGCCGCTTTTATTAACCCGAAATTATCTTCTCTTTCCGAGCGCACAATACCGTCCGATATAAACTTGTAGATAATGGTTACGCCAACAATCTGCTCTCTCTGAAACATGGTACAAACCTGGGCAAGATAATACCCCTGCGTTTTATCGGTTATTCCGTTATAATTATTGGAATAACCTACTTCCGATACCCAAATATCCACATCCTGATGTCCATGTTCATCCAGCATGTCCCGCAGCGCCTTTAATCGTTCATACATGGTGCCTGTTATGGGATCGGTAGACCATCGATAAGGATGAACCGTTAAAATATCCATATAATTGCCGCCGCCCAATTTAATCAATTCCGTATTCCACTCTAAGGCATCACCACTGGTTGCGGCTCCTGCAACCAGTGCTGCGGGATTTCCTCTTTTTACACCGTTATATACTTCCTTTAACGCAAGGAAATAATCCTTGACCGAAAGCCTCAAGCGGTTAAATTGAGAACCTTCAAGATTCCATTCGTTCCAAAATTCAAATTCATTAACGATTCCTTTATACCTGCTTGCCATAAACTCTGCAAATTCGCCGAATTTTTTACGGCTTGCATCGGATTGAGGCCAATGTTCACCTTCTATGATTGGGTACTGACTGGGAGTTGAAAACAGAAAACCCAGCGCTTTAATTCCATTATCACACATATCCCTCAGTACATTATGATAACTGGCAATTATAGTGCGATTATTGTGCGGCATTGTATAAGGGAACTGTTGATTCCAGCGAACATACCCGAAACCGCTCTTGCTGATCATTTCATTCAGCGCCTGATAATCATTCACATAAGTAACTGCCGTTACGCCTGTGGTATAATTAAGCGGCGCCTGCGGATTTCTGAAAACGTACGAAAATTCCTGCTCTCTACAAGAATAAATTTTGTACTCTTCGTTCATTAATTCTATTCTTAATTTGTAAAGATTATAAGCAAGGCTTGGTATTTCAATGCTTTTTACCACTTTGTTTTCATTGTTCATGATAAATGTCTCTGTTTCACTCCACGTTTCTTCCCCATCGTAATTTATGGCAGTATATTTTGCGGTTATGGGAATTCCGGCAAAAACATACTTGCTTGAGGCATATTCGTTTTTTACGACGATTTCATAAGTAAACTGAATGGGCTCTCCCGCAAAAAACACATTTCCAAGCTTTTCGGTCGATGGATTGATGGTGAAAACACTTTTTGTATCCAGTTTTCTAACGGTTACTGAGCGAAATAGAACGTCAGTAAACGAATATTTCATGGTATTGCTCCAGATGGCAAGGCGGATATCCGCCTTGCCGTCTATTGTATTTTTAAAGGCTGCGTCTTGAAGAATAAACGTATGTTTTTTCCATGTATTGGAACCTTTAAATTCAACATAATTTGTTTCCTTTTCGGTCGTACTGCTGTAAAGCATGGTAAAGCTTCCGTTTCCTTCATCAAAATACTCCACGGTAACTTCGAAATTTTCGCCGTCCCTTACATCGTAAAACAATCTGTCATCAATGTCGATATTGATATACCGCGCACTTTTTTCAAGGGCAGGAATACATAGCCAGCCGTCAATATTATTGCGATAATCAATGTGAACGGTGGGATCATCCCCCATAAAGGCTTTTGCATTAATAAACTTTGGATTCTTTCCGAACAAAAGATATACTTCTTGGTTTTCAACAGCCTTAGACCGTGGAACAACAATATTCGGCATGAATAACATAAAAACCATAATCCATCCGGTAACTCTGGCAATCATACGGCATATTTTCAATGTAAAGCACTCCCACAACATGTATTTTATCAAAATTTCAATCTAACTCTATCGCATCCACATAAGGATAAATATTTTCAAATCCGTCAAACAGGAAACATTTCACTTTATCGACGCCGTTTCCTTGCTGTATGGTGATGATGGAATTCAAAGCCGGCTCAACAACCGGACCATCGTGTCCGCCCGCTATGGTAAGAGGTATATAATTGACTTCAAGCATCCGGTTATCCTCATCGTAAGTTGCGATAATAGCAACACATGGTTTTGGTTCACTTGACGCATTTTTGGCATTAAACTTAATCCCCAACGTTCCGCCTGCAGGAACCGTTGCATCTTGCATTTCGGTACCGTCTAACAATACCCTGAAATTACTTATCTGAATATCACTGCTATCAGTTACAAAATGAAAGGTTACAGGTTTTCTGAATAGGGAGTTATTTATCGTTACCGTATATTCCGTTTGACGACTTAACGGATTGTTTAAATTGATGGTTAGTGACTTCTCGATACCGTCATATACAGCATCCGAAAATACATTTGTTTCGCCTGCCACAACGGAAGCCGTTTTCGCTCCCATCAATTCTTTGTCAAAATAAACCTTAATCTTTTTCACAAATGCACTGACATCTTCGTTGGAAGTGATCTTATTATCCAGGTCATCATACATTTCAATTTTTACTACTTTGGGATAGATGGTATTGGTTGCACCGGCAAATACTGTGAAAATCGCTTCGTTATTTGTAAACGGCGCACCGTCAAAGTCAACCAGATTGTTAATCTGAACCTTGAGCCTGTCTCCCTCTTGAAGGTTGATATTTTCCGGCAAATTAATCAACATTCCGTTGCAGATGGATTTTTTGTAATCTACAGTATTAATGGTCGCACCGGGTATAACAACACCGTTTTTCATAAACAAGTCGTCCGCACTGTACTTGGTAATGGTAATGTCAGATGATGTAAGGCCGGTTGAATATTCTCCGTTCAAAACGGTGGTTCGAATAGGATAGGAAAAACCTACTTCAACGGTTGTAGCGTCTTTTGACAACACCCCGTTATTTGCTGCATATACGCTGCCGTCTGCCTTATATGGAACAATTTTTAAATTATCCACAAATTGTGCAACATTATCTGCGCGTGTTTGAAGCAAAAAGTTTGAAATAGCACTAAAATCATTGATGGTACCAATGTCGCTCAGACTTTGTATTACTTCAACTGTTTGATTGTCACCACTGGCCCAACCTGTTAACAAATATCCATTTGCATAGTGAGTTGCAGTGTTATTCGTTTTATCTAATTTGACCATAATAGTATTCCATCGTGATGTACCAAACTTTGGAATTGAACTGCTAATTATTCTGTTGTATCCTGATGCCTTTATATTATTATGAAAGTTAATTCCTTCCGCTGTATGATTTATTCTTTGCATGCTTACTTTGGCTGCCTTACCATTAGTATCGTAAACTTCAATTGAAGGTATTAATAGAGGGAGGGGATCGGAACCGGCAGTTGAATTACTCTCGGTATACCAGTCAACCGTTACGATATATTTATCTTCTGTTAATTGAATGCGTTCACTTTCACTTGCAGCTTTAAACGGGTAAACATCTATAGTCTGGGAAGCTCCATATTTGGACATGGTATCTACATATCTTAAGCTTAAACCGCTATTGGTACCGGCATCCGCCATGCTATACGTTCCATCATTCACATAATTGGTTTTTCCGTTTGCCCAATAACTTCCGGTTACAATATCACCGGGCTTATACATATTCCCGTCAAAATCATTGATATACCTTGAAGTGTCGGAAACATATGTACCTCTCTTTGACTTGGCGGCAGAAATAGAAGATATCTGTCCTTTTCCGTCTTCAAAAGGCAGAATTGACACATTATCAATAGCCACATTGCAAGCCGTATCGGAGCCTGTTTTAAAGTTTATCGTAAAGGACTTAGGCTTGCTGTTTGTACCACTCGGCGTGACGGAATATTGTAAAGGCTCATTTGGATCGTCATTTGATATTAGATATTCACCTTCTAAAAAGCCGGTTGCAGTCATTGTATTGGTTGTTTCATCAACCTTAAGGATAGTTTGAACTCGATACCACGTATTTAGCTTCAAGTCATCCGGCAGTGTTGTGCTGTTTTTAGTATTTTGGCCTACAAATCCTACTCTATTTCCATTTCTTATTCTCGGTGTTCTGGACGCATCATAATAAGAGTAAGTATAGCTTGAATGATCGATTGTCCCTCTTAAATCAAATGTATTTTGACTGAATTTTGTTTTGGAGGGGTCCGTTGAATAATTCATAAAATCAAAACTTATAATATATTCATTACTTCTAACGTCCATTACGTTGTTTTCTGTTGGAAATGTATAAGTTAGTGATGCATCCGTACCTGATACTGCTATTGCCTTATCGTCTTCACGTCCGCTCGGGCCGGGAATAACGGTCCAATGTTGAGTCACCGTATCGCCCGCACTGGTAGTCCAGCCGCTTGGCACGCCACCTGTATAGTCATTAAAATCCTCATAAAAGCCAATAAACTGATTCTCGCTATTATTGACCGGAGTAACCGCATACACCGTTACAGAGGGTAAAATGAAAGAAACCATAAGACAAACAATTAATATTGTACTTAAAATCTTTTCCATAATTTTACTTTCCTCCTCACTTTATTTATAAATTTTTAAATTCTAAATTTAAATATCATCCTTTTATAGAACCAATCATAACACCTTTTACAAAATGTTTTTGGACAAACGGGTACATCATTAATACAGGCAAGCTACTTACCACAATCAAAGAATATTTCAAAAGATCGGCAAGTCCCTGCTTGGATGTCATAGTATCTAAATCTGTTATCATGGCCGAATCCATTTGATTGGCAATTAAAATATTCCGCAATACTAGCTGTAATGGATATAATTCTGACTTAGTGATGTATAGAAACGCATTAAAGAACGAATTCCAATGGCCTACCGCATAATACAGGGTAATTACTGCAATAACCGGTGAAGATAACGGTAATATGACCTTCCAAAAATATGTACTGTCCGTACACCCGTCTATGCTTGCGGCTTCATACAAATCTTTTGGGATACTGTTTTGCAAAAACGTCCTTGTTATAATCATGTTGTATACCGACAATGCTCCCGGCAAAATCATTGCCAACGGTGTATTTAAAATTCCAAGTTTACTTACCACAATATAGGTTGGAATCATTCCACCGTTAAATATCATTGTAAATGTAAACAAAAACATGAAAAATTTCTGTCCCGGCAAGTCTTTTCGGGATAAAGGATATGCCGCTGCCAGCGTCAAAGCAACATTCAAGGCGGTACCGAAAAGAGTATATAAAATGGTGTTTCTATAACCAATCAATACGTCATTTGTTTTAAATACCGCTTCATATCCCTCAAGGCTAAAATCGACGGGCCACAATATTACTCGTCCCGCTAACACTGCCTCTTTTGAGGAAAACGAGGAGGATACGATAAATATTAGCGGCCAAAGAATGATAATTAGTATGACTATAATAAGGATATTGACCACCGTATAAAATACAGCGTCCCCTTTTGTATCGACAATTGTCCTTTTCTTTTTCAACCTTATTCCTCCTACCATAAACTGGTTTCTCCGCATCGATTAGCAATTTTGTTTACAATAACAATTAAAATAAAGTTGACAACCGAATTAAACAATCCTATTGCAGTTGCATAAGAATAGTTCCCGCCGTTTGGTGAAATCCCTACCTTGTAAACATAAGTTGATATCACTTCACTCAAGCGTAAATTAATATCATTTTGCATTAAATAAATCTTTTCAAAACCTAAATTCATAATTTGCCCCACATTTAGAATCAATAGGATGATTATAGTAGGCATGATGGAAGGTAAATCAATTGCGAACACCCTTTGTAACCTTGAAGCTCCATCAATTTGGGCCGCTTCATGTAATTCCAATGAAACAGAATATAAAGCAGCAATATAAATTATTGAATCCCATCCCATATTTTGCCATATACCGGACCATACAAACATATGTAAAAAAGAAGTGGGTTTTGCAAATAAATCTGCGGCATTTTCCTTAAAAATCATTTTGTAGATATTACCATACAATCCTACGTGCGGATTGAAAAATTGATTAATCATTCCTACCAACACCACTACTGAAATAAAATGTGGGATATAGACAATCATTTGCGTTGCTTTTTTTAGCTTTTCATTTCGCAATACATGAATACAAATGGCCAATATAATAGGTATAGGAAAACGTGCCACCAGCGAATACAACGATATAATCAAAGTGTTTCTGATAACCCGCGCACATTGGTAGGAATGGAAAAATTTTTTAAAATATTTCAATCCAACCCAAGGGCTATGAAAAATCCCCAGCGCATGATTGAAATCCCGAAAAGCAATTTGAACGCCAAACATGGGCCAATAGGCAAATATTAGTATATATACAATCGGAAACAATAAGAACACATATAGCTGCCACCTTCTGCATATATTCCTTATAACCTTCTCTGTAAATAATTTTCTTTGAATACTACTCATTTTTATCAATCTCTCCTAATATTACTCATTCTGTCGTATGCATTTTGAATCATCTTAATCATATCTTCAACACCAATGTTTTTCATTTCATTAATATAGTCATCCCAACCTTCTTCAATATCAGTGGTTCCCGTTACAAATGACGCCATGCTGTCTTTCAAATAAGCATCTACATTTTGCTGTACCTCATTAATAAAGTCCATTTCATCATCCGTATATATTATTTTTGTAATGCTTTCCGGCGGCTTCTTATCAAGATATGACTGCAATTTGTTAGCTATTTCCGTTTCAAACAGATTACTTCCGCTTTCAACAATGCCAAATGATATGGAATAATCTCTGTATGCCGGCGGAACATTCTGCCAATGAGAATTTTGTGGTGAACCCCAGGCAAGAATAGGCTTTATTTTTGCTTTATATCCCATTGCATCAAACATTCCTTTCTCTCCCTCTTCCGGCTCTACCCAATCTACGCCTTTTACGCCCCATCTTGAGTGAATGGTAGCCTCTTCACTTATCATAATATCAGCCATTCGAAACGCAGCTTCAGGGTATTTACAATTTTTAGTGATAAAAAATGCATTTGCCGGAATACTTGGCGAGTACATTGCATACCCCTTTCCGTTAACCTGTGTTAACGGCGGAACGATTTTATACCCTTCCTTACGCTGATCTGAACTATTCAAATAGGTAGGCGCCATACTCGTAAAGCTCCCCACTTGAACAACCGACGGATTCTGTACAATTTGACGCAACTGCTCATAGACCGTGGTAAAAGATGCCGGCGACAACAGTCCTTCTTTGCATAATTCATGAAGATATTTTAACCCTTCTTTAAACTCATTTTGCATATAAGCTGCCTTAATTTGCCCGTTTTCAACATACAAATAATTACTTTGCGGATCAATGGGCAAATACGCTGCAAGTATAAAATTCATAAAATGTTGCTCTCCTGCATTGGTGGCACCCATATATGGAATTTCATCCGCTATACCGTTACCGTTGGGGTCTTTTTCTTTAAATGCTCTTAAGATAGTTTTGAACTCTTCCAAATTGGAAGGCATTTTCAACCCCAGCATATCAAGCCATGGTGTATATATCCACAAGCGGTAACCAAATTCATTTTGCATAATTTTCATATATCTGGGAACTACGTAAATATTTCCGTCCGTCATGGTTATCATTTTAGCAAGGTCCGGCTCTTTCTCCATCATATCCTTTATGTAATAAGAAGAATGCTTATAATAATCGGTCAGCGGCAAAATAAAGCCGGTTTTTGCATAACGTGTAATGGTATTATCACTCATAGGCACGTTAATAAACACATCGGGCAAATCCTGTCCACCCGCTGAAATCATTAATTCCACCTTTTGCTTTGCCTCATCAACCGTACTTGGAAGATAAACAAATTTTAAGTCACAATTCATTTTTTCCTCAATAAACTTTGTATATTGATTGGTTTCATAATCAATAACAAGCGGATCTTTAGGAATACCTACGGTTATTGTAATACGTTCTTTACATACAGGAAACACACCGGGTTCATTTAAATTAGGATCCGGAACATAAGATTGAGCACTGTTTTCAACCGTAGCTGTTTTGTTACATCCACTTGTTACCAAGAAAAGTACGCCAATCAATAATAACAGCAATACTTTTTTGTTTCTTTTCATAATTATTCCTTCCTTTCCATGCAAGAGTGTTTAATTTGTGCACATATGGTTTAAAAAATCAATACATTTTCTACTTTTGATTCTATAACACAGCCCATAAATTTTGCAATTTGAATTATCGGAATATATATATAAAATACGGAAAAAGCACATAGAAACCGCAAAAAATCAGTAATAACACAGGGGGACGATTCTTCCGTATGAATCAGAAGAAACGTCCCCCTGTGTTTTTTTCCCTGTTATTCCTTATATCCCAATATTCTTGCAAGCAATGCGAATAATTCCCCTCTTGTTACCGGATCATCGAATCTTGTTTCCGAAATGGTAATTCCCTTACTCTTAAGATAATCATAATATTTTTGTGCCCAATGTTCACTCACATGATTCGCCTCCTTTTTATATGTTATGCCCAAATAATTGCATATTCCGATGGCGATGGCTTCCGCGCATTGATTACGCCAAGAATCATCAGCTAACTTAGCCTCTTCCGCCGGATTGGAAATAAAGGCCGTTTCCACCAGAACTGCCGGCATAACGGTATTTTTTAATACAGCAAAGTTGGCTTCTTTTACGCCACGATTTGCTAATCCGGTTATTTCTACCAGCTTTGACTGAATGGACCTGGCTAATTTTTCACCCATACTGCCAAATTTATAGCAATAGGTCTCCGTTCCATTGGCAGAGCGGTTCGTTGAACTATTACAATGAATCGAAATAAAATAATCACAACCGCTTTTATTGGCAATCTGTGTTCTATTGTTTAAATCGGCATTGATATCATTTCCTAAAGCTGCATCCTTTTCCCGAGTCATAACCACTTGTATTCCCTGTAGCTGTAATTTGTTCCTAAGTTTCAATCCGATGGATAAAGTTACATCACTTTCTTTTAATCCGGACGGTCCTACGGCTCCGGAATCAAATCCGCCATGGCCGGGATCAATACAAATTTTCATCTGCATCGCCCTCCCTGTATATTTATATTGGAAAAACTTAAAAATTGTGTGTGTTTTATTACAAATTGTTTACAAATAGCAAATTGGAAAATTTTGTACTTTACAAATATTCCTTTTTAGGAATATAATGTAATCCCCAGGGTAAACTATATTCAAATTCGATACGAAAAGGAGAAATAGCGATGAAAACAAACAATTTAAATAACATCAAATATTTAAGAGAAGCCATTGAAGAGTTAAAATATCAATTAAACCAGGCTATTGATGTAAATAATTTGTGCGTACATGATACCATACAATTAAGTCAAGAATTGGATAAACTGATTGTACAATACTACAAATCCGTATGAAGCTTCCACTTCTTATACGGATTTTTTACAAGATTTGAATTGTAATATCGTTCATCATTAGTAACTTCATCGCCTATAAAATCCGGTTTGACCAATACATCATGTTCATGTTTCAGCTCTACTTCAGCAATAACAAGTCCTGCATTATCCCCTATAAATTCGTCGACTTCCCAAATATTCCTCTCATATTCAATTTTATATCTGTACTTCTCAATGATGGGTTTTATACATAATCGGTCAAGCATTTCATTGGCCTCTTGTATAGGCAACTCATATTCAAATTCCAAACGTGAAGCCCCATGGTTAGAGCCTTTAACGGTTAAAAAAGCTTTGTCGCCTACCACTCTTATCCTGACCGTAGCATTTGGGTTCACACTTAAATACCCCTGCCGATACAAGATGCCGGTTGCTAATTTCTTATAGGTAGAATCTTTCACCAAAAATTTTCTTTCAATTTCCGTTGCCATCATCAAACACCTAATGAATGTAATAATTGTGATATATTTTTTATAACAAAATATAAGAGAACAACAATTCCTAATACGATTCTATAATAACCAAAAAATTTAAAATCATTTTTCTTAATATATCCCATAAGAAATTTTATTGCCACAATTGACACAAGGAAAGAAACAACGGTCCCCACTAACAGTATGGTTATTTCCGCACCGGTAAATGTCAACCCGAATTTAACCAATTTTAACAAACTGGCTCCAAACATAACAGGAATTGCAAGGAAAAAAGTAAATTCCGCAGCAATATACCTTGACGTACCTACCAACATCGCCCCAATAATGGTTGCCCCGGACCTTGAAGTTCCCGGAATAAGCGCCAATACTTGAAACACACCGATTAAAAAAGCGGTTTTATAGGTAAGTTGTGAAAAATCATGAATGGTTGGTTGAATAATTTTGTTCCTGTTTTCAATGATAATAAATAGAATTCCATATACTATCAGCATGACGGATACGGTTTGATAATTGTAAAATATCTCATCCAACAGATCATCAAATAAGAATCCTATAACTGCAGCAGGCAGCACGGCTACCATAACCTTAGCCCATAAAATCCATGTTTCACGTTTTTGCCTGTCCGTTTTATGGAACGAAAAAGGGTTCAATTTATCAAAATAAAGCAGCACTACAGCCATAATTGCGCCTAACTGCACCACCACAAAAAACATCTCCTTAAATTGCTCGGACATGTTAAGCACAATAAATTCATCAGCAAGGATCATATGCCCCGTACTGCTGATAGGCAGCCATTCGGTAATCCCTTCAATAATCCCTAAAACAATGGCCTTCAGAATTTCAATAAATTTCATACTTTAGCCCCTTTACAAATAAAATATAAATATATTCTGTTCATTATATGAAACACTATTGCATGTTTATGATAACTATGTATTACATTATATTTTTAGTCAATAATACTTGTCAATATAAATTGATTTGACTTTATAAAGAAAATTTGATAGGATGAAGAAAATTGAATGAGGAGGAAACCGATGGCTAATTCATTAATGTTAACAAATAACATCAGCTTTATTTTGGTGTTACTGGAAGGGTTTTTATCCTTCTTTTCTCCTTGCGTTGTTCCGCTCATTCCCATCTACATAAGTTATTTAGCCGGAAACACGGATAATGTGGATGAAAGCGGGAAAATTACTTACAACCGGAAAAAAGTTTTTTTTCACACAGTATGTTTTGTGTTAGGAATCTCTTTTGCCTTCTTTATTTTAGGAATGACTTTTTCAACTGTCGGCGCATTTTTTAAAAGTAATCAGTTATTATTTTCCAAAATCGCCGGAATCATCATTATCATGTTAGGATTATTCCAACTGGGCATTTTAAGTTCTAAGATTCTTCACAGGGAAAGAAAATTTCATATGAATTTAAGCACCAAAAAAGCAAATCCATTGACAGCGTTAATACTGGGGTTTACTTTTAGTTTTGCTTGGACGCCCTGTGTAGGGCCTGCCCTTTCTTCCGTACTCATCTTAGCCTCCAGTGCCAACAGTACTCTTATAGGAAATGCGCTCGTATTGGTATATACCGTTGGCTTTATTGTCCCTTTTCTATTATTGGGCTTGTTCACAACCCAAGTACTGAACTTTTTGGATCGGCACCAAAATATTTTAAAATATACCGTAAAAACAGGCGGAATTATTCTGATTGTAATGGGAATCATGACTCTTACAGGGTGGATGAACAATATTACAGGATACTTCAATTCTTATGGTTCAAAAAACGTTCCTGAAAATAATAATACGCAGCAACAGCAAGAAAAAGACGACCAATCAGAGGAAAGTGAACAAAAAGTATTCCCTGCTGTTGATTTTACGTTAGTGGACCAGTACGGCAATACACATAAACTTTCTGATTATAAAGGAAAAGTGGTGTTTTTAAATTTCTGGGCAACCTGGTGCCCTCCTTGTCGTGAAGAAATGCCTGATATTGAGAAACTGTATAATGAATTTAATAAAAACCAAGGAGATGTTATATTTTTAGGAGTTTCCAGTCCTCGAAGCAAGCAGAACTCCAATACCCGGGAAGTTGATAAGGACGGAGTCATAAAATTCTTAAAAGAAAATGGATACACCTTTCCCGTAGTATTTGATGAAACCGGAGAAGTGTATGCTCAATACGGTATTACGGCATTGCCTACTACTTTTATGATAAACAAGGAAGGAAATATTGAGGGATATGTCCCCGGAATGTTGACCTTGGATATGATGAGAAATATTATTGAACAAACGTTGAACGCTACAAATTAGTATAAAAGTAGGGCAGGTTTCCATGCCTGCCCGTTTATGCAACATCCTTTATAACATTAGTTCCAGAAAAACATATTGAATAATAATGATATTCACAATCACTCCACTTTTGTGCCCGTAAAATAATGCATCAAAATCTGCTCATATGTAAAACCTGCTTCCGCCATTCCATAAGCTCCCCATTGGCTCATACCGACTCCATGTCCCCAGCCTCTTCCTTCAAAAATATATTGTTGCGGAACCATGGAGTAACTTTTTTCCGCCTCCGCTCCTTTTAGATATATTTGATTGGATACTAAATCAGCAGAACTTATACCTGAAGCACTGAGCAATTTTACCTGTGCCCCTGACGCTAAAACCGGTTGAGAACCGTTAGGGCCGATCACATAAAAGTTATTATCGGTACGGACCGTAAACATCTGGCTGTTTAGAACATTATATCCAAAAACCTTTCGCGGTTCTTCCCTTACTAATACCACTTCTCCTTTTGTGCCGATAATCTTTAATTTAGTGACACGACCTGACTCGGAATGTTCTATAGCACTTACCGATAATACATCCCCTACATTATATCCTTTGCTGATAAGGGTTTCAGCTATCTGCTTCGAGGTCATTTCCACCGTCCAAATTCCTTTTCCTGATTTCTCCGTCGGTTCATACGGATCGGGCACGCCTTTTAAATACGGAATGGAACTGCCCCAGACATTTTGAACATCTTCCGTATGTCCTCCGCTTGAAGAAAAATAATATACATTAGCCGGTTTCCCCTCATATGTTAGTATTTTACCTCTCGTTTCTTCCACCGCACGAGTACAGTTAGGATGCTCCGAAGCATAGCCGCCGTACACCTGGCTTAAACTTGTATTACATAAATTAAATCCATATTTTTTGTACTTATCCATATTCAGAACAGTAAAAGTTCTTGCCGCTACCGCCTGAGCCTTTAAGGCCTCAATCGGCCAGCTTCCGCTCATTTCTTTGGGTAAAACACCGTATAAATACTGTTCCAAATCTACTAAGTTAATCACCGTCATATCACTGCCGGCTATTCTTTTAAATTCTACGCCACCTCTATAGGGTTTCTGATTAATATAAACAACATTTGGAACATCGTTTGCCGGTATTGGACGTAAATTCAGATGATTTATCGAATCATCAAAAATAAACCCCATGTCTATTCCGGCCTCAAGGACTTGAATACGTGTATTGCTGGGTTGAATGACGGTACACTGCATGCCGCCTAATGTACCTTGAACCTGTAGAAACGCATGATTGGCCTCCTCAAAGGATGAATAACAACCTGTCCAAACATAAAATGCCTTATTAATGATAGCTGGAAAGGTATATATTCCTGCCTGCCGAAAGGTACTGACCTGTTGCATGACAGCGTCATAGCTATTGTAACCGGAACCTATTTGAACATGATAAGGACCGTATTTTATTCCTGCAGGAACGTTACCCGATTCAGGAAAATATTCTACCACCCCGTTAACCGTATCCGCATAATAACTGTCTTTCCTTACTAAGTATTTTTTGATATCCGGTTTATAAAAAAAACTATAAAACTGGCCGTTGTTTTCATAACCAATTTGAAATCCTGTGGTTGACTCTATAACCACATCGGTTACTGCCGTGTTTTCAAAATATAAACCGATTCTTACATCAGAAGGCACATTCCATGCAGCAACATGACCCGTAAAACTTATATTGAATAAAATAATACTAATAAATACGGCTATGCAGCCTTTATATTTCATAGAATCCCCCCAATACTCAATCAGCAAAATCAAACCGTATTTGTTTTACCTTAAATAAAACTTATAAAGCCTGAACTTGTTATTATCATTAAAGTTCAGGCTGCTTTAACGGATGTTTATTATTTTTTTAACCCCAATAATAATTCAATCTCCCCTTGTCCGGTATTTAATTTTTTAGCAATTTCCCGAATACTCATACCGTCATGAGCCATTTTTAGTGCCGTTTTACTTTTAGAACGAATAGTGAATTGCTCTATTAAATGCTCATCGATTTCATCGATTTGTTCCATATCATTGACCGATTCATAATGCTCCGTTTCTTGTTTGGAAGATTCTTTTACCTTCGACGAATCATTCAGGAGCTCTTCCTTATGATGAACAAGGAATTGGTCGTTAAGTCTATTGATTAATTCTTCCCCTTCTTTTATTTGACCATTTAATTGCTCCATAGTACTTGTAAATAACTGATGCGTTTCTTCTACTTTGGATACTACATAATTGGAAATATTATTTAATTCATTGATCATAATATCGGCATTATCAAGAACTTCTTCCAATTCTTCTTTTTTCTTGGTTAATAATTCAATATTCTTTTGTAATACCCGCGAATAACGACGGGACAACGTAAATGAATGAATTAAATTAATGATTATGAGAAGAATTACCCACACAATATTACTCAAAATTTACCCTCTCCTATACCGAAATATCTATAATACTGCCTTTATTTTCTTTCATCTCAATATTGTTTTTTGTTACATTTCCCTCTTCGTTTTCAGAAGTTTTCGGCTCACCCTGCTTTTTCTTTTTGTCAGAACCATGTTGTTTACTTTTTTCTTGTTGCTGTGTAATGGATAATTTGTAAGATTGTTCAGTCGAATTCACTTTTTTCAACGATTGTTGAATATCATTCTGATTCTTCACTGCAACTTGATGCTGAACAATATAACTTTTTTCATTCATCTCCTGTTGGATTTTTGCGACATCAGAAGTTTTTGGTATCATCACCTGAAAATCAATGGGTTTAACACTCACATCATTCACCTCTTTTGATGACATCCATCGTTTTATTTTTCATACGGTCCGATTTTTATATCCCCCTGATCACGATACAACGTAACAAATTGAATAGGATTTTTCACCAGCATCATTGATGTACCGATTGTTATTCTCGTACCGGGATATATCACTTCTGACGCTTTTATTTTCCCATATCCTTCTTCCTCAAGTTTTTTTTCAACGAACTCCAATTCATTCTGATAATCCTTCAGTTTTTCGGTAAAATATTCTTTTGTATTAATGGATTTTTCTAATAAATATCGTTTTTTGTCATCTAATCGGTTTACCGCTTCTAATTTCGTTAAAAGACTGATTGCTTGTTCTGCTTTTAATATGTTACGTTCAAATTCTTCTAATTCTTCCTTCAACGCTTTATACCTTTCTCTGTAAATAGGATCCATACCGACTTCCAGTTCTGTAATGGTTTCCATATAAGAACCTATTACTTTAGCATGTATTTCCCTACCGACTTTGGCACTTCCTCCTACAATAAGACCTTTTTTGCCGCCCAATTCAAGAATACCGCCACATTTTACAGTGCTATGCATAATAACCTCACATCGGATATCTTCAACAGCGGATATATTGCTGTTTTCAATATATCTTGCAGTAATACTCTTGCCCGCAATTAACGTACCCTTGTTACCACCTTGCATTCCTCGCCTCAGAACAATATCTCCGCCGGCCTTAATAAATGCACCTTCTACTACGCCTTGTACTTCCACCGTTCCGCCTGCTTCAATAGTAAATCCCGTTAAAACATTTCCTCGTACAAAAACATTTCCTATAAAATTAATATTCCCTGTTGAACTGTCAACATTTCCAACTACTTCATAAAAAGGCAACACATTAATCTTTTTATCGGCAATAACAACTTGACCGTCGATGGCAGCGCTTAAAATCAATCCGTCTTCAGACACTACTACATTTTTACCTTTCGGCGGAATCACGGGTTTACCTGATATGGCAGGTACTTTCTGTCCCATGACATTCATTCCGTCAATACCTTTCACAGGGGGTGTAATTGTTGCAAGTATATCACCGGCATGGACATTCTCAATTAAATTTAATTCACGAAAATTTACTCTTCCGTCTTCTAAAATTTTCGGCGTCCTGTCTTTTGTAATCTCAAAATGATAATCAATATGTCCGTTTTTTCCGTTAATAGGCGTTTTCCCTTCTGCAATGACAATTTCTTTATTATATGCAGGGTTTCTGCACAAATCATGTAATAACTTCACATTAATTCCATAAACCACTTTTTCATATTTTAAAATGTTCATCACTTCTTCAAAAGACAGCATCCTTCCGCCATCAGGAGGAGTAATGTGTATGGTAGCACTCATTTTATCAGGTGAAATACGTACTTTTACAACTGCATCCAACTTCACCTCTTCCTGCATCTCCGCTATTTTATGAAACTGACCGTCTCTTCTTTTGACTGCTTCTTCAATCACCAGAACATCATAACCTTTAATACGTTTACTGTTAATATAATATAACACATCACTAAGATTAATAGGATACTTCCAATCTTTTTCCGAAAGAACCTGAAGGTAAACACCGTCCTGACGGTAATCTAACCGATATCCTCGTTGAATCTTATAATCTGATTGATTCATACTATTTCACCCACTTAACCTTTATATTTTTATATAACTAATCTTCATATAATATGGATCGGTACTTGTTCAATTTGGTTCTTAATTTTGTTACGGCTTTTGTATGAATCTGAGAAATTCTTGATTCCGTAACCTTCATAATGGCACTGATTTCTTTTAAGGTTAATTCTTCAAAATAGTATAAAGTAATCACTTCTTTTTCTCGCTCCGACAATTTATTAATGGTGTCTGCAAGAATTTCCTTAAGCTCTCTCAGTTCCGCTTCCCTCACCGGGCTGTCATATATGCTCGCAGCAACAATATTGGCATTGGTTTCATTGTTTTGTTCCAAATATTCATCTAATGATATCACGTGAGAAATATTAATATCTTGTATCAGTTTATTAAATTCCGTTTCATCGATATTTAAATACTCAGCCACTTCCTGCTCAGACGGAACGCGTCCCAACTGAATTTCTAACTCATTATACGCTTTTTCAACCTCTTTATTTTTCTGTCTTAACGTTCTTGGCACCCAGTCCAATTGCCTTATATTATCTATGATTGCACCACGTATTCTTAAGGTTGCATAGGTTTCAAATTTCACCCCTTTTGATAAATCAAACTTATCAATAGCATCAATCAAACCGAAAATTCCATATCCGATAAGATCTTCATATTCAATGTTATTGCCAAAATAAATGCTTAACCGACCGGCAATATATTTTACCAAAGGAGAATATTCTAATATTAATTTTTCTCTGAGTTCACTGCTTTTTGTTTCTTGGTATTTTTTCCATAAATCCGTTTGTTTTAAGCTAATATTAGCCATTGTCCCTCCCCTTTAAAGCGAACCTTGTACTAATGATTCTTAACTCTGCTTTTATCTACCCGTTCATATTCCATGGCTGAAAAACCTTCTTCTTCATACTGTACAGGTTCAACATGCTCCTTTTCTTTTTGATATTCGTCTTCCTCTCGTCCTTCCTTTTGATGTTTTTCTTTTTGTTGCTGTTGTTCTTGTTGCTGTTCGTCTTCCATGCTCAACTTTCGTTTATCTTCTTCATTTAATATATGTTCGATGCATTTTTCAACAATGAACCCAATACAATAAAACACAACAAGTATAACGGACGTTCTCATACAAATATTCTGAAAACTTTTCCTTTGAAAAATACTTATAAGTACAACAATTAGTGCGGTTACTAATGAAAACAGGTAAGGAATCTTAGAAATGCAATCCATCTCATTCCTCCTAAACAAATCAATTATATGATTTTAATGCCATGACCCACCGACTTTATATGCAATGAGCCATCCTCCGTATAAAGTTCTATGGTCCTACCGTAATTCTTACCGGTATCTTCAGCAATGATCGGTATATTCAGTCTTTTTAATATTTCGCGGCTGGCCAATATATTACGTTCACCAATATTCATTAAATCCACAGCCTGTGTAAAAGTAAACATTTGCGCTCCACCGGCAAGCTTTGCAACCAAATTACTTTTTTTGGCTCCCACGGATATCATTAATTTTACGAGTTCTATAGTACCAGTATCTGCAAACTTGGCCTTATTGGAATTGTTTTTTACCTGATTGCTATAAGGAAGCATAATATGGGCTAAACCACCAATTTTAGCAATCGGATCATATAATACAATACCAACACAAGACCCTAAACCTAATGTAGTAATAACCCCCGAATGTTTTACCACATTTAAATCAGCCATTCCTACTCTTACAATGTTGTCCATTAACTTTCTACTCCTAAAGCTTTTAATAAAGTATCATATGATTCCACATCCGGTATGAGGAAAAAATTACCCAGTATTGTGGAATGATTCTCAACAATTTCCGTTTCAATAAACAATACACTGTTTCCTATTTTACCGAATTCAATTGCAGGAAAACTTAATATGGCTCCTGCCATATCAATGGTCATATCCGGTACGGAGGGTAATACCTTTAACCCTGTCAAACTTGACAATGCAGATAAATATGAACCGGCTAATATATTGCCAATCTCTTTCAGTGCAGAAATATCTATTTCTGTTAATGCTGAAACATCTTCAATGTTTTTCCCCATCAGTAAATTCAAAAGAAGGCATGAATATTGCTGCTCAAAAATAAACAAAATATGTCCTTTTAAATCTCCTTTAATGCTCAACAGAATTCCCACGACTAAATTATCTGCACCGCCTAATAAATCAGGTAAACACTTAAATTCTACAATCTGCACTTTCGGTACATTCATAATCACTCGCTTGTTGATGATTTTAGAGAGAGCCGTAACCGCATTGCCGGCACCAATATTCCCAATTTCTTTTAAAACATCTAATTGAACATCACTTAATTCTTCAATGGCCTTTGTCATACCCTTTTATCTCCTCTTTAAGCAATAAGTTTTTCAAGATCTATAAGAGTAATTACCCTTTCACCCAGATTAGCAATACCGCAAATATAATTTGCTACCTTTTCAGTTCCTAACTCAGATATGTTTTTAATATGTTCGTTGGGCAATTCAATAACTTCGGTGACGGAATCCACAATTCCTCCAATCGGGGCTTCTTTAACTTTAAAGATAATAATTCGCGTATCTTCCGTCTCTTCCACAATCGGAAATCCGATTCTCTCCCGCATATTCATAATAGGAACAATTTCTCCTCTTAAATTAATGACGCCTTTAATATAACTAGGTGTTTTTGGGACCCTGGTAATTTGAGTCATGGTTATAATAGACACGGTATCATTAATATCAACACCGTATTCTTCGTCTCCAATTTTAAATATCATATAATATTCTTGACCCATTAAATCGCCTCCTTATAATGACAAAGTGTTTGTATCCAATATTAATGCAACTTGTCCGTCACCTAAAATGGTAGCTCCTACAAACCCTTTGATATCAGCAAGATGCTTACTCATAGGCTTAATGACGATTTCATGCTGACCTATCAGATTATCAACAACCAGTCCGAACAGTTTATCCCCTTTTTTTACAATAACTACAGTAAGTTTTTTATTATTATCCAAATGACTGTCCGGCACATCTAACAATTTCGCTAACCTTATTAAAGGGATAACTTGATCTCTTACAATAATCGTTTCTTTCTTTTGAACCAACTTTATATCTTCGGTTTTTACAGTAATAATTTCTTTTGTGGAACTTAAAGGTATAGCATATTTTTCAGTTCCAAGTTCAACCATCAGCGCCTGAATAATGGCAAGTGTCAGAGGAAAACGGATGATAAACTTACTTCCCAGGTCTTTCTTGGTCTCAACTTCAATGACACCGCCTAATGATTCAATCTTTGTTTTAACCACGTCCAATCCTACACCTCGTCCTGATACATCCGTTACCTGTTCGGCAGTACTAAAGCTTGGTTCAAAAAGGAAACGAATAATGTCATTTTCCGAAATCGAATCAACAATGGAGGCGTCCACCAATCCTTTTTCTATGGCTTTTGCTTTGACTTTTTCAATATTAATTCCTGCTCCGTCATCTTCTACTTCAATGACCACATTATTTCCGTCATGATACGCCGCCAAATTAATGGTTCCTGTTTCAGGTTTGTTCTTTTGCCTACGTTCCTCCGGTTTTTCAATGCCGTGATCCGCAGAATTCCTAAGCAGATGAATTAAAGGATCCGTAAGTTCATCAATAACGGTTCTGTCTACTTCAGTTTCTTCTCCCATCATATTCAATTCAATTTGTTTTCCAAGTTCTCTTGCCAAATCTCTGATCATTCTCGGAAATCGGTTAAACACCATTTCAACAGGTACCATTCTGACTTTCATGACCGCATCATGAATGCTGGTACTGACACGTTCCAAATATTCTATGGATTCATTAAAATGTTTACTTTGGTCTTTGCCTCCCACATTTTCAAGTTGAGTTTTTATAATAATAAGCTCGCTTACCAGATTCATAAGATGATCCAAACGTTCAATATCCACTCTTACCGTTTTTCCGGCTTTGGGAATGACAGAATGATCCGACTTTTTACCCGCTTTCAATGCCGATATTTCTTTGCTTCCTTTTTCTATATGTTGCTGAATTTCTTTTTTATCGAATTGACTCATACCGGACTGTTCTTCAGCCGAAGCATCGGATTGAACAATCGTAATATTTACTTCATCGATTTCGGAAATTGAAGTTAACTCACGGAATAGAAGTTCTTGGGAAGCTTTTGAAACCACAAGAACGGTAAACTCAAAATCAAATTTTTCGTCTTCAATATCCTCTACACTGGGCTGAGATTTTATGATATCAGCATTTTTTTCAAGAGTCCTAAAAACAATGAATGCTCTTGCAGACTTCAATACGCAACCTTGGTTGAGCACAACTCTGATTTTATATGCATTAAATCCCATTTTTGCCGCATTATTAATAATCCCTTGGGAATATTCGTCAATAATAAAATCGTCTTCTTTTTCTTCGGAATGTGAACCGGAAGAAAACGCCGTTTCACTCGATTGTGGCACAATGCCGGTCTGACCGTTTGCAATATTATCCAGCAAGCGAATTAGCTCATCGTTTTCCCTGCCTCCTTCACTTCCGGTTTCTGCAATACTATTGATGTAACTTTCCAAAACATCAAGACACTGAAATAAAATATCAACAATTTGTGAATTACATTGAATTCTTTCATTCCTAATCTCTTGAAGTACATTTTCCATACTGTGAGTCAGGGTCGACATCTTGACAAACCCCATGGTGCCTGCCATTCCCTTTAACGTATGCGCCACTCTGAAAATCTCATTAAGAACCGGCATATCATCAGGGTTTTTTTCTAATTCCAATATATGAGTATTTAGATTTTGTAAATGTTCTTTGGATTCTTCAATAAACAAGCTCAAATATTGACTCATATCCATTGACATGACAATCACACCCCAATCAATTTTAAAATATTGTCGGCCATATCTTTAAGCGGAATGACCATATCAACAATGCCTGCATTAATTGCTGCTTTCGGCATTCCATATACAACACATGACTGCTCATCCTGTGCAATGATGATTGCGTTATTTCTCTGCTTCAGTTTTATTAAACCTTCACAACCGTCACTACCCATTCCTGTCATAATAATCCCGATAATATTCTTCTTGCATACCTCAGACAAAGAATTCATCATAACGTTTACGGAAGGTCTGTGTCCTTTCACAGGATTTCCCTGATTCAACTGTATAATTAAATTATCACTATCCTCTTCCGAAGAAAAAGTCATGTGATGGTCTCCGGGGGCAATATACATACAACCTGCAGTAAGCTTATCTCCGATTTCAGCTTCTTTAACGGTTAACTCACTCATAGCATCCAATCTTGCAGCCAATGACTTCGTAAAACCTGCAGGCATGTGCTGAACCACCGTAATAGCCGCAGGAATATTTTTAGGAAGTGCGGAAATAATGTACTCCAGTGATTTCGGACCACCTGTTGAAGTTCCTATAGCTATAACGTAGTCTAATTTATTTTCTAAAATCATTGGGGTTCTTGGTTTTGATATAACGCCGTTTTTATTCGGCTTAATCTTTATCCCTGCAGCCATCTTAACCTTTTTAATAAGCTCGGTTTTTAAGGCCTCACTTCCTATATCAAAAATATTATCCGGCTTTGCCACAAAATCAACAGCGCCAAGTCCAAGTGCTTTTATGGTGGCGTCTGCACCTTCCCGAGTTAAATTGTTTAGCATAATAACCGGTGTCGGTGTCGAAAGCATAATCCTCTCTAAGCATTCCAAGCCATTCATAATAGGCATTTCAATATCTAAAGTTACCACATCCGGATGCAGTGTTAAAACTTTATCCAAAGCCTCCAATCCATTACTTGCACTGCCAATAACTTCAATATCAGGTTCTATGTTTAACATATCCATGATAATTTTCCTCATAAAAGCAGAGTCATCAACAACAAGAACCTTTATCGACATCCTACACCATTCCTTTTTGGATTTGTTTGATTTGCTTGCTGAAAATAAACTTAATAATCCTTTCTCTGTCTTTTGGATTAATATCATAAAACATAATACCTACATCATATTTTGTAAGATCGTTATCATATATTACAGAACGAACAATTTGGCCTAATGCTGAAATTGTCTGACCTTCCTCCAGTTCCAACTCCAGTTCCACAATGTCACCCATACTCTGCTTTACATTTGTAATAATACCTATTCCTCCACCGCTTATATCTCTTGTCAAAGCGTTGATAAACTGTGTTTCACCTTTTTGATAACTACCATGCTTGTCCTTAACGACCCTGAACTTTACATTGGCTACCCATTCAAATCGAAAGAATTCTCTTCTTTGTATTTTAGTGATTTCACTTACAATTTCTACTGTAAGAACCAAAATGTTACCTTTTCTGCCTCTGTCTCGTACAATTCCCTTAAATGTATAAAGTCCCTTACCGTCAAAAAATACAACCTCGATATTTGAACCAATACTAACAAGAATAACAAACCCTTCATGAATGGGTGCACTAATAATAATATGATTGGAGTCTATGACTTCTTCTAACTGGCTTATATAAATCGTATTCATTTGATTTTCTTCAATACCGTTAACATACAATTCAAATCTTGTCCCTAACTTAACATCCCTTATATTCATTATATCATCCTTTACTCAAGAATGCATTATTAAGTTGGTCATTGTTTTATACATTCATTAATCTTTTCAAAAAGCCTTTAAGCCCGAGAAAATTATTTGCTCTTTGTTGTTCTACATCCATTAATCGATAGGCTACTTCACTAAGTTGTTTGGTTACCAGTGATTTAGGATATCGAATAACAAACGGTTCTTGTTGCTTGACAGCATTGATAACAGTGGTATCATAAAGAATATACCCTAACTTATGCAGCTTAAATCCTAAAAACTTTTCTGCAGCAAAACATAATTTATTAATAACACTAAAAGCTTCTCTTTCACTTTCAGCCCGATTAATCAACAGTCGAATAATCTTATTTTTATCTCTTCTGCATACGGTTTTGATTAATGCATAAGAATCCATAATCGACGTAGGTTCAGGAGTAGTAACAAGAATAACTTCATCTGCTGCCATCACAAAACTGATTACACTGTCCGAAATCCCTGCTCCGGTGTCAACAATAACAACATCGGCTATTTGATCCAAGGATGCTATTTTATCAATCACGTCCTGTAATTCCCTTTTATCAAGATGAGCCATTTTTTCAACGCCTGAACCGCCGGATATAAACTTCACATTTAACGGGCCTTCCATGATAACTTCAAAAATATTTTTATTATTTTCAATGACATCTAACAAAGTATATTTAGGCGATATTCCAAATAACACATCAATATTTGCCAGGCCGAAATCTGCATCAAGGATAACCACCCGGTATCCCATTTTGCTTAAATTCAAGGCAAGATTCACTGAAATATTGGTTTTGCCCACTCCGCCTTTGGCACTCGTCACTGTAATAACTCTGCATTTTTTGGCTTGCGGAGCATTCTCGACCGTCTGATTAGGCTTCATCTGGATGTTTCTTAAGTTATTAATGACTTCTCTAAGTTTATCTGCCTGATCCTTCATGTACGTATACTCCCCATTACGTTTTTTGCAATAGAACTGATATCAATAACTTCAATATCATCCGGCACACTTTGTCCTACGGTAATATAGGATAAGCTGTTTTTGGTTAAGTTTTTTATGTTCAATATCATTCCAGGAGAAGTTCCCTCGTCCATTTTGGTAATAATAATTTTATAATCCTTGATAAAACTGTAACTTTGTACGATTTCTTTACATACATTATAATCGGTGGTTGAGCTGATTAACAAGAATACTTCATCCGGATTCCCCAGTTCGATAATTTGCTTAAGTTCTTCAAATTGCTTTTCATCTTTGTGACTTCTCCCGGCAGTATCAATCAATATAAGGTCTTTATCCTGAAAGGATGAGATGGCTTCCTGGATCTCCTCCGGCGAATAAATAACCTTTATCGGTATACCAAGTATTTCGGTATATGTTTTTAGTTGTTCCACTGCGGCAATTCTATAAGTATCCGATGTAATAATGCCCAAATCCTTTTTGTAGTTAATGGAAAAGATAGCCGCAAGCTTTGCTAAGGTAGTCGTTTTCCCGACACCTGTAGGGCCTACAAATATAACCACCTTAGCAGAATCTTTTTCCGTTTGCATTTCTATGGTTCTTGCTTCGCCCAATAATTCGGAAATTTCATTGTAAATTTTCGTTGCAACTTCGTTAATATTGGCATCATTTGATACGGAGTTTCTTACCCGCCCAATAATTTCCGCAGCAACGGAACGGTCAACATTATTGGCAATCAAATTGTTCTCAAAAATATCTAATATATTGGAACTTTCCGAACGTTGCCCGGTTTTATTCTGCGGTTTTATATCCGAATAAATTTTTTGGAGCAATTCACCTATTTGATTAATTTTCATCTCAAGATCAAACATATTATCTTTTTTATCATATTGTTGCGAAATTTCGGATACGGTTTCCGTTTCTTCTACCCTTGATAACAGTTCTTTTTTAGGGGATGAAACATCTTGCCGCGGTATCGTTGCCGTTTCATCAACAGCAGCAAGCACTTCTACCAAAGGTCTGTTAAAGAACTTTAGGAATCCCTTTTGCTTGATCTTGCGAGTATTCAAAATAATTGCATTACTACCTAAATCAAATTTAACTTTTAACATAACTTCCTGCATGTCTTTTCCCATATATCTTTTTATCTTCATACTTAAGCACTCACCACCCCTACAGATTGCACCTCAATATGTGGTTCAAGTTCATTATAGGATAATACAATAACATCCGGTATGGTTTGCTCAATTAGCCTTCTAAAGTACAACCTTACAAAAGGCGATGTTAAAATAATAGGCTGTTGACCTTTTGTCAGCAGTTTTTGAACTTGCTTATAAACCTCATTAATAATCCTTTGGGTCACAGCAGGATCAAGAGATAAATAAGAACCATGCTCGGTCTGCTGTACCGATCCCATAATTTTTTGTTCCAATTTCGGATCAAGAGTAATCACATTTGCTTTGTCTTTTCCTATATATTTATTCGATATTGCTCTGGCAAGTCCTTGACGTACATATTCAGTTAACATGTCGGCATCTCTGGTTACACCAATATAGTCCGCAAGGGTTTCTAAAATAGTTACAAGATCTCTGATACAAATGCCTTCTTTCAGCAGGTTGGCTAATACTTTTTGTACTTCTCCGACGGACATTTGTTTTGGTATCAATTCATCGATTAACGCAGGATTGTTCTCCTTCACATTATCAATTAAAGTCTGTACATCCTGCCTGCTTAATAATTCATGCGCATGTCTCTTAATCACTTCGGTAAGGTGTGTGGCAATCACAGAAGGCGGATCAACGACCGTATACCCAAGCATCTCCGCCCGTTCACGTTGAGCTTCGTTAATCCATATGGCAGGTAATCCAAATGCAGGTTCTACTGTCGGAATCCCTTCTATCTCTTCCTCCACTGTACCGGGATTCATAGCCATATAGTGGTCAAAAACCACTTCCCCTTGCGCCACTTCCACCCCTTTTATTTTAATTATATATTCATTAGGATTCAACTGAATGTTATCTCGCAATCGAATAATAGGGACAATCATCCCCAATTCAAGAGCAATCTGTCTTCGGATCATAACCACTCTGTCTAATAAGTCTCCCCCTTGATTGACGTCGGCCATAGGAATAATTCCATATCCGAATTCCAGTTCAATAGGATCCACCTGAAGTAAGGAAATAACGTTTTCCGGTTTTCTAATTTCTTCAACCTCACTCTCTTGAATTTGAATTTCTTCTTGAACAGTTCCCTGCTGTATGGCTTTGCGCAAGTAATATCCATATATCCCTAATGCTATGGCCAAAATAACAAAAGGAATGGTGGGCAACCCCGGAATAACAGCCATCAATCCTGCAACACCGCTTGCCAAAAACAACACTAAATCATTTTGAAAAATCTGCTTAAGCAAATCCGTACTTAAATCAGAATCGGAAGCAGCACGGGTTATAATAATACCCGTAGCCGTCGAAATCAAAAGGGAAGGAATCTGACTGACCAAACCGTCACCTACCGTAAGGTTGGTGTATTTATTCATAATCTCTAAAATTTCACCTTCCCCACGAATCATGCCCATAATAAATCCGCCAATAATATTAATAACAGTAATAATGATTCCTGCGATGGCATCCCCTTTTACAAATTTACTGGCACCGTCCATGGCACCGTAAAAATCCGCTTCTCTTTGTATATTTTTTCTTCTCTCTTTTGCTTCCTGTTCGGTAATTAAACCGGAGTTTAAGTCTGCATCAATGGCCATCTGTTTACCAGGCATGGCATCAAGAGTAAATCTGGCCGCAACTTCCGATACTCTTTCAGCACCTTTGGTAATAACCAGAAACTGTACAATGGTAATAATTAAAAAAACAATGAATCCCACTACCACATTATCCTGTATAACAAATGTTCCAAAAGCCCTTACTACCTCGCCTGGATTACCTTCTGCGAGGATTAGCTTGGTAGACGATATATTCAGTGAAAGCCGAAATACGGTTGTAATCAATAGCAATGAAGGAAAAATGGAAAATTGCAATGCATCTTTGGTATATACGGTATTTAACAGGATAATCACCGACAGTGAAATATTAAGTGCTAATAATATATCAAGTAACGTAGGTGGAACCGGTATAATAATGATTAAAACAATGGCTATCAGCAATATTGCCACACTGATTTCTCCGAATTTCACTCTTTTTCCTCCCCTAACAATAATGAATACACCAATGCAAAATGCAGAATGCACAATGCACAATGCAGAATTATATACGTAGCATTTTGGTTTTCATTCTCAATTCTCCATTTTCAATTCTGCATTCTCAATTCTTCATTTATTTCAAACTGCTGTTTTATTCTTCAAGCTATATACAAACGCCAGAACTTCTGCTACCGCTTGGTATAATTCCGGCGGAATTGTCTCTCCTATTTCGGTGGACTCATATAATGCCCGTGCAAGCAATTTATTTTCAACAATCTCCACCTGATGCTCCTTTGCAATTTCCTTAATTCGTTGAGCAATATAATCCTGCCCTTTGGCAATGACAACAGGCGCAGGAGCAACATCGGCATCATACTTTAAAGCTACCGCAAAATGAGTAGGATTTGTAATCACCACATCTGCTTTTGGAATTTCGGACATCATTCGTCTTAAAGAAATTTCTCTTTGCTTTTGTTTGATTCTTGATTTTATTTGGGGATTCCCTTCTATCTGCTTAAATTCTTCCTTCACTTCCTCTTTTGTCATCATTAAACTCTTTTCATGGCGTCTCCATTGAAAAAAGTAATCAATACAACCTAAAATGATTAAAGCCATTCCCATTTTAAGAGCAATACCAATAAGCAAATCACCCATGTACGCAGTTATTTGTACCATATCCATATCCATCATTAAAAGAATTTTACTTGTTTCATCTTTCACATAGGAATAAGCAACATAAGTCACAATAACAACCTTTATAAGAGATTTTACAAGCTCAAACACAGCATGAACCGAAAACATTCTTTTAAATCCATGGATTGGATTTAGTTTGCCCAATTTAGGTTGTAATGTTTTTGTGGTAAACAAAAAACCAACTTGTGCATAACTTATAATCAAGCCGGTAGCGAAAATAATCCCTATAATAGGTGCCACTGTCTTTAAAAGTAAAACCATTACTTCTATAAAAAGGTTCCATAAATTTGCACCTTCCAAAATGTTATCTTTGGAAATATACTCCGTCATAACCTTTTTCATAAAAGAAGCCATATTATGATACATATAACTTCCAAAATACTTCAGAAGATAAAATGCTAATAGAAGCAAGATAGCAGAACTTATTTCCTTACTTTGAAGTACCTGTCCCTCTTCACGGGCTTTTCTTCTTCTCCTTGCAGTAGGTTTCTCGGTTCTCTCGTCACTTGCAAACAATTGAATGTTAATATACAAAAGTTTCTTATTCATTTAGAATCATATCCCTCATGATGGTCTCCAAATCCATATACATCCCATTTATAATTGCCTCCATTATATTGATAAAAATAGGTAATACCAACATAATGGTGATAAGGCCTATGACAATTTTAAAAGGTAAACCTACCACAAAAACATTCATTTGGGGCATTGTCTTGGTTAAAATTCCCAAAATCAAATCCACAACAAAAATTGCAGCAATGATCGGTGCAGCTATTTTAAATCCAATGATAAACACATCACGAAACATTTTTATAATATCCGTTGTTACCGCATTTTTTATAGGCACATTGCCGATTGGAAGGACCTGATAACTATAAAAAATCGCCGATATCAGCATATGATGACCGTCTATTAATAAAAAGACTAACACAGCAAATATATTTAAAAAATTCGCTATAATCGGAACCTGTATATTACTCTGGGGATCTAATACATTCACCATACCAAAGCCTATTTGAGTATCTATCATCTCACCTGCTATATATAAAGCCGTAAATAACATATAGGATATAAACCCTAAAATTAATCCGGTTAAAAACTCGTTTAGAACCAACAACGCAAATTCTAAAATATTATTGTATCGTTGTATACTATTGATATCCATTGTAGGCAGTATCATAGGCAAGATAATAACGGAAATCATAAATCCAAAACCTATTTTTAACATAGCAGGCATATTCCTTCTTCCGAAAATGGGAGAAAGAATCAATACACACGTAACACGTACCAAAATCAATGCAAAAACATCAATAAACTGCCAAATATTATCCAGAGTAATTTCCATAATCCCCTTCTCCAACTGATATAAAATTTCCCTTCCAATCGCTTAACAGATCAACTATTTAATATAATCATTTATATTCATAAAAAGAGCCTGTGTGTAGTTAACCAACGTTGAAAGCATCCAAGGCCCAAAAACAATCATAGAACAAAATATCACAAGAATTTTCAGTATAAACCCCAGTGTTTGCTCCTGAATCTGCGTGGTCGCTTGAAAAATACTGACAGCAAACCCCACAATTAATGCAAATCCCAACATAGGACCGGATATTAACAAAACAATCTTCATGGCATCTTGTGCCAAATCAATTACAAGGCCCTGGCTCATCATCCATCCTCCGTTTATTTAAAACTTGTTAGAAGCGACTGTATCGTCAGGTTCCAACCATCTATAAGAATAAACAATAATATTTTAAAGGGTAAAGATATCATTACCGGTGGCAACATCATCATTCCCATTGACATTAAAGTACTTGCTACAACCATATCAATAATAAGAAAAGGAATATAAATTATAAAGCCAAATTGAAAAGCAGTTTTAAGCTCACTAATGATAAATGCAGGTATAATAACTCTTGTGGGAAGTAACTCGGCATCTTCCACTTGTTCCTCACTCGATAACGATGCAAATAAAGCCAAATCTTTTTCTCTTGTATTCCTAAGCATAAACTCTCTCAACGGTTTCACAGCTAAGTCAATAGCCTTATCCTGCTCAATTTCATTTCTTAAATACGGTTGTAAAGCATCATTATTTATTTGCGTACCAATAGGACTCATAATAAACAACGTTAAAAACAAGGCAATCCCTATAAGAACTTGATTAGGCGGCATCTGCTGTGTTCCCAGTGCATGTCTTAAAAAGGATAAAACAATGATAATCCTGGTAAAAGAAGTCATCATAATTAATATAGTAGGTATAAGAGGTATAATGGAAAGTACAAACAAAATTTGCAAACTGGAAGCAACTTCCTGAGGATTATCGGATTGTCCTACATTCAAACTAAAATTAATCGGAACCTGCGGCGCAGCATTTACTACAAGAATATTGCCTAAAATCAAACCGATAATGAACAACATCAGAATAACTTTTCGCATATTATTTTTATACATCAATATGTTCATCTCCGCCTTTACCGTTTCTCTTAATCTTTTCCGTATAACCCTTTAATTTTCTTACATTTTCCCTTATCTTATCCGGGCTATTACCGGACTTTTCTCTTACAAAAAAATCAACAATTTTATCTTTGACCATCAATTTATTGAGATATTTTTCAAACACATTGCCGCTATTCCATTGCTTTTCAGCGCTATCCACATCGCCTTCCGGTTGAATTTCAACATTACATAGATACTGCATATTTTTTCCGTATGTTCCGATTAATAAATTTTTATCCCCAACTTGTACCAAATATAAATGCTTATCCAGTCCCAAAGATATAGATTCCAGTACTTTCATATGCTTACTTTTCATTGAATTTGCCGCTTTTTGTCCAATAAACTTTGTAGTAACATAAGCAAGAAACAAAAGACACCCAAAGATAATGAGTAACATAACTAATTTAATGAGTATTTCAAAGAAATTCATGGCAATCCTTCCTTGCTAATCAAGCACCTTTTTAACCGCTTCTACAACACGTTCCGCTTGAAACGGCTTCACAATAAAATCACGTGCGCCTGCTTGGATTGCTTCTATAACCATAGCTTGCTGCCCCATAGCAGAACACATAATAATTTTTGAATCTTTATCATAATTCTTAATTTCTCTTACCGCTTGTATACCATCCAATTCAGGCATGGTAATATCCATAATCACCAAATCCGGAGAAAGTTCTTTATATTTTTCGATTGCCTTTGCTCCGTTTTCCGCTTCACCGACAACATGATATCCATTTTTTGATAATATATCCTTAATCATCATTCTCATAAATGCTGCATCATCTACAATAAGAATTCCTTTCGCCATCTTCCTTCTCCCCTTACCAGAAAATATAAAAATTATTTCTTAATTATATTCTTTTTGACGGACTGACAATATCCGTAATTCTTACACCAAAACTTTCATCAATAACAACAACTTCTCCTTTTGCAATAACCTTTCCGTTTACAAGAATGTCAATAGGTTCTCCTGCCAGCTTGTCCAATTCCACAATAGAACCGGGAACAAATTCAAGAATATCCCGTATAAGCCGTTGTGTACGTCCCAATTCCACGGTAATTTCAAGAGGTACATCCATAATAAGGCTTATATTTGCTTTTTCAGCAGCACTAATTCCCTCATCAAAAGACTCAAATTGAGCATATTGAACATTAACAGGTTCACCCTTTGGCTCCGCCTTCGGTTTAGGTTCATGAAAAGAACTTGCTTTCTCATTTCGAACCTCATTTACCTTTACAGGCTCTGCTTGCTTTGCTGTTTCAAAATCTTTAGAAGCATCGCCTGGCTCATATACCTTTTGAGAAGTTAAATCACTGGTACTGGACACCAATAAATTATGCGCCAATTCTTTTGCAAAATCAAGAGGAATCAGTTGCATAATCTCACTGTCTATCAAATCACCTACAACCATTTTAAAGGCAACAATAACAAGTTTTTGATTGGTTTTAAAACTCCCTATAGGGCTACTGCTATCAAAATTCACTTTATAGGCTTCAGGCGGAGATATATCAATTCGTTTATTAAATATGGATGACATAGAAGTTGCCGCCGATCCAATCATTTGATTCATTGCTTCACTGACCGCACTTAAATGTAATTCGGTTAATTCCTCTTGAACATTCAATCCGTCATTTCCCATCATTAACTCAGCAATAATTCCGGCATCACGCTCCTTTAATATAAGCATGTTTGTTCCCTTTAAACCATGAGTATATTCAATATTAACAGCCACATAAGATGATGTATTATGAAGTTTGGTAAATTCACTCCAATCTGTAACCTCTACTTTTGGAGTAGTAATTATCACTTTTTTTCCTAATAAATTAAACAAGGTTGTTGCCGCTGTCCCCATAGATATATTTCCAATTTCACCTATGGCATCCACTTCAGCATGCGTAAACTCCAAATTCTCTTCTTCCAACACATCATCAATATCATCTGTTCCACTTAATAATGCATCAATTTCGGCTTGAGAAAGAATATCACTCATTCTTCATCCTCCTTTCTGATAATCCCGGTAATTTTTACAGCGTTCCTATTTTTTCTTACACCCGGACGGCCGTAAAATTTAAGTATATCACCCACCATAACTTGCAAATCGGAATTCACCGTAGTATCCAACTGAATGACATCTCCTTTTTGAAGTTCCAGAAAATCCGCTACTGTAATATGCGTCCTGCCCAATATTACTTTTAACGGAACTAAGGTATTTTCAATCTTCTGTTCAATGCCCTTCTTGGTTTCGGGGGAAACCTCTTTTTCCACCGAAGCAAACCAGTATCTTGTACTTAATTTAGGGATAATCGGTTCTACCACCAGATGAGGTATGCATATATTCATCATACCTTTTACATCGCCAATTCTCACATCAAACGTTACCAATGCAACCATTTCATTGGGCGAAAAAATCTGAGCAAATTGTGAATTCGTCTCAATTCGTTCCAATTTTGGTTTAATGCTTAGCACATTCCCCCATGGTTCTTTCATCAATTCAAGCATTTGATGCATTAACCGTTCAACGATTGATAATTCAATTTCCGTAAAACTTCTCACTTTTTCAACGCCTAAACCCGCACCGCCTAATACTCTGTCAATAATTGAAAACACAATGTTCGGATTGATTTCAAAAATGATAAACCCTTTCAACGGCAGAAAATCAATCATTGCCAGAACCGCCGGGTTGGATATTGAATTACTGAACTCATAATAACTTATTTCTTCCACCGAAAGTACTTCAATATGGACTAAAGATCTTAAATAACCGGAAAGAAACGTAACAAGATATCGTGAATAATCATCGTAAATAATATTTAACGTTCTCAAATGCTCTTTGGCAAATTTATTCGGTCTTTTAAAATCATAATCGCGTATCTTTTTTTCATTATTCGTGGTTTTTATCTGGTCAACGTCAATTTCGCCCGCATTCAATGCTTTTAATAGTTCATCAATTTCTCCTTGTGATAAAATATCGCCCACTATTCAACCACCTCCTACTGAACAATAAATTCTTCTAAAAATACTTATTTGTTTAACTCTCATGTTATGTTCATTAATAAAGCTGAACAATAAACTCTTCAAAAAATACATCCAGTATTTTATTGGTACTAAACACCTCATTCAACTTATTGATAACTTCTGTTTTTACAACTTCTTTGGAATTAGGCTGTTGTATATCTTCAAATGTTTTCGAACGTAAAACCGTAATAAAAATATCTATAATCTCGGAGTTCCTCGTTTTTAAATCTTCAACAATTTTTTTATCCGCCACACGCAAATAAGGTTTCACTCTTATGATAGCACTGGTCCTGGCACTTCCCGTAGCATTCAGATTGGATATAATGGAGTCTTCCGTCACTTGATACACTTGATAATTCTTAATATCATAAGCCAGTTGTTGATTAAAAGAATTTTGATTGGAGTTTTGATTTCCAACTACTACCAGCCAACTAAATAAAAATCCAATGACAAGAACCAAAACCAGTATAATGCTCAGTAAAATCCAATTTCCTTTTGACATTTGAATATTTAACCCCCTATTGATGAAATATGCTGCCTTCCCTGCCGGATCACCTTAAAATTACGATGTCCACCCGCCTGTTCTTCTGTCTGCCCTCCTCCGTTGCATTATCTGCCACCGGATGGTACTCACCGTAACCCACAGCCGACAACCTTTCAGGTGCCAAACCATTCACTTCAATAAAATATTTAAGCACATTCACCGCCCGTTGAGTGGACAATTCCCAATTGCTGGGGAATTGCGGCGTATTAATGGGTCTGTTATCGGTATGACCCTCTACTCGAATACTCTTATTGATCTGACCAAGAATTTTAGCCATATCGTTTAAAATAATTTTAGCATTTTCCTTAATAACTGCTTTTCCTGAATCAAACAATACATTGTCCTTAAACCTTATTAAAATTCCCTGATTTTCTTCAATAATTTCTACCACTTCGCCAAGGTCATGCTCTTCCAAATATTGTTTCACTTGTGTATATACCCTTGTCATTTCATCTATTGCATTCATTTTGGCTGTTCTAATGGCTTCCAATGTAGTCGTGATTTCCTCTAAATTAGGAATCTTTTCCTCTCCTCTGCCAATCATATCTCCGTCCGTTACAGTGCTTCCACCATAATTAATTCCAACGGACCCTTGTATGTTTCCTAATGCAGCCTGCAACGACTGGCGGAGGTCTGAAAACTTATACTCTTCAATGGTGGACATGGCAAAAAGCATCACAAAAAACGTAAGCAAAAGTGTAACCATATCTCCGTACGTATTCATCCACTCCGGAGCACCTTGTTTTACTTCTTCCTTGCGTCTTCTCCTCATATTGCAGCACCTACTCCCTCATTCCTGGCATTCTTCTTGCTATTCACAGAATCTCTTAATGCAGGAGCAAGGAAAGCTTTCAGTTTTTCTTCAATAATTCTTGGGTTTTCGCCGGCTTGAATGGAAAGCAATCCTTCAATCATTACTTCTTTTATCATAATTTCTTCTGAACTTCTAATTTTCAGCTTTCCAGCAATAGGATTAAAAACGAAATTCGCCAAAATACACCCATAGAAAGTAGTAACAAGTGCTACAGCCATGGAAGGCCCCAGTGCTGAAGGATCATCAAGTTGTAACAGCATTTGAATCAGACCGATTAATGTTCCAATCATGCCATATGCGGGACCGTAAGAAGCCAATGTTTCAAAAACACTCTGGCTGTCCTTATGCCTGCTTTCAATAAAGGTGATTTCCGTTTCAAGAATATTTCGTACAAGTTCCGGATCGGTACCGTCTACAATGAGAAGAATTCCTTTACGAAGAAACTCATCATTCACATTGGCGGCGGCTTCCTCCAGTGCAAGCAAGCCCTCTTTTCGTGCAATGTTGGCAAGCTCAATAATCTTTTCAATGACCTCAATGGGCGAAAGAACCTTTACCGTAAATACATACTTAAGGGTTTTAAATGAATTAAGGAACTTCTCTAACGGATACTGGATCATGGCCGCACAAAAAGTACCACCGCAAGTAATCAGAATGGAAGGAAAATCATAAAAACTCTTTAACGGACCACCTAAAAAAATACCATACAGTAAAAACACTGCACCTAATATAAATCCAAGTACTGTTGCAATATCCATAATGCACCTCACACTACTCTTCTTTTACAATTTCTTTTTCTTTACAATAAATTTTATTATTATATTCGATAATCCGGTTAATCACCTCATCAACCGATTCATTAACAACGATTTTCTTTCCGGTTGTTAAAGTAATCACTGTATCAGGGGTCGACTCTAAAAATTCTATCAGGTCACTATTGACATAAAAATCTTTTCCGTTTAATCGGGTTACTTTTATCATAACATACTTCCCCCTTTTTCGACAATAGAAAAGATTGAAAAATGGAATTTAGAGCAAAAGCTCTAAATTTCCATTTAAAATGTTATTTTAAGGCAAATTATCTCTTTAGATTCACAAGTTCTTGTAACATCTCATCCGTTGTCGTTATCACCCTTGAATTTGCCTGGAAGCCTCTCTGGGTAGTAATCATTTCAACAAATTCCTGTGAAATATCTACATTGGACATTTCAAGCATTCCTGCACTCAATGAACCTACATTGCCGGTACCCGGTATACTGCCTCTTCCGTTAAACGTTCCTGAATTCATCGTTTGTGTATACAGGTTGGAACCGACCCTTTCCAAACCGGCAGGATTGTCAAAATACGCAAGAGCAATTTGCGCCAATGCCCGTTGTTCACCATTGGAATAAGTCCCCATGATAACACCGTCTTCTCCAATAGTATACGACACCAGCGTACCAGGTTTATTTCCATTGACATTTACAGCCTTTACCGAACTTTTTGCCGTATATTGTGTTATATTGGAAAAATCCAATGTTGTTACAACAGCTTCGGCACCGTCAAATTTAGGAACTTTTGTGATATCCGTTGCAAATCTAGCCTCCGGAGTTTGTGTTGAAGCCGGTTCTACTGCAATGATTTTTCCGTTTGCATCAAATCGTATGGTCCCTTGATCCGGAATAACGGAATAAGGGGAAAGTTCATTGGGATCAGGATTAGCGGGAATCGGCTCAGTATGGTTCTTATACCAAGTATCAATTTGCTGTTGCTGTCTTGTATCAATGGCATACCAGAACCATTCCGTTTCATCGGGATTCTTACCGCTTGGATCCTTAATTACTTGGTTTTTAATAAAGACTACATTAACAGTCGTAGAATTTCCTTGATTATCATACATAGTATAAGGTACTACAAAATATTCTGCCACATTTTTTCTGTCCAAAATGGTTTTCATGGTTTCACCGGTGGAAGATTTTACAAGAACCGGATTATCCAAAGTACTGGTCTCATCAATTTCATATCCCAAAGGCAAATACGTCGAATCCGGTTGTCCATCCACATGAATAACCTGTACGGTAGAAGCTCCTGCCGTACTCTGAGTTAACTTGGAAAAATCCAGGTTCAAAACCGTTTTGCTGTCTTTTAATGCATCCATTTCCGAAAGAACTGCATTTAACTCTTTGTCCGGTTGTTGATCGGAAAGGGATTTTACACTTATCACTTTTCCATTGGAACCAAACGTTATCGTTCCCTGATCGGCAATAACAATACTCGGATCAATACCGTCCGGATCACTGGGGTCTGCAAGGAATTTCCCTATGGCCGTTTGTGTGGCATCATCAACGGCATACCAGAACCATTCCGTTCCATCACCGGTCGTTTGATTTTTTACAAAGGTAATATGGAATGTGGTTGCATTCCCCGACTTATCGTATACCTGGAAGGTTTGCGTAACTTCATCGGCGCCACTGCCGCTAATGTTATCCAAAATATCCTTCATATTCAGTGTACCATTGGTAATATCAAACGGTGTAGTCACACCCGTAGCTACATCGCTAAGTGCTCCTTTAAAGGTTACGGTTGTTGTTCCTGCTTGCTTAATCTGATTCAAAGATGTAGTCCCTGCATTCAAATTTCCTTCAAAAATTGCTTGGGTGGTTGCTTTTGCGGAAATCATCTTTTTTCCTTGATAAATATTAATGGGACCTACATTGGCATCGGTATCAAATTCGGTAGTGCTTCCCGCTTTAAATTCCTGCCATCCACACACCATATAGCCATCGGAAGTAATCAAATTACCAAACTCATCCAAACCAAAGTTTCCTGCACGAGTAAATAGATAATCGGATCCTTGAGGATTCCTTATAATAAAGAATCCTTCCCCGTTGATAGCAAGGTCATTAAGATTATCCGTTCTCTGTAAGCTACCACGAGTTTGTATGCTATCAACAGCAGCAACCGAAATTCCAAGACCAACCTGCATAGGATTAGTCCCGCCTCGGTTATCACTAGCTGCCCCGGCATTTTTTAAGGTTTGACTGAATACTTCCTGAAACGTTACTCTAGAACTTTTAAATGCCACCGTATTCACATTGGCAATATTGTTACCAATAACATCCATCTTAGATTGATGTGCTCTCAATCCTGATACACTTGAAAACATACTCCTCATCATAATCATCGACCTCCAATTTCATTGATTTTTTACATTCAGAGCAGCCTATTCCGTCCATCATTCGGGAATAGATAGCCTCCTATTGAAGGTCCGGCTATTAAAGAATTACTGCTCCGTCAATATTGGTAAATACATTATCCTTCAGTTCTTCACTGTTAACTGCTGTAATAACCGTCTTGTTTTTAATGCTAACCACCAGTGCCATATTGTCCATTACCAACAATGATTCTTTGACACCTTTTTTTTCTGCTTTTGCAACAGCTTCATTAATTTGCCTCATTTGCTCCGAACTAATGGCTATGTTTCTTGACTTCAAACGTGCTTCGGCATGTTTTGAAAATTTTACTCCTGTTTGTTCATTTAATTTTTCTTGTAAAATATTACTGAAATCCTTGTCTGCTTCCGACTTTGTATTGTGTTTCACCGTTGTGGCCGGAAAAACAGGTTTGCCTGTTGTTATAACCCGGTTGATCAGAAAGTTGTTTTGCTCACTCATCGACTCACCACCTATTACTCAATGGTATAAACATTATTAGCAGGCACTTTGACTCCATTTAACACCACAGAAATGACCTCGCCTTGCTCATTTAATTCAAATGATTCTACTTTGCCTTTCATTCTTATATTCACATAATTACCGGTTTCCGGTTCTATCTGACGTACAACAGCAAGAATTTCTTCCCCATTTTCCTTCTTTTGTTCCAGATAGGCTTTCATATCGGTAAATTGCGAATATTCCTCTTCTGTTAACAAAATGTCGTCAATCTTTAATTCCACTCCGTCAACAGCCACATATACATTTCCTTGGATATAAGATAAAGACGTTACTTTACCGGTTATGTCCAGTATCCCCAGTGTTTCAGGATCGATAAATGCAGCGGTAACGTTTTTGTTAATCAGACCGGTGTAATCGTGGATATTGGAACTTGGCTTGGACTTCTGAGCATCAAGGACCTCAATAATATCATCAACATTGATATCCTTACCGTTAACAACAACGAATGTTTTACCGTTAGTAATTTTTACACTTTCAACAATTCCATCAATTTCTTCTATCATACCGGTTGCCTCATTTTTATAATTTGCAATAATCTCTTTCCCTATCATGGTGAAAGCTTTTACGTTCATGAAGCTTGCGTTCAGGTTTTGCATTTGTTCAAGAGAAGAGAATTGAGCCATCTGAGAAATAAATTCCTTATCTTCCATCGGGTTTAAAGGATCCTGGTATTTTAACTGCGTTACCAATAATTTAAGAAAGTCTTCCTTTCCTAATTCACCGGTATTTCTCTTGGTATTTAAATTGGTAAAGTAGTTTTCCTTAATCGTACTCTCGGTATTCACGGTAACGTCTGCCATACCATTTACACCTCCTTATACTTAAATATTTAAGCCGTAAAATCAACGGTACTTTCAGATAAATGATACAAATCTAATACATGTCGCCTATCCATTTGTTCAGATAACACAGATATTCCTTCTGTATCCGGTCTAAGAATCCTCTTTCCTGTCCAACGAACCCTTGGATTAGTATAAGTCCGTCTTTGAGAACTATGATCTCCTACCGAAACACTAAAACCTTGTACATGAATACCCTGACTTTCCAACGAAGTTTTTAACTGCGGCAAATTTGCTTCAATGATCTCTTTTACCTGAATACTTTCCGCCGTAAATTTTGCTACCATTAAGCCTCTTTCTGTAACGACTTGTAAAGACAATTTTCCAAGATTCTCCGGCTTCAATTGCAGTATCATTTCCGACCTGTCTTCGCTGATTAGCACTTTAGCATGGTCTACTACTTGCTTAAAGATATTTTCTCTTAAAGCAATGTGTGCATTTGCTGATCTGCCGCTATGTTCAACAGTCACATTCTCTGTCACATCACCAAAGACGTTATTAAAATTCACTGCAAAATCCATGTTGTCGGCATTTTTATCAATAAACTCATCCTCAACGTTTGTTTTATTGTCCAGGGACATTTGCATACCATCTGAATCATCCGCTGAATCATCTGCCACATCTACCGTCTGAAAGAAAATCTCTGTTTCGGAAAGTCCGGTTTCTTCTGTTTCGGCACTTAAACCTGATTCGAAAGGCACTGAAACATCAGGCTGCTTTTTAATCATTTCAGAAAGTTCATTACGATTTGTGTTATTGGTTAGTTGAACACCATCCTTTGAATTATTCGGCACGGAAAACGCTTGAATGTTTAATGTTTTAAGCATGAAATCATCATCACTATAAACCTGCTTTGTAGCGGATTCCAAATGATTATAATAACTGTTTTGCATATGCTGCGACATACTTTGTATCGTTTTCTGCTGATTGAATGCCTCATCTGCCGTTGGACCGTTCCATTCAAAATTTTTTTGATTCAAAAAATGAATAAGTTGATGAACCTTTTCCATAAAAACTTCATCATCTGTTAACTGCAAATGAGATTCTGCCTGGCTATTCGGACTATTGAATACAGAGCCTGAATCACTTCCTTGAATCAAACTTCTTATGACCTCTTGCAATGAATCATCCAGTCGATAAAACTCCACTTCGTTTCCTGAATATGTTGGACGGATATCGGTACCTTGTACATCGGTATTTAATTGAAAATTGTTATTGTCATCGGATTCTTTCATATTTGTTAATAAAATTTTCAAATCTGCAACAGCAATTCCTGTTACTTGCGACAAAAATTGTAAAACATCCGTTTCAACTTTAGTAGTAGCATTTTCGGCTTCCATCGATATAAGTTCATCTGACGTTTCATCTGTCGTATTTTGTGTTTTTGCTTGTGCAGTATCCGTCAAAGATTTTCCTTTCTTCGGTACGTTTTTTACATGACCCGATACTTCCGTATTTTGAATATCATTTTCTTGATTACCTGACATGACGGAAACCATTACTTTTTCGAAATCAGGCGGTCCGACATCCTTTGAAAAATATGAAGTCTTACCGACTTTCGGCATAATCGGCAAATCAACAGAAATCATCGCTACGCTATTTTGCACCTTTTTCACCTCCTTTCATAAAATCAAAATATATTTCCCCGTAGGGATATCATACATGGCGTCCGAATATAAATGTATCGTTTTCGGACACCATATATGGTGTCCCTACATTTGTGCAAAGACATAATTATGAATTAAATTAATCCCCTTGTATAAATTCCTTGGACAATCTTCTACTGATGGAAGCAGCGGCACTTGGCGTCATTTCAGCCAGAATTTCCGAAGCCCGTTGCGCTTTCATATTTTTTAAAATATTTACCACAAGCTCCATTTCATTTCTGCTCATTTCTTCTAAAATGCTTGCAGCACTGTCAGGCTCCATCTTTTCATAGTAAGTCACATATTTTTTTACCTGCTCGCCTGCTTCTTGTTCCCGAATAATCTCCGCATACAACTGCTCTGCTTTTTCCTTATTGATTTTCTCAAAATACTCTTTGAAATCCGTTTTCTTTTGGTTTGCTATGTCTTGATAAAACTGCTCCTTATCCACTTGTAACTGGTTCTCCTGTTGTTTTAACTGCTCATACTCTTGATTCAACTGTTCTTTTTGTTTCATATAATCCTCATAATTTTCTTTAATCTCTTTTAAGAAATCCAATTCCTGCTTTAATGCATCCATTTCATTGAGCAACTTGGAATTATCTTCCTTCGCCATGGTGTATTTTTCCATCAATTCTTGTTTGCTCATATACTTAGGATCATTTGGATCGGGCTTTGGCGGCAGAATCTTTTCCGCATATTTTATGTTCTCCAAAAAAGGCCGAACCGTTTCCCCCATTCCGGCAACATTAAATTTTATACCTATTATTGGAAGGCTTAATAACAGGACAATAATAATTATGCAAAGTATTTTTATAGTTGCCGCTTCCAATATGGATGTATTTGATTTTTCCTGGTTATGTTGAATGTTATTATTCATTGCTTCTTGCGCAGTCTTTTTTAATTCTGCCATTTAGCTCCTCCATTCATTTAGCATATCGATAACTGACAACTTGATCCGTTATCTTTTCTTCCGCTTTTAGTTGTTCATATAAAAATTCGCTATATTTTCTTTCCTTTAATTTTTCAAGAATTTTTTTATCTTTCGAAGCCTTTATTAATTTCTCCCTGCAAATATTTACATTATTCTGTATATGATTAACCGATTCCGTTTGCTGTTTTATCCTCTCGTCAATAGTACGGAAATAACAACCATATTGTCTTAGCTTTCCAATCTCAATTCCGCCCATGCTTTCTGATACGATTCTTTCACAACACTCTTGCTGTTCATTTAAAATTCTATTCAGTTGTTTTTGAGCATGATCAAGTGCCTGCAAGTGCTTTCCCAATTCATACTTGGCACTGTTCTCTAATTGTCTTCTAACATTAAGCAACGGCTGAAGCTTATAACGAAATCTCATGACTAAATCAGTCCTTTTATGAAAGGATATTACCCATCAAATTTAGCACTTCTTCAAAAGTATATTTGTCATATACATTTTGTATCAGAAACTCATTAATTTTGCCTATACAACTAATGGCATAATCAATATCCGGATTGCTTCCTTTCACATACGCACCGATATTGATCAAATCTTCAGCTTCCTTGTATATAGCAAGTGTGCGTTTAATTTTGCCGGCCAACTCACTATGTTCCGGTGTAATAATGTCCCCCATAACTCTGCTTACACTGGCCAATACATCGATGGCAGGATAATGGTTTTTATTGGCCAAACTTCTGGATAATACGATATGTCCGTCTAAAATTCCTCTTGCTGTATCCGTAACAGGCTCAGTTAAATCATCACCATCCACTAAAACAGTATATAATCCTGTAATGGTTCCCTTGTCCGAATTACCGGCTCGTTCCAAAAGTTTTGGCAATGAAGCAAATACCGACGGTGTATATCCTCTTGATACCGGAGGTTCTCCCGTTGCTAACCCTACTTCTCTTTGAGCCATAGCAAAACGGGTTACCGAGTCCATCAGCAAGAGTACATTCAACCCTTGATCTCTAAAATATTCGGCAATAGCTGTAGCAACCAATGCCCCTTTTAACCTGACCAATGCAGGCTGATCCGATGTGGCTACTACAACAACTGACCGTTTCAGTCCTTCTTCTTTTAAATCCTTTTCAATAAATTCCCTTACTTCCCTACCACGTTCTCCAATTAATCCAATAACATTAATATCTGCATACGAATTACGTGCAATCATACCAAGCAATGTACTTTTTCCCACACCGCTTCCGGCAAAAATACCTATTCTCTGTCCTTTACCGATGGTTAGCAAACCATCAATGGCTTTTACTCCCATAGTAAGTGCTTCCGTAATTCGATTCCTTGACAGAGGCGCAGGCGGGGTATTGTGAACAGGATAATAGTCATTACAATCTTCTAACGGTCCTTTATCATCCATCACATTACCAAGTCCGTCCAATATTCTTCCTTTTAAACCGGAACCAACAGGTACTTTAAGGGTTTGACCGGTAGCTACTACAACGCTGTCACTTCCAATACCGCTCATGTCCCCCAAAGGCATCAGCAGTACCTTATTGTCTTTAAACCCTACTACCTCTGCTAATAGCGGTTCTTTTTTTTGTGTCCGTATAATACATAATTCACCGATATTAGCTGCCGGACCGCAAGATTCGATGGTAAGTCCTACCACTTGCGATACTTTGCCCCAATGTTTTATGAAAGAATTTTGAAGGATAATCTGTCTGTATTTTTCAAGATTAATGTTTGTGTTCAAAATATCACACTTTCTATAAGTCATATAGATGATAACAACACAATAACTGATAATAACCGTCTACCTACTGGCCAACAGTGCTTCTTCCAATGCTTCCAACTGCACTTTTACGCTTGCATCAATATTGTCTGTCGGTGTTTCAATAATGCAATCCCCTTGTGACAATGCTACGTCCTTCTTTATTTCTAACTTTCCCGAATATCCTGCATTACGTATAATGGTATTCAAGTGCTCATGAACACCGTCATAATCTTCCGGTGAAACTTTAACTACGGCTTCTTCGCTTTTCTTGCACTCCGCCAAAGCTTGGGCCACCAAAGAACTGATTTTATCAGCTCGTTCCTGAAGTTCGTCTCCAATAATCTTTTTGGATATATCAAGTATGATTTGAATCATATCTTTTTCCGCACGATTCATTAATTCATTATATTCCTGTCTTGCAGCCTTCTTGATTTCTTCCGCTTCCTGTAATATGGATTCCGCCTTCTGAACAATTTCATTATATCCTTCCTGATACCCTTGTTCGCGCGCTTCTTCAAGAACCAGGATCCTCATCTCGGAAATTTCCTGTCGCGCATCTTCCAAAATTCGGCCGGCTGTTTGCTGCGCTTCACTGATAATACGCTCTGCCTCAACTCTTGCATTGTCGAGCATCAACTCTGCTTTATTTTCATCAAATCCATTAGATTCCTCCTGAAATTCATCCGGTTTGATGAAACTGAATTCAGGATGGTGGATTTTTTTCACGGAATGAATATGAACTTGATAAGATTTCACTACCTTAGACAATGATCTCATCTCCTCCACCCCGAGATATTACAATTTCTCCGGCATCTTCTAATTTTCTAATAATATTAACAATTTTTTGCTGCGCTTCTTCCACATCACGCAACCTTACCGGTCCTAAATATTCCATGTCTTCTTTTATCATTTCTACCAGCCTCTTGGACATATTATTAAAAATAACCTTTTGTACCTCTTCATTGGCACCTTTAAGGGCAACAACCAACACACTGTTATCAACCTCTCTAAGGAACCTTTGAATGGACCGATTATCAAGTGTAACAATATCATCGAATACAAACATTCTTTTCTTAATTTCTTCTGCCAATTCCATATCTTCCAGTTCAAGCGTTTCCAAAATGTTCTTTTCGGTACCCCTGTCGACCGAATTTAAGATATCCACAATAGTAGATATTCCACCTGCTACGGTAAAATCTTCTATAACAAGAGAAGATAATTTCTTTTCAAGAATTTTTTCTACCTCTTTAATAACTTCCGGTGAAGTACGATCCATCATTGCTATTCTTCTTGCTACATCCACTTGTTTATCCTGCGGCAAAGCGGAAAGTACTACAGCTGCTTGAGAAGGTCTCAAATATGCAAGAATAAGGGCAATGGTTTGAGAATGTTCTCCTTGAATAAAATTAATTAATTGAGAAGGATCCGCTTTGCGAACAAAATCAAAAGGTCTCACCTGGAGCGATACGGTTAATTTATTAATAATTTCCATTGCCTTCTGAGGCCCCAATGCTTTTTCCAATATATCTTTGGCATAAGCTATTCCACCTTCGGCAATATATTGTTGGGCCAAACACAGCTGATAAAATTCCTCTAATACCTTTTCTTTCTCCTCAGGGGATACTGTCCTAATATTAGCAATTTCCAACGTTAGTTGCTCAATTTCTTCTTCTTTTAAATGTTTAAATATTTCAGCGGATTTCTCAGGTCCAAGAGCTATAAGAAATATAGCTGCTTTTTCTCTCCCGCTGATTTCGGTACGAACGCCACTACGAGGCATATATCCACTCACCCTAACATTATATAAATTTTAGTCCCAATCGTCCGATAACCAATTTCTCAGTAATTGTGCTACCGCATCAGGTTTTTGTTTTACAAGCTTATCAATTTGCTTTTTCACTTCAGATTTTTCTTCCAAATCAATTTCAGGAAGTTTCTCTTCTTCTACTTCATGAACCACACTGTTTATAGGCATCATCGGCACTTCCGCCTCTTCCATTACTTCTTTTCTGTTTCTGAACATCAAAAATGCTATTAATCCAATTAAAACAAACACCAGAACAATGGGACCAACATATCCCAGTGTTTTCATCAAGTCAAACTTCGTCTCGGCTTCGGATAATGCTTCTTGAATATCAAACACTTCCACACTTACATTTTCCGTGGGTATTCCGGTAGCTGAAGATGCAATATTTTTAATTTGCTCAATGTCCACTCCGTTATTTTGAGCCTCTTCCCCCTGTTTTTTACTGAAATACATAACAATCGACATGGAAGAAGCCGCGTAATCAGGTTTCCCAACACTTTTCGATTCTTCCTGTATAATCTTGTTAACCCCGTAATTTTCCTTTACGTCAGACATTTCATAATTGCCGTTTTCGCCGGTATTAACATTAGGATAAGTAGGAGGATTTGCATCGGTTCCCGGAACTCCTCCTGCCGTCCCATTGGTCAAATTCTCTTTTCGTACTTCCCTGCTGATAATAATTCCCTGATCATCTAATACCGGTTCATAAAGTTCTTTGCTGGAAACCTTGGTATCAAAATCCAAAACCAAATTAGCCGTTACTTGCACATTATCAGCTAATCCTGAAAGAAGATTTTTTACTTTTTTCTCCGCATCTCTTTCTTGTAATATTTTGGAGGCATATTGTTTATCCGCATTGGCATAGATATCATTCTCTTCTTCCGTACTTAATTCGTTGCCTTTATTATCTAATATGGTGACATCCTTGGGCTCTAAACCTTCTATGCTTCCCGCAATAAACTTTTGTATCGCTTTGATTTGACTGGCCGTTAATTCTTCATAAGACTCAACAATAACACTTGCCGTTGGCTTCTCTTCTTCCTTTTTAAAGAAATTTGTTTTTTCCGGAATACTCAACTTTACTACGGCATTTTTAATATTCTCAATATTTTCCGTCAATGCCTTAGCAAGATCACTTTCTTTGTAAATTTGATACTTTCTCCGCCTTTCCTCATCCGTCGTACCTAAACTTGTCTTATTCAAATCTTCAAATGTGACACCTGACTTCGGATAGCCTGCTTGTGCAAGCAATACCTTTGCTTTATTAAAATCTTGCTTTTTTACTTCAACCGTTGTTCCTGAATCAGATATTTTATAAACAATACCTTGCTTATCAAGTTCTGCCGTTATGTCACCCACGTCTTTCGGATCAAGTTTTGAAGAAAAAAGCGGCTGATACTGCGGCTTTGTAATAAAAAATATCGCAGTAACGACACTTAAAAATGCTATAACCGATATAATAATCATTTTATTTCTATTTTTTTGTCAAGGTTATCCCAAAACTCTTTAAATTGTTGAGGGATTTTGCTAATTATTTCAGGCATATCCGCACCCCAATACTATTTCTATATATAAAGAAAATTTTGATATAAAAACAGGTCAAAAAATAATCATTCAAAGGATTAGACTTGTATACGCATAATTTCATTATATGCGTCCATAATTTTATTCCGTATTTGAATGGTTAATTGCAAAGCTAAATCGGCCTTTTCAGCCGCTATGGTAACATCATGTAAATTTTCAACCTTTCCTGCTGCCATTAATTCGTTTAATCGAACGGACTCGTTCTGCAATTGATTTACATGCTGAAGTGCATTCTTTAAAAACGTTCCGAAATTCATATCTTCGGTATTTTTCTTGACGTCATTCCTTACACTGAATCCTGTTTTCGTTAAATTGCCAATACTACTGATTTGCATTCTTTATTTCAACCTCACTTTCCTATTTCTAATGCCTTCATGGCCATACTTTTGGTGGAATTAATTGCCGTTACGTTGGCCTCATAAGAACGCGTTGCAGAAATCATATTAACCATTTCCGTCATAATGTCAACATTTGGCATTAAAACATATCCGTTTTCATCTGCATCCGGATGTCCGGGATTATAAATCCTTTTAAAAGGAGACATATCTTCTCGAATGCCGTTGACTTTCACCCCACCGCCGTTAAACAGTGAGCGACTGCTTTCGGAAAGATATTTTGAAAATGGCTCCTTCTCATTTCGTTGCTGAAATGTTACCATCTTTCTTCTGTAAGGCATTCCGTTTTCCGTTCTGGTTGTTTCCGCATTGGCAATATTCTGCGCAATAATATCCATTCGCACCCTTTGTGCAGTTAATCCACTAGCACTAATATCAAAAGATCTTAGAAACGACATGACCCTCATCCCTCCTCTTTTTGAATCGGTTTTTCTTTAACAAACCATACATTTATTTAATCTCTCTTATCACCGTCTTAAGCATGCTCATTTGCTTTGAAACTTGATTCATAAGGGCATTATAATGAATACTGTTTTTGGCCAAAGCGCTCATTTCAGCATCAATATCTACATTGTTACCGTCTAATCTCATTTGATTTCCTGAATAATCCTGACTGACACGTATAGGAACGGTATCCAAATTTGCTTCGCCTATAGGAATATGTTTTTCATGTGTTCTATAGCCTCGAAAGTTCGACTTCTCCAGCGCCTCTGATAGATACTTTTCAAATTCAACGGTTTTTTTCTTATAATTTGGCGTATCTACATTGGCTATATTGTCAGAGATTACTTCATTCCTTAACCAGGATGCATCAAGAGCCTTTTCCAACAAAGATATACTTCTAAACATATCATGCATCAGCCTTTCCTTTACATTAATATGAACATTGATTTTATTTAACAAAACTTTTTAAAAAACATCTAAGTTTACTTATTCGACATTCAAAAACAAATTCCTTCATAATTTCTCATAATTTTTCATTTGATCAACTCATTAAAATGTAACGTGCAAATTTCATGAAATGTGATAAATCCTCCATGTGGTTAATTTTACCACATCAATATTTATAATAAAATAGGCTTTTTCCACCATAAATTAGGACTATAGTCCTATATTGTATAATGAGGAATATGTTTATCATAATACAATAAAAAAGATGTAAAATAAAGATGAATTTTATGGATTTGGATTTTTCTATAGGAATGAATCGGACCTTTTCCAACAAATATCGGCAATATTGTCAAACGAATACGGACTATCTACTCTATTCCTGCGGCAATTCTGACTTGCTTTTGATGGGACTCGCTGATTTTGCCGTCACTATGTCTCGTACTGTTCCTAAAATGAATATCAAAATGGCCGTCAAAATTATTGTTTGTAATATATTGTATGTCATGCGGCATGGATGCCATGGATGCTGCGATCTTTCTTCCGTCCACTTCAACAATAACGGCACGTTCTTTCCAAGAATAACTGCCTCCCCAAACTTCTTTCATAATGGCTGCGTCGTTGGCCGTCAACGGCTCACAATCCGCATGGTTGGCACCGATTGTTCTCTTCACCTGAAACGCCCTGCCGGTTTGAAAATCCCTTACTGTAGCAATTTTACCTATGGGAAAAACATACTGTGCTTCCGTCCACCAATCCAAATATTCTCCGTGTTTTTCACTGGCTCTTTCTTTAACCGCTATATGGTGAACGGGTACAATAATTTTCTGTCCCACGGATAATCCGCTGTTCTCCGTCATATTATTTACTTGCAACAATTCCGTCATAGGAACCCCAAATTGAATACTAAGATTCCACATATTATCCCCTGACTGTACAGTATAAGAAGTATATGTTACTTCGTTTGATAATTGTTCACCGGACGGTTGCTTCGTTGACGTAATGTTTACCGTCTGCGTCCCCCCGTCCCAATGAACGTGAAAGCCCAACGCTTCACTAATAAATCTCAGCGGCACCATTGTTTTATTGCTATACAAATAAGACGGCTGCATGGTAACCAATTGGCCGTTAACCCTGGCCTTGGTGGAACCTAATGTAAATGCTATTTTTACATTTCCCCTATTAATCCCTACGGTTTGTGATTCTCCGTTCCACCAAACCTCTCCGCCTAAAGCTTCCACCAATTCTCGAACAGGAACATAAGTCGTTCCTGACTTGATAACAGCAGGTGTAGAAAATTGATAGACTTTTCCGTTGATTATAACATTAGCTCTTTCTTCTGCCGCTTGTAAGGCCTGTGATACGGTGTTGGATACCGCATTCACATTTGGCGTCTGATGCGTAAAAAATAACGTTGTGAGTAAAATTGAACCGGCCATAACCTTTACGGCATTTACCTTCACATCGGGCAATTTTTCCGTAATATATCTACGGACTTTTTCTTCCAAAATTCCACCTTTCGAATCCTGTGTTAACTTTTCAAACTCGTTTGAAAATTCCGTAAACACGGGATTTACATATAAAGTTAACACATAACCATTCTGATCTTTGGTTAATTGATGTCTTATAAAATACTCCATAAAAAAACCTCCTCACTTTTAGTTTGAGGAAGTTTACCATTGTCTATTCTAATTTTTCTAAAAATTAATTTGAGGCAATATCTCTTTTATGGTATGGATTGCCCTTTCAGCAATTTTTCTGTTCTTCTCCCGTTTATCTTTGATTCTTACATCTAACGGAGGCATTAACCCAAAATTAATATTCATAGGTTGAAACCGGTCAATGTTTTCGTCTGAAATATAATGGCTTAAGGCACCATGGGCGGTTTCACGGGGAAAAATAACAGGCTCCCTGCCCTTTACCTTACATGCCATATTAATTCCTGCCACTAATCCGGACGAAGTCGATTCCACATATCCTTCCACGCCGGTGATTTGACCTGCAAAAAAGATTTTATCATTTTTTCTGCTTTGATACGTTGCATTTAACAGTTTAGGGGAATTGATAAAAGTATTTCTGTGCATTACCCCGTATCGTACAAATTCCGCATTCTCCAATCCCGGAATCATACCGAATACTCTTTTTTGTTCTCCCCATTTTAAATGGGTTTGGAAGCCCACCATATTATATAATGTTCCGTCACTGTTGTCCTGTCTTAATTGCACTACTGCATAAGGCTCTTTTCCTGTTTTAGGGTCTATCAACCCCACCGGTTTTAAAGGCCCAAACAACAATGTCTGTTGACCTCTTTTAGCCATACTCTCGATAGGCATACAACCTTCAAATACAATTTCTTCTTCAAAACACTTCAACGGCGCGGTTTCGGCTTTCACCAATTCATTCCAAAACTTTAAATATTCCTCTTGGGTCATAGGGCAATTAATATAATCTGCTTCTCCTCTGTTATAACGCGCTGCCCTAAACACTTTCGATTGATCGATGGATTCGTAAGTGACAATGGGTGCGGCCGCATCATAAAAATATAAATACTTATCTCCTGTAAATTCCTTGATACTTTCCGATAAATCTTCCGAAGTCAAAGGGCCTGTAGCAATAATCGTATATTCATCACGAGGAATTTGACGGACTTCCTCATGGATCACCTCTATGAAATCATGACTGCTTATTATCTCCGTAACCATTGCAGAAAACTTGTTTCTGTCCACGGCAAGTGCTCCGCCTGCCGGTACCCTTGTTGCATCAGCACACTTCATGATAATGGAATCCAACATTCTCATTTCTTCTTTAAGCAACCCTACCGCATTTTCCAGTTGATCGGATCGTAACGAATTACTGCAAACCAGTTCTGCAAAATCAGGAATATGATGTGCAGGAGAATATTTTTTTGGCTTCATTTCGTATAATTTTACTTTGACATTCCGTTTTGCTAATTGCCATGCAGCCTCACAACCGGCGAGCCCTCCGCCGATTATCGTAACGGTCATTGGCTGATACTCCTCTCATATTTGCATTCTTTATTGGTACATTTTATTTTCCTATTCTTGATAACCATAACACTTCCACATTGAGGACATGGCTCACTAACCGGCTCATCCCAACTCATAAATCCACAAGTAGGATTATTTTCACAAGCATAATATTTACGACCTTTTTTGGAACTTTTGATGTATACCTTGCCTTGACAAACAGGACAACGAACATTAGCTTCCTGCAAAATGGGTTTTGCATTTCTACATTCCGGAAATCCGGGACAAGCCAGAAACTTCCCATACCTTCCTTGCTTGATCACCATATTTCTACCGCATTTTTCACACTTTTCATCCGTCACTTCATCCTGAATTTCTATTTCTCCAATATCATTCTCTGCTTCCTTTAACGTGTTTTCAAAATTCGGATAAAACTCTTTTAACAAATCCACCCAATTTTTTTGCCCTTCCTCAATTTCGTCCAATTGTTGTTCCATATTTGCCGTAAATTCTATATCAACAATGTCTTTAAAATAATTTTTCATAATATCGGTAATGATTTTTCCCAGTTCTGTAGGTTTTAATTGTTTTTTGTCTCTTTCCACGTAACCCCTGGTAATAATGGTGGTAATGATAGGCGCATAAGTACTGGGACGACCGATACCTTTTTCCTCCAAAGCCTTAATAAGAGTTGCTTCGGTATATCTGGAAGGAGGTTGTGTAAAATGCTGCTTTTGTTCCAGTTTTTTTAGTTGTACTTCCTCCCCGTCTTCCAAAACAGGTAATATGCCGCTTTCTTCTACATTCTCCTCATCGCTTCCTTCCACATATAAAACCATAAAACCGTCAAATTTCATCTTTTGACCGTTGGCCTTAAAAATATAATCTCCTGCCTCAATATCTACAGACAGCGTGTCATATTCGGCAGACGACATCTGACTGGCCAAAAAACGCTCCCATATTAATTTGTACAACTTGTATTGGTCCAGTTTTAAAAAATCTTTAATTTTATCCGGTTCCAGCATCACATTCGTTGGCCGTATTGCTTCATGAGCATCTTGAGAACCTTTTTTTCCCTTATATTGCCTTGGTGCGGACGGTACATAAGCTTTCCCATATTTGTTTAAAATGTATTCTCTGGCTGCTTTCTGGGCTTCTTCCGCCACTCTTACCGAATCGGTTCTCATATAAGTAATCAGGCCCACAAATCCTTCTCCTTTGATTTCTACTCCTTCATACAATTGCTGAGCCGCAGACATGGTTCTCTTGGCAGTAAACCCTAACTTCCTTGAAGCTTCCTGCTGAAGGGTACTGGTAATAAAAGGCGGAGCAGGACTCTTTTTTCTTTCCCCCTTTTTAACATTTCGAACAATATATTTACAATTCTTTAATTGTTCTACCACCCGTTGGACTTCTTTTTCATTCTGAAGCTCCATTTTCTGTTTCTTTGAACCGTAAAACTTAGCCTCAAAACTTTCTTTTGTTTCTTGCTTCATTAAGTTGGCCGTTAACGTCCAGTATTCCTGGGGAACAAAATTTTCAATTTCCTCTTCTCGGTCACAAATCAAACGCGCAGCTACAGACTGTACTCTTCCTGCACTTAATCCTTTTTTTACTTTTTTCCACAAAAGAGGACTTATTTTATACCCTACGATTCGATCCAAGATTCTTCGTGCCTGCTGTGCATTTACCAAATTATCATTAATGGGTCTCGGCGATTTTATGGCATTTTGAACAGCGGCTTTCGTAATTTCATTAAAGGTAATACGGCACTCCGCTTTTTCATCAATGTCCAAAACCTGGGACAAATGCCATGATATGGCTTCTCCTTCTCGGTCAGGGTCGGTTGCAAGATACACTTTCTCCGAATTTTTTGCCTCTTTTTTTAATTGACTTAAAAGTTCCCCTTTCCCTCGAATGGTAATATATTTGGGTTCAAAATTATTTTCAATATCAACACCCATCTGACTTTTGGGTAAATCACGCAAATGTCCCATGGAAGCAAGAACTTTATAATTTTTCCCTAAATATTTTTTTATGGTCTTTGCTTTTGCCGGTGATTCAACAATCACAAGATATTTTGACATAACTTTCCTCCTTAGCGTCTGATAAAAAACTTACCCGGAATCTGATAAATAAATCCTTTCATTTCCAACATCATTAATATGGCAGATAACTTTTGCATGCTATATCCTAACTTTCTATATAACTGGTCAATATGTACAGGTGTATAAGATAAAGCTTCAATAACAGCGATTTCTTCCATATCTAGTTCTTCATACATGGATTCTCCGGATTCCAGAAGTCCTCCATTATCATATGTGAAATGATACACCGTTTTATTTAGTATATGCTGAGGCAACTCTTCTAAAACATCTTCTTCACAAGTTACCAGCTTTGCTCCTTGCTTAATCAAACGATTGGTTCCCTTACTATACTTACTGTCTATATTGCCCGGCACGGCAAAAATTTCTCTTCCTTGCTCCAACGCAAAATCCGATGTAATAAGTGCACCGCTTTTTTCCCCTGCTTCAACTACCACCGTACCATAACACAGCCCACTTATAATTCTGTTTCTTGCAGGAAAATTCCCGGGACTCGGATACGTACCGGGAGGATACTCGGAAATAAGTGCACCGTTTTTGGCAATGGATTCCGCCAACCTCTTATTTTCTTTAGGATAAACTACATCAACTCCGCACCCTAGAACGGCAATGGTGCGTTTCCCTGCGTTTAATGCACCCTTATGTGCATAAGTATCAATCCCTCTTGCCATACCGCTGACAATGATAATGCCTCTCTTGGCTAATTGATATGATAAAGCTTCTGCAACTTTCTGTCCGTAAGGGGAGGCATTTCTTGAGCCGACAACTGCAATCGCAATATCATCTTGTTTTGGCAACTCTCCATATACATACAGTACATGTGGTGGGTCATAAATATTCCGTAAATAGCTGGGATATTCGGTTTCTTGAATGGTAACAATTCTTATACCAAGTTGTCCGGCCTTTATCATTATTTTTTCCGCCATTTCAGTATTTTTGTTACATAACTGAAAAATATCCTGCCGATTCAATCCGGTAACGTTTTTTAGGTCCGATTCCGTAGCGTTCCAAACCTTTTCCGGTTCACCGAACGCATTGAGCAACTTAGAAATTTTTACGCTACCCAATCCCGGAATTGAAGTCAGCCATACCCAATATAATAAGTTGTCCATTTGTTAATCCCACCAAGCCGGTTCTATATATATTTAAACACAATCGCCCATATTATATTCTACACTACTATAAAAATTCCTTCCTGTAAAGTCTTTTTATTGAAATTATCATGATTTCTTCATTCTCTGTCTGACCGCTTCATAGATAAGAATTCCGGCAGCTATAGCGGCATTTAATGATTCCGCACGTCCGGGGATTGGAATTTTAATTAAATAATCCGATAGGGAAATCACCTCAGAACTAATCCCATTTGCCTCATTGCCAATGACAATCACCGTACCTTTTTTCATATCAATATCGAAATGATAATCCGCCGCTTCAAGATAACCTGAAACAATGGACAAATTCCGTTGCTTTAAGTATAAAATAGTTTCCGTCAAATTATCTACCTTAATAACGGGAAAATGAAATATGGCTCCCATGGTAGAACGCACTACTTTCGGATTATAAACATCCACACATCCTTTGGACAATATCACCCCGTCAGCACCTGCCGCATCGGCCGTTCGAATAATAGTCCCCAGATTCCCCGGATCTTGAACACAATCACACAACACAAATAAACTATCCCCGCGAATATGAATATCCTTAATCGTCTGTTGAGGCGCAGCAACCACACCCACGATTCCTTGCGGAGTTTCAGTATCCGAGATATCTTTTAAAATGTTGTCACTTACCTTATAAATACTAATATTACGACCGGATATTTCTTTCAATATTTCTTCAGAGATTGCATTACTGACAAAACTATCCGAAACCATAATAGATTTAACAGGTGCATTGGATTCCAGCGCATCTTTCACTAATCGAAAGCCTTCAATGACATATTCCTTCTTTTTATCCCTATAATTTTTTAAATGTAAAGCTTTGACATGTTTGCACATTTTGCTGGAATTACTTGTTATTTCAACCCACATAAAGATACCTTCTTTATTTTTATTTTTTTAATTATTCAAATCAGGAATATTGGTAGATACAAGATTACGGGCCACACGTATTCCCATATCACGTTCCGGAAATATCACCTTGTCTGCCCCTACCTTATTTAATACCTTGGCATGAAGTTCTGTCTGTGCCTTAGCCACCACATATTTTACTCCCAATTCTTTCAGCAATACCGTAACCAAAATGCTGGACTGGATATCTACCCCTATAGCAACCACTGCCACATCAAAGTTTCGGATTCCTAGAGACTTAAGTACATGCTCATCCGTCGCATTTCCTACAACAGCATGAGTCACTTCCTCCGATATTTCCTGAATCACCTCTTCATCTTGATCAATAACCAACACATCTTTTCCTAACTGATATAATGTCTTTGCCACACTTTGTCCAAATCTGCCCATACCAATAACAACAAAGGAATTCATAAGAACACCCCTATTCAAAAATTCCTTCATCCTACCATTATTTTATCCTCCGGATATCTGTATTTTGCAATTCTCTTATGTGTTCCCTCGGTTAATGCCAGTGCTGTCGTAAGCACTCCTACTTTACCAAAAAACATAATAATGATAAGTATAATTTTGCTTTCCAATGCCAATGTATTTGTCCTTCTTAAGGTCAAACCTACTGTAGTAAATGCAGATACCACGTCAAAAAACACATCCATAAAATCCGCACGTTCAAATATTAACAATAAAATAATCCCGACTACCACCACGGTTAAACCAATCATAACAATTGCCAATGCCCTCAGGACCGTGTCTAAATTTATTCTTCGTTTAAATAATTCCACATCATTTTTCCCTTTTAATACCGATATCACCGCAAAGAACAACACGCCCAACGTGGTGGTCTTAATCCCTCCGGCCGTAGAGCCTGGCGAACCCCCAATAAACATTAATAAAGCAGTCATAAACTTGGATGCATTAGTCATGTTTGCTACAGGGACGGTATAAAAGCCGGCAGTCCTTGTGGATACCGATTGAAACATGGCTGCAAAAACTTTCCCTTTGAAATCTAAGGCACCCAATGTATCAGGATTATCATATTCCACAATAAAGAAAAACAGAAATCCAACGATCAATAGAATAGCGGTAATGGATAACACCAGCTTTGTATGTAAGCTTAACATCTTAGAATTCCTCTTATGACAACGCAACTTACCATAAATGTCCGTCCATACCGAAAAACCAAGCCCTCCTACCACCACCAATGCCATAATGGTTAAATTAACAAACGGATCATCTACATAAGAAACCAAACTACTAAATTGCTCTTTTTCTCCCATTAAATCAAAACCTGCGTTGCAAAATGCTGAAACGGAGTGAAATACGCTTTTGTATATGCCTTGCACTACACCGAATTCACGGATAAATTTAACGGATAAAAGCAGCCCCCCTACGCTTTCAAAAAATAAAGTTCCCAACAAAATATGTTTACTAAGCCTCACAATACCTGATAAATGATGCTGATTGAGGGATTCGACCATTAATAATCTTTCTTTTAATGTAATTTTCCGTCTTAGGGCAAATGAAAACAATGTTGCCACTGTCATAAATCCCAACCCGCCGGTTTGAATCAGTAAAAGAATCACCAACTGACCGAAAACGGTCCAATAAGTACAAGTATCCACTAAAAGCAATCCCGTCACACAAGTCGCAGAGGTAGCAGTAAAAAGTGCCTGAATCCATCCTACACTCTCTCCGTTTCTTGAAGCAACGGGAAGAGCCAATAAAGCAGTTCCTATTAAAATAATCAGCGCAAAGCCTAATACAATAATTCGGGTAGGCGGAAAATGGGATAAATACTCTATTCCTTTTTTGAAGACAGAATTCACTTTTTTCAACTCCGAAAGATATATATATTAAATTCAGAATGATATACGTTTAACACGGACGCCATGTATGGCGTCCCTACATTGGATATGGATTCATATACGACAAATATCAGTGTTAAAAATATATGAACCGTATCCATTACACGGCATATTAGGCGGACCACAGATCGCCCCCTGCATTTAACATGAACTATTAATATTATGACCAAAACATCTTCTTATAAAACACAATGGACCCGTTATCGGGTCCTTATGTGATATTTATTGCAAACTGGCTTTTGATTTTTCAACCAATTGTTCAAATGCCTTGGCATCGTTAACGGCTAACTCTGCCAACATTTTTCGGTTGATTTGTATGCCGGCCTTTTTAAGACCGTTCATAAATCTGCTATAACTCATTCCGTTAGCTCTTGCAGCCGCATTGATTCTTGCAATCCATAGTTTTCTAAAATCTCTCTTTCTTCTTTTCCTTCCAATATAGGCATAAACCAAAGACTTCATTACCGCCTGATTAGCAGTTCTATATAACTTACTTTTCGCACCTCTATAGCCTTTGGCAAGCTTCAAAATCTTTTTATGTCTTCTTCTGGTGGTTACTCCACCTTTTATTCTAGCCATTGACAGAATCCTCCTTCGACTTGTTCTTACTTATAAGGTATTAATTTCTTGATAACAGCCTCATTTGCACTGCTTGCATAGGCAGTCTTTCTTAAATTTCTTTTCCTCTTGGTAGACTTCTTAGTAAGTATATGACTCTTGAAGGCTTTCGCTCTTTTTACCTTACCTGTTTTTGTAAGATTAAATCTTTTTGCAGCCCCTCTATGAGTTTTAAGTTTAGGCATAATCGTACACTCCTCTCAATATTCATAAAATAATGAAATTTATCTATAAAAAAGTCTTACTTTTTATGAAGTAAAGACAAATTTCCCACTGCCATTCACTTTATTGTTTAGGTGCTAAAAACATGGCCATACTTTTTCCTTCGAGTTTTGGTTGTTTTTCCACCACTGCAATTTCATTCACTGACTCTGCAAACTTTTCTAAAAGGGATTGACCTAATGAAGAATGATTTACTTCTCTTCCTCGGAACCGCACTGTCACTTTAACCTTGTCACCGGCCTTTAAAAATCGGATGGCATGATTTAGCTTTGTGTTAAAGTCATGCGTATCAATGGAAGGTGAAATCCTGACCTCTTTTACATTAATTATCCGTTGATTTTTCTTGGCCTCTTTTTCCTTTTTCGCCAACTCAAATTTATACTTTCCATAATCCATAATTCTACACACCGGCGGTGTAGCCTGTGGTGCAATTTTGACCAAATCAAGATTTCTTGCATTCGCCAGTTTTTGAGCTTCCTTGGCCGACATAATACCTAACTGTGAACCGTCACTGTCAATCACTCGGACTTCCTTATCCCTTATTTCTTCATTAATCATTAATTCCTTGCTAATAATTGAGCACCTCCCAATAATATTAGAAACAAAAAAAGTGGTTGAGCATACCTCATCCACTAACTTACACCGGTTCATCACAACAATATATAACCTTACCGATTAAAACCGTAAGGTGAGAAGTGGATGCTTCTGCTTCCTTTTTACCAAGTATAACTTTATCATGTAACAGACCAACTGTCAAGTCCTCCTGAAAAAAATTTTTTAAAATATGAATTACTTTAAACGATCCAAGTTCTTTTTATTCAATTTTACAACTTCTACAAACGCTTGAACAATTTCGGGATCAAATTGGCTTCCACTGCATCTTTCCAATTCTTTTACCGCTTCATCATAACTGCATCTTAATTGATACGGCCTATTTGAAGTCATGGTATCAAAACTGTCAGCTATAGATAATATTCTTGCAAGATACGGTATCTCATCCCCTTTTAATCCGTGGGGATACCCCGTACCGTCGTATCTCTCGTGATGGTGCAATATAACGGGTATCACTTCACTTAATTCTTCTACCGGTCTTAATATTAACACGCCGCTTTCGGGATGCTGTTTCAATATATTCCACTCTTCTTCCGATAAAGGCATGGTTTTGTTTAATATTTCCTTTGGTGTTTCTACCTTTCCTAAATCGTGTAAATAGGCAGCATACCTTAAAACTTTTCGTTCATGTTCACTTAATCCTAGATACTCTGCCATCATCTGACAAAAAATAACCACTCTTTCAAGATGCCCATAAGTATATCGGTCTTTGGAATTAATAATGCCGATTAATGTTTTTAAGGAGCTAACCAGATCAATATGACCTTCTCCGATTTCTTTTTTCAGGTCCTGCAATACCGAAGAAAAGATTTCCACTCTGTTTTTATTCAAATGCTTTGCTTTGCATAATGCCTCATCCACACTCTCAATAAATTCTCTTTTATCTTTTGCCTTATTAGGATAACAAGACACGCCCATCGATACGGTCACCTGACCGCAAGACTGACTTTGATGATTATAAAAAACAGTGTGCTCCACCTTTTTCCGAATTTCTTCTGCAATAGCCGCCGCCTGCTGCTCATCCGTGTTAGGAAGCAAAATAGCAAACTCTTCCCCGCCGTACCGGGCAACGATATCATTCTCTCGGACACTGGACGTAAAGATGCGTGCTAGTTTTTTCAGCACTTCATCTCCTGCCTGATGTCCGTGAATATCGTTATATTCCTTAAAATTGTCCACATCAATAAGAATAATGGATATCGGTTCCTTTTTATTCTCCGCATTTTCAAATTGTTTTGCCAATGCTTCCTGAAAATAACTGTGCTTATATAATTCCGTCAAATCGTCGGTATATACTAAACGCATCAAGTATTGCTGATGCTCTTTCTCGTGTTTTACATAATATCCCAACAACCATGCAGTTAATATAAATACGCCTACCAGAATAAGGTCATTTTCGAAATAGGGATTAACGCCATTGGTTGGATAACCTATTAAGTCAATCGTAAGAATAATAGCCGATGATATAATTGCCACACTAATTCCATAGTACATTTCAAATTGTATGGTAGATGTGATAATGACAAATAAAAAAAGAAATTTATATTGGCTGACATAGCCCCCGGAGATAAAAATTATAAATGTAAAAAATAATAAGAATGCTATTATTTCCGTTAGCTGTATAAATTTCGTATTGATATTATTTGTAGATATATACTTAAATGCATAATTTACAATCAAAAACATTCCTGCATAGATAAGAATCGAGAACATACTCGTGCCATCAAACATTTCAGGATATCTACTCATACTTATATATTTATTACCAAAAAATATCATTGAACAAAAAAGTAATAATAACAACTTCATAAATAATAAAGTTTGATATATTTTATTATTTTTTTCCGGCTCATTTTTATAAGACATAATTCACACCCATGTTTTCATATTTTCCAATTATTAAAAAATAGAAATTATTTATCATTATAAAAGGCTGGAAACCCAGCCTTTTATAATTTACTGTCTTAAACATTTTGGCTCTTCAGGTTGATACATACCAAATACACATGCAGAAACAGATGTTGCAAATGCTACAAAAGTTAGTAAAGCAGCACCAACAGTAACCATGTAATACATTAACTTATTTTTCATCTATACGTCACCTCCTTAAATGTGTAATTCCAATCAATAATTTATCCAGTAAACATATAATAAATTTGCCTGGATAAAACAATGTCAAAGCCTGCCACATTAACCCTGAACTAATACAAATAACTGTATATAACAACTTTTGATTATGATTGATATAATAAATTGCCATGAATGATAAAGATATTATTAAAAACATACTTATAATGTAAAAAGCTTTTCTTCTTAATATTTTTTTAAATTCCGGATTTTTAATAGGCTTATTTGGAGAATCCACAGGAGCATATCGATAAACAATGTAATAAACAAGTATAAAACAAATTGCAAAAAAAATCGCAGTTGTTATAATATTAGCATGAAAAAGAAATCTATTAAGTCCCAGTGAAATGATATTAAAAACTACTGCACCTATAATAGCACATCTATTTGGTGACGAAGCATGAGCACCACCGGAATATCTTCTCAAAGACACCGCTGCGCTTGAAAAAATAATTACTTCATATAAAACGTTTATTAAAATGCTAATAAATAAAGTTAATAAAACAGACCAAGCTGTTTGTATCAATATATATAAACCATAGGCAATAACTGCTTGGTTTTCTTTATCATACTGTAATGTTTCAGATATTTTTTTTGATATACTATTAGAAACTCTCTCCATCAGATACATGTTTTTTAATCCTTTCATTAAACTTGTTAATTAATACGTTTCCAATAGCAATTGTGATTAATAAAAATAATAATGATGGATATAAATATATATTTTTAAGAATTAAATTTTCCATTTCAACAATTTTGCTTATGTGTATATTGAACCAATTTTGTAATATGTACAAATTTAACCATTCAAAAAGATACATTGAAGAAACAACAACTAGACAAATAGGAATTACTTTTGTAGTCTTAATTCTATTAATGGTAACTGAAAGAAAAATTAATATAATAATAAGAAGAATAGTATGCACCCCAAAATGAATAGGCAACAAACGAATCACATATATGCTGAATCCTAAAATAACACCTGTCAAAAGCCATCGTTTTTTATCAAATGGTGTTTTTGAAAATACATAACAAGCCCAACAGTAAATGAGTCCTTCAGGAATAAGTCTTAAGAATATATCCAGAAATGGTAATCGTAACATGTTGCTTTTCCTGCCTTCCTATGTTGTCAAATATATACCCTTGATTATTACTATTTAGTTATATTATTCTATACATTTATTATTCTACAGAAATTTTAAAACTCCTTCTTTTTTTATAAATTTTTACAATTTTTCAATAAAAAAATGAAAAACTTCTAAAAAGAAGTATTTCCATCATAAGGACCATAAGAAGTATTTTAATGGACTAATATTTGGTGTATAATAAATGGAGATATTGTATAAAGGAGACATACAAAATGTTTGAGTTGTTTTCTTCATTGCTGAAATATGTTTTTATTACCATTATCTATGCCTTTATCTTCGGAATCATGCGGTTAATATACTTGGATATCCGTTCCATGAATAATTACGGGAATTCAACCAAAAACGTACCTTATCTGAAATTAATCAATCGAACCGAGCTTCTGAATTTCAAAGTGGAAGAAACATATGTTCTGGATGAGGACAAAACAATCGGCCGTTCAAAAAAATGCGATATTGTCATTGCCGACCCTTTTTTATCCTCTGAACATTTAAAAGTAACATCAGAAAACGGTACATACTACATTGAAGATTTAAACAGTACAAACGGCACTTTTTTAAACGGCCATCGTATCGGCGGACAACCCGTCGAACTTAAAAACGGCGATAAAATCAGCATTGGGCAAATGGATTTCCTGTTTGTCTCATCTTCAAAACAGCATAAATAGGAGTGATAATATTGAGGAGAAGTCTTATCATTCAAAAACCTATAATCATGTTATTAATGGCTAACATTATTGGCTTTTCCCTTTTATTTCTTTATAAACAGCCCTATGACTACCGTATATTAATTGTCGGTCTGTCAATCAGCATAGCATGTATTTTGTCATACACGTTACTGAAATATTTTTCATTGGGGGATGAATACCTGTTTCTCACCATTTCCATGCTTTCAAGCATCGGTGTGATTATGCTGTACAGACTGAATCAAGAGTTAGGGCTCAAACAAATCATCTGGCTGTTGTTTGGCATTCTCCTTTTCTTTGCCGCATATTTCATCTATTCAAAAATAGCCTTTTGGAATAGGCTCATGTATTTTTATTTCAGCGTGGCCATGATTCTTTTTCTGTCAACACTGCTTCTCGGAAAAAATATAAAGGGAGCTACCAATTGGATTGTCATAGCCGGCCATAGCATTCAGCCCGCTGAATTTATAAAAATTTTATTTATATTTTTTATTGCATCCTACTATACCCATCCTGAATCCATAAAACCCATAAACATACGAATATTTAAAAAGTACATCACAATAAAAAGTCAATACATCTTTATGGTTCTTTCCTATATCTTTATGGGATTTTTAGTACTGCAAAAAGAATGGGGTACCGCTTTGCTATTCTTCTTAATCTATTTTGCACTGTTATATTCCTTTGAACGCAGCAAAACGGTTCTGTTGGTCAATACCCTACCCGCCATCATAGGAGGAATAGGCGGATATTTATTGGTCTACCATATTAAAGTTCGAATCGAAACTTGGCTGAATCCTTGGAAAGACATTACCAATAAAGGGTATCAGATTACCCAGTCTTTGTTTGCCATTGGTGCGGGAGATTTTTTCGGCAGAGGAATCGGCCTCGGAAATCCCGAATTTATTCCTGAAGTGCATACGGACTTTATTTTTTCCGCCATTTGTGAAGAAATGGGAATACTCGGCGGCGTGGCAGTTGTTCTCCTTTTCTTTCTTTTAACTTACAGAGGATTTAAAATTGCCCTTAAAACAAAGGATGTATTCAACCAAATAATCGCTTTAGGAATCACCGTTATGTTTGGATTTCAAACCTTTATTATTATCGGCGGTGTCATTAAATTAATCCCTTTAACCGGAATTACCCTGCCGCTGATCAGTTACGGTGGAAGCTCTCTGGTAGCAAGTTTTATTGCTCTGGGAATTTTACAAGCCATTCCAAATATAAAATTTGCAAACAACGAAACAAATAATGAAAACAAAATAAGTACATTGCCGTGTATCAAGCTCCTTGTAGTAATGTGTTTTCTGTTCCTTTCCATTATCGGTTACCTGACCTATTTTGAATTACAAATCAAAGACAATATTATGACCAATGCTTTTAACCGGCGCCAGTGGGCACAAGAAGACAATACGCTTCGGGGAAGTATTTTGGACAGGAACGGTACCGTACTGGCAAGCAGTAAAATGGAAAATGAAAAACAAGTACGCATTTACCCTTATGGTCCCTTATACAGTCACGTAATCGGCTATAACTCCAGGACATATGGAAAATCCTTATTAGAATTATACTATAATAAACACCTACTGAATATTAATGAATTCAGTGTCGTATTTGATTTAAAAGACAGATTTTCTTCCAATGAAAAAAGAGGGAATAATCTTCACCTATCCATTGACCATAATTTACAAGTAAAAGCGGAAAAATTGTTAAACAACAGAAATGGTGCCGTAGTTGCTATGAATCCAAGGACAGGCGAAATTTTGGCAATGGTCAGCAAACCTGACTTTGATCCAAATGCATCCAGCCTGTCGGCCAATTGGAATACCATGGTGGAATCACCAGAACATCCTTTTGTGCCACGTGCCACACAAGGGCTATATGTTCCCGGCTCAACGTTTAAAGTGATCACAAGTATTGCTGCAATTGAAAACGGTATGGATATACAAACCTTTGAAGACAATGGGAAAATCATCATTGACGGAAAAGAAATCTCCAATTCCGGTCAAAAAGCATACGGCAATATTGACCTTGCAGAAGCTCTTTCAGTATCCAGCAATGTAGTATTTTCTCAACTAGGCATTGAGTTAGGCTTCGACAAACTAAAAGACATTACCGGCAGAATAGGAATGCAAGAAGAAATTCCTTTTGATATACCGGTTAGTAAAAGCCGTTTTCCGTATAAAGAAATGTCCGAAACCGATATGGCCGCTGTAGCTATGGGACAGGGAAAACTTCAGATAACTCCTCTCCATATGGCAATGATTACCTCCGCAATCGCCAATAACGGAGTCATGATGAAACCCATGCTGGTATCACAAATTACCACGCCGGAAGGCTCTACTGTATTGACAAAAAAGCCATCCGTCCTTCATCAAATTACAACACCTGAAACCGCAGCAAAACTAAAAGTAATGATGCAGCAAGTGGTGGACAAGGGAACAGGTCGTAATGCACAAATTAAAGGAATCAAGGTAGCAGGAAAAACCGGAACGGCTGAAAATGAATTAAGCATAAAACAAGAAAATAAAGAACACGCTTGGTTTATCGGCTTTGCACCGCTGGAAGACCCTCAAATTGCCGTAGCCGTTATACTGGAGTACAGCGGCTCAACCGGCGGAACACAAGCCGCCCCCATCGCACGCGAATTGATGGCCACATGGTTGCGTAAGTAGTATCAGAAAAGACAGGCATAAAAAACATTGCGAAAAGGCTTAGAGCCTGTTAGCGCAGTGGAGGAACAGCCACATCACCTGTTTGAGCGATAGCGAGTTTGATGTGGCCCGACACAAGTTTACAGGCTCTAAGCCTTGTAGCTTTGGTTTTTGGAATAATATTTATCAACTGAAAAATATGCACCCAGTCTGTGCTCAAAGAGTACAAATTTAGGAATATATGAATACGTATTCCTAATATGTATCCACTTCTACAGCATCCGTGCAAATTCCTCCGGCGGCATTGGTTTGCCAAATAAATATCCCTGCACTTTATCGCATTTTTGACGTTTAATAAATTCATACTGCTCTTGCGTTTCAATTCCTTCTGCCACTACTGATAAATTCATACTATGGGCCAGCAATATAAGCCCTTTGGCAATAGACTCTTCATTATTTGATGCTGCAATACCATCTACAAAGGATTTATCCATTTTCAGTGCATTAATCGGCAGACGTTTTAAATAATTCAACGAGGAATATCCTGTACCAAAATCATCCAACGATACATGGACTCCCATGTCCTTTAATTTGTTCAAAATACTAATGGTATGATTTAAGTCACTCATAACAACGGTCTCGGTAATTTCCAACTCAAGCCAGCACGGGTCCAATCCGGTTTGTTCTAACGTTCTTTTGACCATATCCAAAAAATCGGGATGTTGAAGCTGCCTTCCGGAAATATTCACAGCCACACGTATCGGAGGCAACCCGGCATCCTGAAATGCTTTATTTTGCTTGCATGCCGTATAAAGAACCCACTCGCCGATTGAAATAATCAAACCGGTTTCCTCAGCCATAGGTATAAAATATATGGGGGAAAGAACACCTTTCAAAGGATGAGCCCAACGAATCAATGCCTCAGCACCTACAACCAGGCCTGTCTTAGTATCGATTTGAGGTTGGTAAACCAAAAAGAACTCATTCCGTTTTAGTGCATGTCTAAGATAGCTTTCCAATTCAAGCCTTTCCAATATGTCGGTATTCATTTGCTGATCAAACAATTGATAGGTATTTTTCCCATAATTTTTGGCCCTGTACATTGCCGTATCTGCATTTTTTAACAATGTATTTACATCGGAACCATGATAAGGATAAACTCCTATCCCGATACTGGCTGTAATATAAAATTCTTTATTGTCCATAATCCAAGGCTGTTGAAGTGAATGAATGATACTTTCAGCAATATGAGTGACTTCTTCAATATTCGTTACATTAGGCTGGAGAATAACAAATTCGTCCCCTTCAAGACGTGCAATGGTGCCTGCCTCACGAACAAATCTCTGCAATAAAATTCCCACGCTTTTTAATAACTGATCCCCTGCATCATGTCCAATCGTCTCATTAATTGTCCGAAAATTATCCAAATCAAGAAGCATAATGCTAACCATACTGTTTTCTTCATATGCTTTTTTTAACGCCGCACCTAGCTTTTCCATAAACAATGCACGGTTAGGCAATTCGGTAAGGGAATCGTAAAATGCCATTTTATAAGTTTTGGCTTCCCACATTTTACGCTCCGTAATATCTGAATGAAAACCTGCTATCCGCAGCGGTCTTCCGTCATCGTCCCAAATTGCCCTGCCATGACTCATCATCCAAATATATTCTCCTGACTTCGTTTTCACACGATGTTCACACTCAAAAGAAGAAGTCTTTCCTAGCAGATAATCCTCTAACGTTTTTATGGAATGTTCGCGATCATCAGGATGAATGAGATTCACAACCGTTTTATAATCAAAGCCCATGCTGTCGTCATATCCCAAGACTTCTTTCAACTGCTCTGAAAAATACATTTTATCTTCCTGAATATCCCAATCCCATATAATATAATTTGTTCCTGACAAGGCAAGTTCATAACGTTCTGCTGCTTTACGGAATTTTTGCTGACTTTCTTTTGAGTTGCGGTATGTACGTTTAAATTCTTCTGTGGGAAGGATAAGGAATTTTTCTTCTTCTTTGATAACACGAATCAGGAATACATAAAAAAAACATGCGGATATGAAAACAAAAAAATACTTGCTGACATAATCGATGAAAACCACATTATCAAGAAATGATAATAATTGTTCTGAAAATATGTTCCACAAAACCCCTATCAGTGCATAGACAGCTACAAATCTTAAAACCACCAATTGTTTACTACCAAAACTTTTACTAAATAAATTACGAAATTTGTTATCCTGCATCCATGCACCCTCCTTATGTAAGGAAAACAACATAAAAAAATAAAAAAATTATATTATGTTAATCAATATTATCAAGCTTTATTGCTATTAACATTCATTTCCTCTATAATAAATGATACTTTATTTTGTATACTCATGCAATAAGTTTTAAAGCCCTTTAAAGGCTTTTATTATTTTTTGTGAATATTACATAAAAAACATCAAAAATTATTAGTAATTATTCATTACGTTTTGAAGTCCTATCTTCAATCATCTTAAGTACCTGATCAATCTGACTGATATTAACATTATGTTGTTTTGCTTGTAACAAAGCTTCTTTCGCCAAATCATATTGACCGCTGTCATAATAACATAATCCTAATATATAATTTCCGTATCCTGGGTCAATCTGCTTCATCACCATTGCATGTTCAATGGCTTCATCATAATTATCCTGAGAGGCCTCTGCAAGCACAGCTATCCTTAATATACTCAATTTCTGAGCCTTATCTGTTTGATAAGCACTTAACAATTCTTCCGCAATACGCTCAGCTTCTTCATAATTACCTGCGTCAAGCATCTTTTGAGCCTCATTTATTTTCATAATCCCCTTATTTTGTGTATTATGAAATCCATAATACAATCCACCTGTCATAACAACAGTCAACAATAAAAAAGCTGTAAACCGGTTAATATACTTGGTTTTATTACGTCCGGCCTTTACCACACCGGCGGCTAAAAAACCACCTACCAATCCGCCTAAATGCCCATAATTATCAATTCCTGACCTGGAAAAACCATAAGCAATACTAATACCGATGGTCATTATAATATCCCTTCTAAAGTATCTTTTATAAGCTTTGGGTTTTTCAAAACCATAATAGACGATGGCACCAAATAACCCAAAAATTGCTCCTGACGCGCCTACACTGGGATTAACGGAAAAAATAAAGCTTGCAATGTTTCCCACAACATTTGCTATAAAATAGATAAGCAGAAATTTTACATGTCCGAAAATCCTTTCTACCAATATTCCGGAAATATACAAAGAATAGGAATTAAGCAGCAAATGCATAATTCCTCCGTGCAGAAAAACGGGCGTAACAAAGCGCCAATATTCCCCTAAAAGAATTGACTCATTATTTTTCGCACCAAAAATATGAAGTAACTCATTGATATTCTTTCCGGACAGATAAGCATATAAATTCATTGCAACCCATATAAAAATATTGATTGCAATCAGTATATAGGTAAATATGGGAACTCTCGCTTTAAATTCTATTACATAATCGTTCACGTAATCATTAACATAATCTTTCGTATCCATATGAACTCCTTAGATTCATTAAAAGACTCTGCATGTATTTCTATTATACCAAAAATGCCGGTCCTTTAACATACTGTTATGATTTTTATTTTTTCTCAATAAAATATATATGACTATATTGTTTGTTCGAGGTGGTATTATTGAAAGTTATTGTACGTATTACTTTAATGTGCCTTATACTTTTTATATCCACATGTACCTACATAAATTACGAACAATATAATAAAAATAAATATATCGCTTGGGAAAATGAAAACCTTACAACTTTTGCCTCTGAAAATCCTTATGAAATATATATCGACCTAACCGAATACAGATTATATGTGTTTAAAAATAAACTGCTAATTCATACATTCGCAGTTGCCGGCGGAAAACCGGAAACCCCTTCTCCCTTCGGCGTTTGGAAAGTGGTTAACAAAGGAGATTGGGGGGAATGGTTCGGCGGCCATTGGCTGGGTCTAAACATTCCGTGGGGAAATTACGGGATTCATGGAACCAGGGTACCAAGTTCCATAGGTCGTAGTGCCTCTCATGGCTGCATACGAATGTTCAACAAAGACATCGCCAAGCTTGCCTACATCATCCCTATAGGCACTCCTGTTGTTATTTCCAACGGTCCTTACAGCCCCTTTGGTTATAACCCTCGTGTTATTTTGCCCGGGGACAGAGGCTCTGATGTGTTGCATATACAAAAAATACTCAAAAAAAAAGGATTGTATAAAGGCAATATTGACGGCATCTACGGTGATGAAATGAAGTCAGCCATCTTTTCTTTACAAAAACAACATAATATTGAACCGCATAATGAAATTGATCAAGAAACACTTCAAATACTGGGTATATTTCGATTTGAATGACGTGCTTCACTGTGTACACATGCAAACATTATTATTGACATTTTAACCGCTATCCCTCATAATTGATGTGAAATTATATATACTAAAGAAAATTAGCAAAAGGAGAGATAGCAAAATATGCAGTTTATTAAGAACAATAAAAAACTTATTACATCCATCATAACCATTTCCTTCCCTGCGATCGCTGAAATGAGTTTAAATACTTTGGTAGGAATTGCAGATACACTTATGATTAGTTATCTCATCGGAAAGGAAGGGCTTACTGCTTCCGGGTATGCAAACCAGATTATACAATCCATTATCCTGATATTTTCTTCCTTTAACATCGGGGCCACTGCAATTATATCCAGAAGCTACGGAGAAAAAAATTATAAACGGATCAATGAAGTGTTAGGCCAAAATCTTCTCTTAAATATCATCATAGGAACCATTGTCATGGCCGTATCCATTCTGTTTCAACAGAATATTATGGGAATTTTTGATACGTCGCAGGAAGTTCTTGAAATGGGACTTTCCTATTTTCGTATTGTATCCTATTCACAAATTTTTACTTTTATCTCCTTTGCAGCGGCTTCCAGCCTCAGAGGTGTAACCGATACCAGAACACCGCTGATTATTACCGGAATTGCCAATATGTTAAACATTATAGGCAATTATGTATTAATGACCGGCTTTTGGATTTTCCCTAATCTCGGAATAGCCGGTGCTGCCGTTTCTACTTCTCTTTCAAGATTCATTGGCGCAATCATTTATATTGTCATCTTGTTTAAAGGCAAAAACGGTCTTAAACTACATATAAAAGACCTGAAAATAACTAAGAAAGTGATTTTGCCTCTATGGAATTTAAGTTATACGGCAGGAATTGAGCAACTGCTGATGCAGTTGTCATTTATTGTGGCCAGTGTTTTTGTTGCTTTTTTAGATACAACCGCTGAAGCTACATACAGAATCCTGTTAACCATTGAGCAGCTTTCACTAATGCCGGCCATAGGCTTCTCCATTGCCGCTGCTGCTTTGGTCGGTAAATCCTTAGGAGAACAGGATCAACAGAAAGCGCTTCATACCGGATATATTTCCTGTGGCTGCGGTATTTTATGGGGAATAATTATAGGTTCCACTTTTATTGCCTTTCCCAATTTAATTATGAAACTGTTTACAAATGATACCGAAATCATTTTATCGTCCAAAACCGCCATGATTGTTTCCGGACTGGATCAACCTTTCCTTGCGTTCATAGTCATTATTTCAGGGGCCTTGCGGGGAGCCGGAGATACCAGAACGGTAATGCTTCTTTCAACCCTTCGGTTATGGACCATGTTTGTTCCCCTTGTCTATATTCTAATCGTATATATGAACATGGGTGTAGAAAGCGTTTGGATAGCGGAAATGATTTCCTATACAATTTTTATAGTGATTACCTTAAAACGGTTCCAAAGTAAAAAATGGGCTCAAATAAATATTTAAATAATCTTATCGATAGTTAGTGTCAATCTTGTTACCATAAGAATATATTGTAGTAACGGAAAATTACTAAATTTGCTTTTTTGTATAATATGCACCATCTTTAGGAGGTTATTCCTATGATGTCCACAAGAGAAATGTTTGCCCGGATGATCCGCTGCGAAGCGGAAGGGGAAGGACTTCAAGGTATGCAAGCCGTTGCCACCGTTACCATGAATAGAGTTCATATTGCCTATGGCGAATACCAAAGGGTATGCCAGGGCGATTTAAGAAAAGTCCTGCAGCAAATGTGCCAATATTCCTGTTATAAAACGAAAATCGGAGGCCAAGATAATTATCAAAATATTTGGTCCATGACACCGGAAGATATTCACTATCAAGTAGCCGATTGGGCCCTTGCAGGAAATAAAATTTCACTGCTGGGAGAATCCTTATGGTATATGAATCCGTTCCGGCCCGATTGCCCCAAACGTTTCCCATACAACGGAACAGGTTACTGGCTTACAAGAATCAATAACCATTGTTTTTACAATCCTACAAGCTTATATGCCCAAACATAAATATTTATTGGAGGAGGAATTGTTTTATGTACATCAATCAGCAACAACCGCCGGGTCAATATTACTATGTACCCGATCAACAAAATATAATGTACCCGCCAACCGGGATGATACCTATGCCAATGCCTGTATATCCTGGTTATCCGGGTTATATGCAGCAGCCTTACAATCCCTATAATCAGGACATGGATACTACCATGCCGCCCGATGTAGGTTTTGAAGAAGGCCCCCCTACTCTCACAGATATCGGTTATACACCGGCATACTTAAAAACCCAAATCGGTCGCCGTGTAAAAATTGAATTTATTCTTGGCACCAATATGCTGGTAGACCGAGAAGGCACCTTAATTGACGTAGGTATCAACTACGTGATTATCCGGGAAGCTGAAACGGATGATTTGCTGCTCTGTGACTTGTATTCCATAAAATTTGTAAAATTTTATTATTAAATCTATTTATAATTATACAAATAAAAGGTAATTGGTACCGCAAGACGCGGTTGCCATGCAAGCGTTTAATTTAGCGTTAATTTATGATTTAATCACTCTGCATAGCAAGCAGGGTGATTGTCTTTATGCAATATGCATATGCATACAAAATAAATTATTGCCAAACAATATTAAAACCGACTATTAAATAATAGCCGGTTTTATTTTACCTCATTTTATCATATTCTGTTCATACATGGCAATCATCTTTTTTACCATTGCACCACCGATGGGGCCGCCCTGCTGACCATGAACTTTTGCAGGAATATCTCCCTTATAGTGGTCATTATTTTCTTTTACCCAGTCAAGATGCCCTATTTCGGCTGCTACTTCCATTTTAAACTTGGTCATTGCATCATAACTTTCAGGTACCAACAATCTTGACTTTCTTGAACCTGCCATTTGTTTATCACCTCTCATTCATATTATGAACAAAAGGTGATTTTTTTATTTATTTTTCTTCCATTGATCCATTCTTTTATATTGTGCAATCTGATTCTTACGATTTGGCGCAGAATGCTTCACCGCATTTTTCATTTGCTCAAATATTCTTTTATATTCCGTCTTATTGTTGGCTTCGGCCTGCATGATTTTATCCGTCATTTCCTGCACTTGTATAATGTCAAACTGAAGCCTTTGTATTTCCTCACTATATTGCTGGGCTTTGCTGCTATCACCGGTAATACTGCTTTTTATATTTGTATAAATAGCATGAAAATGTTCATCCAATTGATTCACTTTTTCTATCAATTTTTGCTTTTCATTACACAATAAAAGGAATTCGTCCACCTGCTTCGAAGAAATGGATCGAGACTGCTTCTCCGTCAATTGATATATGGATTCTAAACAATTTATTTTTTCATTAGTAATATTCAGTAACTGATATAATTGTGAACGAATATTCATAGACTGTCCTTTCCGTTATTTTTTTGATATTTCCATAGCCTGCGCCCATGTATCTCTTAGTTCCTTGGTTAAATGAATAACTTCCTTAACTAAGTTGGCATCTTTTTTTATATTGGCCTCTACCAAAGTTCGATTAAAATAATCATACAAACCATGCAAATGCTTGGATATCTCATACTCCTCTTTTAAGGTACTCATTAATTCCGTAAAAATATCTTGAGCTCTCAGTAAAGCAGCATTGGCTTTTGAAATATTCTTGGATTCTATATACACAATGGCTTGATTCATGAATTTAATAGCACCGTCATACAGCATTAATGTTAATTCTTCAGGCGTAGCCGTCATTACCGCATTTTCAAGATATTGATCTGCAATCTTATTATAACCATTCTTCACATTCATTGCTGCCAAACCGGATTTTAAAGGCATACTTTTGGATGTTTCTTTTTCTTTATTCACACTTATTGGCTTAGAATTTACCGTTGTAAATTTTTGATAGGCTAAATACGGATTATTAACTGCCATTCTATATACCTCATTTCCCTATTTTTTTATCCACGTAATAACCATATGCCTGAGAATAAGGTTTAAAATAACCTTCCGCTAATGCTTTTTTGCCTTGATTCATATGATAAATTTCATTGCTTAATTCTTTTTTATACTGCTCCGCTTTTAATAAGTTTTGCTGATTCTGCGCGTAAATTAATTGCAACTTATCCTTTATCATCTTTTTTATATGTTGCTCTTCTTCCGAAACTCCTCCGGTTTGTCCAAATGCAATATCAATGCGATCAACTTGATCCATCAATTCCTGACGCAATTGCAACAACTTTTCCAAAGCCTGCTCGTCTTTATTATCAATTGCATTGGTTTGTTGTAGGGTATTCTCATATATCTGATCAAGAAGGTTTAACTTAAGATTCAAAAACTCATCTCTTTTCATTTTATCCCCCATTTAGTAAATTAGACAACCAGTTTGTCTGTGCATTTAACTTATTCATTGCAGTTTCTAATGCTGCATACTTTTTATAGTAAGCGTTTTCTTTTTCTATTAATCTTTCATTCAGTTCACGGATTCTCTTTTCATAATCTTTTATTTCATTATAGAACAAATTTGAATATTCTGAAGAATCTCCTACCATACCAGCCTTTTGGAGCAATATGCCTTTATTTCCGTTTCTGTCCCTATAAGTAGAAATATTATCTTCTATAATATCAAATAATCTATAAGCAAGACCTTCCTCCTTATAACGAACTTGTTTTTCAGCAGACGTTAAAGTTCTATATCCGGATGGATAGCTTGTAGACTGCTTACTGAACAAATTCATTATTTCGTCAGGATTCTTTTTAATAGCCTCTTTTAATTTCGTTTCATCAATGATTAATTTACCTTTTTGCTCATAAGTTCCTGTAGTAATACCAATATTGGTCAATGAAATTGAAACGCCTTCCACAGCATCATATAATGCCCTACGCATGCTTGTTACTATATTTTGAAGGATAGAATCACTACGAAGCAAACCGGTTTTTGCCTTTGCTTCCCATTTCTCAATCTCGCTTTCAGTCATTGCTTCTTTTTGTTCATCAGTAAGAGGTTGATAATTCCGATCATATTCCTCACTAAGTTTTTTATTAATGGTGTCAATAACTTCGTTATACTTATTGACAAATTTTACAATATTGTTAAACACTGCATCTACATCAATATTTAACGTAACATTATACGTCACGTCTGGTGCTTCTCTAAGTAATGTATATGTAACACCATTAATTGTAATAGAATTACTGCTTCTGATATAATCTTGTCCGTCTATATTCACTTCCGCATCCTGCCCACCGGCATAATTTCCCTCACTAATACCTGATGTTTCCGTAAAAAAGTTTCCTGCAATATTTTTAATCTTGATATTCTCGCCGGCACCTAACTGCTTGGCCACAATAATGAAATTATCATTTGCTTCGTCATATTTTATGGTTACATTGGCAGTACTGTCATTATTAATTGTATTCATCATACCGCTAAGAGTTTGAGATGCTTTCACAGTAAATTCCTTGGAATTTATGCTGAATTTCAAATATCCTGATGCAGTCTGTCCTGACGTAATTTTAAGGAATTCTAATGCATTCTCACTCTCTTCTGTGTCAGGATCATCGGTTCCACTTGATAAAGTAAAATATCCAATGTCATTGACAGAAGGTGATTTTTCAAAAACCAACTTGCCTTCCGATACATTGACATCAATTTTATCTCCAAAAGCATTATCAATCAATTCATTTAATTTGGCGGCAAGGCCTTCGATAGTCTTGGACTCAAGCTCACTGTCTATGGTTATTTCTTTTGTCACCCCATCTATGGTTACTTTAAATTTCTTTCCTTGCCAATTAACGCCCTCCACATCAATATCGGAAGTACTTTTAATAAAAGAACCTTCTACCCCTGTATCCCATTGAAATCTTAATGGTGAACTAAATTGTTTTGCTAACTGCCCAAGTGTCAAGCTTGTATTAAGCCTATTTGTGCTACCAGACGCAAACTGAAGACTGGAAAGGCCGTCATTGCTTGTACCACTTGTCAGCGTAATCCTGCTAACCTTTGAAGTCACGGTAGAAAACTGTATGCCTTTTCCCCCTTTTGAATCCAACGTTACGACATCTACTTTTATTTTCCCTTCACCAAATGCTTTATCAATTTGGGCTTGTAATCCGGCCGCCATATTCTCAACACTACCATAATCATCAAGTGCAATTTCTTTGGTGACTCCATCTAAAGTAATTCTTATGGTTTTGCCGCTCAAATTAGTATTCGTAATGGCTTTTGCGCTTACCAAAGATTTTGTCGCCCCTGTAGAACCTGTTGCCTTCGCCGCCGTGGCCATTTTCTTTACAACAACAGTATGAGAACCTACCACCGCATTGGTTCCTGCTGTCACTGACACAGCATTATTGGTCGATCCATTAGAACTTACAATAGAACTGGTAAATTTTTTGTATGGTTGCGCCGAAAGCATATAAGATGATGGCTTTAATACATCCATATATTCATCTTTTAAGCTTCTTAACAAATTGGTAATCTCCCTATACGCATCTCTTTTCCACTCAGCAAGCTGCTTTTTCTGGTACAATTTATAGAGAGGTATTCTCTCTATACTCATAAGATCGTTAATCAATTGATCCGTATCCAAACCTGTTGCAAGACCAACTAGCCGAATTGTCCTACGATATGAATTATTAACGTACATTATATTTTCACCTGCCTTCTACTATTTCTTTTCGTCAACAAATAAGCCAACAAGCTCCCAAATTTTTGCAACCAAATCCAATATTTTTTCAGGCGGAATTTCTCGAATTACTTCTTTTGTTTCCTTATTGATTACTTTCACCATAATTTGCTTAGTCCCTTCATGAATAGAATATTCAAAAGAAGTATTAATTAATTCCACAGCTTTATTGGCACGTTCTATAGCTTCAATGATTGCCTCTTCCGAAACTGAAAAATTTGTTTCCCCCATCTTTTGTCTTTCCAGTAATTCCTGGGCAGACGGTCTTCTGGCAAGCGTAGCAGAAGAAATTTCATTAAAACTTCCTTGTTTTTTATTTACATAATCCGTATTTAACTGCGTTGCATAATTAGGTTGACTTGTCTGTATATTATCCACTTTCATCATTCATCCCTCCGTGGCAAAATTTCTCCTAATAATTGTATCGGCAAAGCACGGAAGTTTATTAATAGTTTTTAGTTTTCTTCATTTTTTAAAGTCCCTCTTTTTATTTTTGATCTAATGCCTTCAGCGCGTTGTACAAAAGTTGATTATTTTCCTTATCTCTTATTGCAATTCTAATATATTGTCTCTTAAAGAAACCTTTCTTGGTTGACAAATCCTTAATAAGAATATTAAAATCCTTAATTAAAATATTGGCTAACTCTTTGGAAGAAAACTTATTGACCACTTCACACATTATAAAATTTGCCTGTGAATCATGCACCTTTAGAAAACTAATTTCTTTAAGTTTCTGCTGAAAACTGTTTCGCTCTTCTTCAATTTTATTACAAGCCATGATATATTCTTTTTTATAAAGCGTTATTATTTGCATAAAATATTCTGCAAAAGAATTGATGTTCCAAACAGGCATTACCTTCTCAACTTTCTTTAGCAATTCAAGGTTAGAAGTTGCCATAACCCCTAATCGCAGTCCCGGAACTCCATAAGATTTGCTAATGCTTTTTATAACAACTAAGTTTTTATACTTTTTAAGAATATCAGAATTAATTAAAGTATATCGAATTTTTTTATCTGCAAAATCAATAAACGACTCATCTATTATGCACAATACTTCTTTTTCATTACACTTCTCAATAATTCTTAACATATCATCATATCCTATGTAATCACCGCTTGGATTATCAGGATTAACTATTACAAGAATATCGGTATGTTCTGTTGCCTCAATAATTTTCTCTACATTAAACTTAAATTCATCCTCTATGGTAAATATTTCTTGTATTTTACAATTTGGAAAACATCTTATGTACTCATTAAATGTGGGCATTGTTAAAGTTATTCTTCCCTGAGTAAGACGCCCCAACGCATTAATTAATTCAGCAGCGCCATTTCCCACTAAAATATAATCCTCATCCACATTAAACATTCTTCCCGCATTTATTTTTTGAACATACATACCTGAAGGATATTGACACAACAAAGTATTAAAAAAGAACTTTATTTTATCCAACAACTGTCTGGTAGGAAAATACGGATTAACCAAATAACAAAAATCTTTTACCCGCGGAAACCTCCAATATCCTCCAAAATGCTTGTTATAAGCATTTAAAATCTCATTATCCTTTGCAAAAATTGTCTTAGCTATATCCAAGTCCTGTGCATCATCGATCTCATACCAATTTATATTATTAAGTATAAATGCTTTTAATTTTGAACGTCGAACATGGGAAATAATTTTCAAAACCAACTCATAATATTGATTCTTACCATACGCTTTGATATACGCATCCAAAAACGGTATATATTGATCCCTGGAAAATTCTTTGCTAAATTTATAAATGTTCACGGTTTTATAATACTTATCTACATCAGAAAAAAGAAAATCCTTTTTTTCAATAAGATCAATAATATTATTGTTATTATCAATAAGGGCAACCGTACCATCCATCCAGTGTTCATATTTTGCAACAGCAACCAAATTTTTATTTTTATTATCAGCAATCATTTTAATAAGCTGTTTATCATAAATTAAATCCGACTCAATCAGTATTGTATCATCTTGCATTAAAAATTCTTTTGCAAGATATAAAGAATAAATATTGTTTGTATTTGCATAATCATCATTGTAAACAAACTCAAAGTCAATATACGGAATATTTTTTCTTACATATTCAACCAGTTTTTCGGCTTCATAGCCAACAACCAGAATAAATTTAGTAATACCTGCAAATTTTAAAGCTTCAGCGGTTCGTTCAATTAAAGTTTTCCCTCCAACCTCAACCATACACTTCGTATGTTCGGAAGTATATTTACCCAACCTGCGCCCCATTCCTGCCGCTAACATTAATGCCTGCATGTTCTTGACCCCCAATATCATATTAAAATATCCATTGTAAACTTGTGTAACTGCCGTCATTCTATTATATTAGCTCTGTCCTGGTCAGAATCCCCTCGATACATGTGGAATCCATTTATATCATTTGTAAAAAAATAAATATCCTTATTGGCTTGAACAAACGGTTCAAATAACTGCGGTATAATATTCTCATCATCAGACGTTCTTAAAATAAACCCTGCCTTTTCCATTATACTATGGGAAATGCCTGTACAATAAAAATCGATATACTCATAATCATTTTCATCAATCAGCCTTTGAAATTCCGAAGACAATTCACCAATATCCTCATCCAGTCCTATAAAGTCAACTATCTTGCAAATCTTTGCATTATTATGACAAACCTCTCTTAAAACAATAATGGAATCATAAACATCTTTTCCTTTATCAATTCCATATACTTGATATGTATGAGCCATACTTTTATAATATCTATGCTCAATGCACCAATCATCCTTATATGGCTTGTGATGCTTGTACACCCTTGTGTCAAAATGAGCTTTAAAATCCTCAAATGAAGGTAATAATCTAAGTGAATATTTTCCATCCTTGATTTTTGGAATATTCTTTTCTTTCACAACCGCTATTTTGTAGTCATCTTTATCGGCTAACCTATAATAGTGGTCCAACTTGCCGGTATAATACCCCAGAAAGTCGTAGATTACCTTCGCTTTAGGTCTGACCCCGCATGATGAAAATATCCTGCAATTCAAATCCTTTTTCACATAATCAAGTAACTGGAGACTGTCAAAAGAGTTGTTATTCTTTATTACACGCAACAAATTCAACTGTACATCCGTCTCCTGTAATCTGTTACATATTACATAGGCACAAATTCCATAGATTGTTTTGCTTATTTTACCTTCGCCCAAATAAACATTAAAACGCCCGTCCACTACATGAAAATACTTAAAATATTCGGAACTGCGCACAAAAATGTGATTTCCGTCATCCCAATATTCCGCCAGAAATTTCTGGACTCTGCAAAAATCGTCTAAATCTGCGCGCCGAATGACAATCGGTTCAGTTTGATTCATCCAATCACCCTTTATTTATTATTGTAATTTTGATTCTATAGCACGTACTATTTCACCAACACTCTTTAAACGTGCTATTTCATTCATATCAAACTTTATGGAAAACTCTTTTTCTACAGCCAAAATAAGGTTAATATGTTCGATGGAATCCCAATCGTCAATATCGTCAGCACAGGTATTGTCGTTAATAATCAATTCTTCATCATCAAAAATATCTCTAAAGATTTGTGCCACCTTGTTCATAATCTCGCTTCTATTCACCATAAAACACCTCAATCACTTTATTCTTATTTTGATAGTGTTTAGGAACACTATACTCCCATTTACATTCGTTATCCGATTCATAGGATAACAAGAACCCCAAGTTTTTATAAAAATCTTTAACCAAAGAATTTTTCCCAGACGGTCTGTAAAGTCCTATGAGCTTTCTGATATTCCTTTTCTGACAAATGCCAACAATTTCATCAAACATGGCATACTCCAAATTCCTTTTAAAAACCCTGCAACTCATCACCCAAAGTTCAATAGCAAGTATTTCTCCGTTGATTTTACCGATAATTGCGGTTACTATACCGTTATCTCCAAATTTATCTTGCAAATCGGCACATAAAGTAATATAACTATTATCCTGCAGTAATTCTTCTACTTCGGATTGCGTATATCTTTTAGTCGTTAAATTAAATTGATTTGTTTTATTGATTAGTTGCGTAATACGGGGTATCAATTTACTCTGAAAACCGGATACCGTACACTTCATATTAAGAGACTGCAAATATTCCGAATAGTCACTAAATTGTGTCTTAAATAATTCTCTTGCCTGATTATCCTTGTAATTTTTTGCCCTTTTTATATCGTCTTCTGACAATGTAGTAACTTCAAAGTATCCGGACTTATCCAGTATGTTTATATAATTTTCAGGATTCCTGAGTTCCGGAACGGCTATTGACGGGATAAAACGCCTGACACTGTCACGTTCCACAGGGTTATCGTCAATAAATATCACGCTGTCAGACATAATATTTAATTCCTTGACGATTTCAGAAACATTTACATATTTTTCATCCCAATTTGCTTTAAAACAAATAAAATCAGACTTATTTAAAACACTTGACGGATGCGAAAATCCTGCTTCCGCTGCTTCCGGCTCGTTTTTTGAACAAATATTTAAAAGCACTCCTATGTCGCCAAGTTTTTTAATATACTTTTGAAATTCGAGAAAAGCACTGCCTTCCGGCGACTCGTATCCTAACCGGATATTTTCTACGCCGTCATCGCCAATAACCCCACCCCATAAAGTGTTGTCCAAATCTAAAATCAATGCTTTTTTATTTTTACCTAAAATTGATTTTATAATATTTGCAATATTATGACAAAGTATAGGAATGTATTCCATATTTAAACTGTACTTGTATAAATGCCAATAAGAAGCATCCGACCACTTCTCAAGACCTACCCATGAGGATAAATAATTGATATCATTGATAAAAAAATTTGAGTTTGTTCTGGCATACTCATAAAATTTCTCATTTAATTCTTGTATAAAATGATTCATGCCATAATCCAGATAAATATCCGCATTTCCCAAAACTCTATAAGGCAACAATTCAAAATTATTTTGAATGATTATACATTTATATTTTTCTTGAATGGAATTCCATACATTTTTAAAGTGCCGGTATACCTGCATCAGCTTGTTGTTACATGCATTTACGTCATCTCCGACGTCAGGAAACACGGATATATTTCTATTGGATGTATGTATGTATATAATTTCAGGATTAAATTTTTCCAGTTCCGCGTTTTCAAATACGGCTTCCTCGTAAAATCTGTTAAATTGTCCTACATAAAATTCCGGCTTTATTCCATGGTTCAACAGAAATAGTTCAAGAATATTCTTAATATCGCCGATTGTAGAACCACTTAAAACGGCAATTCTTTTTTTTATAAAGTCACCACGCTGCAACAATTCTTTTTTTATTGATTTTTTATTCCTCAGTATATATAAATTATCAAAAGGATACTCTAAAACCTTCAAATTGAATGTCTCCTTCCGCTTCATGCTAAGCTTTCATTAACTCTTCTCTAAAATTTCCACTATACCTAGATCACTCATTATAAATGCAACTTTCCGGTTATTAAACAAAACCGCTTCTTTTGGCTCCGATATAACAAGTCCCCCTGAATCCGTTAATTCCTTAATTGTTTCATATATGTCATCAACCTCATAACAGACGTGATATAAATATTGGCGCTTTTTTACTAATTTTGAAACAACTTCTCCTTCTACCAATTCAATGCCTATCCCCTGTTTTGTTGTGAGCATACAAAGTTTTGCTTGTTGTAAAGGATCGTATACTTCTTTACATTCAACTATATCGTCCACAAAGTATTTTACATACTGCTTGGCTTTCTCAATATTGTCCGTAGCAATGCCAATATGATGAATCCTCATATTGCCTCCTCGTATATTTACATATTTTAATACTCATACAAATTCCCTATATCAATTACACTTGGTAAATGCCTTGCAACTCGCTTTGACAAATTTGGATATCTCATATAATCATCTGAATAAGAATAACGTAAAATTTCATCATAATTTTTTGGAATAAAAAACATGTGTCCTTCAAATTCCCACTCTATTAAATCATCATAATTACTACGTTTTGTATATGCTCTACAAATCGGACTTCTCCTTGCTGAAACATACAATAGATAATCAGATTCTTCTTTTACTAATGTTGCAATTTTTAAAAATAATGAATAACACTTTTTATTTGAAATACGTGACAACTGTGTATAATACCATCTTTTTATAGTATGCAGTTCGCTTTGTGCACCTAAATGAGACCAGATTATTGTTTTTAAAAACATACACAGTTTATACTGTATTTTATGTAGTATTGTAGACTTTGAACCATTAAACAACGGCAGGACATCAATAAACACTCCGTTATGAGTATTGAATTTTGAACGCCCTTTTCTTAAGAACAATGTACCGTTTCTTTTTATTTGAAGAAATGTTAGATTACAATCTACATCAGTTTCCTGCGTTCTTAAAAAATACTTTTCGGAATCCAGTTCTTTCGATGCAATTTCTATAAATCTCTTATAATCTTCATATAGCATACAAACATCAACATCATCATCCCACGGAACAAATCCTTTATGCCGAACTGCACCAAGCAATGTACCTGCAAATAAACTATATTTAATATTATGCTTACGACAAATTCGGTCTACCTCTTTTAACATCTCCAATTCGATTAACTGAACCCTTCTCATTATTTCAGGACCTTCCAGCAGGCTCTGATTAATCGGTTTATTTCTCATCCTATCCATCTTTTTTTTCCCGTAAACATTTTCAAGCCACTGAGCGCTGTTCGAAACGGTCATAAATTTATGGTCTTCAAATACTCTTTCCTTTATATCCAAATATGTACTCGTCAAATTTATAATTTCCTGATTTTTAACATTGACATATGGAATTAAAACATATTTTGTTGGTTTATTGTATTTTTTCACACAAGCCTTTAATTGATTGAATGTATCTTCTGTTTTCCTACTATAATAATAACGGTTTTTTGCCCTTTTCCAAAGATTTTTTATCCTTAGGGTATCGGGAGCCGGCTTATAAGCCCTTAAGCACCTCATATAATATTTAAACTCTTTTAATAACTTCTTCTGTTCACGCTTTGTATCACCTGCGTAAAAAATAGGTATTATATTAATAAAGTAATCATAATATTTTTCGTCTTTCTTTCTGTGTTCCGGTAACTTAACCCTGCTCCGCTTACATATCCTTACATAAAGTTCTTCAAACTGTTCGCAATTTGTATCATCCAAAACATAATATTCTCTTCCGTCAAACTCCTGCTTAAATATATCAATGAACTTTAAAAAATCAAAATATAAAAATCCTATTGATATAGTAGCAGACCAAGGTACAAATCCATTATATTCCGTAGCTCCCCACAAAGCTTCCCATAAAAGTGTATATTTTATTCCGTATTTTCTGCAAATTCCGTCCACTATTTTCGCTAATTCCAACGATGCCTGCTGTGCAGGTTTTAGCTCTTTTTTAATCTGTTCTTGTACCATCACGAATGCTTCAACTCCTTTTCAGTATATCATTGCATACTTGTCTGTATACTTTTTCTCCCACCGTACCATCTAAGTTCAAAAATGCTCTGTTTATCATTTTCATTCGCTTTTCATATAAGGGGTCATCTCCGTTCAACACCATTTCAACAAATTTTTCCACTGAAATCTTTTCCGAGCCGATCGTGTAATAATTTAATCTGTAATCAATAGGAGAGCGGATTGCAATCTCATCTGAAATTTTTGTTTGAATGATCAATACCGGTTTTCCCGTAACCATATATTCATTAATCAGAGTACTGTACGTTGATATAAGCGCATCAGAACAACGGAATGCTATAGAATAATCACTATTCGTATCTATAACACAATTATCCGACTCATTAATAATTTGCTCCATCTCATGAACAAAATCCAAACATTGAGGAAATCTTGTTTCCAACATTGTTTTCAAAAGAGGGTGCGGCCTCCAGATAAGTGCACTCCCCTGTCGATTAACAATCGCTTTTAATATCCTCTTATGCCATTTAACGGCATAATTATTGTCTCCTGCTTTTTGGTACGCCGTAGGGAAATAAGAAAGATGTGTATTTAACAAAAATACCTTCTTTCCTTTGATTTTATCCTCCCACTCTTTCGGAATACTCACGGGTACCTTCATGCTATTTACAATTGCATCTGTCTTGGGAGAGCCCACTGCCATTATTTTTGCTGCCGGATGTTTATAATACTGAAATATCTGTTTCACTCGTTTCGACTGAGCAATGATTTTATCAGCATTGTACATTCCGACAGCAGCATATTGAAAATCCGATTTTCCGGGATTATAAATGCTGTAGGTAAAATACGGGCTATATACCAATTGTTCAGCATAAGGCTTTAAGTTTCTTGTATAATATATTTCGGGCACACTTGTTAAAGTATTTTGATCATCATAGGGGTTATGAAAAAAAATCATTTCAGGCTCTTCCGTAGCTATATTATAATCTTCATAATGAGTTACGGGAACATACTCAGGAAATTTATCCTTCTCATAGCAAAAGTTTTTCCTATTTCCGGCACTGTCCAATTCATAATACGGAATGACAACAACCGTTGCATCGCAATTAGGATCACTATCTGCTGCCTTCCATATACTTTCCAATGATGTCCACATAGAAGCCTTATACGGCAAGAACAATGCCTTCCACCGTACTTTAACCTGACTTAAAACAGACGATTTTATATTATATATATCTTTTTTGCACTGTTTTAATAATTTATTAAAGTCTGAACTTTCATGAAATTCATTTAATTGATAAAATGTGTCCATAGCATTATCAAGTATATTAACATTATATTCAGGAGCACTGTTTACCAAAGTATCCCTGATAGCTTTCAATGCCATTATACAATCATCTATATGCATTTTTGCATGTTGCCTGTTTTTACTGATGTAACTTATTGCTTCATTCATCGTATCTAAAAGGCTTAATATCTTATTCCTCTGTCTTATATACAAATACATCACTTCTTTCCATGGACAATCGTTAGAATACAACTGTAAACTGCAGAAAGCAAAATTATTTTATCAAATCAGCCGTAAATCTTATTCAATCTTTCCACTGCCAACGGATACTGTCCGCATCGCTTATAATAAAAAACTGCCTGTTCTTTCAAACCCAATACTTCATAAATAACACCTATATTATAATTGGGCATGTACGAATTAATCCCTTCTATCTTGCCCTCTTTAAGTCCAATGCACTTTTCAAAGCTTTTTACCGCTTCTTCAAAATAGCCGTTGTTCATATATATTAATCCCACTATAAAATGATAGTCAGGAGAATTTTCATAGTAATGCCTATAATTTATTAATTCCATTGCATCAGCATATCTTTGGCACTGAAGCAATGAGTAACCATAGCTTTCTATTAAATCTTCCGCATATTCATATTGAAAATTTGTACACAACGTAATTGCCTTATAAAAATTATCAGCGGCTTTTTTATAATCCTTTGCCTTGTAATAGGACTTGCCTAGCTGATAATACAAATATGAATCTTCGGGATTATCCTGAATTGCTTTAATCAGTAACTTAATGTTCCTATCAAGTTTATTTGTTGCGGAAACGACTTCATTCAGATAACCTATATGGTCCACCTCTATGTCAACAGGCTTTGTATGATAATCAGAACGATCTTTTGCTACAAGTTGCTCATGAATAATTCCTTCGTAATGAAAATATTTTCTATTAAAAAGCCGGTTCACACGCTCAATATATTTTTTTATTTCCTTCCCTTCCTCAAACGGATTAATCCTTTTGATTCTTCCCACTACCTTATCGGATGAACGAATAAAATTTGCTACACTATTCTTATCAAAATGAGTTATAACCTCATCTGCATCCAAAACCAACACCCAATCATTTTCAGCTTTTGATAATGAATAATTCCTTGCCTTGGCAAAATCATCACACCATTCAAAATCATAAACCTTATTCGTATACTTCAGCGCCGTTTCCTTTGTCCTGTCTGTAGAGCCCGTATCTATAATAATAATATCATCAATATGGTTTTTTACCTGACCAAGGCATTGATCAAGATTTTTTTCTTCATTTTTTACAATCATACATAAACTTAATTTCACTTTACTTCCTCCTGCCAAAATACACAAAAACCCTTACCATTTAAAAAAGGACCAGAGAGAAACCCCTCTGACCCTCTTTTTGTGGCTTTTTTAAGGCTTTTATTATCTTAATAATTGAAGTACGCCTTGTGGTGCCTGATTTGCTTGTGCCAACATAGCTTGTGCAGCCTGTTGGAGAATATTCTGCTTCGTCAGCTCCACGATTTCTTTTGCCATATCTACATCTCTGATACGGGATTCAGCAGCAGTCAAGTTTTCAGCCGCATTATCCAGATTCTTAATGGTATGCTCTAAGCGGTTCTGATATGCACCAAGCAACGATCTTCCGCTTGATACCTTTTTTAAGTTGGTATCAACTGTTTCAATAAATGCAGTGGCATCTGAATAATTAGCTACTTGTTCTTCTTGATCTTTTAAAGCATCAACTATATCTGTTAAATTTATACCTTCAGTCGTAAAGTCTAATTCCATATTTTGTGTTGTATTAGCTCCAACTTGTATGTTCACCGTACCACTAACACCTGCTGAACCATCCAAAAGTTTTTGTTCGTTAAACTCAGTATTATTCATTATTCTTTCCAATTCAATTCCCAATTGTTTAATTTCCTGGCCTATAGCTGTTCTGTCAACACTTACATTGGTATCGTTAGCTGCCTGAACAGCTAATTCCCTCATTCTTTGAATGATAGAATGTACTTCGTTTAATGCTCCCTCTGCGGTTTGTATCATGGAGATACCGTCCTGAGCATTTCTTGAAGCCTGATTAAGACCTCTGATTTGAGCTCTCATTTTTTCAGAAATGGAAAGACCTGCTGCATCGTCTCCGGCTCTGTTGATTCTATAACCGGAAGATAATTTTTCCATTGACTTTGCACTTGCATTATTTACAATAGACAATTGACGATGAGTGTTTAATGCCATTAAATTGTTGTTAATTCTCATAACATTACTCCTCCCTGATTTTTTATTCGGGCATCCATGCCCTCTTTTTTTGTTTCAAATAGTTGGCCAACTATTTACGGTCTCATTATATTTATCGGTCGAATTTTGAAAAACTTTAGCATAATTTTAGATTTTTTTAACTTTTTTATCGCTTTTCCCACAATTCTTTTAACGATACCACACGTACTTCTGCAGCTTTTTTATTCTCTTTTTGTATTTCTTCAAAAATTTCCTTTCTGTGAATAGCTATACTCTTAGGTGCATTAATCCCCAGCTTCACTTGCTCCCCCTCTATATTCACAATGGTTATTTCAACATTTTCTCCAATAATAATGGATTGACCCTTTTTCCTTGTTAATGCAAGCATTAATCAGCCACCTACTTTCCGGAGCTCTTCCATAAAATAATATTTGATAGGATACTCCTCATTATCCATTACCACTTGTTTGCCCTTGCTGTTTTCGATATTGATTAATATAGGTGCGCTTAAATTGGCTGTCATTTTTGACAAGTCCTCGGGCACAACCACAACCGAAAAAACCAATACCTTTTCCGGATCCTTAATCTCAAGAATTTCTACTTCTTCATCAGGTACTTCCACTACATAATCAGGTTTAAACGTTCTGGGATCAATAATAACCAGTGCTATATCGGGATCATCCACTCCCTGCAACCAATGAAATGGATTTCCTTCTTCATTCTTGCCCAATATCACAAATCGTTTAATATACTCAAATCCTAGTATTCCTTCGGGAAAATCAATAATATCCTTTTCATCCACTTCAATGGTGCCAAAATGCCTTGTTTTAAGCTGCACGTTCATTCCTCCTTATAGTTTTAAATCAATGTTTTCACCTACATATTGTATTTGTACGGAGGGTTGTTGTATAAGGTAATATCGGATTTCCGGCTTTGTAGCCTGTATCTCCAATTGCGCAGGTTCCACCTCAATCTGTACCTTTCCCGGTATCCATTCAATATTCAAATATCCTACCACGTCAATTTTCGGCCTGCTTTTAGGAATTGTTACCATGCCAAACTGCTTTCGGATTTCAAAATTTCGCTTTGCAATCTCTGCAAGCGGATTACCGCCTTTTTCGATAGCTGCAAGCTCTCTTCCTTCTTCCGTCTTTTTTGAAATATAGCTCATTACACTTTTATATCCTAACTGTGCGCTTTCACGTACTACGTCAATAGGATTCTTAAGCCCTCTTTCTTTCCAACATTGCGATTGGTCAATAATAACCCGGGGTTTTTCCGAATGAATAACCATCCTGGTATCCTGGCGATGGATTTTTAATTGTAAAGGCTTAGAACGCATTATAAGCTGTGAATTGCTTATTTCCATTCCTATTTTTGCATATGTTTGAGTGATACGAAGCATGTTGAATCATCCTTTTACGGGCGACCACAAGTCACCCCTACGTTAAAATACCATCCATTAGAACATCAACATAAATATAAAGTATACACGAAATGCAAATTCACATATGGTTTTTATACTTAACTCAGGAAATCCAATAATGTAGGTTGAATTAATCGTGCACCTGCCGCCAAAGATGCCCGATATACATTTTCTTCCGTTGTCAGCTTCATAATGACTTCTGCCATATCGACATCTTCATTTTTAGACATCAGTTCCGTAAAATTCACCAAAGAATCTACCAATCGGTTAGCAGTCATCTCGACAAAATTGGTTCTGGCGCCAACATCAGCTCTGACCTTTAATAACCGCTCAAAATCTGCATCAAGATCTCCGATTAAAGCACTAATATCCAATGAATTTGTGATGACTTCAATATTGCCGCTTGCATCCACTGAAATCGTCTTATATTCGGTCTTACCGTCTAATGCCCATTCCAATTTGTTAAAAGTATCAAAAAGCCCTTGCAGTCCTTTACCGAAAATTTCATAACCTTCTACATTAATCTTAATGTTATTGCCCACACCAATCTGATAGATAATTTCCTGCTTTCGGTTGGTACTTGATTCCGCCCCATCAGCAAAACCAAGAGTTTGCAACGTTCCGTCCGTAACATCATTTAGCCTGATACTGTTTCCTTCTTGAACAGTAAACTTAATCCGATTTCCGTCTCTACTGACTTTTATTGGCGAAACCATAATAACGTCCCCTGTTGAAGAAAACGTCTTGGTCACAGGCGGAAATGCGGCATCAATCTTACTTTGCAATGCAGAAATAATATCGGTTTCTCCTGCCGCCAAAGGTTCAAAACTGTAAGTAGTGAACGGGTCCAGTGAAATTGTTTGCGTTATCCCGTCCAGAGTAATACTAAATTCCATTGGTGTTGCACCGGTTGTAAACTTATTAAAATTCGCCATGCACAATTCCGGTTGCCCTGCTGTATTCCCTACAGCACTCTCATAATATGCCTGAATTACAGCATCATCAACATCTGCCAATATAGGTCCGTTGGGGTTCAACAGTTTTCCATTATATATAAGCTTATCCCCCAAAGCAGGATTGCTGCTATCCACTTCAAACGGCGGCTTGTCCGTGCTGAAACCTGCAAATATATACCTTCCGGCATAGGCAGTATTACCAATTTCTATAAGGCTGTTTTTTAATTGACTGATTTCTGCTTTAATGGACAATCGCTCTTCTTCAGATAGGGTCCCATTAGAAGCTTGAACCGTCAATTCTCTTGCTCTTTGTATAATATCACCAAGATTGGCTATTGCCGTCTCAGTTGTTTCCAACCATGACAGTGCGTCATCAACATTTCTCTTAAATTGTTCTATTTCCGATACATCAGTTCTTAATTTCAATGCCCGTGCAGCAATAATAGGATCATCCGACGGCACTTGGATTTTTTTTCCCGTTGCCATCTGCCGCTGTAATTTCTCCAGTCTTCCCAAATTAGTATTGATATTCTGCATCATGTTTCTCATCAACATGGCATTAGTAATTCTCATTTATATCACCGCCCCCCAACGCCTAATCTATGGATTGTAATTTCATAAATTTCATCCATTACACTAACCATTTTCGCCGCTGCATTATAGGAATGTTGAAACTTTACCAGATTGGCCACTTCTTCATCGATGGATACACCGGACACCGACAACCTTCTGTTTTCTATTTGATTAATAATGGTATTCTGGTTAGACGAAAGCTTTTTAGCATATTGGGAATCGATTCCCAAGGCTGCCACCAATGCCTTCATGAAGTCTTCCGGCGCGCCTTCGGCAAACATTCTATTATCCCGACGAGTATTTAACAATTCACGGATATTCTCATTATTACCGGCCTCTCCGTTGGGCAAAGCAGCAGCAATCTTTCTCGGGTCATCGTTAATGTCTGCCGAAATGGATATGTTAAAAGCCGTTATCTTATCATATGCATCATATCCGTCAGCCATAAATTCTTCCGAAGATTTCCCGTCATATGTAAAGAATCGTATCCCTTCCGTTCCGTCCAATCCAACACCACCGGCATGGCCGGTATACAATTTTGTTCCGTCTTTCATAATGCCTTCATTAAAGGCTTTTGCAAAAGTACGGGCAAATTCATTCATCTTATTGATATAATAAGGCACGCCGGTATACTCCCCTTTGCTGCCTGTTCCGTCCCGCACGTCCAAATACCCTTTTATCTCTCCGCTTTTCGGTATGAATTGATTCTTGCTGCTTGTCCAGCGTATGTCATACATCCCTTCCTCGTTTTGATAAACCTCTAATTCATAGGAATCAAAATGGTTTACCAAAAAGGAACCACCTGCAACTACCTGAAAACGTTTTTCTTCTTTCCCTTGGTTGTTCACAATCACCTCTGTCACTTCAATATCAATAATCTTAGACAATTTATTGACCAATTCGGTTCTTTCATCGCGCAAATCGTTTGCTACATTACCATTTAACTCAGCTTTATAGATTTGTTCGTTTAAATCCCTGATTTGGCGGGCATAAGAATTCACTTCTTCCACTTTTATTTTGATGGCATTATTACAATCGCTTCGTACTTTATTCAAGTTGTTTGCTATGGAATTAAAATATCTGGCTACCGCTATACCGGTTTGTTTCACCAAGGCACGAATGGACTCATTACTGGGATCCTTAGACAATTCCTGCAAGGCAGAGTAAAAGTCATCAAACACTTTATTCATTCCACTGTCCGAAGGCTCATCAAAAATTGCTTCAAGTTCCGCCATCAGTGTAGCTTTTGTTTCCCATTCCCCATAATCGTCATTCTCACTCCAAAACTTAAAATCCAGAAACTCATCTCTGATCCTTGATATTCCAATCACATCAGAACCTGTTCCCAACATTCCTGCACCGGTAGGAATGCTTAATGGTGTGGATGCCTGCTGGATCCCTACCTGGCGGGAATATCCAGGTGTATTCACATTCGTAATATTATGTCCTGTTATATCCAACTGCCTTCTGCTGGTATATAAACCTCTCACTGCAACTTCCAATCCAAAAAAGGACGTTTTCATAGTATCACCTGCCTATTGTTATAATTTATTAATTACCGTCTCTATCATTTCATCAATGACATTGATGATTCTTGCACTTGCATTATAGGAATGCTGATATTTAATCATATTGGCCAATTCTTCATCCATGGCAACAGCCGATGTGGCATCTCTGCTGTTTTGTATTTGAGTTAAAAGAATATTCTGGTTCTGTGTAACTCTTTCCGCTTCTTGTCCGCTTGTTCCAACCCATGTAATAATGGATTGATAAAAATCATACACATTCAATGTTAGATTTTTCGATTTCATAAATTCACGATTCCGAAGTTCAACAATTCTCTGCGCAATAGTATTATCACCGCTTTCACCGGTTATGGAAGCAGCAATTAAGTCCAAATCAATGAAGTCAGGATTAACCTGTATGTTATTCATTTCAAAGGGAAGATCCTGATTGATTTTTGTAAAAAAGTTATGTCCTATACTGCCGTCCAGTGCTACGCCTTCCCGATGAATTGCATTCACCGTTCGTGCCAAAAGATTCACCAAAATATTAAGCCCTCTTTTCAACTCGGGAATAATATTTGTGCTCTGAGGATCAAATCGATATAAATCGCTGTTTGCGTCATTTTCAATGTCTTTCATGGTGTAACCCGATTCTATCACCGAACCGTTCTCAATACTGCCGCCATAAGCAGCCACATCCCCGCGAGCTTCAATCAGACCTTTTAGTGTGCCACCGGATAACGCCACTTTACTGTTATCTTTCTCCCACAAAGGAGTGACAAAAAGAGTTTTTTCACCATTATTTCCTGCAATCATTTTCTCGGCTTCCCCACCATGGACAAGGAAAACGCCGCCTACCATCACCGAAACCGAACCGTTACTCTGCTCATAAATATCAATATTAATCAATTTCGACAACTCATCTAACAACAGATTCCTCTGATCTCGAAGGTCATTCGCATTATCACCGGTCCCTTCATTGGCCACGATACTCACATTTAACTTTGCTATCTTCGCTGCAATATTATTAATTTCATTCACCTTTAATTTAATTTCTTCATTAAGATCCATCTGGAGCTTATCCAATTGTGTTCCGATATGATTAATGGTATTCACTAATACGGTAGCCCGCTGTCTCAATAAAGCCCGAACCGTAAGACTACTGGGGTCCTTGGACAATTCCTGCCATCCGTCAAAGAACTCGTCAATTACTTCCTGCAAACGTTGACCTACCGGTTCCCCAAGAATGGACTCTAACTCTTGTATGGTTTTACTACGCGCTTCCCAATAACCCAAAAGCTCATTTTCACTGCGGTACATATTATCCAGGAAACTGTTACGGATCTGCCTTGTTTCCTGAATATCTGCACCAAGACCTATTTGTATTTTCCCATATTTAGCAGGCGTACTTTCTACAAACATTGCCTGCTGACGTACATACCCTGATGTATTCACATTGGATATATTATGCCCGGTTACAAATAGCCCCCTCTGAGCAGTATATAAACCGGACTTTGCAATCTGATAACTTGAAAAAGTGGAACCCATAGCCTTAACCTCCAAATCCTATACTGCTATAGCTTAACATCAAATAGATTTTTTATTCCTGCAACACTGTTTTTTGCACCGCCTTGCTTTTCATAAGTATTTCCTGACATACTTGCATTGGTTATTATATTTAAAGAAAATTCCACATAATCCAGTGCATTCGTAATCAGTTTCCCATTCATCTCGTTGATTTCTCTTAACTGATGAATAATACTCTCCAACCGTGCTCGGTAGGTTCTAAGTTTGTCTTGATACGGAACAGGTACATTTTGAATTAATTGGCTCATATTCAAGTTATTATTCAACTTTAAAATACTTGCAATTTTGGAAACAACCTCTTCCCGTTTTTGCTCTAACTGTCCCACCTGCATTACCAGTGCCCGCTCCGTCTTAACAATGTTGTCTAACTCCTGAACCTTGCCGTCCACAACCACATCGGTCTTTTCTCTTGATTTTTCTAAAATCGTATGATATATTGCGGTCTCCTGGTCAAGAATGTCGCAAAGCTGATTAATATATTCTTCCATTTGCAACGCACCTTTCTCAAACTTTTTTATCAAATAATTTTTTCACCAACTTATCTGCCACATCCTTGCCGGATACATTATAAGTTCCGGAAGCATACGCTTCCTCCAACTGCCTTACCTTATCCTCACGTATATCGGGAATACTGTTGATTACTTTTCGTGCTAAATGATAATCTTTTGCTTGGTTGGAAATGAACATGGTATCTTTTTCACCGTAGATCCTCTTTAGCCTTCCGGTACCATTTACCTTTTTTACTTTTCCATATTCCCCAAATACCCTTGAAAAATCTCCGGATATCCTCATTTCATTTCACCTTCTTTTTAACCCTTTCATGATGTTTCATTATTAATATCGTCATAATTTTAAAAATATTTAATGAAAAAAAAGAAAAAGCCTATGCTTTTTCAATTATGATCTTTCATTGAGTTTTCTGTTCAGATATCTCATCTTACCTTCTCTATTGAAATCAGGTTTAACTGCTTCACTGTTTGACGCCTGATTGGCAACCGATCTTAAATTTTTCGTAATTTCAATTAAACAATCTTCACAATACCGGCCGGTTTTGATGGATACTCCACATCTCTCACACTGCAGAACAAAATGATGATTATCTATAATTTCCAATCGCCCTTCTTTTAAATATCTTTTAATTTGACTAACCGGTATTTCCAATACACTGGATACCTCCGTCATGCTGGCACCGGGATGTTCATAAAGATATTCCTTTACTCTTTTAAAATCCTCCTCATCAATTTTTTTGCATACCGGACATAATTTGGCTCCAATGCCGTTATAGTCAAAAACTTTACCACACGATTTACAATTTTGTATAGCCAACAATATCTCCCCCTGAATTTATTATTCATTTCTAAAATAAACTATCTAAATTATATATACCCTTGTCCTATAGCTGCCGTAACAACATATACTGATTTTGCATGACGTTTTTTTAATAGTCTTGCACACTCATTAACGGTAGCTCCTGTTGTATATACGTCATCTACCAGCAACACGTTCATATTGTTAAAATACTGAACGGCACAAATCGCAAAGGCTCCCTTGACATTTTTGCGTCTTTCATATTTGCTTAACGTACTTTGAGGCAATGTATCTTTTGTCTTACATAAAATGTTTTTACCAACCGAACAACCAAGTTCTTTTGCTATAACCTTGGCCAATAATTCGGCTTGATTATATCCTCTTGTAAGCAGTTTTTTTCTATATAACGGTGTGTATACTATTATATCAAATATAGGCCAATTTTTCATTTCTTTTAGTTCAATTGCCATTAATTTTCCTAATGTTTTTGAATATCGCTTCTTACCGAAAAACTTATACCGCACTAAAGCTTCCCTGACAACCCCTTTATACTCAAAAACGGAAGTTCCTTGCTCGAAGTAATGGAACGTCTTTCTGCAATCAATACACTGTTCAGGACCATATGGAGTATGAATGGGTTGTCCGCATTTACTGCACACTTTTCCTTTTATAAAAGGAACACTCTTATAACACCGGTCACAAATCTCAATTTCAGTCTTCAACGGCAATAAAGTATTGCAAAAGATACACTTTGGAGGAAAGACGATGCATAAAATGAATTCAATTGCACGCTTAAATAATCGTGCAAAAACCAACACTATCCCCCCTTTGCATTCAACTTTCCGCTTTCCAACTTTTCCAACTTTTCCAACTTTTCCAACTCTTCCAACTTTTCCAACTTTTCCAACTTTTCCAACTCTTCCAACTCTTCCAACTCTTCCAACTCTTCCAACTCTTCCAACTC